>Ga0209426_1000196_pt1 | contig 88716 bp, 85 predicted proteins | sample Deesub1362B_J571_FD_187697 | JGI IMG/M metagenome (GOLD analysis project Ga0209426, IMG submission 187697) | Deep oceanic, basalt-hosted subsurface ecosystem from Juan de Fuca Ridge flank, Pacific Ocean, CORK Borehole 1362B_J2.571 (SPAdes)... ... | reverse complement strand
AATGTTTTACTCTCGGGAGGCAACTTCAACTCCAAAAGATTCCTAAAAATTTTTATCGAAAAAGCAGAAAAATTCGATTTCAATTGCAGAGTTTTAAGAGGTTTCGGGAAGGCAAAACAATCCGCCGAAGGAGCGGGAATAATCGCCAACGGAATTGCAGGTGGTGAGCTTAGAGACATAGTAGACCACATGGAGATTCGAAAATCGAGAGGCACTGTTCTCGACTATATAACCGGGGAGGTAAGGGAGTACCTCAGGATAGAGATGTGACAGGGCTGTTCGAGAGCATGTTGTCCACGAATCAAACCTCGTAAGCCGTTCGTGAGTCAAACCTTGTAAACCTTCACGATACCTCTCCTGAATTTAACCTGAAATTCACCTCCATCTTTGATGGGAGTTCCATCTCGTGAAACTACTTCATCTGTGGTTATCTCCACAGTTTCACCTTCATCAAAACTAATCGTTCTCGTTACAAATGGTTCAAGTTTTCTGAACTCATCTTTACGATAATGATATATCATGGGTTCATCGATCAAAGCGATAACAGCATCGAAGCCCAAAAAAACGGACATTGCAGATCCTCCCGCGATTCCCTTCCCAAAAAATCTCCTGTCCACGGGTGATATGAATATGTTTCCGAAGACTCCTTCAAGCTCTCTTTCCCCAACTCTCAGCTTTGCAAAGAATTTCTTCGGTTTTGCAACGATTTTTCTACCTTTAAGAAACTCCTTTGCCGAGATCTGAGTTCTCCTTCCATTTACCATACTTATGATCGTTGACCCAACAACCACATCATTGAATGCGTTGTACTCTATCCCATCTACCTCCAATTTCAATCCATCAATCGATACAAGCTTTAAATCCTCGATATCCTTGCTGAAAAATTTCTCGATTGAGTCTGGGCTTTCTATAACCATCAAAGGACTAACATTGGTAGAACCGCACGGAATGCAAAGAAGGGGGTTTATAGAATGCGATACATCGCTCATCGTTCCATCTCCGCCAAAAACAACCAAACAATCCAAATTCACTTCATTAAGTCTGTTAACAACCTTCTCTGTATCTTCCCGTGTATTTCTGTAATTAATCCTTATTTTTTTCAAATCAAACTCATCTACCAGTGTCCAATCTACAAAATCCTCTCCAAGTTTTCCTATCGGTAAATAAACCTCCTCAGGAGATATTTTTGAGATTACTTCAGAAACGATTTCTTTCTTCACACCCACACCAGCATAAGGGTTCACTAAAACACCAATCTTTCTCACAGTTGAGCTCACCCAAACATTAAATCAACTCCTTGGTTTAGAAGCTTTTCGAGATGGTTAGGTTCTGTCTAACAACAACATTGGGGTTCTGTCTACAAAACCAAACCCTCACGCAAAAAACTTCCGGCAACAAATTTAAGTAGAATCAAAGAAACATTATGGCTATGAGGAGACCGGTTGTTGCAGGGTCTTTCTACCCCTCGAACCCAGATTCTTTAAGGGCTCAAGTGGAGAGTTATGTTGACAAAGCTCCAGATGAATCAGTTATAGCCTGTGTTTCACCTCATGCAGGTTATATGTACTCAGGAAAAACCGCAGGAGCGGTCCACTCAATTGTCCCTGATGTGGAGACTTATGTTATTCTCGGTCCGAACCATACCGGCTATGGTTCTCCGGTTGCGGTATCGGTTGATACATGGATCACCCCCTTGGGAGAGGTAGAGGTTGATGTGGAGTTCGTTAGGGCTATGCCCCACATAATAATAGACATCGATGAAACCGCCCATAGATACGAACACTCTCTCGAAGTTCAGGTTCCGTTCCTTCAGGTTCTTCACGATGATTTTAAAATTGTTCCAATTTGTGTTGGAATGCAGGACGAGGAGACGGCAAAGGAGATAGCGGAAGAAATTATCAAAGCACAGGAGGAAACTCAAAGAAGAATAGTTGTTATAGCCTCGAGCGATATGCACCATTACCTCCCGGACGGACAGTGCAGACAGCTTGATGGTAAGGTCATAGACTCCATTATAGGAATGAATGTTTCGAAATACTACGAAGTCATTTACAAGCTACAAGCAAGCGTGTGCGGTTACGGTGTGATAGCGGTTGCTATGAACTACGCAAGGCATTTCAATGCCATTGCGGAGCTTGTGGATTACTCCACAAGTGGAGATGTCGCAGACAAGAGCAATGTTGTTGGATACGCCGGATTGATATTCCGGAAGTAGGCAACCTTATTTGGAAATACCTGTTCCAACCGGTTTGGCATGAGTGCCATACTTTTATGACTATAGGTACTAAGGATTGCAAACCATGTTGGAAGATGCTATCATTCCAAATGCTTACCTGCTCCTGAACAACCACCGCAAAAGCACAGGGTTGCAAGAGATGATCATAGGTTGTTCGCAAGATATGAGATGTGATCGCAGGAAACTTCAACATTATTGAATTCCCAAAAAATTATATAGTAAAGCATACCTATTTGTACTGATGCAAACTGGAGTCCTGCACTCCGTGTTGAGAATCCTAACAAAAGCTGGATTCAATGTCACGGACTTGATAGAGACGAAACCTAGGTGTTTTGACATTGTTGCAAGAAAAGAAGACAGCATCTTCCTCATCAAGGTACTCTACAATATAGATTCCCTAAAGAGTGAGATGGCGGAGGAGATGAAAAAGGTCGCAAAACTTCTTTCAGCAACCCCGATTGTTGTGGGTGAGAAGTTTAAACTCGATTTTTTGGAAAGAGGAGTTGTCTATAACAGATACGGTTTACCCGTTATAAACACCGCAACATTTTACGATTTCGTAATAGAGGATACACCTCCTATGGTCTACTCTGCTCCCGGAGGATATTATGTAAAGCTCGACAGCGAAAAAATAAGGAAAGTAAGGGATGAACTCGGAATCTCCCTTGGAGAGATGGCTAATTACTTGGGAATCTCAAGAAGAGCTGTAAAGAAGTACGAAGAAGGTGTAGATACCTCTGTGGAGAACGCTCTAAAACTCGAGGATTTGCTCGGCACATACATAATAAAAGCCATAGACTTGAAGAACTTCGTAAAGGAGTGTAGAGAATTCGAAGAGAATCCGGAGAAATTCAACCTCGGAAAGAAGGAAGAAGAGATTATAGATCAGCTAAAGGTAATCGGGATAAAGATATATCCGATAAAACACGCTCCTTTCGATATCGTATCAAAACCGGGGGAAGACAAGGAGGAAACAATCCTCACCGGAGTAAGACAGGTCAAAGAGATAGAGAAGCGGGCAAGGATACTCGGAAAGATATCTGAAGTTTTGGCAACCAAAGCCGCCTATATTGTAGAAAAGAAGATTAATACAAGTTCTGATATGGTTGTTTTCCTAATGAAAGAGGATCTTGAGTGTATTGTGTCTCCCAAAGATTTTATCTCTTTTATAGATGAAAAGAAGATGAGCGAAAAAAATATATAGAACTTCTATACCACTTATTCTCTGAAAATTAAAGGGGGTGTGAAAATGGCAACCCTGCAAGGAACACCCGTATTAATACTAAAAGAGGGTACTCAGAGAACGGTTGGAAGAGATGCACAGAGACTGAACATAACCGCTGCGAAAGTTATTGCTGAGGCGGTTAAAAGCACCCTCGGTCCAAAGGGAATGGACAAGATGCTCGTAGACAGCTTGGGAGATGTTGTGATAACGAATGATGGTGTAACGATTCTGAAAGAGATGGATGTCGAACACCCCGCTGCAAAGATGATAATAGAGGTCGCAAAGACTCAGGAGAACGAAGTTGGAGATGGAACTACTACAGCGGTTGTTCTTGCAGGAGAGCTTTTGAAGAAAGCAGAGGAACTTCTTGATCAGGAGATACACCCAACAGTCATTGCAAAAGGATTCAGACTTGCTGCAGAGAAGGCTGTAGAGGTTCTTGAGAACATTGCAGAAAAAATTGATGTTGATGATGAGGAAAAACTCAAGAAAATCGCTGCAACCGCAATAACCGGAAAGCATGCAGAGTATGCAGTAGAGTATCTTGCAGATCTTGTTGTTAAGACAGTAAAAACCGTTGCAGAGAAGACAGAGAAGGGATACGAAGTAGACATAGACAACATAAAGCTCGAAAAAAGACAGGGTGCAGGAATAGAAGAGACACAGCTTGTTAACGGAATAGTGATAGACAAGGAAGTCGTGCATCCGTCAATGCCAAAGAGGGTAAAGGATGCAAAGATTGCGGTATTAAAGTCGGCTCTCGAAGTTAAGGAGACAGAGACCGACGCAGAGATCAGAATCACCGATCCAGAAATGCTCCAGAGATTCATCGAACAGGAGGAGAAGATGCTGAAGGAGATGGTTGATACGCTGGTAAATGCGGGAGCGAATGTTGTGTTTTGCCAGAAAGGCATTGATGACCTCGCACAGTACTACCTCGCAAAGGCTGGTGTGCTCGCCGTGAGGAGGGTTAGACAGAGCGATATCGATAAGATTGCAAAGGCTACTGGAGCGAAAATACTAACAGACCTTAGAGATGTCAAAGCTGAAGATCTTGGAACCGCTGAAATCGTTGAGGAAAAGAAGATCGGAGACGAGAAGATGGTGTTCATCGAGGGATGCAAGAATCCAAAGGCGGTAACGATACTCATCAGAGGCGGAACGGAGCACATTGTTGACGAGGTTGAAAGGAGTCTTACGGATGCACTCAAGGTTACCAAGGTTGCAATTGAGAGCGGATATGTTGTCGCGGGCGGTGGTGCTCCAGAAGCCGAGATAAGTCTCAAACTCAAGCAATGGGCACCGAGCCTCGGTGGAAGGGAACAGCTTGCAGCTGAGGCATTTGCAAATGCACTCGAGGTGATACCAAGAGCTTTAGCGGAAAACGCCGGACTGGATCCAATTGACATCCTCGTCGATATAAGAAAGGCTCACGAGGAGGGAAGGACTACCTACGGTGTGGATGTCTTCTCCGGAAAAATCGAGGACATGTCAGAGAGAGGGGTGCTCGAGCCACTCAAGATCAAGAAGCAGGCTATCAACAGTGCAACAGATGTTGCAATAATGATTCTGAGAATCGACGATGTCATAGCTGCTAAGGGCATGGAGAGTGACAAAGGAGGAAAGGGCGGAGAGGACTTCGATACCGATTCCTCATCAGATGAGGACTAAGCCTTTTGAAATTTTATTTTTGTTTTTTGATTTGTTTTTGGCTTCAGAAGAGGCTTTTCAATTCCACCCCTTTCTGAGCAAGTTGGGTTAATTAAACGAGACTAAAATACGGACTTAAAATAAGGATTTAAAGATAAAAAGAACAATCAAAGACAGGAATATCGTAAGGAACATCTTTCTCGTTTTATAGGCTACCAAAACCGCGGTTGTTCCAGCTACAATCCTATCAATCGTAAGCTTGTTATTGAACAATATCGTATCGGGTAAGGCTAAGCTGGCGAATATTGCAACCGGAACAAAGCCGAGGAATTTGTACCTGTCCACATCCACCTTCGTGAAGAACGGTAAAGCTCTCGGAATATATGTTACAACGAACATTCCCACTATCGTAAGGATTACATAAATCTCCATTTTATCCCATCCATTCATAAAATCTACCTTGCTCTACACTTCCAGACATTCCATCTACACCTCTCTAAGTTTATCCCCGCTCCTCTTCCAAAATTTCTCTAAGTTTACACCCAACAAACACGCAGTGATCGTTGAGATGAAGATGTTCCATCCGATGTAGTCCTTAAACACAACGGCTAAGAATGCTGAAACTAAAGCTACAAAGAGGTGCAGTTTACTCTTTATGCTGACAACAAGAAGATAGAGAAACAACGCGGTAAGGGTGAAAGGTAAGACTTCCACTATCTCATTCGGAAGCACTTGACCTATTAAATAGCCTACAGCGGTTCCACCCACCCACGAGAGATAGGATGTGGCGTTCAAGGAGAGTTGATACAAAAAAGGATCATCTACCCTCTTATCCTGAAATGTCTTAGTAGAAATCGCAAATGTCTCATCAGTAATGCCAAAAGCGATTATAAGCTTTTTAAGAGGGTGATGGTTTCTGTGATAGGTGTTGAGATAACTTCCCATCAGTATGTGCCTCAGATTTATCAGAAATGTTGTGAAAATTATGAAAGCCGATGATGCGGAGATTAGGAACAGCTGAATGCTCGCAAACTGGCTTGCTCCTGCAAAAACAAGGATGGACATCAAAATAGAATTGGAACCTATGATGTCTCCAGCTAAAACCCCAAACGCTATCGATACTGGAAGATAGCCTGTAACGATCGGTATTGCACTATTGATTCCGAGTTTAACATCCGAATAGGGCATTTTTATCACACCTCGTTGCAGATTATTCAGATCAATCGCCAGTTATGGATTCCAAATTTGCTTAATTGAGATTATAAAAATTTTTCATCCTTCACTCTCTCCAACCCACATATCACCAACAATATCTTGCATACCAGGAAAAGGAGATAATGCAGAGTGGGTTTTAATAAAATGATTCACCAGCCCTCCAATCATAAAACTTTTAAAATCTTCCGTTCAATGAATTACTGAGCCGGGGTTGCCGAGTGGTAAGGCGATGGTCTGCTAAGCTCGCGCGGAGAACCATTGGGCTCTGCCCGCGTGGGTTCGAATCCCACCCCCGGCGTTTTAAATCAAGGTTAAACTCCGATTTTCCACATAAATCTGGCTAATCCACGAACATATCCAAGCTTGCATCTTCTCCAAAAACGAATGTTTGGAAATCGTGAGCTAACGGGTATATTTTTACCGCCTCGTGATGGGGTGGATAAAAATGTCCAATGTGTGTGAAAACGACTTTCTTCGCCCCTATCACATCTGCAAGCTCCATTGCTGACTCAGCATTCATGTGCTTTCTCAATCTGAATCCTTCTGGAGCAATGGAATCAACTATGAAGAGGTCCGGATTTTTGAAGAGTTCAAGGGTGTTTTGAGGTAAATCGTTGTTGGTGTCTCCCGATATAACCACCTTGTATCCTTCCCACTCAGCTACAACACCGTGTGCCCTCCTCAATGGTGGATGATTTACATCTGCAAGGGTAAACCTAATTCCTCCGATCTCGAACGGTTTATAGCTCTCAACGACAATCTTTCGATACTTTAGGAACTGCAAAAATCTGCCGATATCTTCGTGCACTTCCTTTGATGTGTATACATTCACATTTGTTTGAACCCGGTAAAATTCACCAAAACCCCCAAAATGGTCGAAATGACTGTGAGTCCAGATAACAGCATCAACGGAATCAACATTGGCTTTCAGCAGTTGATACCTTAGGTCAGGAGAGGTGTCTATAATTATGTTCTTACCCATATTCTGGATTAAAATTGAGAATCTTGTCCTTTCCCATCCGTTTTGGCGGGCATCATCACATGTCCTGCAATGACATCCAACAACAGGTGTACCGGGGGAATCTCCGGTTCCGAGTAGAACTATCTTCATGTCAATCATTAATATGAGCTTTTCAGATTTAATCTCCTCTTTACATCTGCTATAGCGTTTACGAGCTTCTCTTGAGTTAGTTCCTCTATTCCTTCGAGCAGAGAATTCAGTACAGCTTCTCTTATAACGAGCTTGATCTCCGCCCCAGTAAATCCTTTTGTTAGCTTCACGAGTTCATCCAGATCGAAACTTCCGGGTATCTTGCTTAAGGATAGCTCGAATATCCTCCTCCGTATCAACTCGGATGGCTCAGGGAATTCGATTATTTTGTCAAACCTCCTCCATACCGCAGAATCGAGTAGGCTCGGATGGTTCGTTGCAGCAATCAAAATTACACCATCTTCCACTAAGTTGATTTCATCGATTGATTTTAGAAGCGTGTTCACAGCTCTTTTAACTGCAGCATGCTCATCGCTCGTTCTTGTTTTCGCGACATAATCGAACTCATCAATGAAAAGCAAACACGGATTTACCCTCTTCGCAATCTCAAAAACTTTCTCAATGTTTTTGGATGTCTCACCAAGGTACTGACTTGTAATCATTGAGAGCTTAACTTCAAGTAAGGGCAAATGCAGTTTTTTACTCAGAGCTTTTGCAGTGGTCGTTTTTCCGGTTCCCGGAGGACCTATAAACAGCAGTTTTCCAACTTCGATTACGCCTATTTTCCTAAGGTAGTCTCTCTTTTCAAGAGCGACCTCTATCTTTGTGAACTCCTCAATCTGCTCTTCCGTAAGCGCAACTTCGTCAAAATCGAATCTAATATCTTCTGGAGAATATATCCTAACGAGCCCGAGCATTTGAGCTGTCTCTTCGTTGCTTTCAAGCTCGGAAATGATGCTTTTCAACCATTCCTTGTCGCTCTGAACGGGCTTCGTGTTCTTTTTCGCCTCCTCATATGACACATTCAGGGAATCATAGTTCTGGAAGTAGTAGGCAAGAACCGGATTTCTTCTAATTAGATCCTCTCCTTTCTTTGCAAACCATTTAAGTGATAGATCGAAGGATGTGATCTTAAACTGCTTGTTGAATTCGTTGAAGTCTATAAAAGGCAGGTTTTTAACCCTATTTTTAACTCCATCTCTACTTCCCAAGTACTCGTTTACCATGTCCTCCTTAACGACCAACGGTCTCTGGATTCCATTCCTGCTGTAGAATATTTTCCTTATTTCCTTGGGTATGTCGTCTTCTTTCAGTTCTTCGAACCTGTTGTATATCTCCGCTGTCAACAATAGCTCCACTATTTTTGCTTCAACCATGCCTACACCCCGAATTTTTGTTTTGGTTTTTCAGTGTTTAATTCCAAAAAAGTCTGGTTTTCAATTTTTAAATTTTTTGCCCGGTATATGTGTTATCCATCAGTTTTTTTATTAAATTTTGATGAAATCGACAAGTTAGTTGATAAACCCTTAGGGCTCTGGGTTGTTAAAAGATTTATTCAGATCCCCCCTCTTACCACACATGATCGTGCCTTGGATCAAGGTTGCGGAGTGGAGATGCACCACATGTGGAAGGTGTTGTAGGGACTACAAAGTCCCCTTAACCTTCGGAGAATATATTTATTTCAGAAAATTCGGTGCGGTGGAGGAGAGAAGAAAGTACTACCTCAGGAAAGTTGGTGGGAGATGTATTTTCCAGTACGAAAATCTGTGCGGAATTCAGAGTAAAAAACCCATTGCTTGCAAGCTCTTCCCATTCCTCATTCGGGAAAGATGCAAAGATGAGAGAGCACTCTTCGAGTATAATGGTGATGAGTACTTCGTGTTTGTTAATACCTACTGCAGGAACATCCGTTATGGAACTCCCACACTAAAATTCAAGGAAATCATAAAAGAAGCTGTGGAGATATATACCGGGAGAAAAAAGAGGCAAGTTCTCCTAACATCCTGAAATGTGGGTTAAGTGTATTCCGATTCCATTCACGGAGGCAGATGTAAGAGTTGAGCCCTAAACCAACAAAAGTGGCTGATACGGATAAACTACTGCAGATATTCCTTGATTTTGTCTCTGAGCTCAACAACATCCCCAATAACTATGATTGCCGGGGCTTTAACATTCCTCCGCTTTGCTATCTCGGCTATATCAGAGAGTTTTCCTTCTATAACTCTCTGTCTTTCGGTAGTTGCATTCTCTACTATAGCCACCATTGTGTCGGGGTCTTTACCGTTTTCAAGCAATCTTCTGACATTTCTTTCCAAGCTTGAGATGCCCATTAGAATCACAATCGTGGCTTTAATCTTCGCTACAGCACTCCAGTCTATCCTCTCCTCTCCTTCCCGCTCTCTACCGGGTATGATTAGTATCCCAGGGTCGAAATTCCTATGATTTAGAGGAATTCCCGCCGACTCAGCTCCCGCGAATGCGGATGTGATTCCTGGTATTATCTTAATCCTCACGCCTCTTTCAGCCAAATACTCTGCTTCTTCACCACCTCTGCCAAAAACAAACGGATCCCCGCCCTTCACTCTCGCAACCTTCTTGCCTTTTTTTGCCAGCTCGTACATTAGCCTGTTGATCTCCTCTTGTGTTTTTCTGTGCTTGCCCTCCCTTTTTCCCACCTCAATAACCTCTTCAACCTCCTTCCTCACGATGTCCTTGACCTCATCTCCAACTAGATCATCGACGAGGGCTACATCAGCCATCCTTATGTACTTCAAAGCTTTCAATGTTAAAAGTTCGGGATCTCCGGGTCCCGCACCGATTAAATAGACCTCACCCATCATGCCATTCTTGTTTTTAGCTCTTTGGAGAACTCCTTAGCGATCCTCTTAACCCTCTCAATGTCCGATTTTCTGCACTCTCCGAAGCCATCTTCGTACTCTAACTCATACTCTCTCTCGAGCTTGGCGACCTCCTCACCACCCGGTCTTAGTATCTCACATGTAATTGAGAGCCTGTTTCCAGAGATATCTGTGAGTATACCTGCAGGTACCGTGCATCCGATCCCTATCTCTCTCAGGACCTCTCTCTCAGCGGTTGCACAGAGATATGTTCTCCTATGATTCATGAACGAAACCAAGTCCTCCTCACCCTCTCTAACAGCAACCGCAATTATGCCTTGGTTGGCTGAAGGAACGAAGAGGGGTGGGGTTAGAATCTGGTGTGGTATGTCTATGTTGAGCCTAATCAAACCCGCAAGAGCGACCAAAATACCATCGTACTCCCCATCCTTCATCTTTCTGATTCGAGTGTCTAAATTCCCCCTGATGTTTTTTATTTTCAAATCGGGACGATATCTTCTAAGCTGTGCCATCCTTCTGATACTTGAAGTTCCTATGACGAAGTTGGATGGAATATCATCTATCCTCTCCCCCGTTCTGGATATGAAAGCATCATAGGGGCTTTCCCTTTCAAGAACCGCAGAGATAACGGTTCCTTCGATTCTGTCAATGGGAACATCCTTAAGGCTATGAACCGCAACATCAATCTCCTCATCCGCAAGGGCTTCGTCTATTGTTCTAACAAAAGCCCCACTACCCTTGAACTCGTAGAGAGGTTTGTCCTTTAGAATGTCCCCTGAAGTTTTTATTATTTGGATGGATACCTCATATCCTCTGTTTTTTAGCTCCCTTATAACTTTCTCCGCCTGAGCTAAAGCAAGTCTGCTCCCTCTTGTTCCAACTACAATTCTCTTAGACATCCAGTTATCGCCTCCGAGATTCTGTGAACATCTTCCTCAGTATGGCTGTAGGATAGGAAGCAGGTCTCATATTGAGATGGTGGGAAGAACACACCACTTTTCAGTAGCATCCAGAAAAATTCGTTGAACTTCGAAGAATCAAGCGTTAAAGCGGATTGGTAGTCTATCGGCCTCTCCCCGAAATAGACGCAGAACATGGATGAAATAGCAGAGAATGTGATGTGATCGGGTAATCTATCCACCATCAGATCCTCCAGCATTTTTGTTATCTCGTTGAGGTGCTTGTGTACACCCTCTTTGAGCAGAAAGTTTACAACAGTGTATCCCGCGGTTAGGGTAAGTGGATTTCCGCTGAAAGTGCCAGCCTGATACACACCACCTGACGGGGCGATCATCTTCATGATGTCCTTTCTCCCCCCGAATATTCCGCAGGGCAATCCACCTCCTGCAATTTTGCCAAGGGTTGTTATATCTGGCTTTATACCGTAGAACTCCTGAGCACCACCGATTGAAACTCTGAATCCAGTAATTATCTCATCGAAAATTAGAAGGACATCATTTTCCTCTGTTATCTCTCTTACCTCCCTCAAATAGTTACCCTCTGGTAGAATTAAGCTTGAGTTTCCCATTATCGGTTCTAATATTACGCATGCGATATCCTCATCTCTCTCCAAAAGATTGGACAGGGATTCAGCATCATTGTATGGGACTTGGAGAGTGTTTTTAACGAAGTCACTTGGAATTCCCGCTGAGTTCGGAATTCCATGAGTGGTCGCACCACTACCAGCTTTCACAAGCACCGCATCGTGTGCACCGTGAAAACTGCCCTCGATTTTGACTATCTTATCTCTCCCGGTGTATCCTCTTGCAACTCTTAATGCACTCATGGTTGCCTCGCTTCCAGAGTTAACGAATCTAAGCATTTCCATAGATGGATATATTTCCCTGATTAGTTCTGCGTATTTTATCTCAAGCTCAATCGGAGTTCCATACAACCATCCATCCTCCAATTGGCTTTTAATCGCTTTAACCACCTCAGGGTGAGAATGACCAAGGATTAACGGACCGTATGCCATGCAACAGTCGATGTATTCGTTTCCATCTATGTCAAAAATTTTAGATCCCTTGGCTTTCCTAACATAAAACGGAAATGGTTTAACCGCCCTTACAGGACTGCTAACTCCTCCCGGAAGTAGCTCCACAGCCTTCCGATAAACTTCTTCCGATTTTTTAAGGTTTAACGAATTGAACATATCCAGATCAGACATGGCAACTCCTCCTTAAAGAAACTCAGCCATCTCTTTTGCGTGGTAGGATATTATCAAATCTGCTCCTGCCCTTTTTATAGCGGTTAGAATCTCGTAGGCAATAGCCTTTCCGTCAAGCCACCCCATTTTTTCAGCAGATTTTACCATGCTATACTCTCCACTAACATTGTAGGCAGTTATTGGTACATTGAAGGAGTCTTTGACCCTTCTGATTATATCGAGGTACGCAAGGGCAGGCTTTACCATCACAATGTCCGCTCCCTCCATTAAATCCAGTTCGATCTCCCTCAGAGCCTCATCAGAGTTATGAATGTCCATCTGGTATGACTTTCTATCTCCGAATGCGTAGCCTGAGTCTGCAGCCTCTCTGAAAGGAGAGTAGAAGTTTGATGCGTATTTCGCGGAGTAGCTCATTATCGGAATGTTCTCGTAACCGTTAGAATCAAGACCATCTCTTATGGCTCTTACCATTCCATCCATCATGCCCGATGGTGCAACTATGTCCGCTCCCGCTTCAGCATGACTGACCGCAGTTTTAGAGATTAAGTCGAGGGTCGGATCGTTCAGTATTTCTCCATCTCTCACAACCCCACAGTGTCCGTGGGTTGTGTACTCGCACAGGCAAACATCCGTAATGATGATGACCGAATCAAACTCCTTTTTTATCTGTCTGATCGCCTTCTGTATCACACCGCTCTTATCGTAAGCGGAAGAGCCGACTTCATCTTTGTATGAAGGTATGCCGAACAGAATAAAGGTACTCAGCCCGAGATCTAAGCATTCTTCCACTTCATCCACAGCCTTCTCCAAGGGATGACGGAAGTAGGAGGGCATGGATGGAATTTCTTTTCTCTCTTTGATGTTCTCATCAATGAAGATAGGTACAATCAGATCATCCTTCTTTACCTTTACTTCCTGAACTAATCTTCTCAGCTTTTCCGTTCTCAGCCTTCTCATCCTTGTTGTGGGGAACAAATTCATCACCTCCGAAAAGATACTCAACATAGTCTATGATTTCCGGTCTGCCATCCCTTGCAGCCTCCCTCAGACGAATAGTTGGAATCCTGAGGTATTTCTTGATTAGAGAGTTCGCAAATTCCTCTATAATCGGGAGCACCTCTTCGTTGAGGTTATACTTTGCGGATAGCTTGTTGTATAGCTCTATTATCTCATCTTTTTTGATCCTTTCCGCACTGGAGTACATCAGGCTTATTGCGGAGTTTGCTCTAACCTCTTTCAGGTTGTTCTTGAGGTTAGCAAGTTCCTCCCTGATTATCTTTTCAGCAAGCGGAATTTTTTCCTTCCTTTTTTCGAGGTTTCTTTTGCTAATCTCCCTCAGGTCATCTATTGTAAAGAGCTTAACATTCTCTATCTCGTTAACACTCTCCTCCACATCTCTCGGGAGAGCTATATCGATGATCAGGATGCCCCCATCTCGTCTGCTCATTACTCTCTCCACAAAATCCTTTCTAAGTATGTAGTGTGGAGCAGAAGTGGCAGAGATGATTACATCGCATTTCAGCATGAATTCCTCAAGCATGTCGAATTTCACTGCCATACCACCTATTTTTGTGGCGAGTTCTTCTGCTTTTTCGTAGGTTCTATTTGCAATCAGGATCGTGCATGCGGATCTGTTAGCAATTGAATTTGCGACGAGGGTACCCATCTCACCCGCACCGATTAGAAGCACGGTCTTATTCTTCAATGTTCCGAGTTCAGATTCCGCAAGTTCCACCGCAGCAGAACCTATACTTACCGAACCTTGATTTATTTGCGTGACGTTTCTGACCTTCCTTCCGGTGTTTATTGCCTTTGAGAATATCATCTCCAAATATTTCCCAACTCCCCCGAGATTCTTGCTTATGTTGTAGTAGTCTCTGATCTGCCCGAGGATTTGATCTTCACCAACCATCATCGACTCCAATCCAGAAGATACCCTCAATATGTGTTCGAGACATTCATCATCTCTGAGAAAGTCTATGTAGTGTTTCTCCACATCCATTCTGTCTGAGAACTCTTTCAGAATCTTAAGGGAATTGTTTCCCACCGCGTAGATTTCAACCCTGTTACATGTTAGAAGAACTGCACACTCAAAAATTTCGTCAAATGAGAGTAAATTCTCAATGACCTTTCTAATATCCTTCTGCCATACCTTCTCCAATATCTGTACGGGAGCTTTTTTGTGAGAGATGACCATGCATGAAATTTCCACCCTACCACCCCACGGGATGAGGAAAGTTTTCTCCCCCACTACTTATAACTTTAATTGTTAGTCAAGACCTTGATGCAAGCCATGAAATATTAAATATTAATGATCGGATTGAGTTCGGGAACACAGCACCAGCACTCCGGTTTCAGTTACATCAATTTCGGTAAAACCAAGGATCAACCGAGGACAATTAAAGTTATATTCTCCACTGGAATTTTAGATTCTATGATGGCGTTTGGAAGGTTCATTTATGGTGGGGAGATCCATGAAGGTCATTTTGAAATTACTGCAAAAAAACTGATTTTTGATGGAGTGGAATATGTGCTGGACTCCTTGAGGTTCCTTCCTCCGGTAAGGCCTTCGAAGATAGTGTGTGTTGGTGTTAACTACAGAGACCATGCTGAAGAGTTCGGGAAAGATGTTCCAGAAGAGCCAGTGATTTTTATGAAACCCGAGTCTGCTGTGATAGGAAATGAGGACACGATTTTGTTACCACCACAGTCCAAAAGGGTCGACTACGAAGGGGAGCTTGCAATTGTTATTGGCAGAAAGTGTAAGAATGTTTCAAAGGATGATGCTGAGGACTACATAATGGGGTACACTTGCTTTAATGATGTTACCGCGAGAGATTTACAGCTAAAAGATGGGCAGTGGACGAGGGCAAAATCCTTTGATACTTTTGCCCCGATAGGACCATATATAGTCCCTCTCAACCCCCTCAACCTACGGATACGAACTTACTTGAACTCGGAAATAGTGCAATCATCAAACACATCGAATATGGTTTTCAATCCATTTGAGCTCACGGAGTTCATCTCTTCGATCATGACCCTCAGAAAGGGAGATGTGATTGCAACCGGTACACCTTCAGGAGTGGGGGCTTTGAAAAAAGGTGATGTTGTAGAGGTAGAGATAGAGGGAATCGGCACTCTCAGGAACCATGTGGATTCGTGGGCGTAAGAGATGCGAAAATGAGAGAGCAGGTTGAAGAAATCTGAATGATGAAACTCAGTGATGAAACTATGTGAAAAAACCGAGATTGGTAAATGTTAAAGATTGGTAAATGTTAAAAACAATACTTCTTTCAAATTTATGTCCTATGCAAATTCAGGCACAACTTAGAGCGGTTGATCTATGGTCATCACACTCTCAATAAAACCTGCACGAATGCAATAACAAAAAGGTGAAGGAAATGAGTGGAGATAAATCGGATGGCGATAAATCGGATGGGTTAAATCTCGAATTAAGTAAGGAATACGATTTTCAGGAGGTCGAGGAGAGGTGGGTGAGAGAGTGGGACTCACTGGAGAACCTTTACTACTTTGACTGGAACTCCAAAAAGCCACACTTTATAATCGACACTCCTCCTCCATACCCAACCGGATCATTTCATATCGGAAACACCCTCAACTGGTGTTATATCGATTTTATAGCCAGATACAAAAGGATGAAGGGATATGAAGTGATGTTTCCGCAGGGATGGGATTGTCACGGATTGCCTACTGAAGTCAAGGTGGAGGAAAAGCACGGAATAAGCAAAAACGATGTGCCGAGGGATGTCTTCAGAAAGCTGTGCGTTGAGTTTACCGAAGAGAACATCAAAAAGATGAAGGAGACAATGAAAAGGCTTGGATTCTCCGTTGACTGGAGTAAGGAGTACATCACAATGTATCCCGAGTACTACTCCAAAACCCAGATGTCATTTGTTAGGATGTACGAGAAAGGGCTGATTTACAGAGCTTACCATCCCGTTATCCACTGTCCGAGATGTCAGACGACGATAGCTCTTGCAGAAATAGAATACAAATCCGGAAGAACAAGATTAAACTACATCAAGTTTGATGAAGGGGTTGTTATCGCAACAACCCGTCCAGAATTGATCCCAGCATGCGTGGCGATAGCAGTACATCCCGAAGATGACAGGTATAGAGATTTGGTCGGAAAAGAGGTTCAAGTTCCGAGTACCCCTTACAAAGCCAAAATACTTGAAGATGATGAAGTTGATCCGGAGTTCGGAACGGGAATGGTGATGATATGTACTTTCGGTGACAGGCAGGATGTGAGGTGGTGGAAAAAGTACGACCTCGAGCTGAGGTTGATACTCGATAAGAACGGGAGGCTGAATGAGAAAGCTGGAAAGTACAGAGGATTGACAATACCGGAGGCGAGAGAAAGAATCCTCGAAGACCTCGAGAAGGAAGGTAGGCTAATCAAATACGAAGAGGTTGAGCACAATGTTGGAGTTTGCTGGAGGTGCAAAACTCCCGTAGAGATAATTGCGGAGGAGCAATGGTTTGTCAAAGTTGATCATGATCGAATTTTGAGTGATGCGGAAAAAATAAAGTGGATTCCAGATCACATGTTCAGCAGACTCGTTAGCTGGGTAGAGGGCATGGAATGGGACTGGGTCATCAGCAGGCAGAGGATATTTGCAACACCTATTCCCGCATGGTACTGCAAGAAGTGTGGAGAGGTTGTTGTTGCAAGAGAAGAGTGGCTTCCAGTGGATCCAACCAAGGACTATCCGAAAGTTCCGTGCCCGTCATGTGGCTCTGTTGAGTTCGTAGGGGAGGATGATGTTCTTGACACATGGATGGATTCCAGCATAACCCCACTCGCCATTACCGGATGGCCTTTTGATCAGAAGGAGTACCCCACCCACCTCAGACCTCAGGGGCATGACATAATCAGAACATGGGCTTTCTACACAATACTCAGATCCTTAGCCTTGGTTGATGAGATACCATGGTACGAGATCGTCATCAACGGAATGGTTCTTGGAGAAGATGGCAGGAAGATGAGCAAAAGTCTTGGAAATATCATATCTCCTGAGGAGGTTATAGAAAAGTACGGTGCCGATGCCCTTAGACAGTGGGCGGCAAGCGGATCCACGGGAAGTGATGTCATATTTACTTGGAAGGAAGTCGTATCTGCGAGCAGATTCCAGCAAAAATTCTGGAGTATGCTTAGATTTTCAGCCATTCATCTTAGAGACTACAATCCGAGTGAAAAGGACATTGAGAATCTCAGAGATGTTGATAAGTGGATTCTATCTAAGCTGAATAGAGTTATAGAATCTGCAGACAAATCCATGTCCGCATACAGGTTTGATGATGCTTTAAAGGCAATAAGAAGCTTTGCATGGTATGATTTTGCAGATGACTATCTGGAAATCGTGAAGAACAGGTTGTACTCTGGAACAGAGGAGGAAAAAAATTCCGCAAGGTTCACTCTGATGAGAGTTATGGACTCTCTGATACGAATGCTTGCACCCTTCACGCCTTTCCTCTCTGAAGAGTGTTGGAGGGTTCTCTGTGAAGTTACAGGTAGAGAGTACGAGAGTGTGCACATCCAGAGTTACCCAGAGGTGGATGAGAGGTTCGTAGATGAGTCTGCAGAAGAAAAGGGAGAGATAATCCGAAGCATTGTTGCGGAAATCAGGAAACTGAAGCATGATAAGGGCATGGCTCTAAACGCCCCTCTAAGAAAAGTCATGATTTTTTCAGATAGGGATTTCGATATCAGAGATATTTCAGGAGCGGTTAACTCTGAAGTGGAAAGAGTTGAAGAGAGACCAAAAATTGAGACAAGACTCAGCAAGATAAAGCCTAAGTACAGCATAATAGGTCCTAAACTAAAAGATAAGGTGAGAAAAGTCATTAAAGCAGTTAACGAAATGAGTGAGGGCGAGATAGAGGCTTTGATCTCTGATGGTAGAAAAGAGGTAAATGTTGATGGAGAAAAACTTGAGATCAGCGCAGAATGGTTTGATTTTGAGTTTGAGAAGACAGTAGGAGGAGAGAATGTAGAGGTTATTGATGTTGGAGATGTACTTGTTGTTGTTAGGTTGTAAGGATCGATTATATGTTTTTTATTTTTAGATTTTATCTTTTAGTTAACATACCTTAGCCTACTTCTTCTCGTGTTCACTTTCGGATTCTGTTCTTGAACCTTCAGAACATAAGACAGAAAAATCACGCCGGGGCTGGGACTATATAATTAAATTATTTAGTCCCACAAAAAGCTTAAATAAAATCTTACCTAAAAAAGGTTGTTGATGAAACATGATATCCATGAATACGAAAGTAAGCTAAAAAGAGAATGGGAGAAGATTTTGAAAAGTTCAATGCCTGAAGAGAGTAAAAAGCTGCTTGGAAGATTTAAAAGAGATCTTGAGATTCAGGGGATCAGTGCTTCAAGGATCTGGAAGTATCTGAGTATTCTGCGTTACATTAATGAGAATTACAACAAGAAGCCTTTTGATGAATGGGGCGAGGAGGATATTAAGGTTGTTATGGCTATTGTTCAGCAGAAAGTGAGAAGTGGAGAATATTCAGAAAATACGGGTTATGAGTATCGAAAAACGTTAAAGAAGTTTTTCAAATGGTTTTATGGGGAGGAGTGGAGTGGTTTAAAGATCCTGAGGGGAAATGATAAGAGAAACAACTCAAAACCTGATTACCTGACTGAAGAGGAGATTTTGAAGATGATTGAGCATGTAAAGCATTTGAGGGATAAGGCATTGATCGCTGTTACTTATGAAGGGGGGTTGAGAATTGGAGAAGCCGCAAACTTGAGAATTGGAGATATTATTTGGTTTTCAAATGCTAATGGGGATTTGAAAGTTAAAATTAGGGTTAATGGAAAAACAGGTGAAAGGCAGATACCTTTGGTTATTGCTGCCCCATATTTAAAAAGATGGCTTGAAATTCATCCAAGGAAAGATGAACCCGAAGCGTTTGTATTTTGTAGCTTATCCCAAAGAAATTTTGGAGAAGGTATTCAATACCAAACTTTTAGAAAGATTATTGAGAGAGCAGCAAAGGAAGCTGGAATAAAGAAAAGAGTCAATCCCCATCTTTTAAGGCATTCAAGGGCTACTGTTCTGGCTAATTACCTGACTGAAGCCCAAATGTGTGAATATTTTGGCTGGGTTCAAGGAAGTGATATGCCGAGAATATACGTTCATTTATCTGGGAGAGATATTGATAAAGCGATAATGAGGTATTATGGGCTTGAAGATGGGGAAGAGAAGAAGGAAGCTGAAGCAAAACCAAAGAAATGTCCAAGATGTGGTTATCTGAATGCTCCAACTGATATCTATTGTGGAAGATGTGCATTGATACTTGATGAAGGGGAGAGAGCAAAGTTAGAGGTGGAAGAGCCGGAAATTGCTAAAGAGTTGCTGGATTATATCATGAAGCATCCTGAAAAGCTTCAGGGGTTGAAAGAGATGTTGGATTTTGTTGAGAAGTTGAGGGCAAATCCGGGGTTAATGCAAATATTGATGCAGTTGAAAGAACGGGGGTAAGAGGAAATGGCAAAGGTGATACTTACTCGACCGGTTAAAAGAAAATACAATCAGTTAAAGAGGATGGAAAATTGAGTATTCTTGAAGTTCTGGAATCTCCTAACCCAGTTTCCACATTGAGGGGGTTAATTTATCTCTCAAGGAAAGAAGGCTACATTCTCAAAGTTACACTTTGCGGCAAAATTTTTTACAAATTCTGATATTTCACTTCTTATTTCTAAATATAGAATTAAGAATTACGAATAGTAATTTTTTTAAATTATTTAGTTCAATTTACTATTATGAGTGCAGAGGTTGAAATGATGGAAGTAAGGGGAAGGTATGTGGTTTTTGTGGATTTTGGAGATGAGCTGGTGGTAGATAGCATATTTAAGGAAAAACCAGAGGCTATCAGAAGAATAGAAGAGCTCGAATATCTCTTCACACTCCCTTAAGTATTTACATTTTTTCCTTTTTATCAATTACAACAATTGCTCTACAAAGAGAAGCTGTCCTTATTGATATGGAGTGTGGTTTCAACTATGATGTATTAAATACTGTGTTCTTTTGCATTGAATAGCCAGCCAGTTACTATTAAGACTGATTTTTAGAAATGAGATTATTGAAAATTTTATTGAAATATCTTATAAATCTTATTGATTACGACGATTGCGCTACAAAGGAAAGCTGTCCTTATTGATACACATTGTTGTTCCAGCTACGATATATCAAAGAGCATATTCCTTTGCATCGAATAACCGGCCAGATCTTATTAAGTCTGATTTTTTAGAAATGATACTACTGAGAATTTTATTGACGTATCTTAAAAAAACACATATTTTTTCCCACCCCTCACCACTTAAAAAGTTGGAACGCTCTAATCGTCGTGACTCAAAATTTTACACATGTAAAAAATTGTGGCAGGGTTTAAGTGGAGAAATGAGATAATGAATGGGCCTATTTTAAGCTTATTTTGGATAGGTGCAAGTAGAGTTCCAGTGTTAATTTAATATGTCTTTCCAATAATTTTAGAGCATCTTCGTTGAATTCATCGTTTAAGATATCGGATAAAACTGAATGTTTGAAAAGTTCCCAGAAGAACTCTTCTGAAACTCTGATTTGCTCGGATGGTGTATTTGTCATTTCATAGAGCGATTTTTTTGAGATACCTTGAGAGGTAGCATACATATAGAAAAGTTGATACGAATTGATAATCTGCTCTGCATTGTGAGTTACAAACAGTTTGAAAAATGATTTCGAAGATTTAAGCATCTGAGGAAAGGTGTTTGAGCGAAGAAGTGAAATGGCGGATGCATCTATTTTAAGATTTTCCTCAATATGTTGGAGCAATTTTTCAGTTTGATTTAGTAAAGAAGGCTCAACTTCTGGTATAAATTCTTTTTTAATGTGTTTCCATAAATTTTCAATAAGCTTATCAGATTTAACAAAATTATTGAGGTTATTTTCAAAGATTTCGGGGTATTTTTCTAAAAGCCTTTTGAGTGTCTCTACATCTGCATTGAATTTTAGACATTTTGCGGCCACACCACGTTTTTTTGGTTTATTTTTGGGTGGGCGTCCAATCTTTTTGTCTTTTCTGAACTCGATACAATCTTTACAGTATGGTTTATCTTTTGAACATTTAACCTCAGAAATGATTTCATTATCCATCAGCTCTTTGAGACTTTCAGCTATAGCACCTACTGTATTTGCACCTATATGCTGGATTAATTCTTTTCTTGGCATATCACGTTGCAAAAGCACTTCAACAATTTTTGGCTTCCATGATTTCACCTTTCGTTTTGTCTTTTGCTTCACGCCTTAGGGTATGACTTAAGGCATATTTTAATTTTTTGATTATTCCAAATTGTTTGGATAAAACAAATTTATCCAAACTGTTTGGATAACTCGTTTCTATCCTGAAATAAAACTTAAGATTTTTTCAAAAAATGTTATAGGTGATGTCAGTTATAAAGCTTGGAAAATACAAAATCCAGAAGATAAAGCGGGCATACTATATTGCTTTACCAAAGAAGTGGGTCGAATCTAAAGGATTACAGAAAGGCTCAGTTTTGGAGGCTTTTCTGGATGATCAAGGTAATTTGGTGTTTCAAGTAGCCAGGAGGACTACGAATGGCGATTGACAGTGAAAAACTGTGGAAGCTTGTCACGAATGGAAGCCCCACAGTTGCGGCGATGGCGCTGCTTGTTTTGGATGAACAATTAGGGGGGAAGATTTCGGAGCTTAAGAAAAAAATGGAAGGGGGAAACCGCAATGGATATTATAATTCTCCATTATAAAAAGTTTTCGAATATTGTCGAGTTGAGTTTCGTTTATTGTGGAATTGAGGAAGAAGATGGCCCCTTCCCATTGAGGGAGAATGCGGGTGAGATTCCCGCAGGGGGCGAGAAAAAGAAAAAAAGAGGTGAGAGAAGGTATGGCTTTGGAATTGGCGGATTTATTTGGTGGGCTGGAGGAAGTAGAGGTTGTGAATGCGACTGTTACGGAGAAGGAAAGCCAAAAAATCTTGGTTGTGGAAGTAAGAAACAAGAATGGGGAGGAGCTCGACAACATAGGCTTTATCGGGGAGGACACAATAAAGGCAGCTCTGGAGAAGGGCAGGAAGGAGAATGGCAGGATCTTTCTGAAGGTTCCAGCGAGGGCAGTTACCAAAGGAGAGAGGAAGGTCAACTGGCTTGTTCAGCCATACTAAGCGGGATGGATGAGGGGCATGGTTGCCCCTCTCTTAACTTTTCTGAGGATATCGAGGATTGGCGTTTAGTTTACTGGTCTAATGGGGTTAAAAATGTTGCTCACGGCTGTTTCTGAGTTAGAAGTTGACTGCTACAATGAGTGGGCTTAAACTCTCTGACCTGGGGGCAAAGCAAGGAGATGTTGAGATTGATTTTTCTGAGATAGGTGAGAATAGCGGAATTGATTTTGTAGATTTATTGAGCTTACAACAAAAGCAGAAGCAGGAAATTAGAGAAATAATCTGGAAGAAATATTTGGATAAAGAAAGACTTAATGTTGGCGATTGTTACTGTTTAGACATTGAAACGATTTATTCGGCTTTGAATGCCTATGTGAAGGTTATTACACTGATGGATATTAAAGAGAAGCGGATTTATTTCTTTACTTGGGGAAGCAAGGTTGTTGAGGTTGAAAGAGTTGAGAAGGATGTAAAAGCTTATGGTTTTGAGGTTGAGTTTAGAGAGTTTGAAACCGAAAAAGAAATGCTGGAAGCTTTTGTTGAGCATATTAAGGCAAATCCCAAAGATTTTCTCGGCCATAACATTGCTCATTTTGACCTCTCTTTGATTGCTGTAAGATTGAGGTATTACGGGATTAAGGGTTTGCGATTTTACGGTTATAGGGTTGGGAGCGGAAGTGTTGAACGATATCTGTATTTCACCTATGAGATTAGGGAAAATGCGGAAGGGGAGGAGCTGAAGGATGAAGATGAGAAAGGAGAGGTTGAAAATAGATACCTCATTGTTGATACTCTTTACCTTGCTCGAACTTTGCAGATAGCAGGAAGCTTAAAAGAGCTTGCCAAAAACTCTCCATTTCCAAAAAAGGAAATTGATTATACGGAATATGAGAAAGCAGAATTGGGTTATGATGCGGTTATCTATGCTATTTACGATGTTCTTTCTCTCCCTTACGTTTACCGTGATCTGATGGCAAGGGTTGAGGGAGTTGCTGATAAGCTGAAAATTGAGAAAAGGGCGAGTGTTCAGTGTTATGAGCATGCGTGGGAGAAGGGGAGTGGGACAATTGCGGGAGCTTTTCTTAAACATTTAATTGGAAGGGTGAGCGATGATATTGATGATTGGAACGCTGCTTATCTCGGTGGTTTAACCAGAACGTGGAGAACGGGGAAGCATAAACCAAAGAATGAGAAACAGATAAGATATTTGGATTTAACTTCTGCTTATCCATTTAGTATTGTTAAACAGGGGCTTTTAGATATCTATGCTAGGAATGCTGAGTTTTTTAAAGATGCTCCTTTCGATAAGGATGTTTACGATGATTTGATTTTATCCTCATTGCTTTTGTGCAAGGTTAAAAGAGAGGTTGAAATATTCGTTGAGTTGGATGTTGAGAAGCCAGAAATAGGAGAGGAGTGGAACGTTTCAAACCGTTTCTCAATCCCTTACGTAAGGAGTTTTGATAAGGGTAAGAAGGTTGCCGATATCTCACATTCTTTTGGTATTATCAAAGCGGAGCGTGGAAATGAGGTAATTTTAACAAAAGTTGAATATGAGATTAACAAACTTCTCAATTCAGAGTTTGAGAAATGTGTTTCTCCAATCAGGATTTTGTATGGGGCAAGGGCAAAGAGCAGGGAAAAGAGCATGGAGTATATTGAGCTTTACGGGATGAGGAAGAAGCTTAAGAAAGAGGGTGATCCGGCTCAGGTTGGTTTTAAGGTTCTGCTTAACTCAGTTTATGGTAAAACTGCCCAGAATGTTGAGGAATTCTTTACCAAATCAATTCCGGCAGCCATAACAGGCTTTGTGAGATACCAGATCATGGCAATTGTTGTTAAGGCTTTGCAGCTTGGCATGGATGTTCTTTATTCTGATACGGATTCATTGTATGTTGCCGGAAGTGAAAGGCAGCTTAAAGCGTTGATGGATTACGCAAATAAGCTCAATGAGTATCCCAAAGAGCTTTTCAAAGAGGATAACCTTAAGGATGAGGGAGAGAACATAATCTGTTTCCTATCGGTGAAAAGAAAGCGTTACGCTAAAGTTGTTGAAAAGGAAGATGGCAGCATTGTTATTTATGTGAAGGGTGGAAGCTATACGGATATTAACTGGAGACATTTGCTTTTGTATCTGGTTTTACTCACCAATCGATTTACAATTGAGGGAATTCAAAAAGCGTTGGAGGAAAAGGATTTTCCTGAAGAGCTGCCAAAGCTTGATGATGAGTTTGCCGAGAAGTTCAGAAAGCTTGCTGAAAGGGTTTATAGAGAATATACGGGTAGGGACTTGAAAGAGATTTTCCCTCAGCTTAATAGATCGGCAAAAATAACATTGCTGAGAAACTTTCATGCTGGCAAATTGGGATACCACAAAGAGAGCTTTCAGCACAGGGTTTTGAGGGCGTGGGAGTTTGAAGCATATAACCGATTTCTGAAGCTACATGGATATGATACCTTGGAAAGGCTGAAAGAGGTCTTTTGGAGTTTAGTTGATCTATACCATGAGAGGGCTAAAGCTGAGAAAGAAGGAAACAGAAAGGTGAGTAAGTGGCAAGAGTTCTACAACTTGCTTAAGGAAGAGTTGAGCAAAGAGGGATATGGTGAGTGGATTGCCGAAAGTGGAGAAGCTGAGAGGTTTGCTTATCATTTTAGGAAGCTTGCAAAGCGTTTAGGAATGAAGTATATCAACTTAAAGGATACTCGATTTTATCTTAATCTGTTCGAGAAACTCAGGGAGTATTGGGATTTGAGAGAGCTGATAAGCTCAGTTGCTCCAAAGAGTGTTGAGATAAACGATTTTGATGATTCTTATATTGGCGATTGGATAAACAGTTTGGATGATGAAATTTACAGTTTAGAGGATGAGCTTTTCGCTTTGCTTGAAGAGCTGAGAGAATTGAGAGAAAAATATCCAATGCCAAAAGCTTACATTGGCGTTTTCTTTGGGGTTTACAATAAGGGAGAAAGGTTGGATAACGGTAAAAGGAAGGTTGTTAATCAGCTTGCTGAAAAAATGAAGGAAATAGCCAAGGAATTTTTTGATGGGGAAAAGGCAGATAAGCAAGCTTCAAAATTTGTTGAAGAGCTGGAAGGGCTGTTTTATTCAAATCAGTATCTTTTCGATGAGCCAAAAGATTACGATATTCTGAACGATGAGAGCTTTAATTTGCGTTATGAGTTATATCAAAGCATGCCGGAAGTTATACCGGTTATTAGGGTTAAAGATTACATGGCTATTCTCACCATGCCGGTTGAAATTGATACCATTGAATTCAGGATGAAAGAGGGTATTTGGATTAAGAAGCTGGAGGATGACAAGGATAAGAGAGCGATAACTAATGCTGCAATGAAGGAGCATTGCGGAATTCCGGGATACGTGAGAGGGATCAAAAGCAAGCCGGTAAGCTTCAGATTGAGGGTTGTTAATCTGTATGATGTTGAGAGTATCGAGATTCTGAGGGATAAGAAAGAATATGCCAATGTTACGCTTTTTCTATCATATATTGGTGGATTATTCTCAAAATTCAGGGTGAACAAATTTAGAATGCTTGCAGGAAAGGAGGAGAATGATTGGCAGATTAACATATTTGAAGCGTATTGGGCAGCTTACAGATTATCAAAGTTGCTCCATAAGTGGTTGGAATGGAAGTTTGAGAAATATGGAGTTAAGATTGAATTGCCACCATTCACCCATGTTTATCAAACCGATATTTCTCAGAAAGTGGATGAGGACTTCTTTTGGGAAATTTCGATGGAAGCGATGAGAATAGCAAGGGAGTTAAAGAGAGCAAAGCAGAGAGGAAGCCCAAGAATTGTTTGGGAGCATAGCGATGGAAAGGATTTGACTGTTATCGAGTTCACCAATAGCTTGGCGTTGAAGGTTTACGATAAAGCAGCTTCAGCGATGAACAAAATAGCAAGTGAGAAGATGACGGAAAGGGAAAGAAAATACTTTGAGGTTGAAGCAGAGCAAGGATGGAGAGCAGAGCAAAGTTTTGTTGCGGAAAGAAGCTTGGATGTTGCGATAAGCTATTGTTTTGTTCTGAATGCTGTTGATTGCAGGAGCTATTTTGAGCTGCTGAGAAATTGGGACAAAATCGTTAATGGAAGAATCAATACAATTTATAAAAATAGGAAGATAAAAGTAAGCTTCTCGTCAAGGGTAAGGGGATGGTTCAGTTTTGGCAAAGATAAGGTTGAGGTGATGTTTGAGGCAAGCCAGATTTTGATAGGATGGGAAGCTCAAGTAATGTTCGATAGGGGTAATGCTGAAAAAGTGGCGTTGGGTGAATCCTTCTCCCTTGCCCCACTTGAGGGTCATGGGCAAAACTTGCTTGCCGTCGGCAAGCATGCCCCCCCCACTTGGCTACGTGGCTTGAAGATGAAAACCAGCTTTTATGACAGACTTGGATTGGTATTTTGGGAGTTTGAACGGGGAGATTGGGAGAAGTTGAATGATGAAAGGGTGAATGTGAGGGAGTTTGAGTGGTTGAAGGATTATCATGCTCCATTGCTTACAAGGTTTTGAGGGGTTGGTTATGGATGTGAGAATGGAGATTGTAAAAGAATGGAGAAAGCGAGATGAAAAGCATTGGTGGAAGTGTATTCAATGTGAGTTTTACCATGATGGGATGTGTCGAAGAAATGGGCTTTATAGAAGTTTGGATTATGTCATTGCCATTCTTGAGGGGAAAGATTGTCCTTTTGCTGCTGTTGATAGTTGGGTAATTTGTCCATTTACCAATGAAATGGTTCCGACTGATCGTTGTGAGGAATGTGGAAGGTTCACTGCATGTCATGTTTGGTTATGAGATTGGAATTTTTATGGTTCTTTTTACCTCACACTTAGCTAAACTCTGTAAAAAACACTTTCTTTTCTCTAATTTGTCCTCAAAAGTCTTAGATCTATCTTCAATTTCTCGAAGGTTAAGGGTTTACCTATTTCATGTTTTTTGACTTCTTTAGACGCCGAAATTTGTCTTGTCAAATTGTTTATGTATATACTATAAAACTCCGGAGTGGCAGGTTGATGTAGATTCGTCCAACCACAAGCTTTAAAAATTATGTGTCACTTATGTGTTTCGGGTGAGTGTTAAATGACACAAAAAGAGAAGGTAAAACGAGTCCAAGTTACATTTACTAAGAATCAATGGGGGTTGATTGAAAAATTAAGAGGTACTTTGGGCCAAACAGATGCTGAAATTATACGAAACATTGTCCTGATGTGGCTATCTGAGAAATCAATTGTATCAACTACTATAAAGAAAGGAATGGAGGAGAAATAATGGCTGTCGACATAAGAACCAAACATAAAATTATTTTCAATGACTCAAGAAAAATGGATGAAGTTGATGATGAGAGTATTCACTTAGTAGTAACTTCCCCACCGTATCCAATGATTGAGTTATGGGATGAGCTTTTCAGAGAGTTAAACCCCGATATCGATAAAGCTTTTGAGAAATTAAAAATTACAGACAATAATGAGAAAAAGGAGAAGATTGTCAGGGAGATTTATGAACTAATGCATAAGACCTTGTTGCCGGTCTGGAAGGAGCTTTATCGTGTGCTTGTTCCAGGGGGGATTGCATGTATAAATATTGGGGATGCAACAAGAAAGCTCAACGGGAACTTCAGATTATTCCCTAATCATGCTAAAATCATTGAGTACTTTGAAAAGATTGGCTTTGTAACTTTGCCGTACATTCTCTGGAAAAAACCCACGAACAAACCAAACGCATTTCTTGGTTCTGGATTTTTACCTCCAAATGCATATGTCACACTAGATGTAGAATATATCTTAATATTCAGAAAAGGCGAACCAAGAAAGTTCAAACCAAAAGACCCACTGAGGTATGCAAGCAAATACACTAAAGAAGAAAGGGATAAATGGTTCAGCCAGATTTGGGATGATATCAAAGGAGAGCGCCAAACTCACTCAAAAATAGCCAGAAGAACTGCCGCATACCCGGAGGAGATACCGCGAAGGTTGATCAGAATGTTCTCAATAGTGGGTGACACAGTACTTGATCCATTCCTGGGAACTGGGACCACAACAAAGGTTGCAATTGAATTACAGCGGAATTCGATTGGTTATGAAATTGACGAAAGCTTAAGAGAGGTAATCGAAGAAAAGGTTGGAATAAAACAGAGAAGGTTAGGAATTAATTTTGAAGTAGAGTTTATTTATCGCAACAAGTAACTTTTCTTTTTATATTTTTTGATTACACTCTTCCGACTAACGTGAATTGCACATTTTGTCCTGTCTCGTGATACTTAACCAAGAGAAGTTCTTCCACGACTCCTATTGGGGTTATTAGTTCTCGGAACTTGTTTATTGCGTCCCCACTAAAATTAGGAGCAACAACAATCCCAGTTACTTTAAAGCTTTCTTGTGATGTCTTAAAGAAAGTGCTGAGATATGATGCTCTCTGGGAAAGCTTTTTGATTTCTTCTTTCAGAGCATTCCAGCTTAGAGAATTAACTTTAAGCTCCCATATCCAAGGGTTGATGATTTCGCCATTTTTCTCATCCCATGTTAATAAGTCAGCCATTTTCAAGTATCCTAGCGGAACCATATTGAGAACATTTGAATGTGAAAACCGAACTCCAGAAATTCCAAAGGTTCCGGACCTAATTCTGTGGACAACCAATGCTTCAAGGTTTTTCTCGTAACCATCAATGCACAAGTAATCAAAAGTTACTGGAACTAAATTACTTGGACTGCTACTCTGAGTATTACCGTTTTCAATGAAAGAATAATTGTAAAATAATCTCAAAATTACTTCAAAGTCATTCTCTGTAAGGCCTTTCGTTGTTTTGTTCTTATCTTCATATCTCAACCTTTGTGGGAGGCTTGTGATAATTCCTCTTGAAATGCTATCAAACACGACATCCATGGACATTTCTTTAAAGTATATCTCATTATGTGGTTTTATCGGTATCATCCATATTGGACTGTGAGAGTCAATCTGCTGTTTAACAGCAGTCCAATTATTGGACCAATTCTTGGTGTCAATATTGGGACCGTCAAACAGGTGAGATAAAGCTTGAATGACAAGAGGACTACCTACAACTTCAAAGACTCCTTTAATGACCCCACTAGTATGCAACATAATGTAGTCTCCTGTTTTGACTCTAGCGAGATCTGCAAGAATATCCCAGTTCATCCTCACAGTATCTCTAATTTGTCGTTCCAGATTTTGGCTACTCGTAAGAACTGGCCTAACTCCAACAAAGCCAGAATTTATGAAATTTGCCATCACTTCGTTGGAATCGCAATTAATGAGGTGATAATGTCTCATCACGGTTCATCACCTCCAAGTAAGCTTAGCAATTCAGTGTAATCAACTACAATTTTATTTTTTTTCTTTTCATAAATAATCAAGTGCCCTCTAAGCTCTTCAGGCAAGTGTCTCTCTTGCATAACATACGTTTTAGGTTTTATCGACACAGGAATTTCTTTACTCTCAAGAATAATCACTCCATCAACACCTTTGGACTCTTCTTCTGGGGTAGCAAGGCGATAACTAGCCTCAACCTCCTCTGCAACTTTCTTCAGAATAGCATCCTGCAACATAAGGCCCTCGTAAGTTTTGATAAGTACTAAATCTTCTACCCACCTTCTCACATCATCTTCATCCAATTGTTCCAAAGCTTCTTTGAAGTTACCAAGCATGTTCCATATTTTCCGTGTGGCTTCAGCTATTGCATGAGGGTATTTTTGCAAATACCATTTCTTCCAGTCCTCAAATGTTCTACCTCCACTTTCTCTGAATTCGTTAATCAATTCACTCATCTGACCAACAACTCTTGGACGAGTTCCTTGTGCAAATTGATTTGCAAGATTGATTAGCTGCGAGGAATACTTTGGCAACTCTGGTTTAGGAGGCAATTCCAAAAGCTTTCTTTCTTCTTCAAACGTGATTTCCACTATGCCCATTTTCGTTTTTGACCTTCCCATGAAACCCACTACTTTTGACTTAGTTAAAACTTTATTCTTATTTTTTATCTTAGTCGCTTGATCGCCAAAGTAACGTGTAGGTTCCTAAAAGAGCTCAAATTTTTAACAGGAATAATTAAGGAGTATAATCTTAACCTACCACTCTCCCCAGTAATGTTATCTGCCCCTCCATAAAGTGAAACCTTGACTTGTGACCTGAAAGATGAAAACAAACGCTTGAAAAGATTTGGTAATAAAATATACAAGCTGTATAGATTTATTTTGGAAAAAATAGTTCTGGGGACTTATTATTTCGAAAATGGACGCCGGGGCTGGGACTTGAACCCAGGTGCCCTTGCGGGCAGTGGATTTCCCGCAGGTCTCGAGTCCACCGCAGTGCCTCTCTGCCACCCCGGCACATGAGTTGCTATAAGGTTATGTGAGTTAGGAATTTAAAGAATTAACGGTGGTGTTTTACTACTCCCTCCAATAAAGTATTTCGCCGAACCAAAGATATTAATACAATTTCGAATCTGATGAGAGTATGTTTCCCACTAATCCGAAGCAGATGAAAAAGATGATGAAACAGATGGGAATCGATATGGAAGAAATTGAAGCAGAGGAAGTTATTATCAGAACTCGAGGAGAGGACATGATATTCAGAGATCCATCTGTAACAAAAATTTCAGCAAGAGGTATAGAAACTTTTCAGATCTCCGGAAAATACGAGGTAATAGAGAGAAAACCAGAGATAAACGAGGATGATGTCAAACTAATAATGGAGCAAGCAAATGTGTCTGAAGATGTGGCACGAAGAGCTCTTGAAGAAGCTAGTGGTGACCTCGCAGAAGCACTTATGAGACTGCAGGGTGGCTGAACAGGTTTTTTACCCCCACCCATATTGAACTCAATCATGACTGAAAGTAAAATGAACTCTGCTGATGGATCGGACTCTTCTACCGAGCTGAATTTACCCATTGTCATCTACTCAGGCAAGATAAGTTACATAGTCAACAGTTTTGAGGGGGAGTTTCACACACACAAAGGAGTAATCGATCTATCAAAAATAAAAGACAGGAAGTACGGTGACGAAATAGAGACTCATCTTGGACATAAATTCAAAATTAGACCATTCTCTCCCTCTGATTTCTTCACACACTTCAGAAAAGGTCCCACTCCAATAATGCCCAAAGATATCGGAGCAATAATCGCCTTCACAGGACTTAGATCGGGTAGTAGTATTCTCGACTGCGGAACCGGGAGTGGTGTTCTCTCCGCATACCTCGCATACTTCAACAAAGATGGAATCGTTGTAACAATAGAGAGAAGACCTGATTTTGCAAACATTGCACGAAGAAACTTTGAGTTAGCAGGACTTAGAAACATATACCAGATCATCGGAGACATATTCGATATATATGACTCGTTTAAGATAAAATTCGACTTAATAACCCTAGATATGAAAAACGATGTGGAATTCATACCATTTACCAAGACCTTGCTCAAACAGACCGGCTATCTTGTTGTTTACAACCCTTACATGGATGCAACACGAGAGGTTTATTTTGAGATGCTAAGGCAAGGTTTCGAAGAACTGCAGAGCTTTCAACTGGCACGAATAGATCTCGAGCACAAGAAAGTGGGAACGAGACCATTTGTGAGAGTTTGGCACACAGGATACATAGTAATCGGAAGAAAAATCAGTTAATTGAGATCACCATTCTACCATTCTACCATTCTACTCAACGGAGACTTTTTCACACAATTTACTTTTCCAAAGCTCGAATTGGAATAATTTGGATGGAGTTGTTGTTTCTAACTACTTCAGCCTCAACACCATAAACACACGAGAGTGTTTCTGGTGTTAAAACTTCTTCCGGATTTCCGTATGCGAAGATGCTTCCATCATTAAGAATTGCAACCTTGTCTGCGTATCTAACCGCTAAATTCAGATCGTGCAAGATTGTGATTGTTGTGATTTTTCTCTGCTTTGTAATCCTCTTTATCAGGTCAAGTATCTCAAGCTGGTTTCGAATATCTAAATTCGAGACTGGCTCATCCAAAAGTAGTAGTCTCGGTTCTCTAACGAGAGCCTGAGCAATCAAGATCATCTGTCTCTCCCCACCACTCAGTTGACCAGCATACTTCTTCGCATAAGCTTCCAATCCAAGTTCTTTCAGCACACCTTCTGTGATCTTAAGATCATTTTTGCCGATTCTCCAGGAAAGATGCGGGATTCTACCCAGCAATACAACCTCATAGACTGTAAGAATGCTCGGAATTACATTGTCTTGAGGTGAGTAGCTAACAATCCTCGTGACTTCGTCTTTACTCATCAATCTGAGGTCAACACCATCAAACTCGATTTTTCCCGAACTCGGTTTTATGATGTTCGCCAGTAACTTTATCAGTGTCGTTTTCCCCGCTCCGTTCGGACCTATTACGACCAACACCTCTCCCGGAAAAGCGTTTAAGGTTACATTTTTTATAACGGATTCTGAACCGTAGTTGAAGGAGACACTCTTGGCTTCTACAACTACCATATCTGCCTCCTCTCCCTCATTACCAAAAACATGAAAAAAGGTACTCCCAGCATGGAGGTGATTATACCTATCGGAAATATTGCCCCGGGTACGATCACCTTGCTCACTATGGCTCCAGCTGAAAGGATTAAAGCCCCACAAAGTATGGATCCAACTATCAAAAACCTCTGATCCTCCCCAATCAGCATCCTTGCCATATGAGGGGTAACCAAGCCCACAAACCCAATTATTCCCACAAAACATATAGCAACAGAAGTCAGTAGAGATACACAAATCAAAACCTCTACCCTCAACCTTTCCGTATTAACACCGAGAGACTTTGCCTTCTCATCTCCGAGTCTCAACGCTGTGATTCTCCATGACCTAAGCATTAGTAGAATTGATGTTGCTATAAGCACCACAAAAACAATCTGAGCCTTGAATAGCGAGGCTTTTGTAAGGCTACCAAACAGCCAGAATACTATTGCTTGCAAAGTCTCTTCACTTGCATAGAACTCAAGCAAAGCCAGAAGAGATTGAAACATGAAGGAAATCGCAATCCCACCAAGTACGAGAGTTTCACTAGTAAATCCCCTAAGCTTCCCAATGAACATTATCAGCATACATGTCAGAAAAGCGAACACGAACGCGTTTATCGGCACCACAAACTCCACAGAGACACCCGGCAAGATCTGAATCCCAAGTATGTATGCCAAAGCTGCACCGAATCCTGCTCCGGCGGATATACCGAGAGTGTACGAACTCGCAAGAGGGTTATTGAGTATTGTCTGCATTTCTAACCCCGCAAGTCCCAAAGCTCCACCAACAAGCAACGCCATGAGTGTCCACGGCAATCTATAATCCCATATCACAACCTGAATTGTGTCATTTCCCTGCGTTATCAGAGCATAGAATATCTCCACGATACCTACTCTAACCGGACCTACTGTCAAGTTCAAAAGAGACAAAATTACGATTAGAATTAAAAATAAGAGGATACATAGTGTTCTTCTGAACAGAAGTTCTTTATAGAACTGAACTTCCTGCATATTTACCATTTACCGCCTTTAGCTAATCCCAGTAGCCCACACACCACGATACGGTAGCGGTATAAACTTGTCGTAGAACGTCCTCAAGCTTTCCTCAGGATTTAGATCTTCAAACAATTCTGGATGTAACCACTTTGCTATGTACTGCAAACAGACGAATTCGAATATGTGTCCATGAGATAAGCCGTGATGGATGATGTAGACTCTTCCCTCCTTCACCGCATTGATGTTTTCCCAACCGGGTCTGTCTATTAGCTCCTTCAACGCCCTCTTAGCAATTGTATTGTCGTCAACAGTGTAACCTATGGCAACCTTTTGTCCGTTTGGGAAATTGTTGTTGCATGTGAATACCACCACATCAGGATTTTCCTTCAAAACGAATTCCGGATTTATGTCACCACTGGATGTATCGATAACCTTCGCTACGATGTTTTCTCCACCACCCATATTTATCCAAAAATTGTACATCCCTTTACTGCCGTATGCTCTCCACTCGGCCCATGTGGTAAACACCACAGCTTTCCGCTTGACATTTACACTCTCTGTCCTCTCAATAACCTTGCTAACCTGTTCCTTAAAGAACTCGACCAACTCTCTCGCTCTATCTTCCTTCCCAAGAATCTTACCGAGAATGAGTGTGCTCTTATTCACCTCATCAAAGAGTTGAGTTACATTATCGCTGTGCGGAAAGTAGTCTATAAATATAACGGGAATTTCTGCTTTATCCAACCTTCTTATGTCCTCCTCCATATACTTATACATGGACTTATCCGCTATCACCACATCTGGGTTGAGCTTTATCACCTCCTCAACTTCAAATGTTTTCCCCGGTTGCCCAACATCCGGCAAATCAGCCATCCACGGGTAATTAGTGATCCAAGCTTGCCACCAGTCCGGTCTATACTTTTTGTATCTCCAAGAATTTAACCCAACTATCTTCTTCAACGCATCTTTACCTCCGACAGCAGAATAATCCTCCAAACCATAAAGCAAAACGACGCTATTAACAGGAACCTTTACACTTACTTCTCTACCCGTAAGATCAGTTATCTTTATTCTATTCTCGTGTTCTTCTACAGTTTTCTGAGAACACCCTGTAAGCACTATCGAGAACAGTAAAACCACCAAAACGACAATCCCTCTCCTCATAAACTACACCTCCTTAAACCCTTCAACCATGAAATAAGCTTTATTCACCCATGCAAAGCGATAAAAAAATGGTTGTTCCTCCAAAATCATCCTTCTAACCCAACTCAGATCTTTAACGGATATCGAGCGTAGTCCAGCACTTCTAAATACAGTAGCAACATTTTCAGGGGTTGAGTTGCCTTTCAGAGGTAACATTTCATCTATTTCTTTCCCATAATGTCTCCAAGGTATTCTTCTCTCACATATTGCGATTGCTATCTGCCCCACCAACCTTCTCAACCTTGTTGAGAGAGATTTGCTGAACCATGAACCATCAATTGCCACGATTTTCCATCTTGTAACTCTTTTCCACTCCTCTACAGCTTTCTGTGGATTCGGAAGGGTCCAGAGTAGATGTCTGGATATTACAGCATCAAACGATTCATCCTCGAAGGGAAGATTTTCAGCGTCTCCCAGCTTGAATTCTACTTTTAATCCAGCTTTACTCGCTTTCTTTCTTGCAACCTCAAGCATACCCTCAGATATGTCTATCCCAACAACTTCATGGCCCAATTCAGCCAGCAATAAAGCTATAAACCCAGTACCAGTTCCGACATCCAGTATCTTCATTTCTTCTCGAAAAACAGGAGTGAGGATATCCCTCCAAACATCCCGCAAGCCTGAGTGCCCGGGAGATTTATCGTAACTGTTCCCTCTTGAATCCCAGTATTTCTTTATCCGCTCTTTCACACGCTCTCGTACATCAACTTCTGTCATCCATAACCCTATTTTTATTGATGCATAAAAATCTTTCGATTTTTAATACTAATTAAGATTATTAATTTAAAAAGTATTAAAAAAGAATACTTAGAAAAATTTTATTAACAACTCCAGCTAAGAAGAGACGGTGAAGAATCTCGTTGTTGAGAGAGCGGTGGTGGAGACTATTGAACTCCTCAAAATAATCCTACCAACAATAATTGCTGGAATGGCAATAGCCAGCTTTCTTTACTCTCTTCCCCAATTCAGAAGAGTAAGCAACAAAATAACAGCATTGACATCCTTCGCAAACCTAAAAAGCGGTGTTGCTGTATCTGCTTTTTTTGCACACAAGGTGACAGCACTTTCGATACTTGCAGATATGCACAAAAAGAGGTTGATAGACGATAAAGAGGTTATAATTGCATCAACAATAGGTATGCTACCTATGAGCATTCGTACTACAATGCTTTTACTCGCACCCATAGCCATCTCCGCCTTAGGTCTGAAGTTGGGCACAATATATCTCTCCTTAGAGTTGCTATCCAAACTTTTTGTAGCCTTGATCGGAGTGTACATGGGAAGAAGATGCTTGACGGGAGGCAACATCGATTATACTGCTGAAGTATCTTTAAAAAATAGCCTGTTCGATACCCTCAAACAGTTCTGCAGGGTTCTACTGGTACTTGTACCAGCAATTTTTATAATGACTTTGCTGTTGGATTTTGGCTTGAACATACTATCAACCTTACGACTGGATGCGTCCCAGTTTATTATAATAGCCACCGGAACGAGTAGTACAATCGCTGGAATAGGAGTTGCCGGTTCCATTCTTGCTAGAGGCGAGATAGATGGGGAGATTGCTTTGATTTCGCTAGTGGTTGCGTCAGCCCTTCACAGAGTTGTTGAGACTCTGAGACACTCTATGCCAATAAATGTCTCCCTGTTTGGTTCCTTCGGAGTTAGACTCGCAGTGATACTTTTCCTCATGAATGAACTGGCTTGTCTTTTTGCATTTATGCTTCTGATCTTACTGATCACCTCAAATACAGTCTGAATCATCAGGTATGTTCAACTTTCGAGAGCTTATAATTCAAGATTTTTTGAAACTTTTCAACCACTCTGGAAGAGCGAAAGAAGCAATATGGATTTCCGGATTATAATGTTTTGTTTCAATCCTCCTTTCATCCCATCTTTCCTTCAGTACCTTATAATCCGGCTTGATCACCTCTATCGAACTGCCGGAAGCCAGAACATAGCTCCAGAGCCCCAGAGGATATGTAGGAACATAGTTTATGTAAACCGAGCAGAACTCAAACACCTTCTTAGCATTATCAAAAATTTCGGTGAAATAATTCCTCTGGACGAAAGGTGACTGACTCTGCGTGGCAAAAATATCCGATATCCTCCTACAATTCTCATAGAATTCCTCCACAACCAGACTACCGCTAACGGGATTTGGATCGGTGCCATCAACTATGATCGCATCAAATTTTTCCTTTGCATTTCTAACAAAGTCGATTCCATCCTCAAAAAGAACGGAGACCCTCTCATCCTTCAAGGCACCACCATCAATTCCTATGTACCTCCTACAAGAGTCATAAACCTCCCTATCAATCTCTATTAACAGCACCTCAGACGGATCATGTTTTAGGGCTTCTCTAACACTTCCTCCATCCCCTCCTCCAATTATCAGTATCCTTTGAGGGTCACTAATCGAGAAAAGTGGGACATGGACGAGCATTTCATGATACATCGCCTCATCCCTCTCGGTAAGCTGGATTTTACCGTCAAGCACAAGCATTTTTCCAAAGCTTTCAGTTTCAAATATCTGAATGTGCTGAAGACTTTTTTCATCGTAAAGCGTATCCTTGATTTTAACCATCAATCCCGATCCATTATAAAGTTCGATAAACCACTGATCCATAAGATGTAGTTCAGTGCTGGGATTTTATCCTTTTTGTTTTTTGAACTTCTTGCGGTTCGGGAATCGAATGAGAGGCAAACGATAACTTTAAGTGGATACGAAAGTTAGATCTCCTGTCAGACTCGAAAATTCAGGAACATCATAAGTAAAAACTCAAAATTTATTAAGAATGAAGTGTAAAGTATTATAAGTGAGAGGAATGTTGAAAAATGTTAGAATGTCGGAAAAATGTTAAATACACCGTCTGTTGAATACGGTTTCTTAGTTTATTAAGTTAAGGAGGGGTTGTAATGAATGTAGAAAGCCTTAGAGAGATTATCAGAGAAGATTACGAGGTTATAGATGCAAACGAAACAATTTCGAAAGTTATACCTTATCTCGAGAGATACGAACCCGATAGCGCGTATGCAATCCTCGTAAAAGATGGAAAAAAGATAATAGGGGTTATCCGAGAAAGAGACTTGCTCAGAGGAAGTGTGATGGTTAACCCGCACGAGACAAAGATCAAAAACTTTGCGGTTAGAACGGGAATATTGGACTTAGGCAATTTAACCTTCGAAAGGGTAGCAAGAAGATTTGTTGAGGACTCCACACCTTTTGTGATCGTTCAACTTAATGGAGGTTACGGTCTGATATATATTAACGACTTTCTTAAGCTTGCTAAACCAGAATTAAAAGGAATGAAGGTAAGAGAGGTAATGAATCCTGAAATTATAAGTGTAAGAAGATTTGATTCCGCTGCAAAAGCCCTTGCAACCATGAGAAACAATGGAATCGATAGGATCGTAGTGGTGGACGAGAACAACAAACTTTCAGGGATAATAACGGTAAAGGATATTGTGGATAGGATAATATCCCCTAGGAAGAGAGCGAGAATGGGGGATGGTAGCGGTGAGAAAGACAAAACCCTCTCGATAATGGTTGAGAGTGTTATGAGTTCACCCGTTATTACAGCGGAGCCAATAGACAGTCTTGAGGAAGTGGTAGACTTAATGCTCGAAAATAAGGTCTCAAGTGTCGTGGTTGCAAGAGATGGTATGCCCGTAGGAATAGTGATCAAAAAAGATATACTTGAAAGCCTGATCAGGAAGCAAATACCCCTTGAATACGATATCCAAATTACCACAAGCGAGATAGAGATTGACGATTTTGAGAAAAATGCAGTTATAGAGGATGTGGAGAAGTTCCTCACGAAATTCAAGGATTTCTTCAGAAGTGCCTTCGTTTCAATGTACATCAAAAAACACAAGGAGAGCTTCAGGGGATTGCCGTTGATATTCGTCAGAATTAAGCTTATTACAAACAAAAAAACCTTCTTCGTTTCAGGAGAGAGCTGGGGTGTTGAATTTGCGGTTCATGCAACCCTTAAAAAGCTTGAGAGAGAAGTTCTAAAGGAGAAGGAACTACTACTGGATCAGAGAATGCAGGACAAGATATACAAGGAGTTTTTGGATTGAACGGTTTGAATCCAGATTGGTCGATTGCTAACAACAACCAAAATAAGCCTATCACCATTTTTTGCTTTTTCGCCCGGTTTTCACTATTTGTATAGAAGTTTACATAAACACCACATTAACATCAACCAAGTAAGTAGTAATGATCAGTTTGTTAAATGAGAATTCAGCATAGTCGTTGTCTGTGTCAACCATTATAGATGCAAGATTTCCCTCTACAGTCTTTAAATCTTGGAAAAACTCCTCCCATTTATCCACATACGATGAATTCCCATAGTATATCCTCAAATTACCATTAAACTCATATACATCAATACTCGTGTTCTTTTTTTCAAAATCGAGTCTCAGAGACCCCTCTCCCGAATAAGAGAATGTTCCGTTGAACCTTGTTATAACGACCACTATAATCGTCTGATTATCAACATTCCTATGGTGGATAAATATCCTCGGTTCACCCACAATTCTCTGCTCACCATAGTATGTCTCCCAGACCCCTCCATTCTCGTATGTAATGGAATAATCACCGAAAGAATATGTCAACGAACCAGTTGTGATATTGTATGAGTCGTTATCTACCATGATCGTAAAAACGGGTCTATTTTCGAGATACAATGAGCCACCTTGTAACTCGAACTCAATAGTTTGAGAAGGTGCATCAGAATATGTAGTAAGCTGAATTACATTCTGAACCCTCTTAAAGCTTTGCCTTAATCCTTCTATTTTCATCTTATCTCTTGTTTCATCGATTAAATTGTTCACCTGAAGGTAAACTATGGATACAACCGAAACCACGATTGCAAAGACAAATATATAGCTCAATACCTCCGATACACCATTTTCCATCATTTTCTTTTTCATATTTGCTTTGGTTTTTCTGTTTCTCAAATTTTTCACCCTTTTTTTAGTTATCTAATTGCTTAGAGTTAACCTATTTAAGATAAACACCTATTTAGTACTCCACCTGAATAAAGTAGTATGTTATGTGAACTTCATCGTAATGCCTTTGAAAGGTTGTAACCTTGTTCCCCACCACACTCACATTCATACCAATTTTGTTAAGATAGTCATACCATGCCTGATAGTGTTCAGATTCAATAGCAAAGTCTACAGACACATTGTAAAAATCATGTGGCTCTACATCCAGAACTCTAACTTTTACCTCTGGAGATCCTTCACCACCCATAGAAAGATTTCCCTGAACAATTATTATGGGTAAAGAGAGATACCTGTGTCCTCCCGGTCTTTCAATATAGGTTATTCTCGGTGATGAAACAATTTTGGAGTGGGTTCCATCCCATCTTATGAGTGCTCCAAGTTCATAGACATAACCCCAATCATATCCGTAATCGTATGCAAACTTACCAACATTTTCATACTCATATGACGGGTCAAAAATTAAATCCCAACTACTGTTGGACTCATTCCATTCATATACTCCAATTAGAAGTTCTGTTGATGAGTTCGTGTAGAGTTGTCCACCCGCCAACGGGAATTTTATACTCATCAGCGGGTCTACTCCAGCCAAGGTTCTATCAATCATTTCCTTAAAACTGTAGAAGGAGTCCTTTATCCCACCCTCTCTCAAATCACCTCTGACATCATCTATAATCGGCCATGCGGTCGCAAGGAGGATGGCAATTGTGAGAGAGATGATTAAGATAATTATTATACTTCCAAGCACCTCCGAGATTCCCAAGTCGCTCTTTTGTACTTTCAAGCCCATTTAGACACCTTTGTGTTCACCACACTAATTTTGCATCCAACTCCTATTCACCTCTGCTCCAAATTTATTACCCCTTCCTGTTCTCTTATTTCTGTTTCCTCTCTCTTGTTTCCAATATTCCGAAATCCATCCTTCTAATCCTCTTCCTTATCCGAGATTCATACTGGATTGCTGGGCGGATGTATACAGCACCGTTTCGTTTGGCAGATAGTACACCTGCATACCGCTAAACGGATACGGATAGTAAGTGATATTACTAACAGTTGGTACATTAAGCCCAATTAACCCTGTTGTGTTTGACTCCACCCTGAAGGAGACATGCCATATATCAGAGATGTTTATTTGGGGTATCTCCCACTGCAATGCGGTTCCGTTAGGGGTGTCGATTATTCTGAAATCGCTGACAAGGTTGCTACCCACCCGTATCTGAATGGATGATGGATCCAACTCAACATCCGGTGGAATTACATCCGTAACCGTTATGTTCTCTGCTGCTTTTTCTCTTAGCTCTGTAGCAATGTCCTCATAAATGTTCACGAGTTCATCCGCTCTTTCAGCGGGATAGTAGCCACCACTTGATGATGCTATGTATTCCATTAGTGGTTCATCCACATCATTTCCGAGTCCAACAGTATATATCGTTATGTTGTGGGCCTTTATCACATCAGCCCAACACCTTGCATAATCGTCAGCATAACTAGAGCTGTCGGGGTAGTAAGTTCCGTTACATGTTCCACCAGCTCTATTAGCCCTGCCATCAGATAGTAAAACTATCGCCTGTATCTTTCCAGCAGTTCCATTTGCTACAAGCTCCTCATAAGCTTTCTTCAAACCTTCACCGATGTTCGTACTTCCATACCCATACAGACTCAATATGGACGTATTTACGAGATCTTTATCGGATGTTAACCAATGAACGAGATCTGCACTGCTACTATATTTGACTAAACCCACAGAATCGTTTGCAACTAAAACACCGTTGAACGCTGTTGCAGACATTTTCGCAGCGTCTATCTTCGGAATTTCAACATTGACGAGATACGCCGAATCTGACTCGCTATATCCGTTGACTATGTATATTGTATAATCGTCCTCAGGGTGCTCACCATTCTCAGCCCTAACATTTACATTATACGCACTTATGTCCAATGGGAGCGATGAGTTGAATCCCTCTCCATAAACCCAAGCGTAGGTTGGTGAAACACTTGCTTTCGTAAATCTGATCTGTAAATCCTCACCTGAAACATTAAGCCTGAAGGTTAATTTTTCCGCATTCGATTGCAAATCGAAATCCCACGACCTAATCACAGTATTCTTAAGCGGGAAGAGGGTGCCGGTATAAAGCCTCTTCTCTATTTCAAACTGAATGTCAAAGGGCTGCCAGTTATATGATATCCATGACTCATCAGGATTTCTCCTTATGTATATCCTCCACTGACCCTCTTTGATTTTATTTTTGCCTATCTCTATGTAGTGATCGTCATCATACCAGCTCGAAGCAACACTTGCTCCATCAGGGTTGTAAACCCTCAATCGGTAATACCAGTACCCCGAATCTGCAGATATTTTCAGCCTTCCATTTTTATCTATGTTTTTCTCCACTGTAAAGTAAAGGTTCCACCTATCGTAGTTCGTGTATGTCTTGGAGGGGATGTAATCTCCAAATTTAACCGTGTAGTACTCTTTCACAGTAGTTGTAGAGGACTGTCTATAAACAATGTCCGTCTCCCTCGTTCCGGTGTACTTTATAACCCTTACATGGACATCTAGCTTATCATTCGAATCCTTATTCGGGAAGAGACCTATGACCTTTATAGTCCAGTTTCCTTTTTGAGGGTTCTTAACAGAGAAGTATCTTCCATACGATGGTGGAGAAAATATCAGTCCAGTTGGATTTCCAACCGAGCCATCCGGAGCAACTATATACATCTGAAGTGCTTGAGGAGCTTTATGTTCGTAGGTGTACCACCTCTCAACAGTATCGTATGTGTCATTCGTCCACACAAGAACCTCATACACAACATTGCTCCCCGTTTCGTTCACCTCAAATGTTCCTTCCCAGACATATGGCTGAACAGACCCGGAAAAGTCCACATACGGCGAGAAACCGCTGTCTCTGTCGTCTTGCCTACCACCCATGTAGTCAGTGGACATGCTACCAGATACATCTATCACATGCATCACATCGAGATGCCTCGGGGAAGTGTTAAATCCTTCACCCCTCATGAAAATGTGGATGGTTACAGGCTCACCAAGGGGTGCATATCCGGGACTCACAAACTTATCAATGAACATCTCTGGATTCGGTGTATCGCCGGGAGGTAGTACTCTGATCCTTATGGAGTCATTTGACGTGTAGCCCTGCCTATCCCAGACATAAAGAGTTGCTGTGAAGTTTTCACCATTCGGATCAGAGGTGTAATATTCGTGTTGGACTGTATCGTTAAAATCATCGTAAACCATTCTCGAAGTAGTATTTCCATCACCGAAATCAATCATGTATTCGAAGTACCCATCATTCGTTTTCGTGAATTGGGGATCGAATTCAACACTCATCCCGCTTCTGATCAAAGTAGGACCTGCAATCAGAATAGCGGTTGGATAGATGTAGTTCTCAGTCGAGTAAGTTATGTTCATCTCCTCCTGCATGCTATGAATAGAGCCATTAACAGTAAAATCGAGAGGAAGATTTCCTAATCCGGTGTATTTAACCAATGAGCCATCCTCTGATCTTACAACCAGATACTGTTTACCAGATAAGTTCGTAAACTCGCTAACGATCTCATAATCTCCGACTTTTTCAGGCATGTAAAGTTTCGCTGAGAATGCACCGTTTGACGGGTAGAGTAAATACATATCAACCATCTGAGCACTTATTTCAGCACTAACATCAGAAAGCTGGTTTTCAAGGACCGTTTTCGACACTGAGTCCGCAAAAACCGAGTTCATATACAACCCAAGGAGAAGTATAAAAACGGATGCAATTGTGACCAACATCAGATACTCCAGAAGCGGAGATACTGCTTTCTCATCCCTTGTAATCTTCTTCACCCCATCTTCTAACTCCTTCTTCGCATCCTTACTTCCATCCCTACTCCTCAAAAGATTTTTCAAACAAATACCAACCATAGCTACTCACCTCCTCCTGCAGGCAACCAGCTCTCTTCATCCTGAATGGAGAGGTACTCATAGAAATAAACCTCACTATTACTGTACACAAGCTTGTAATGTTCAGAACTTATCATTTCAAAGTCAACATATGTCCCTTTCGATGCATACAGGATTTTTATCTGATTTATCAGATTCTCCTCAGCATTTTCATCCAGATGGGGAAAATCCAATTTTGCTATGTATTTCAAATTCCTGATTTCATCCTTTGGGAAGCTCAGAAATGCCCTTGAACTCTCAACACCAGCTATGAGGTTTTGTGCATGAAGGATTGACAAAGAGGCGATTAAACTTGCGACTATAAGTGAGAACAAGATTAAAACCTGTCCTCGCTCGTTTGTGGTAAATCCACCATCACTACACCTTCCATTACCTCCGATACATACTATACCTCTCCCATTCCTCATATTAACACCCACTTAATACTAACCTCACAAATCCAACCTATATTCAACCTATTATACAGATTATATTTATGTATTTCTCGGTTTTTCATACTAACACCCACTAAACTTCAAGCTAAAACTTATACATACCACAACACCATCCTCACTTCTACTGCAAGCGGGTCTTCATCCACACTCTCATTAAACGGAGACTGAGGTGTCACCTCACACGGATACAGAACAATGACTCTGCTAACCGCAACCGCATCGGGTATCGGCGTATTATTAATCAAAACAAGATTTTCAAGTGTATTATTATTCGACTGATTTATCCAATAAATCTCCATTCTTTTTTTAACCGACGGATCGAGCATAGCATTTAAAGCATTCTCAAACTCCTCATTCACAGTAATGTTCGATCTATTCAATTGAATTAGCATATACTGGATGGAATTCTTGGACACATTCGCCAGATCCGGACACTTAGATTGATCCAAGGAAGTTCTATGAACATCAAGAGCCCTCAAAACATCATATCCCTTCTGTTTCAATTGGATGTTTCCGTATTCACTCCATATAGGTGAGACTACTACGGAGCTTTCAAAAAGTGCGTAAGTTACGATAAGGAGGAGCAATGCTGCGGTAATACCCTCTAAAGTGAATGCCTGTGCACTCTCGCATTTCTTTGTATCCATCACACTTCTCCTACTTCTAACCGGTTTCATTTACCCAATCACTCCTCCCATACCGTAACGACAAGCTTGGACACTACTCTTGCTTCCAGCCCAGATGCAAAGTCACCAAGAATCTCTCCCGCATTTGACAAACCCACTGTCGCATTAAGATTTTTTATCCTCATTCTAATCTTGTTGGCATCTGGAGTTTCACCATAAGTTGTGTAGAAGTCATCGTATGCATCTTCATACGCGGAATTCAATTGGTTTGTCAAGGGATAAGTTCCAAATATGGAAGTGTCAGTACATGTAGTTCTGTTCAAATCGTATATTAACCGAGATGATGAGTTGCCAGAGGTTGTGTTCTCAAGATCCACATAAATTTTAACCCAGCATGCTGCGGAAGGGTTGTAGGCACTCCTGAGTATCATCAATGCTCCGCCGAGAGGAAAAGACACATTGCTAACCTCATAATTTTCATTACTTGGGTTTGATCTTGTCGTGTTGATGAATTCAGTTGTAGCAGGGAGGTTGATTATCCTTTCATATCTTGAGACCTTCTTATTTGGAATCGGTGGTCCTATCAAGAGCACAGGGATTCCAGAAACATTAACTGAGTAGTACTGCTCATAGGCTGTTGATTGTGGTATCAACATAGAGATATTAATGTGATATGTTTTATCAGGTGTATCAAGTCCGAAAACATCCCTAATCCAAGTGTCATCACTGTATGTCAACTGATTCACAAATGTGGCATTCTTAAATTCCGCCAATTTCTGTAAACTTATGAAGCCGGGTCTTGCAACCCTCGACAACCCGGGACGAAAGCTAATATTGTTTTTATACCACTCGTTCTCCCAGTGGAATCCTTTCTCATCAGGTCTGTTGAGATTTATCCACCTCCCCGGATCCTCAACAAGGAGTACGCTAACCTTATATGCCTCCGAAAAGACTGAAATTTCACTTCTCGTGTCTGCAAAAACTGATGGAAGAAATTGTCCAATAAATATGAATGCAAAGAGAAAGATAGATAACCCTATCAGCATATCCAAGCTGAGTCTTCCGTCTTCACCCATAACAATCATTTACTGAATAAAAGTTATTTTGTATTTATTAATTTCTTTCTAATTTCACAATGATGATGATATTGATGGTTCATTTCGGTTCAATTTACAGAGTATAAGAGCTCGGCCCTATGAGCTACCACCAAACATTAGCCAGCAATCTCTGTACTTGATTAACCACTCTAATACACTTCCGAAATACTAAGCTCGGTTTATACCTACTATCTTATTCAAATACTGAGCCTACCCAACAACCTCCTCAATCCAGAAATCCTGTACTTCACCCTCAAGCTATGGATGTCGTGGACATCTTCTCCTACCACATCTATCCTATCCATCCTATACTCCCCATACCCTCTTTCACCTGCCAGCCTGAGGAATCCAATCTCCTCCGGATTGAAACCCATCAAATAAGCCCCTACAGAATCAACCTCAACAACATTATCCCCAACAACAACCACCCCGTGACTTACTGGCTTCGTGTTACCCTCCGATCCTTCTCCACCGATCACACCGTCAATAACAACCAAATTCGGATTGAAAACCCTGAGCAGATCTACAAGTTTTTTGTTTATGCCGAGATGCATGTTCATCGCAGGCTTCTTCAAAAAACCCATGTTATTTTTTATGCCCAAGGTTACGAGAGTGAGATGATGCACCTTTAACTTGGGTATGCTGACAAAAAATGAGTCCTTAAGGAGAGTCAAAGCCTGCTTAGATACACTTACAGACTTCAGTTTTTCCCCACCTATTTGAACATTCACAAATTCATGCCTGTTCAGATTTATGCACTCCGCAACCTCTCTCAAACCATACTCATCAAAATACCTGTCCGACACGTCCTTAGAGAATCCTCCTTCGAGTATGTATACTTCTTTCCCCAACCTACCGAAAAATCTAGCAATCTCCTTTACAAGCCCAGGGTGTGTAACACAGCCATCCTCGGGATTGCTCCACTTTAAAAAGTTGGGTTTTAACACGACCTTAGACTTCGACTCGAGTCTTTCTCGAACGAAGTCTTTCAAAAGGTGTTTAATCTCAATTTTTTCTCCAATCTTTTCATAACTTTTAACCCTCTTAATTAGCACACTCATATCCACCTACCCATAGTGAAATATCTCTGACCGGGATACCACGATCTCTTCCAGTTCATCAAACAACTCAAACTTTCTTATCTCGTCAATCTTTGCCCTTGTCTCAGGATGCTTAGCTACCATCAAAGAACAGCAATCCTCATAGGGTAGAATAGATATCTCATAGGTTCCGATCTCCCTTGCTTTTTCAATAATTTCCTCCTTATCGAACCCTATCAACGGAGACAAAACCACCCTCTCAGAAACGGAGTGAATTGCATGCAAGTTCTCGAGGGTCTGACTTGCAACCTGCGAGAGGTTGTCTCCCGTCACAATTGCCTTCGCATTCTCCCTATCAGCAATCATATTAGCCATTCTCATCATGCTTCTTCTGTAAACAACCATCCTCAGTTTTGACGGAACTGTCCTTATTATCTCCCTCTGAATTTCCTCGAAAGGAATCATGTATAGTTTAACCGGATGAAACTCCGACAGCTTCTCAGCCAAGAGCAGAATCTTCTTCCTCACCTCCGGAGAGTGGAGGGTTGAATTGAAGAAGTGCGCAAGAACCACCTCACACCCTCTTTTCATAGCCATAAAACTTGCAACAGGGCTGTCTATCCCGCCAGATATAAGAGACACAACTTTCCCAGCACTTCCGGAAGGTAAACCTCCAACTCCCTCTACTCTTTTACTATAAACATATGCTGAGTCCTCATAGATCTCTATTCTCAGCAACACATCAGGATTCTTTAAATTTACACGCTTACTTAAGCTACTCTGTATAAAAGAGCCTACCTCCCTGTTTATCTCCATGGAGTTCAGAGGGAAACTCTTGTTGCTCCTCGAAGCCTTAACGCAGAATGTTGAGAACGATTTGGGGAGGGCAAGTAAACTTGCAGACTTTATCTCATCCATATCGAGGGATGTTTTAAAGCCCGAGCCGAAATACTTTATACCCGGAATCTTTCTCAGCTTCTCTTCAATACCTTCTTCAAACTCTACTTCTAGTCTACCGTATTTTCTTCTTACCTTTCCACCTTTCCTTCTTATATTTTTCACGAGTAACTTCTCAAAGAAGTCCCTATTTTTTCCCTTGAGTCCTATCTCACCGTAGTGAACTACTATCTTCCTCTCCACTTTTTCAAGTTGGGCAACCGGATTATTATTCTTTTTCCTTCTTCGATGTTGTATCTGATGCGTCTGATGATTCTTCAGACTCTACATCCGTGATGTACGGTGCGGTGCCAAAGGTGCGGGAGAAGGGCTTGATGGGGGAGGGGTTCTCAAACATAAATATCCCAAAATCCACATCCTGATCTTGAAGGTAGTTCTTTTTCAGTAGAAGAGACAATTCAGCCTTCATCAACTCCCTACCGAGATAGCATGCATGATCCATTCTCGAGATCAGTTTCTTGCTTACAACAGTGTCATAAATTTCCTTGGCTCTCCTTCCAACTATTGTAACCTCTTCGTGTTCGCACACGATCATGTCACCATGCACCCAGATCTTGAAATCACCGCAGGGGTCTTTGAAAAACGATTTTAACTCCTTTGCAATGATGTAGTTCTTAGGAGGACATGTTTCGAATTTCGTTTTCTCTTTTATAGCGAAAAGATTGATTCCAAGATCTTTAGGTGGAGTTTTCCTGATTTTTGCGCCCTTAACGAGATATGTTGCAATTGCCAACTCTTTAACACTTCCTACGGTTTTCGGACTTGCTTCCGTCGTGAAGATTAGGTTTGCGGACAATTCCTCTGCAATCATTGCCATAAAACCATTTAAACCTATGGAGTCCATATCGGAAAGTTCAGTCACATTCCCCGCACCGAAAAGAATTGGAGTTTTTTCATCAATTTCCCTGAACCTGTGGTACCTGAGTATAGAATCGGAGATTTTCGGAAAAGGATCGAGTACCGGATCCGCAATAACCTTATCAGTTACCTCCCTCACTATCTCAACAAGTCTGACCAGCTGAGCAATGTTCCTGTCCACAACTACAACAGCCTGATCCTCGACAAAATCAAGAGCTTTCAAGTTAGATTTTGTAATGCTCATCACCATATCTATGCCACAATCAGTAGCGGTTTTAATAGCGGTTACATCAAAGGTATCTACACTCAGTGGCAGATCGGTGGTTTCTCTTGCCACCATAACCGCTTTCTCAATTTTATCAGGATTCTCTTCCAACGGAACCCCCAAATCAATTATATCTGCCCCACTAAGCTCATAATACCTTATTCTATCTTTCAATTCACCTTCATCCATTCTCGTCGCAGATACGATTTCCGCAACCACCTTCATCCTCGAATTACCACCCACGGAGACATTCCCTATTTTAAACGAGAAGTCCCTCTCCAATCCATCTACATCCCTCAAAACCTCCTCCCTTTTCTTGCTCAGGATAAACTTGCACGCGGGCACCTTGTGACTTAGCTCAAAACTCCCCAACATCGGAAGCAAAAACCTCAAATCGTATGCGTGTATCGTTCCAAGTCGTATCTTAACACCTTTTTCCTTTTCAAGTTCTTTCCAATCAGCACCAGCGGTTAATCCGGGTACGAGAACCAGATCATATGCAGAGAGATCAACTTTTCTAAGATGGGATGGTGTTATAAATGCTGCAACATCTATATCAACAACAAGGACATCAGCAGACGAGAAATCCTTCAGGGACTCCCTAACAATACTTTCAGCGAGCTTTCCGGTTACTGCAAGAACCCTCATCGAAAAAAGATTAATGGGGGAATAATTAAAATAATTTCCCGTGAAAGATTACAAAGTGGAAACTGAAGGAGTAGTGAACCATGAGTCCAGAATACTCAGAATCCAAAAAGTTCCTGAAGTGCGAGCTTCATGTTCATTCCAACATAAGTGATGGGATAGATGATGTCGAGACCCTGTTAAGAACAGCGGTTGACAAGGGATTAGATGTAATCTCGATAACAGACCACGACACACTTGAAGGATCGATAAAAGCTATGGAGATTGTAGAAAGAGAGGGTCTGAATATCACCATACTACCGGGATACGAACTCTCAGCAAAAGAAGGACATATTCTGATATTCGGCAACGAGAATATTGAAGTTTACGATAAGGGAGTGAGTGTTGAGGAGATAGATCCATCCGACAAGTTCTTGGCAATAGCCCACCCATACCAATTCTACAGAAACGGTTCAAAAAATCCGGAAAAGATAATAGAAAAAGTTAACGGTGTAGAGGTCTTCAACTCGAGAACCATCCTTAAAAGATACACCTTGAAAGCGGAAGAGCTTGCAAAACGATACAGCAAGACGAAAATCGCAGGAAGTGATGCGCACTCAAAAGACGGTATTGGGTATGGTGTCACCCTCCTGCCCAACTTAAGAAAAAATGAAGCTGGATCGAGGACCCAGCTGAAGGATATAATTAGAGTTCTACAAGAGGGGACTACACAAATTTCAGGCAAAAAATACCCGGTAAGAAAGGTAATATGGGAGAACTTAAGAAAACTCTGAGGTCTCACAGCTTAGATTTTAGGGAAGCTATATCTAGCACAATCTTAGCACAATCATAACCAAAAATAACCAAAAAATTTCAAAAAAGATACCTATCCTTCCTCTCATCATACGGTAGCTTCCTCACCTCATCATATATCTCGTCTTCGACAATCAAAAAACCCATCTGTCTGCAAACATCCACAAAATCACCGAAAGATAAATTTAACCAATCAAACTTTGCGTAGTCCGATTTTTTAACAATCCTGAAGACCTTATTCCCTCTGTCGACCCTTACTGCAATCTTGTGTATCTCCTTCCTCAACCTCCACTTTGCGGTAATCTTGCTTTGAGTTCGTTTAATTGCTGTTTCCAGATCATATCCTTCAAGAACATTCATCAAGACTAGCTCCGTTATTGAGTTCAGTCTATCGGGGACGCCAACCACATCACCTCTCAGCTCTATTCTCATCGATTCGAACTCTACACCCTCTTCCCTCATTTTCTCACCGATTTTGCTTGTAAGACCCTTTTTATCACCACTTTTATCAACTATCCCACCAATAACATAGCAATCTGCCTTTTCACCGTGAAAAACCTTATCTGCAGATGGATCAAGAAGGATTATCCTTTCCACACACCTATCATCCACAAACTCCTTGATCGAGCTGTAATAAAGGCAGGGTACCTCGTCAAACCTCCTACCAACGATTACCATCCTGCCATCCCACATGTAATCTCTCACAACACCCAAAGTAGCCTTCAGCTGAACCTTCAACCTCGATTTTTCCTTGTTAGAGTGCATGTCGTAAAACTCACAATCCACAAGGATGTACGGGAACTGCTGTAACTTCTCGTTTCTTAAAAACTCTTCAGAGGTTAGAATTGGTTGAGTGAGATTGCATTTTCCTAAAAAAGCCTGTGGTGGTAAATTTATCCTCCTTCCTGTAACATCATATGATACAACTCCGTTTTCTGGCTCACAAAGATTTGCCTTCCCATTTGCCAAGTGAACAGCCATTTGCTGAATTGGATCTCTGCTTTCCAATTTCAAATTGGTATATACTCTATCTATTCCTCTCTTTCTCAATTCTTCAATGAAGATGTCCCTCAGCCTCACAATCGATATCTTCCTGCTTAGTTTAAAATTGGTTACCATTAAGATGTGTTCAACTTAGCCCGTCGGTTTGTCAGTTTATCAATCAAAGTTAATATACTATATAGAATTTCTCAGGGAGTTGAACACCAACTATTCGTGCTTACAATGGTAGCGGTGATGATACTGGTGGGCGTGTTCCCGAGCCCTGAGGGTTTGTGTGCGGAAACTCGAGACCACCAATCCTGAGGGCGGTCCAACTTTAATTTTTAATCCAAAAAAATTAATAATTATTTTTTATAATCATGCAAATCTTAATAGCTATTTATACTATCGATTTTACTGGCGAATATAAACGATAAATTACGAAAAACTTATAACCGAATTTAAAAACCTTTCTAAGGGTGAAAACATGGGTGATATATCGGATTATTTAGTTCCAGAAGATACTTGGCCTGATGTAATTATACCTGATGAGGTAAAAGCATACATTGGCGACAGAAAGGAACTGAATCTTGCAGAAGAGATACTTGACAGGAATATCGAGAAAGGTAGGGATAGGAAGGTCGCAATATACTTCATGGACAGAAGGGTCACATACCGAGACCTATACAGACTAAGCAACAAGGTCGCAAACTTCCTAACATCAATCGGAATAGAGAAGTACGACAGAGTTGGGTTCAGAATGAGAAACATGCCGGAAGCTATAGCGGTAAACTTCGGTATAATGAAAGCGGGTGCCATCCCTGTTCCGCTGAATCCAATGTGGGCGAAGAAAGAGATAGTTCATGTCTCAAATAATGCGGAGATGAGAGCCATATTCGTAAGCGGAGATGAGAAGACGTTCAATGCTGTTAAGGAGTCTGTGAGTGAGCTGGAAACCGTGAAAAATGTGATAGTCACAGATCAGGATGAACTCGAAGATCCGTTTGTATCTTTCAATGAAGTTTACAGTCAGAGCGCAAAATTCGATCCAGTTCCTCTCGAGCTTAACAAACCCGCTGTTGTTCTATATACTTCTGGAACAACAGGATTACCGAAGGGTTGTGTCCACTTCGTTGAAAATGTTCTCGCGTCGGTTTACTTGGTCGGCAAGTATGTCTGGAAGCTTACGGAAGATGATGTAGTTGGTGGTCCCGCTCCGGTTAGCTTCGCTATGGGATATGGAAATGGTTGCCTTATCCCGTACTTCCATGGTTCCGCAACAAGTATTTGGCCCGGATTCAGTGTAGAGAACTTCTTCAAGTTCGTAGAAGAGCACGGCATAACGGTATTCTCCTCTCTACCAACAGCATACAGGCTGATTCTGGTCAATCCAAATCTCGACGACTACATGAAGAAATACGACATTTCAAGCTTAAGGCTGTGCACAGGTGGAGGAGAGGCACTTGGTGCAGAAACAGCCATAAAATGGAAGGAGAAGTTTGGAATGGACATCTATGAGTCACTCGGTGCAACAGAGATGGTTCACATCTGCGTTTCAAACACCTGTGCCCCGCAACCGGTTGCAGGAAGCATTGGTTGGCCAGTACCAGGATACATAGCAAGAATAATCGATCCAGAAACGAAAGAAGAGTGTAAACCCGGAGAAGTCGGTAACCTCTACATAAAGGGACCCACGGGAATCAGGTACTGGAACCACCCAACAAGACCTCTCGATGAGAAACAAAAGAAGAGTGTCATCGATGGATGGAATGTCCTAGGAGATTTTGTGAGAAAGGACGAGAACGGCTACATATACTTCGTCTCAAGAGACGATGACCTGATAAAATCAAGCGGATACAGAATTGGTCCAGATGAAATCGAGCAACCCCTGAATCAACATCCTGCAGTTCTCGAGTGTGCGGTTATCGGGGTGCCTGACCCAGAAGGAGTGAGGGGTCAGATAGTCAAAGCGGTCATCAGGTTAAAAGAAGGTTACGAGCCGTCTGAAGAGCTGAAGAAAGATATCCTAGCATTTCTTGAGAAGCACATAGCCAAATACAAACTACCAAGAGCAATAGAGTTCAGAACAGAACCTCTACCAAGAACCGCTACAGGAAAACTGTTGAGGAGATTCCTGAAGGAGGAGTAACTTTTTATATATTTTTTATATTAATAAATACACAACACATTCCAACTATATCAAATTTTTGCCAATTCTTCGATAATAGCTAAGCATGATTCCGTCGCTATTATCGGAGAGCTACCGCCTCCTAAAACAACCACAAGCTTCCCCTCACAAGTGTTTTCTGCAAGATTCTTCAGTATTTTACTGATTTCTATAAACTCTCTCACACTCAAACCGATGTCACCATAATCTCCCTCGTGTGTATCATGTCCGAAGTACCAGTAAATCAGATCGGGTTTGAAGTCTGCAACGAGGGTTTCAAAATTTCTCACGAGGGCTAAGTACTGTTCGGGGGTTTTTCCAATGTAGCTCACATCCACCTTCAATCCATCCTCGGAAATGTAGTCGGAAGAGCATATACAATAGTGCAGAACGCTATCGTCACCCATGACTAGCTCCCTCGTCCCATCTCCGTGATGAGCGTCGGTGTCTATGATTGCAACCTTAAAATCATCGAATTTTTCCCTCAGATTTGTTATTGCAAGAACAACATCATTAAAACAGCAGAATCCCCAGAAATTCCTTTTTCCAGCATGATGTCCTCCTGCACCTATGAAACAGAAAGCGTTTTTTAGTTCACCCGTATAGACTTTCTCCGTAGCGGTCACTACTCCACCCGCAGAATGCCATGCGGTTGAACACAACCTGTCTTCCTTCACACCTTCAAGAAGCTCAGGAGTGTGAACCTTTAAAATCAATCTCTCATCTACAGGTTCGGACTCAAAAATCTTTACATTATCGTATTTTTTAAGTAGAACATCGAAGGCTTTTGGAAATTCTTTCAGCCTCGTGCCAATAGTCAGGTAACTTTTCCTGCTAAAACTCTCATGATAGAAAACACCCGTGATTTTCGACTCAGACATCATGAAACTTTTAGAATTCTACAATATTTAACTTTACTCCTTTTGTTCTGATTTTAATGTATTTTTAATAAATCCCTGTTTGTAAATCGCTTAAAATATAATTTTTGATGAGTAATTGATAAAATGCACTCAGAAATCCACTGAATCCAAATAGAAAAACATTTAAATTTGGATTTATTAAAGATACTGAAAAATAATTAAGTTTGGGTGGTTGAATGAGTAGCCATGAAAAAGATTTGGATAGTTTGCCGTACACAGAGTTCATTCGAGAGATAATGAATCCTGAAGAGATATTCGAGAAACCAGAGCCTTTAAAAGGGATTAGAGTTCTCGATATCGGCACATTGATTTTCGGTCCCATGGTCGCAACATATCTCGCAGAGTTCGGGGCAGAGGTTATCCATGTGGAGATGCCCGGAAGAGGAGACACGATGCGTCCCTTAGCTCCTTTTGCAGACTTCTATAAGAACCTCTCCGGTGGTTTTGAGGCAACAAACAACAGCAAATACCATATTGCCATCGATATGAGGACTCCAGAAGGAAAGGAGCTTATATACAAACTCGCTAAGAGGAGCGATGTTGTAGTCGAGAACTACCGCCCCGGAACAACAGATAGGTGGGGAATAGGATATAGACAACTTTCGAAAATAAATCCAAGACTTGTTTATATCAGCATGTCCGGGTTCGGACAGTGGGGACCCTTTACATTCAGACCGAGCTACGATGCTGTTGCACAGGCAACATCAGGATTGATTGAATCCACAGGTTTTCCTGATGGATTGCCTCTAAAAGCGGGTGCATGGGTTGGTGATTATTATGGCGCCTTGATGGGTGCATTTGCTGTCCTTATTGCTCTCTACTGGAGAGAGAAAACGGGAAAAGGACAGTATATCGATCATCCTCAGGCAGAAAACCTCATGAGAAACATGGATTGGACATGGATATACATCGGCTTAACAGGCAAGAACAGAGAGAGGTTCGGAAACAAAGATGTTGCGGTTGTTCCCTCAGATATCGTAAGGTGCAAGGATGGATTCGTGGCAATAGCAGCATTTAAGGAGAATGAGTTTAGAGGCTTGTGTGAGGCAATGGAGAGAATGGACCTGTTTGAAAAATATGCGGATATCGAGGAGAGACTAAAAGAGGAGAATCAGGATGTTATTTACAAAGCCTTACACGAGTGGGCTAAGGAGAAAACCGTGAAAGAACTCGAGGAGTTGGGAGAGAAGTTCGGATTTGCGTCGAATAAGGTTTACAGCTCAGAAGATCAATACAATGACGAGCACTGGAAGGCAAGAAAGTCGATATGGATTTACGATGACCCAATTTTCGGTACACTTGCGGAGGTTGCCCCGGTTCCGAAGCTGAGTGAATCTCCCGGAAGAATCAAATGGACCGCAAGACCCACGGGAATCGACAACGAGCATATCTTCATAAGACTGCTTGGTCTTACCAAAGAGGAGGTTGACGAACTGTACGAAAAGGGTGTGATTGGCAAGTGGGACAAAAATGTGTTCTTTTCATGTCCGCCTCCAGACTGGGACGGGAAGTCCGGGTTGTTTTACCCATGAGGTGATATCATGAATGGCGAACTCGAGGAAATGAGCCCAATCTCCTATGAGGACATTCCATGGAGTGATTGGGCTAAGGAAAATTGTGACCCCTTCAAGGCATCGGAAAAGCCGGAAGCACTTGACGATGTCGTGGTTCTGGATTTGAGTTACGGTAGTTTTGCCGGATTGTACGCATCATCTCTCCTTGCAGAATATGGAGCAAAGGTAATAAGAATTGAACCTCCGGGAGGAGACATCGCAAGAAAAATGACGCCTTTTGGATTGAAAATCAAGGATACAGGGCTTGCATACATAGTTGAAGGGAGAAATAAATACCATGTAACCCTCAATCTGGAGACAGAAGAGGGTAGAGAGATTCTTAAAAAACTGGTTGTAAAGGCTGATGTTCTAATCGAGACTTTCGGTCCCGGATATATGGATTCGCTCGGGGTGGGATACAGACAACTCAGAAAAATAAATCCGGGGTTGATTTACTGTGCAATCTCCCCCTACGGACACTTTGGTCCAAAGGCAAGCTCAAAGAAACCAGATTACGATGTTGTGAATCAGGCGATGAGCGGAATGACTTGGACTACCGGTATTCCCGAGGAGTACACGGAGTTCCCAGAACACACGAGGGTGCCAACAAAGCTCGGTGCATGGATGGGATGGTACATAGGTGGCGGTTTCGCAGCCTTCGGAATAATGGCAGCATTAATATTCAAGAGATCCACGGGAAAGGGACAGTTTATCGATGTCGTTCCTGCAGAGGCTCAGGCAAAGACGAATAACTACTACATCCAGTACTACCACACAAAGAGGAGAGTCGTGGGGAGGATAGCAAACTTCGATCCTGCGGTTTTCGTTTACACACTCGTAAGAGCAAAGGATGGTATGGCTTTCATGGCCGGATTTAGCGATGTAAACTTCTACGCACTTACCACCATAATTAACAGACCGGATTTGAGAGAGAGATATCCGACGATTAAAGAGAGGTTAACTCCCGAAACATGGCCAGAGTGTCTTGCTGAGATCGAAAAATGGAGCAAGCAGAAGACAGTTAAGGAGATCATACAAGCAACTCTCGATTACACTGGAGACGGAACATGTGTTGCTGGAGAAGTTCTAAAGCCCGCAGAAACATTTAAAGAGGAGAATTGGTGGCTTAGAGGGGGTTTAAGGAGAATTAACGATCCCAACTACGGAGAAGTTACTGTGCAAGGAGTTGTTGCTAAATTCGAAAAAACTCCCGGAAGAATAAAGTGGATTTGCAGACCTGTCGGTGCAGATAACGAAATGGTGTACTCTGAGTTCCTCGGAATGAAAAAGAGTGAACTTGAAGAACTTAAAAACAGAAACATAATCTAATTTTTTATTTTAATAATTTTATTTAAAAATAAATAAAAAGAAGATTACTCTACCTTCCTGAAGCTCTCCGATTTTGCCCCGCAAACGGGACATCTCTCCGGCACTTCTCCCTCAACGGTAAAGCCACAAACTCCGCATATGTACAGATCACCAATTTCAACATCTTTCCCTTCCTCAACAGCCTTTATGGCCTTCTCATACAAACCAGCATGCACCTTTTCCGCTTCTATTGCCCACTTAAATGTCCTCTCCGCCTTCTTGTTTCCTTCTTTTTCAGCTTCCTCAATGAACTTGGGGTACATTTCCACTTTCTCGTAGGTTTCTCCCTCCAATGCAGTTTTGAGATTTTCGAGAGTGTCTTTTATACCATCCATAGCCTTTAAATGATTGATTGCATGAATTGTCTCAGATTCCGCAGCTGTCCTAAATATTCTTGCAACATTCTTAAATCCATCCTTTTCCGCTTTTTCCGCAAATGCGAGGTACTTTCTATTCGCCATACTTTCTCCCGCAAACGCATTTTGAAGGTTTTCATCCGTCGCCATAATATCACCTGATAAATTATAGAACCTAATAGTATAAAAAATTTACTGTTGGTTTAAAATTAAAAACAAGAAAGTTAAAAAATTTGAAAATTAACGAATTATAATGAATATCCTAAGCTCAGCACTCCAGAGAATAGTCTGAACACAAGCTATCTTGAAAGTGATGCAATCAGCTCAGCAATCAGCTTTGCGGAAAGGGACTGGGTTACCTTATTAATGTCCGGAACAACCTCCACGATATCGAAGCCTACCAGCCTATCGGAAACCTCACTTATAAACTCGAGAAAATGGAAAGGGTGAATTCCAAAAGGTTCTGGGGTTGAAACCCCCGGAGCGAATGATGGATCAAATGCATCCATATCAAGCGAGAGGTAAATTCTATCGTAGCTTTCCAGCTCCTTCAAGACATTTCTCAACCCGCTATCGTATACCTCCCACGAATAATAGAATTTTATGCCACTTTTTTCGGCAAATCTCCTTTCTTCCAGTGTTCCCGATCTCACACCCACCTGAAACAACCCGGTAATTTCACCGTTCTCGAGTTTATCATACACCCTTCTAACAGTACAAGCATGGTTTAGTTCACTTCCATCGAATCTATCCCTCAGATCAAAATGTGCATCAAAAACAACATAGCAAATGTCCTTCAAATCTTTCACACAGAAGTAGCTTACAGTATGTTCACCACCTATGGCTATCGGAAAAAAATCCTTCTTTTCGAGAAACTCGGAAACCCTACGCATTATTTCGTAGGCATTCCCATCTACATTAATATTTCCAGCATCATGTATCCTCACCAAGCTCAGATCACGGTCAAAGTATATGGAATAGCTTTCAATATTCCAGCTTGCTTCCCTGATGGCGTTTGGAGCAAATCTCGAGCCGGGTTTAAACGATTGCGTTGCATCGTAGGGAATACCGAATATCACATACTCTGCAGAATCTAAATCTGAATTGGATAAAGAAAAATATGAATCTATGTGCATGCTTACTTTTACTTCTCAGCAATCTTCCTCTTGCCCATGGATTCGATATAGATTATCTCATTGCCCGGTGTTACCTTGTCTGCCAGCTCAGACGGGACCGAGATTTCGAATGTTTCGTAAGTTTCGAGATCCATTAGCTGAGCAACCTCTCCCACAACACTTATAACCTGTGCTCTCTTCCTCTCCACGATGGGTATGTAGATTTTCGCTGTTACCGGCTGAACTATGCTTCTTTTCTGCTTATCAAAAATCCCCATCGCATCAATTCTCGCCTTTGCAGATCCATGCTTACCGGGTTTGCTTATAGATATGCTCAATATTTCACACGGTTCATCATCAATAACGACATATCCTCCTTCTTTTAACTGCCTGACTTCTGCCTGAGTCTTCATAATCGTGCCTCCTCTTTCTGCCTATGCGGAATTCAATTTAAATTTTTCCTTTCTCTTTCCCACCCTTCCTCAAGCGAAAAGTTTATATTCATTTCGTAGGTTTATTCCCGTATGGAAAGATTTATCTTTGGTGATGGACTTTGGCATACACCACAGGTTAAGTAAGAACATAATGAGATGCAAGAATAACGCAGTGATAGCAGAGATAAAAACCTATTCTCCCATCTATGGAGATTTGCTAAGAGATAGAGACATATTTCAGATTTTAAGAGATTATGAGTCCGCAGGAGCAGTGGGAATCTCATACATAACCGCGAAGGAGTTCAGAGGAGATACCAACACATTCAAAAGAATCTGCAAAGAGAGCGTCCTACCAGTTTTACGAAAGGATTTCATCAAAGACAAAAGAGAGATCGAAGACACAGCCAATGCGGATGCAAGTTCGATCTTGATTATCCCCAGAATACTAAAGGAGAATACCCCGGAGTTCGTTGATTTTGCCATAGAACAGGGAATCGATCCACTCGTGGAGGTGCATACCGCTGAGGATGTAGCAATAGCAAATCAAACAAAAGCGGTAATGGTGGGGATAAACAACAGAGATATATTCAAACTCGAAAAGGATGGAGGAAGTGTAGAGGTAACGGAAAAGATTGCACCCCTTATAAAATCGAAAATAAAAGTTAGCGAAAGTGGTATTCAGACAGTAGAACAACTAAAAAGAGCCTTGAGATTTGCTGATGCAGTTCTCATAGGAACAGCATTCATGATGTCACCTAAGCCAAGAGAGATCGTCAAGCTCTTTGTGGAGGAGGGAAGATGCTAAATAAGCTCATAGAAAAAAGAAACCTCAGCTTTGAGGAGGCATACAACGTATTCAACGAGATTCTGAACGGATCACCAGTTAGAGTCTCTGCATACCTCACCGCAATTCAGCTGAAGGGGTTTACAGCAGAAGAGCTTGCGGGATTTGCCAAAGCCATGAGAGATAGGGCGGTAAAGGTGGATTTCGGAAAGGTGCACGACACATGCGGTACAGGCGGAGATAACAGCAATACTATAAATGTTAGCACTGCATCAGCAATAGTCTCCTCATGTGTGACGAGGATTGCAAAACACGGGAATGTGTCCGTTACATCCAAAAGTGGGTCTGCTAACCTTCTTTCCGCACTCGGGATAAGGTACAAGCTAAGAGTGAGTGAAGCGGAAAGACTGATTAAAAAAACTGGATTTACATTTCTCTTCGCACCTATGTACCATCCTCATCTACGCAGAATAATGCCTGTAAGAAAGGAACTCGGAATTAAAACAATATTCAATGTTCTCGGACCCCTATGCAACCCTTCAAACCCGGAAAGTCAGATAATAGGAGTGTACTCAAAAGAGTTACTGGAAAAGGTCGCATTTGCGTTAATGCTACTCAACGGTGAGGGAGTGATTGTTTTCGGAAACGGACTGGATGAAGTAAACCCCTCCAAACCTACATTGGTGGCAGAGGTAAATAAGGGTGGAATAGAGACCTACAAAATAACCCCAGAAGACTTTGGATTGAAAGAGAGCAAAGTGATCCCATGTAAAAGTCCAGAAGAGAGTGCAAAAAGAATCTTGGGTGTTTTCAAGGGAGAAGGTACTGTGGAAGACAGAAACTTCATACTCGTAAACTCCGCTATGTTACTGTATTCCGCCAATTTTGGAGATTTTATGGAGTGCAGAGAGATCGCTGAGGAGATACTTGAGATTAGAGCCATGAAAAAACTGGAGGAGATTAAAAATGCTGTTTCAAAGGCTTGAGTATGTAGAGCCTATAAAGCTCTATGCATTCCTGAGGGAGGACAGCAGATATCCTTTCATCTTAGAATCCTGTGAGAGAAATGAGAAAAATGCAAGATACACCTACATATCAGCAAATCCAAAGCACATATTCAGAATAGACGGGAAAGGGACATGGATAGACAACGAGAGAGTAAACAAAGATACCAATCCTTTTAGATCTCTAAAAAGATTATTTAGCATTAACAGAGGTGGAGAGAGATTCGTGGGCGGTCTTGTGGGATTCGTCGCCTACGATTCCGTTCACAACTACATCGGTGGAGATATAATCGAGCCTTCAGTGTTTGCTCACTACGACGAGGTTTTCATCTACGACAACCTCTACCACACCCTCTACTTCACGGGAGACAAAAAGGAGGGTGAGAGAATAGTTTCATCCGCAAAAAGAATTGATATAGATAACAGACCGGGTGATTCGAAGATCATTTCATGTGATGCGGATAAAGAGGCATTTATAGACATGGTTGAGAGAGCGAAGGAGCACATATTCGAGGGTGACGCTTTTCAAATAGTAATCTCAAGGGAATATAGAATAAAAAGTGAGTTAAGTCCATTTCAAGCATATATAAACCTAAGGCGAATAAACCCGAGCCCGTACATGTTTCTACTGGAATTCGACAAAGTTATTGTCGGTTCATCCCCGGAAACGATGGCGAGTGTTATCGGGAACATTCTCAGAATAAACCCAATTGCAGGAACGATAAAGAGAGGGAAAAACGAACACGAAGATCATGAGCTTGCTAAGGAGTTGCTAAGCGACGAGAAAGAAAGAGCAGAGCATGTGATGCTGGTTGATTTAGCTAGAAATGATGTTAGAAAGGTGTCCATACCGGGAAGTGTGACCATCACAAGGTTTTTCGAGGTCAACAAGTACAGCCATATCCAGCACATAGAAAGCGAAGTTATGGGTGTAATACACCCAGATTACAACTCGTTCGATGCGATAGAGGCTTCTTTTCCAGCAGGGACCCTAACAGGTGCTCCAAAGATACGAGCTATAGAGATAATAAGAGAGATCGAAAGATCGAGAAGAATGATATACGGTGGATGCGTGGGCTATTTTTCCCTTAACGGATGGGCAGATATGGCAATTGCAATAAGGATGATCGAAATAGATGATTTTTGGAGGGTTAGAGCGGGTGCAGGTATAGTTGCAGACTCCAAACCAGAGAAAGAGTTTAAAGAGACTGAGAGGAAGATGTTAGCGGTTATGAAATCTTTAAACTTATCGAATTTGGAGGGAGAGCATGATAGTTGTAGTTGATAATCGCGATTCCTTTGTATGGAATCTCGCAGAATTCTGTTCAATGTTCGATGAAGTCAGGGTTGTTAAAAACTCGTGTACTCCAAGCGAGATAAGAAAACTAAACCCAGATGGAATAATAATCTCCCCCGGACCGGGGAAACCAGAAAGAAGGCGTGATGTGGGATATTCACACGAGATAATTCTGAGTGCTGAGGTCCCGATTCTCGGAGTTTGTCTCGGACACCAGATAATAGCCTATGTTTTCGGGGGAAGAGTAGAGAGAATCACCCCCGTTCACGGAAAATACAGCCTGATAAAACACGACAAAAAAGGGATCTTCAAAGAAGTGCTCAATCCAATAAGAGGTGGAAGATACCACTCCTTGGCGGTAACCGAACTGCCAAGAGGATTCAAAATCTCGGCAAAAAGTGATGACGGAACAATTATGGGAATAAGAAGCAAAAAAGACCCAATAGAGGGTGTACAATTCCATCCAGAAAGTGTTCTAACGGAATACCAAAAAAAAGAGGGATTAAAGATGATTAAAAATTTTGTGGAGATGTGTAAATGACCCGAATCAAGATTTGCGGAATAAAAGGCTTGAACATACTGAGGATCGTTGAGAAATGGGCAGATGAGACCGGCATTGTTCTGGATTCAGACTCCAAGAGATTTGTAAGCTACAAAAGAGCAAAAATGCTAATTTCAGAGTCGAAAATTCCGATTTTTATCGTATCAAAATCGAAAGAGTTCAAGAGTTGGGAAGAAATCATCAAGAGAACCTCCGCAACCCACATTCAGCTTCATTCGAACATAAAAAGCAAAATCGTCGATAAAATAAAAACTGAATTTGATGTTTTCATTTCAAAAACATTCTTTATCCCGGAAAACTGCACAAATCCAGTTAAAACCGCAGAAAAAATTGAAAACGACATTTTAGAATACGAAGTGGACAGAATCTTGCTCGATACGGGATATGGTAGTGGAAAGATCCATGATTTAAGGGTAAGCAGAATACTTTCACGGAAATTCGATGTTACAATTGGAGGAGGAATAAATGTACAGAATGTCAGAGAGATAATAGACTTCGTGGAGCCCTCAGGTGTGGATGTGTCGAGCGGAGTGGAATACAAGGGACGGAAGAACCCGAACCTCATAATGAGGCTATGCGAAGAGATCAGAAATATAAAAAGGTGATTCAATGAAATTTGGCGAATACGGAGGAAGATTCGTTCCAGAAGTCCTCATACCCCCGTTAGAAGAGCTTGAAAGAGAATACAACTCCTTAAAAAACGATGAGAGATTTAAAAATGAACTTAACAAACACCTCAAGAACTATGCAGGCAGACCAACCCCCCTATACTTCGCAAAAAACATGAGTAGGAAATACGGTGTGAAGATCTACCTCAAAAGAGAGGATCTACTGCATGGTGGGGCACATAAAATCAACAACACAATTGGTCAGGCTTTACTTGCCAAATTCATGGGTAAAAAAAGAATAATAGCAGAGACAGGAGCAGGACAGCATGGAGTTGCCACAGCAATGGTAGGAGCTCTTTTTGATTTAAAAACAGACATATATATGGGGCTACAGGATATCGAGAGGCAGAAACAAAATGTTTTCAGGATGAAGTTGCTCGGAGCGAACGTAATTCCAGTAAATGGTGGAACCAAAACGCTGAAGGATGCTATAAACGAGGCTTTGAGGGATTGGGTTAGTAGCTTTGAGTACACACACTACCTGATCGGTTCTGTTGTCGGTCCTCATCCATTTCCGACGATTGTCAGAGATTTTCAATCAATCATCGGAAAGGAGGTTAAGATACAGATCTTAGAGGCTGAAGGAGCACTTCCAACCGCTGTTATTGCGTGTGTTGGAGGTGGTAGCAATGCAATGGGCATATTCCACCCCTTAGTGGGCGATGATGTCAGATTGATAGGTGTTGAAGCTGGTGGCAAAGGAATTGAGTCCGGAGAGCACTCAGCATCACTGTGTGCAGGAAGAAAAGGAGTGTTGCACGGGATGCTGAGCTATTTTCTCCAGACAGATGACGGGCAGATCTTGGACACTCACAGCATTTCAGCCGGGCTCGACTACCCGGGTGTTGGACCGGAGCACGCATATCTCAGAGAGAGTGGAATAGCGGAATATGTAACGGTAACGGATAGTGAAGCACTAAATGCGTTTAAAGAGCTATGCAAACTCGAGGGAATCATTCCCGCTTTGGAATCTTCCCATGCCTTAGCGTATGCATTGGAGATATCCAAGGAGATGGAAAAAGACGATGTAATTGTTGTAAATCTCTCAGGAAGAGGAGATAAGGATATCGAGATAGTGATGAGGTGGTACAAATGAAGCTTAACGAGTCGCTGATAACCTTTATAACCGCCGGGTATCCAAACAGGGAGAGAAACTTGGATTTGCTCCTAACAATGAGTGAGTTCTCCGATATGATCGAGCTTGGTATACCTTTTAGTGACCCTATCGCAGATGGAAAGATAATTCAAAGAGCGAATGTTAAAGCACTCTCATCCGGGTTCAGAGTGGCAGATATCTTCGGAATTGCAAAAAAGCTCAGGAGACACACATCCATCCCACTCATGATCATGACATACTACAACCCGATATTCTCCTTCGGTCTGAGAGAGTTTCTCGAGAATGCAACCGCATCCGAAATAGATGGAATGATAGTGGTTGATCTACCGCCGGAGGAGGCTGGAGAATACATAGAGACATCAAGGAGCTTAGGATTGAAAACGATCTTTCTCTGTGCTCCAAATACCTCTAAGGACAGGCTAAGGATGATTGACGAGATTGCTGAGTTCATATACTTGGTCTCAACTTACGGCGTAACCGGGACAAGAGAGAACATCAGCAATTTAGCTTTTGACGCCTTGAAAAGAATTAAGGCAATATGCAAAAAAAAGGTGGCGGTCGGTTTCGGGATCTCAAATGGTAAACACGTCAGAGAGCTGATAAGAAGGGGTGCAGACGGTGTTGTTGTTGGAAGTGCTCTAATAAAAACGATCGAAGAAGGCAGAAGTTTAAGAGAGAAGTTGAAAGACCTGCGATCAGGATTGGATGCGTGCGAACGGTAGGATGTCAGGATGTACACGCTATGGGGTGTGCAAAAGTAAAAATTGAGAATGCCCCAGCTGAATCTAATCATATTTATCCTGAAAAATCAATTAACCCCAAAAAATTTTTATTTACAGACAAATTCAGATTACTATGGATTTTCTCGAAGTGATTTACAATCCAGATGAGTTGTTCGGAAGACTGAGGGAAAAGGAGTTCGGTTTTAAAATACCCTTAATATTAGTCGGAATTGCAATGACTGTCTCCGTAATTATCAGCTATGCAATTGCAGATCCCTATGCAAAAGCAGTTGTGGATGCGCTATCTCAGAGCACCCCAATGTCAAAAGAAGAGAGCGAGATGATGTACACAATAACCTACTATTCGATACTCGCAACACCCGCAATCATAATCCCGATTTCATGGATTGTTATTTCCGGAATATTTCAGGTCATTTCATACTTCTTCGATGGGAAAGGCAATTTTACCACAACTCTAAAGTTCACATCCTTCGGTTATGTTCCAACGATTGTCCTCTCTCCGATAAACTACCTAATATCACTCGAAACAGCAAAGTTCATATCCGTGCAAGGATTCAACAGCCTTACCACTGGAGTTGGATTCGAGCAAACCGCGATATCGATCTTCACCTTGATGTGGCAAATCACCATATGGACATTCGCGATAAAACACGCAAGGGAGATTTCCACCTCAAGAGCGTTCATCACAGCCGTTATACCCGGAGGAATTCTGATAGCTATGAGCCTGCTATCCATAGTGTCCACGGGATTCGTAAAAACTGGCTAAGGGATGATTCGCCCATTCTATACAATTCAAATTAAGAAAGCTAAGAAAGCAATACCAAAATATTTTTAATCAGTTTCCATACATAGTCCAGCAGACAGAAAGTCTTGCTTCACTCCCCGTCCAAAAAGCCCCGTGGGGTAGCGGTCAATCCTGTCGGACTCTGGAGAGGTGCGGAGATTTATCTCCCACCTCGAGGAAATCCGACGACTCCGGTTCGAATCCGGACGGGGCTATGTTTTTTTACGATAGACGATATTGCTGTACAGAACTACATCTAAAAATCCGCGGATTACTTTTTCTGTATGTCCAGAAGCTTCGAAAGTAAACTTTTCGATACTTTCTTCTTGTCACCGTATCTTACCATCGCAACCATGCACATTATTTTTCACTCCAAGGATATAGGGGAAGAAGAGAGAAGATAAAAGTTTCTAAATTAGATGATGATGCGAAGAAGGGGAAAAAATTAAAAAATTAGAAGAGTTCATGAAGGTTTATAATGTGCTGTCCGAGTTTTCCACCGTAGTTTCCTGCAGTTATCTTCACAACACCAGGTATTTTAGTCGCAGCCTCTATTCCAACCTTTGTTGCCTCTTTAACCGCATCTATGGTGAGACCATTTATTACGAGCTCGTAAACCGCATTGACGTTCTCCGGTATGCTCGAACCCTCAACCTTATCTTTCAATGTTGGTGCGAATTTCTCATTGGTCGTCGCTTTCAGGAACTTGTACTTGTTGGCACCGACTTTGGATCCTGAGGCAACTATACCACCGGGGAATGGTGTAATTACTCCCTCCACATCCGCAATTGCCTGTACCGCTGCTTTCGCAGCAGCAAGTCCCGATGGCTGGGTCTCCGCAAATATGAAGAAGTTTCCTCCCGCAACACCATCAACATAACCCATATCATTCTCGATTATGAACTCTCCCTGCATCATTGGAATCGCCCAGCACTTTCTGCCTCCCACTTCTACCTCCCTCTCAAATCCATCAGCGAAGAACTTAAGCTTAAAGCCAGTATCAAACTTGTTTTCAGCATCGGGTAATCCGTTGAAGGCTGCGGTTGTTGGTGCGGTAAGAACGCACTGACCGAGTCTTGCAAGCAACTGCTCCTCAAGCCCCTTCTTTGACATGTGGCAGATCTGGATATATACTCCCGGTCTGCCGTCAGGTGTTTTCGACGGTGGAACCTTCATTTCCACTCCAGCCTCTGCTGGACACATGATAACTGATGTTCCAAAACCCGTTGCCTCAGTTGCGGACACCATAGCCCAATCGTAGTCATATGCGGTAATCAAAACCCTTGCAATCTTTATCCCGAAAGCCTCTGCAAAAGTATCTTCCACTTCAACTCCATTTACTTTCATACAACCACCTTATTAAATTGAGGACAGGGATGATATTAAAGTTTTGATTTTTATCTTGTTTTATTCTGATCTCCACCTCTTGTTTTATTCTGATCTCCACTCCCCCGTCTGAGATTCAGAGTTGTTGTTCATCTATGGAGAATGAACCCATCAGGCTGACTTTTCCCAAGCAAGACCGAACTCCTGTAAAAACCAGCATCAAAAAATATTTTTCATGTGGGATGTTCCTCACTCATCAACAAACCTGCAATGACAGGGCTCCATCCTGAGTCTGCGATTTCAGACAAATACAAGAATTAATTGTTGAAAAAACAAAAAATAGGTTATAAAAAATAAAAAAACCTTTAAAAAGAGTCAGAACTCTTTTGCAGCCATTTTAATGTCTTCCGCCTTAACAGTCTTTCTTCCTGCATGAGATGCAAGGTCAACAGCCTTCTTAGAGATTCTAAGTGCGTATTCTTCCAAAGCCTCCGCAAGAGCTTTCTTTGCATCTTCACTAACTCTCGGAGCCCCAGCATTTCTTATAATTCTCTCCACAGGTGCAAGTGGCAACTCCATTCAACACACCTCCTAAACAGACATATCTTACCCACTGGATTTTTTACTCTTCTCTTATATAAATTTTTAGGTAGAACAGACAGATTTTTTCATTTATTTAACCCAAACAGCTACTTTGTTACCACCAATGTTATTTTCTAAACTCATTATTTTTCCACGACTCCACTGATGAGCATATTTGTTTTATAACGGAGCATAATTAATAAATTTTTATCATCATTATCCTTATTTTCAGTAAGTTTTTTATTCTCTTTAAGATGATTTTTATATAAGCGACCTTAACCATTCCCCCGGTGAAAGTGCATGATAGTTACTCCGAAAGGAGAGAAGATAAGGAGCGGAAGTGATGACTTATTCAATATTCTGAATATTCTACACGAGGAGGATTTCAACGGATATGTGGAAATCGGAGGCAGAAAAGGAGAAGACTTAATTTCCGGCACGATAATTTTTCAAAACGGAAACCCGGTGATAGCGGGAGCGGAAAATGTCAAAACAAACAAAAAATACATGGGAGCTTACGCACTAAAGCTCCTACTATCCCTCGAGAAGATAGAATACAACTTATTTCAGCTTGAAGAGAAAGACATGAAGAGCATATTCAAATTTAATCCACCCGATACAAGATTAAAGCTATTTGAGCCGAAAACCCAAGCAAAAGAGGAAACTGAAATTAAACCAGAAGTTATATCTGAGATCAGACCGGTAGAGTTTGAAGAAGAGGATGTTGTGCTGAAGTACATCAGTCAACTGAGCAATTTTACAGGGCTCATAAAAGCAAGGGCAAGCGATCAAGAGATGGTCCTTCTTCTGAGAGATGGTGATATCGTTGGTGCGATTCTGAATACAAACATGGGAATAATCAAAGGCACTCCCGTTCTGAAATACCTACCCACAAAAGCAAAGATTAAAAAATACGAGAAAAAACCAGAAGATATTGACACAATGTTGTCCCGATCTCCAGAGATAAGGGTTGTTTACGAACCGATCGAACCTGAGAAAGATGTAGAGGAGTTAAGAAGAGAGGATCTGCTGAGGAAGTACAACATAAAGCCACCATCTGAGGACGAGATCGAGTCCGTCCTTGATCTGGAAAAGGCAGATATATTCGATTTTTTAAAAAAAAATCAATTCCAAAAGATGAAATCATTGATGGAATCAAAAAGATAGTTAGAAAGCACTTCTCCGAAGAGTACGAGTCTCTCAACAGAATAATTGAGGCATCATACAATGATGAGTTAGAAGACACCATTAGAAGAACAGAGTTTTACGCCTACTTCTACATAGATAAAGAGAGAGCACTGAAGATGAGCGATGAGATGAGAAGATATTACAAAAAGATTAAAATCGCAACGAAATAGGGAAAACTATTTTTCTTTTCAGAACAAGTTTTTCTGAAATGGAGCTTACAATATGTCCTGAATGTGGTAAATCCACCACTAAAGAAAGGGTAAGAAGGTGTAGAATTTGCGGAATTGAAGTTTGTGTGGATTGCATTACATTTTACGCTGTTCATAAAAAGACAATTTACAGAGATTACGAAGAACTCATACCGATCTGCAAACACTGTACCCCAAGAGTTCTACTTAATCGAAAGCTGAGTAAAATGCTGGACGATGTGTTCAAAGACACTATCTTCAATCGAGATGAGATGTTCGAGAAATACTAACGCTAAGAATGGTTACCACCACCTAAACCTAAAAAAATACAGAGAATCAATCGAGAACTTCGAGAACCTCTCCCATGCCTTTGCTTTTGCCCTCTCTGAAGATGAACTTCTGCCCGGGGAAAATGTAATACGGATTATACTTAAATCTCAACCTTACCCTCCCTCTATCCCCCGCCTTCATGTACTCCTTGTTCATATCTTCAAAAACTACGGTTTCAGAGATCGTTTCAAGATGTAAAACTGGCTCATATCCTCTCTTGATCCTCGTGGGGTGACTGAATACATAGACATCCGCCAGAAACTCATAAACCGCTTTCGGCTCATTTTTAGCCACAACCATTCCCCTTCTGAGTTCTTCAACCCTCGCACCCTTGATTGCAAGCCCAACAATGTCTCCATCGATCGCCCTCTCTATTCTGTAATAATGCATCTCAATGCTCTGAACTCTAACCCTCCTGAAACTCCCATCGTGAAACGGACCGATGTACACTTCATCTCCAGACTTTATCTCTCCCGACTTAATTGTACCGCTAACAACAGTTCCAACTCCAGAGACCTTATATAGCCTATCGATGTACATCAAAAACTCTCCTCTTGAAAAACCTCTCTTAGGAAGGTGGTAAAGCAGTTCTTCGAGCAGATCGTATCCTCTTAGTGTGATAGAAGAAGTCTCTATAATCGGAACTACTATTCCCTTCTCCGAGATCAGCTTAGCGGATTTTCTCGCGTCCTCCAAGTTTGTTACATGATACGGAATTCTTCCTACGCCCCTGAGGGTCATGATAATCTCGTCAAGAACCTCCCTCACTCTGTCCCCTTCCACCATGTCCGTTTTCGTGATGGCAATTATAACAGGGAGGTCCATAGCAAGTAAGATTCCAAGATGCTCCTTCGTTGTTCTCATGATCCCATCATTCGCGGCAACCACGAGAAGTCCGTAGTCTATCCTCTGTCCGAGCAAACCCCTTATTGTTGTTCTTAACCAAGGTTCGTGACCAACCGTATCGATAAAAGACACTATCTTATCGGATTTTTCCACCATTAACGCCTTTTCATTTTTATTTAACGGATTTTTCATTTTTACCGCTTTTCCATCAACGAAACTCAGGATCGCATAACTCAAATCCGCACTCAAACCCCTCTCTATCTCGTGCTTCAAAACATCGAGGTATATACTTGTAGCACCGTTCCCGTCATCCGCCTTTCCAGATACAAGACAGCCCACAAGCGTTGACTTTCCGTGATCCACATGACCTGCTGTTCCGATTAGGATGTGTTCTCTTGGCTTCGCTTTTATAATTTCAACTATTCCTACGACACCATCACCCATGTTGTATTGTTCAACGGAGCTTATCTCTGCATTAATCTCCCTTGCAACCATTTCAAGGATGGTGACCGTCTCATCAAAGCTCTTTCGCGAGATCCCCTTGAGCTTTCCAGAGTCAGAAATGCCTACAACATAAATCGCCCTTCCTCTCCCCATAAGGATTCTGTGATTCATCTGACAGGCGAGATTCTGAAACCTATCCTGACGAAGATGATAATCAGTCAGGTATTCTTTAAACTCTATATTTTCCCTTTCGCCCTCCCTTACAAGGCTAAGGATTTTTTCCATTCAATTAACAATCGGTATTGCTTTATATATAATTTATCAGTTCCACTACTCAAAGCTATCAGATGTTTTCCCTGACAGAGCAGAAGCTAAATGGCTGAACCCAATAGATGCACGATGAAGACCCCGCTAATTTGACTCTTTCACGATTTAATAAATCGATTAGATGGTTCAACAGCCAGTCGAGAGGGTTCAACAGCTCCCTCTTCAAAAACTATCTTGGATACAAGAGAGAATGGGACAAACTCAAAAATTTCTCTCTGAACACTTAATTTTTCGGAGAACTTGTAGAGGGGGGTTCCAACATAAAAAGGCTTATTGAAGTAGTTGGAGACTATGGCTAAAGCCATTGTTCCAGTTTTATTAACAAACCCTTCTCTGCTGAACGCATCCGCTCCACTAACTACGATGTCGCAACGCCCTATTAGCTTTGAGATGAACAAATCCGGAACCGTTTCGGAATCTACACCCCTCCTTCTCAAAGTCTGAGCGAGGTGCTTTCCTTCCCCTCCCGGTAGGGACTCGAGAACATATACCTTCCTCGCATTTAAAAGACCCTCCTCCACGATGTGACTTCTGCTGATCGTCAAAACAACCATGTCTTCCAATACCTCAGAGAGGCTCTGAGATGTTCTTCTATTTGCCTCCTCAAACATCCAGATTAAGTCGTAAATGTCAGCACCCTCCGCTAAACACTCAACAATTTTCCTCAACCCGGACATCTCGGGATGTGCTGAAGAGATGTCCTCAGCAATCCTTGTCCTATCGGTTGAGGGTGCCTTTTTCAGAATTTCAAGAGTTTTAGAGATTATCCAAGTAGAGCCGTGTTCTCTATCTCCCTTGACCTGCTTAATATTCTCACACATCTCATTGTCCATATCCTCTACCTCCATTGACACTTTCATCCCACCCGAAATAATTATAGATTTCCTTGAGGATTTGCAGATGTGGGTATCGAAAATCCGCGTTCCATATATCTTCCTCTGCACTACGGAAAAGCCCCTCACTGGCTGCTTACCCGAATGAGAAAACTTTCCAAGCTGATAATAGAGGTCATAGTAGAAGAATTCGGGGAGAAGGAATTTTTTTACAGGATATCCAATCCGATCTTCTTCCAATCCTTTTCGAATGTCCTCGGTTTTGACTGGAACTCATCCGGAGTTACAACTGTGATGACCGGTGTGTTGAAATCCGTATTAAACAACCCGGATTCAACGATAAGAGTCGCGGGCGGAAAGGGTAGGCATGCGAGGAGTGCACCCGAGCACATAAAAACCCTGTCCAAAGACCTCGATTTAGATGAAAAGAGAATTGATAGGCTAATATTGAGTAGCAAACTCTCTGCAAAGATAGACAACAACGCAATTCAGGACGGATACGACATCTACCACCATGCTGTTATCTTCTCAGAGAGGTACTTCACGGTAATACAGCAGGGAATGAGCGAAGAAAACAGGCTTGCAAGAAGGTACCACTTTGCCCCTTCGAAATTTAACGATGATCTAAACCACAGCGGGATAGTAGCGGAGAGAAAAGAACGAGAAGTTATTAATCTTGAGTCAAAAAAGAGCAAGGAGTGCAAAAAGGCAATCTTAGACCTTATAAAGACACCTAACTCGATAAAAAGAGATATAAGAGAGATGTGTTTGATTTCAGTAAAAAAAGTAAGGTTCAAGCACACTCAAAAAACCCTGCAAACAACCCTAAACGGAGAAGAGTATCAAGAATACTTAGTTCCATGGAGGGTGAACTGGAAAGCCATTGAAAGAGCATATAACCTCGAAATTGACAATTTCCACGAACTACTTCTTGTGGATGGGATGGGCAAATCTACCTTGAGAGCTTTAGCCTTGATAGCAGACCTAATCTACAATGCGGAGTACGACAAGCAAGACCCCGCAAAATACTCTTTCGCCCTTGGGGGGAAAGACGGTGTCCCATTCCCAGTAAATGTGAGAGTGTACGACGAGGTTATTGGCTTTCTGAGAGAGGTCATTGAGCAGACGACCATAGATAGATTCGAAAAGGCTAAAATCCTTAGGTCTCTGAACTCTCAAGCGTGATGGTTGTTGCTATTCAACACACAGACATCATCACAACCGCTCCACAGTCCGATGATACGAAGCCCCAACAACCTCCACATAGTAGTTCGCCATCATTATATACATCAGAGTCACAAGAGCGGGAAACAGAACTATAACAAACGGAAAAGCGAGAACCACCATAGAAAACGGAAGAGTTATCAGAAACCACAGAAAGTAAACCATAACGCTTCCGGGTTTTTTTATCATGAATCTAACCGCTTCAGCCATTGATGCTACTATTCCCTCATCCCTGTCAACCAAGAAGAATTTTGCGTATGTTAGTATGAGAAGAAATACAACCATCACGACATACATCAGAGCCTGAGCAAGATAGACATGCTGGGTGAAATAGAAAATCGTTGTTAGCGGAGACAACAAAGCAAAAATTATCAGACCGCCTAATAGTTCAAGGATGGCTACTTTGGGTGTGTAGATAAATCCCTTCTCAAAGAAATCCTTCAAACTTGCTTTACCTGTTTTAGAGACTAAAACAGATACTGCGGTTAGTCCTGCTGAGTTAAATTCGTAAAGAACGAAGATTATAAGCCCAAAAAGAAGAAGCACAGTTACAGTCTTCGTTAAATTCTTGGTAAAATATGCCGTTAGCTCTTTAACCACCTGTTCCTCGTTATCGACACCGTATCCAATCTCCTCAATTTTCTCGATTGGAACTATGCTTAATATAGCAAGAACTACGAGAAAGTAACTCAGAAAAAGCACAAGATAAACAGGAAAGATGATATGAAGATTTTTGAGAAAAAGCCTAACCGCTTTGGCGGATGATGCAAAAGGAGATACATACTCGGTGGGGCGTACCATTCTCTCATTCTTTTCGTCACCATTGCGATCGAGCGTATCAAACCGATCTTGAGGAATCATAAAAACTAAACCCAACATAAGAAATAAAAAGCTTGGGATTTCAGAGAAAGGTCAACACAAGATTGCCTTTAAGTCGTTGATATAATGGTGGGGAAGATGAAAGATGGAATCGATGCGGGAAAGAAAACCGCCATGAGAAAGAGGGTTGCCATCATGCGTCCAAAAGAGTACATAGACGACACCGCAAAAATGTTTAAGAAAGAGGGTTTTGATGTTGTTGCGGTACCCTTCATAAGGATCGTTCCAACGAGTTCCGCTGATAACCTCCTCAAGGAGGATTTTGACTACCTCATCATCACGAGCCAAACTTCTGCAAGAATTCTGTCAGAATACATACCTTTCCTCAAAGACAGGGGCAAAATAATATGCATCGGAAAAAAAACAGCTGAAATTTTTGAAAAACAAAACATTAGTGTTGAAGTTCCGGAAAAATTCGATTCAAGATCCCTTTACAACAGTTTCAAAAAGGTAGTTGCGGGAAAAAAAGTGATTCTATGCAGAAGTGACAGGGGAGATCCCGTTCTACTCAAACTAAGAGATGTGTCAGATTTTAAAGAGTTCGTACTCTACAAAATTGAGTTCATCCACGGAGCCGAACAGGAAAACTTAGTTAGAGAGATAGCCAATGATTATGTAGATTTTATCATATTCTCATCCCGAATGATGGTGAAAAGTTTCTTCAGCCTTGCGGAGAGAGTGGGATTGGGTGAAAGAGTTAAAGATAGCCTATCCAAAAAGAGTATTGCAATTGGTCCTCCTACCGCTGAAGAACTATCCAACCACGGGATAAACCCCGTGGTTCCAGAAGTCTATACATTTGATGGTGTGCTGGATCTTCTGAAAAAATTGTCTTGAGGCCTCCAAAAAAGGGATTCGTCAGGCTGGAAATGTTTAACTACTTAAAAAAACAATAAGCATTATGAAGAAATACGATTTAATAGCAATAGGAACCGGTTCTGCAATGAACATTGTCTCAGAATACCTCCGGGTCAACCCAAAGGGAAATGTTGCGGTGATAGATAAGGACGAGCCAGGAGGAATATGCCTCACGAGGGCATGCATACCAACGAAAATTCTCCTGCACCATGCGGACTTGGTCAAAAATATACGGAAAGCCAATGATTTCGGGATTAGAGCGGAGATAAGAGAAGTTAATTTCAGGTGGATTATGGACAGAATGAGAAAGATCGTGAGAGAGGACATATCCTCCATAGAAAGAGGACTAAATGATTCAGACCAAATTGATTACCTCAGGGGAATAGCAGGCTTTGAAAAGCCTTACACCTTGAAGGTAGGAGATGTGAAAATGACCTCGGATAAGATTCTGTTATGCACGGGATCGAAACCCCTAATTCCAAAGCTCAGAGGTTTGGAGGAGGCAGGATATCTTACGAGCGATTCAATCCTTAAGATGGACAGCTTACCCGAAAGCATGCTGATTGTAGGTGGTGGATATGTTGGAGGAGAATACGGATACTTTCTCTCACAGATGGGGTGTGATATTACAATAATCGGACGAAATCCACAGTTTTTACCACAGGAGGAACCGGAAGTTTCACATACGGTGAGAAAGAAACTATCAGAGGATATGCAGATTTACACAGGGTACGAAGTGATGGAAGTTCAAAAATCAAATGGTAGCAAGATCGTGATCGCAAAGGACTCGGAAGGCAACATAAAGAAATTCGAAGGAGAGGAGATACTTATGGCTGTGGGAAGGGCTTCAAACTCGGACATTCTGCACCCTGAAAAAGGAGGGATTGAAACGGACGAGAGAGGATGGATAAAGGTAAATGAGTACCTTGAAACAAGCATGAAAGGTGTCTACGCTTTCGGAGACGCTAACGGAAAGTTTCTTTTTAAGCATGTAGCCAACTATGAGTCTTCAATAGTGTTCAAAAACGCGATCCTCAACAGAAAAGAAAAAGTAGACTACTCAAAAGTCCCACATGCAATCTTCACCAACCCAGAGATTGCGGGAGTAGGGCTAAAAGAGAGGGAGGCGATTAAAAAATACGGAAGAATTCTAATAGGGTACTATCCATACGAATACACAGGAAAGGGCGTTGCTATGGGCTCCAAGAACTACTTCACCAAAGTAATTCTAAGAGAGGACGGTAGGATCGTGGGGGCAAGTATAGTGGGAGACTTCGCATCCATCTTAATACACGAAATAGTAGCTCTGATGAATCTGAATGCATCCGTTTTCGAGTACGATGCCATGCATATACACCCCTCCCTTTCCGAGGTTGTAGAGAGAGCATTATACAACATAATGAGCCTTGAAGAGTACAACGAACTCAAAAAAGATGTGATGGGGGCATAATCATTGGCGTAATTAGTTCAAGTACAAACCAAACCTCAACTTTACCGCGGTTTTACTGCACTTTTTCCCACTTGTAAAGCTCAACTATGTCCGCGAGAGTCCTACCCTTATCTTCAATCTCACCTCTTATTCTCTCTTCATGTTTTTTGACTTCCATCGCCCTTCTTGCTATCTCGTATGCTCTCTGCTTCGGAACCACCATCACTCCGTTGTCATCCGCAACAATCCAGTCTCCGGGGTTTACCTCCACACCCCCGCAAACGATTTTAACATTTATCTCTCCAAAGCCCTTCGGTTCTCCCGCATTAGGTACTTCTCTCTTTGCGAACATAGGATAGTCAAGCTCCCTTATATCATCCACATCTCTAACCGCTCCGTCGATTATTACTCCCTCTATGCCCTTGTTAATGCAACTTCTCGTTGCAAGCTCACCCCACACCGCAGATGTATCTCCAGAGCACTTTATAACGATTACATCACCCTCCCCCGCAACATCTATGGCCTCAACGGTTTTTGCCCAATCACCATCCATTGTACTAACCGTAACAGCCTTTCCCACGATCTTCTTGCCTCTGTTCAAGGGATAAATATCCCTCATAGCCTTTGCCCTATGCATAGCATCACTTATGTTCGGAGTTGATACGCTCATAAACAGCTCTCTGATTTCCTCCTCTATACTCTTTCTCCCTACATCCTCCGCTGACTTTTTCTCCCATGCAGAATCAATTGCCAATCTTATTTTTCTTGCAGACTCAGTTACATTTCTCGATTTTACAATATTGCTACCAACTATAACTATTTTAGCACCTTTGGAGATGCAAATTGCTGATTTCTCCGCATTCAATCCTCCTGCTCCAGCAACGGGTATGGAGACTTTTTTTGAGATCTCACTTAGTAGTTCAATGGGATCCATACCCATCATCTGCTGATCTATACCTATATGACAGTTTATGTAATCAACTCCTAGTTCTTCAAGCTCTTTAGCTCTTTTAACTGGATCAGAGACATTTATCATATCCACCATTATCTCGCAACCGTACTTCCTTCCAGCCCTTATAGCTTCTTCAATTGTAGGATTGTCGCTTGCTCCGAGGATTATAACTATATCCGCACCGCTTTTTGCAGCCATTTCAACTTCCACAGCCCCGGTATCGATTGTTTTCATATCCGCTACAATTTTGTGATCACGATACCTTTTCTTTAGCTCCCTCACAGCATTCATCCCTTCGCTCTTTATGAGAGGTGTTCCCACCTCCAACCAATCCGCTCCACCCTCAATCGCCTCACCTGCGATCTCAACAGCCCTCTTCAATTCGAGAAGGTCAAGAGCAACCTGAAGTATAGGTTTATCCATATTCAAACAACGATGTAGAAATATTTACATTTTTCCAATTTGCCCTACTTCCAACCCATAATTCATACGAACACGGCAGAGACAACATATCCAAGTAGAAAAGCTATGAGAGGTGTTAAAACCCAGCTCAGGAAAAGTTTCTTCAAAAATGGAGATTTCGTTGTTTTCGTGCTTTTCAGCATACCTACCGCGGTAACACCCCCTATTATACAGTAGGTTGTTGATACTGGCATACCCATTGTTGTAAAAATTAAGACACTTAAACCAGCCCCAAATTGAGCTGAAAATCCCGAAAATGGATCCAAAGATGTTATACCCTTTCCAACAGTCTCTACCACTCTACTGCTGAGCAACATCGCCCCAAACCACAAAAAAATAGTCCCAACAATTCCAGCCTGCAAGGGAGTTAGCAGACCGAAATACACAACTGGTGCTAAAGCGGTTGCAAGCTCATTTGCACCGGTGTTGTACGCAATCACACTTCCACTGAGCAATAACAAATATTTTAAAGCCTTTTCCACCTTTAGTGGGGGCATTCTTACAGTTACCTTCTCCATCATCCGATACACAAAAATAGACATCATGAATGCACTCAGAGGAGATATTATCCACGATTCAACTATTTTCAAGAGGGTGTCAAAATCAACAATATATCCAAAAGCAAAGCCCGAACCAACCAAGCTCGCAATTATCGCCTGATGACTTGAAACTGGCATTTTTTTCCAGTTCGACATGACAATTGCGAAAGAGGATATAAACAAAGATACGCTCACAATATGGATGTTCAAATTTACAAGCTCTCCACCAACCGTTTTCATTACATTCTGACCCTGAAGAACCATTCCCGCAAAAACAAGAAAGCCCAAGAGATAAATAGCCCTTTTAAAACTCAAAACTCCCGAGCCGATGGAGATTCCAAAGGAGTTTGATGTATCATTTGAGCCTATGCTAAAAGCTATGAGCAACGCTCCAAATAGTGGTATTATCTCAACCATTGGTTCTATGATAGACTAACCCCCTTCTTACAATATGAGCTGTCCACAACTTGCTACCTCAAACTAACATTTAAGATCTGAATCATGTCTGCGGAGTCTTCAATTTTGTCACTTACCGTAACAAGGCTATCTATGAAGTTGAGCAAGTTTATACCCTCCCAGAAAGAATCTATTTCTACCTCCCTTATCTTTTTGTGGATTTGCCTCTTTATCCCATCAACCTCTTGCTCCTTGGCTCTGATTCTGATTGTTTTATCCGACAGATCAGCCTCTTTCTCAAGTGACTCGAATGTATCCGCGAGATACTCCACCATCTTGCAATTTATCTCCGCTATTCTGACACAATAATCTCTCACTTCTGGAGACAAGCCATGAATCAAGCTGAAGTAGACTGAAGTATCCTCAATTGTATCCAAGATTTCGTCAAGAAGTTCAGCAAGCCTGTATAGGTTTCCCCTCACACTCGGGAGAAAGGCTCCTTCATAAAGCTTCAAAGCAATGTCTCTCCTTATAATGTCCCCAGTTCGTTCAAGCTCGCAGATCTCGTAATTGAGTGAGGCGTCATCACTCTCTATCGCAAGCTTAAGAGTTTCGCTTGCCTCCGATATTTTCTGAATGTGCTCTTTGAACAGAGCAAATATTTCGCTCTCCTTCTCTCCTCCGAGTATCAATTTTCTGAGACCTTTTAGCATCAGATCACCTAAGATAAATTAATTCTCAAAAGATAAAAAAATATCTGAACCTCATCTCATTTCATAAACTCTCTCAAGAGAGATGTTGCATAACATCCTCTGGGGAGGAAAAACTCGAAGAGTACGCTGTTATCCGAACAAAAGTGGTAACGAAACCCATCAAGCTCCACAGGCATATCAGCCATTCTAAACTCCCCTGATGATGAAAACTCCGGATACTCGTGCTTAAAATCACCAAGAGATATGCCATCCTCTTCAAGTAAGCCAAAGATCCTTGAACTCCAGCTTTCTTTTGGTATGTCAATACCGTAACCGGGGAGTGGGAGAGATAAAAGTGCAATTTTCTCTTGTCTCAGGTAATTGACCCTTTTCCAGTGTTCTCCTGCAATCACTGGTTCTCCGAGAGGTTGGTAGAACCTTACACCTTCAGCAAAATCGAGGTTCGCGACCCCAACCTTAACAAAATCAACGATATCTGATTTTTCAATCTCCTTCAAGCCTTCGAAATCCCTTATCCTCTGTGAGATCAGTCTATTGAAAATGTACGACTGATAGGCATGAACAAACATCATCTTCAGATTCTTGGGGAGGGTCAGGAGAGCTTTTTCCTCGGAACCTTTTTCAATCAACTTTTGAAGTAGGTTCCTCTCGTACCTCAGATACTTCGGAAGCTCTTTCAAACCCACCTTCGGATCTCTCGAATCCCAGAGGTCTTCTCTGATCTTTCTCACAGCCTCATTCTCGTATTCAAAAGGATACGCAACATATGTCCAGAAGGCGGATTCATAATCCCTCTTCAAGATGTACAATCCAACGATGTGGGTTATGTACCTTATACTACCGAATCTCTGAGTTCCGAAGTAGTTCGGAATGCCTCTCTCCCTTAACTCCTCGAGGATTTTGCCAATCCTTCTCTCATCTCTTTCACTGAGATCCACAACCCTGATTTTAAAGTAGTTTCCCATTAAATCTCCGAGAGATAAACCTCTTCTCGAATATCCGACCACAGATATCTCAGAATCCCTTATAGATATACTTTCAACACTACTCCTGTTCACATTTTTTATCGAATAATACTGAACTGTTACCGCTCTTTTATCCTTCGTTCCCGCATATCCAATTCGTTTTTGGCTTATTCCAAGCCGTCTTGCGATGTGTCTAGCGAAATTAATCGTATCCCAGTTTCTCTTCTTCACCCTGATTATGAGGTGCGTGTTGGAAATGTCTGGAGTTTCCATGAATTGCCCACCATTTTCACCGATTTCGATTATCTCGGGTAGAGAAGGAACCTCGTACACAGTAAAGAACTCCGGTTCTTCTTTTAAAACACCCCCGATACCGGGTGTTCTTGAGATGTATTCGGTTATTCCAACCTTTTCCTCCGCAATTCTTAGCAGATGTGTATACTCGGATTTTTCGGATTTTCCAGATTCATAAGATTTATCGAATTCGTTCACGAACCCATCCACTGTGTCTTCAGATTCAAGAGTGGATTTACGCATGGACTTACGCATACTTAAATCCCCGCTCTGAAGTTATTAAAATTTAAAGTTTAAGTTTTAAAGCTTAAAGCTTAACGCTTAAAGTATAAAGGGTATCGGCTAAAGCTCAAACTTAAAGCCTGACTCATCCCATCTCCCATCTCCCATCTCCCATCTCTCACATTTTTCAGTCCCACCTCCCACCACTTATACCGATTTTCCAACATCAAATCATCATGGGGGTTTCTGAATGTTTTTATATACCCAACACGAAACATTATTGATGACTATTCAATCCAAAAGCCACCTTAAAGGTTATTTCATCACTCAAGATTCTGGAGTATCCACACTAATAGGCGTAATCCTCATAATGGCTATTGTAATCGGATTTATTGGATTGCTCCAATCCTTATGGCTCCCAGAATGGAACAAGCAGATTGAATCAAGACATCTGGACACCCTAAGTTATGAGACATCAAAAATGAGCGAGATTATAACCACCTCTACAAAATCCTCAAAACTCGTGATTGATGCTGGGTTGAAGTACCCGCAGGTGCCGTTGCTGATTTCACCAACATACTCGTCCGCAACGATATCTGCGAAAAAGCTCAATGTCACAATTAACAGCAGGGTTTACGAAACCTACGCCATCACGGTAAAACCGAACTACTACTACCTAAGCTCCCCTACCTTTATTTACGAACATACAGCAGTTTTTAAGAGATTCTCCGGTTCCAATTTGCTTAACATCTCCTCTCCCGCATCATTCACAAAGAACAGGATTGAACTCTATCTCATAAACGCCAGCTTCGAAACATTCTCCACTGTGGACGATGCAAGCTTTGTTATCTATCCCGCCTCACATGGTGGAGAGGCAAAATACGACACCCTCACGATCTCCTTCGAGTCTTACGACAATGACACCGCAAGATGGTGGCAGGACATGTTGAATGAGACATACGGAGACACCAATGTTTCGAGAAGCGGTAACCTAATCACTCTCAACCTCCACAACATATACCTGAGCCTTAACTACCTGGTTATGGCAAGAGAGGGTGTGGGCATAACTCACACACCTACTCTATCGCTGGTCAATATATCCGAAAAGGACTACGATGTTTACAGGGGGGTTACAGTACCTTTGGGTGTCAGGGTTGTTGATGAGTACAGCAATCCAGTGCCAAACATAGCCATCAATGTTGATGTTTCTCCGAATTCCGCAAGCAATCCAGATACAACCCTCACATCAAACGATGAGGGCGAGGTTTGGTATTACTTCAAAGCGGATGCCTCCGGCAACTACGGAATCGGATTTTCAATTCCATCCGATTCCGAAACATTCAGAGTGAATGTCTCTTCGCCTCCAAGCACGGGAACTTTCGACATAACATGGAATGTGTCCAGTCCATACGATTGGAATGTTAGCCAAAGCTCAAGCTGTAACGATTTCGGAGTTACAGTTTATTACGATTCATCTCCGGTAGTTGGCACAAGAGTAGATTTCTCCCATACCGGAAGTATAATCACACTGGTAAATCCCTCCTTCGACGACACCGATGGAAACGGCAAAGCCAATGTTACAGTCTGTGTGAATGACAACGGAACCGCAAGCGTTATTGCATCAACTGGAGACTCCACAAGCATACTCGAACTAAATGTCTCCGGTGCGGGAGGTGTAAACCTGCAACCAGTAGCGAACTTCACATACTCTCCACCCTACCCGGCGGTTGGCGAAACAGTGACATTCGACGCAAGCTCGAGCTATGATCCAGATGGCGGTAGTATAATCAGCTACTACTGGGATCTCGACAACGATGGAGCATATGACGATGACTCAGGTGTTACCACCTCATATTCCTTCCCATCGTGGGGCACATACACCATCGGACTGATGGTTGTGGATGATGAGGGGAGCACAAACACAACAAGCATGAACATCTACATCGGGGATCTCGTTTACAATAACGATGCGGTTGCGAGAGATGGTGCAGACAGCGGAGCGATAAGGGGAGGAGTTGAGTTTACGATTACCAATCGTTTCTCTGCAACAGCCACAATAGACAGAATTAAAATCGACCCAATAAACGATAACATCAACAAACTCAGTGATAATGTGTGGCCAAACAACCTGCCAGCATACACCGAGGTCTATGTTGACGCAGACACGGACAGCTATAGCGATTTCTATGGCGGAATAACCATACCCCCAGATGGAGTAACGATCGACTTAGGTGTGGATGGAAATGTTACCAGCGGAACTGATGCAATACTGAACAGTGGCTCGACCGCAACATTCTACCTATACGAGTTCTACAGAGACACGAACAATCAGAACATGGTAAACCAAGATGTAACTATAACCCTCTACTACTCCGTAGGGGGTGTTTCAAAAGTTAAGACCTTCACAATCACACCAAGCTAAAAGTGATTCGGGCACGCCTCAGTTGCTGTCATCCGAGTTCAGCTCCAGTAATAGTCCAAGTATAAAAACACCGCATTAGCCTCAAATGTTCTGCTAACACATCATAACTACTTCAGCAAAGGTAAATCTCCTGTAACCCTGTCTACCCTCCTCTCCTCATCAGGACCTATAACAAGGGCTGTGACTGTTCCCGGAGGTATTTCAGTCAATCCAGCATCTCTAACAATTCCAGTGACCAACCCCTCTCTTTCAGCTTTGTACTTTACCATCATAAGCTCCTGAAGGTTTTTCACTTTCAGGACAATTTTTTTCTGCCCCTCCTTTATCCACCTTTCGATTACCCTCTTGTCACTTCTTTCGTAACCAATAACAGAGGCATGAGCAACCTGTACAGCAAGTTTTCCCCTCGATAGGTTCAAATCATCCCTCACCACAATAACCTGTTTGTACTCCATAAGATGTAAGGGGCATTAGAGATTTTAAAGTTGTTCGTAAAGTCAGAGCACACAGCACATCAGAGTTTATCGATTATCGTTGAGTTTTCTTTATTACCCCCCTCTGATATTTTGGAATTGCCAGAACTGTCAGCCCTCACTTTCTCAGATTCTTCAGTTTCTTCTTCCAATTCTCCTTCTGACTTCTTCTCGCTCAGATCTATCTCCCTAACTTTTACCGAGAATCTTGACCGAGTTCGTGAGGCTTCATGCTTGGGAGCTTCACCGGGCTCACCAGAATCACCAGGGGTCTTGTGGGAAACCTCGTGGGGTGCCTTGTCGGGTGCTTTGTCGGAAGCCTCACACTCAGATGCCGATACCGAATGCTTAGATGATGCTTCCTCATCCGCCATAACGACAACACTCGCATCAGATTCAGAAAAACCGAAAATCTTCAATTCTTCGATGGACACGGGTTTAGACTTCTCCTCCACCCACTCCTGCCCAAACCTCTTAGCTGATTTCTCATCGAACCTGAAAACATGGATTTTGTCTCCTTCCACCTTCACTATCTTCTCCACGGGAATTGCTAAAAATTCCCCACCGACCTTTATAACAAGCTTCCTTTTGTAAACATCCACACTTTCCCCAATCTCCTCTCCATCAACATAAACGAATTTGCAGATTAAATCATCCATCTTTTCACCTTTAACCAAATTGAACAAAATAAATATAAGCTTGTCGAAATTTCGAGAGGGTAAACTTGGGAAAGTAGAGCGATGGGGGTAGCGGTGAAGACTGACAGCCCACAGAGACTGAGAGCTACAGACGGGTACAGGAAAGTTAGATCGAAAAATACAAAAAAGATTAAGTTTATTAGCAATCCCATCACTTCATAGGCAATGAGGCTTAAAAATTCTCAACGGAGATTTCAACCCGAGATTGATGTACTGTTAATCCCGTTCAAACTGAAAAATCCAAAAACAAGGCTCTCAAAACTACTGAATCAGGAACAGAGAAAGAAGTTTGCCCTTTCAATGCTTGAGGATGTTCTAACTGCTGTAAAAAGCGTAAGAGACCTCACAAGCAGGATGATCATTGCTGTTCCTGACGATGAGACTGCCGATGTCTGTAGAAACGAGGTTTGCAAAAAATACAGGAGCTTGGAACTGGAGATTCATGTTGACAGTAGAGACCTCTCATCACTCGTAAACTCCTTCCTGTCATCCAACTCCGTTGCAGTGGTTATGTCAGATGTCCCCCTTCTCACAGAAAATATACTGAGGGTTTTTCTCAACACAAAGGGGGATGTAGTCATCTCCCCGGGAAGAAAAGGTGGAACAAACCTTCTTCTGGTTAGAAATCCCCTATTTAGATGCTCTTACCACTACGGAAGCTTTTTAAAGCATATAACCATCGCAAAAGATCAGGGACTGGATATTACAATCTTCGACTCGTACTTCGCGGGGATAGATATAGACGATGAAAACGATGTCCTTGAGCTTTTAATACATGGTAGGGGTAGAAAAAGCTACGATTTCTTAATAGACCAAGGATTCAAGCTTGATTGCAGTAAAAAAGATCCGTGCATAATCAGAGTTTAATTCACATCATCATGAGATTTTAAGCCAATTAGGTAAGATTTATAACTTACCAAATCTTTCCTTTTTTATGGACAAAAAAGATATCGATATTCTGAGATATCTTGCCACAGATTCAAGGTTATCTCTTGGAGATATTGCAGAAAAAACCGGTTTGGCTGTTTCAACCGTTCACAAAAGGATTAATAAGCTTATCAAAGAAGAGTACATAGAAAAATTCACAATTATACTAAATCCAGAAAAATTCGGTTGTGTTACCGCATTCTTGCTAATCGACTGCGAGTCCGACAAAATTAAGGAGATCGCAAACGAGATATGTAAGGAGGAGAGTATAATAGAGGTCTACGAATCCCTCGGAACACATAACATAATCGCCAAGATAAGGGCTGAGAGTCTTGACAGGCTCAAAGAAGCAGTTAATAGGGTTTCAGATATAGAGGGCGTCTACAACTTCGAGATATATCTCTCAACCACAAGATATAAAGAGGAGACTTGGAAACCAGATAACAGAAGGTGATAACATGGTGTTGATTAACATCCTGACAATATTTTTCCTCATGCTTGGAGGGGCATTCATAATCCTGCTCTACGACGCGTACAAAAACACCAAACAGAGGTTTTTGCTCATACTATCCACAGGATTCTTCTTTCTTATCATCGGAGGAGCTTTAACAAGCCTTCTTTATATCTCCGGAAAAATATACGGGCTTGGGATGGAATACGTCCTGATGGGGTCCATTATCATGCAGATCGTTGGCATTTTCCTTATATACTACTCGGTTGTTAAATAAGTTAAAAATAAAATAAAAACGAGTTATAATGGATTTAAAAAGTGATAGGATGACAGACAGAGGTGCAAAGATAGTCAAGAAATGGAAGGTAATCAAACTCGGGCGAGAGAGAAGAGAGACTTTTCTCCAAAAATTTATTGAGAGAATAAATGAGAAACTACCAGAATCAATCAAAATTCTCGAAGAGGTGTCTTTCGAGCAGGGAAGAGAGGATGGTGAGAGGGTGTCGAAGGAGTTGAACCTCAAAGGGGTTGACGACCTGATAGAGACTGTTTTCATGCTCCATGGTGCAAGGGTTGAAGTGAGTGAGAGGGAGTCAGAGGATGAGACAAAAAGAATAATCCTCCTCGAAATTGACAGATGCCCCATGATTGGTGGAATTACCAATAAAAACTCCTGTAAGGCATACATAGGAGGTTTAGCAAGCTCTATGGGATATAATTCCGAGATAAGAGCTAAATGCTCTTACGAAAGTGAGAATGAGGATAGATGTTACATCATCGTGAATCTAATTCCGAGGACAGCAATGGTCGAAGATTGAGGACTGAGGATTGAGAATTGAAGATATACAGGGTGGATAGAGAATCTAATTAAGGAGATGGAAAGACAAATAAGGAAAGGATTAAAAACAGTGTAAAAATAGTAATTAAAAAATACTTAGAAAACAATAAAATTGCAATATTATGTGTCCATCATACAATTCTATAAACCTCTGTTTTAAAAAAATTGGCATGAGAGTCGAAAAATTTTCATTCATATCATGTGATTTAGAAAAACTTTATATAGAGTAAGTATAATGATAATCGTGATAAGAAAGGGAGGTGAATAGAGGATGGTTAGGAAGGATGAGAAGGCTGTTTCGCCAGTGATCGGCGTTATACTGATGGTGGCAATAACAGTCATTCTCGCTGCAGTAATCGCCAGCTTCGTCTTCGGGATGGGGAGCAATGTGAAGAAGACATATGTTGTTTCTGCGACTGCAGCTGAAACAAATTGTAGTGGATCTACATGCGATGTTGAGATAACATACCAAGGTGGTCCTGATCACCAATCAGTAAGTACCATAAATGTCACATCACCATGTACTACCGGCTCTTCAAACCCAAGTGTTGGAGATACACTACCCTGTAGCAATGCTGGTAACCCAGCAAACAAGAACACACATGTAGTCGTAACTGCAACATTCAATGATGGTTCAACACAAGTGATTTTAGACACATATGTCTAAATAAATATTATTTTATTTTTATTTAAAAATAATTTTAAATTTTAATAATTTTTTAGGTGAGATTCGTGAACAAAAAAGGTGTGAGTCCAATAATTGGAACATTGTTGATTGTGTTGATTGCTGTTGTCATTTCCGCGTTTGTTATGGCGATGAGTTTCGGAATGGCTGAAAAGAGTCGACAAACATATATAGTAACTTTCCAATTAGTAGATCAAAAAGTAGATGAATTTACAATTCTATTTTATGGTGGTGCAGATTTTCAATACCTTCGAGGTGTAAAAATAATAATCGATGGTGTCGTTTATGTCGAGTACAATTCCACCCCGAATGTTGGAACTCAATGGTACTTCAAGGACGGGCAAACACCAACCGGTCCCGGAGCACAATCAGTAACAGTTTCTCTATCTCCTGGCAAGAATGATGATCATCTGATAGTAGTAGGGAAATTC
>Ga0209426_1000195_pt1 | contig 88926 bp, 91 predicted proteins | sample Deesub1362B_J571_FD_187697 | JGI IMG/M metagenome (GOLD analysis project Ga0209426, IMG submission 187697) | Deep oceanic, basalt-hosted subsurface ecosystem from Juan de Fuca Ridge flank, Pacific Ocean, CORK Borehole 1362B_J2.571 (SPAdes)... ... | reverse complement strand
AAGAGATATCTCACCACCACCAGTGAGCAGCGAAACAGAGTTCGTGAAAGGAGTGGGTAAAATTAACGATAAACTCCTAATCCTGATCGATATCAATAAAATGATGCCAAATACCGAAAAAATGGAAATACAACAAACCAGCCTTTGAAGAACTCCTTATCTTCTCCGCTTCCAGAGGATCAGCAATATGCCCGCGATAGCTATTACCCCCGCCACCCCATAGCTTAGGGGATAACCTTCTTCCTTGTAAACCACCCGGGGCATGTAGGTTACTTCCTTCCACACAAGAGAGTTGTCTCTAACCTCACTTGGCTCTGGCTCAGCCGCAACTAATGTGCTCCCTCCAGGCAGATTTATTGTTATGGTCACCGGTTTTATGTTTGTCAGATTTTTCGCCTCAGTTTCCCAAGTTTTGCCCACTTTTTTTGCAAACTCACCACAATCTACAAGTATTGTAACCCTGTCTTCACCCGGCACAATGAGGAAGTCCTCTATTGCCCAGCAGAAGAGTGAGGCGATGCGCTCCCCAACTATGGCCTGAACCATCGGATCTTGCATTGTGCGAGTGAGATTCTTAATGTTCTCCACGTCCTTCATCTCATATGTAATCTTAGCCTTGCCTTTCTCCTGAATGTCCACAAGAAGCGTGGGTTCAGCTAAAACAGTGGAAGGCAGTAAAATAAGCAGTAAAAAAAGCAATCTTTTCATAAACACACCACAGATTCACAAAAATAAAAAAGGGAGAAAGGTTTAGATCTTCAGCCGCAGCCGAGGCTAACCTTCTCTGCCCACGCTGCGTCTATACCGCAGTGCAGAGCAATGCCCTTCTCGGGGTGCTCCAGCAAGCCGAGGTTCACCAGAACCTGGGTTTCGGGGTCAACGAAGTTGCTCAGGTCGGCGCCAACCTCATTGTGGCAAGCGTTGCAGACGTCAAACTCGGTAACCTCGCTGCCTGTCTGCTCGTCCTTTATCTTGAGGAGCTGCTTGCTCTGGGTGTCTATAACTATTATGGCGCTGCTCGTGGGATCGCTCGGCGGATGGCGTATTGAGGAGATAGCGAAGCGCCCGTCTTTGGTGAAGGTCACATCGTGGGGGTTGCCCGGCACGTTGATTGCCTCAACCGGCTCATCCTTGACGGTGTCGTAGATTATTATGTAGCCCTGACCAATGCCGGTGGCGCCTTCCACGGGTATGTTGTAGGGCTTGCCCTCCTTGAACTCATTGGCTGCGGTCTGCCACAGATAGCGTCCTGTGGGCTCAATCTCGCCAATGTGCAGGAAGTAACCGTTCATCTCAGTAAGGTCGACCTTCTTCTCAACCTCACCCGTCTTCAGATTGACCTTGTTGAGCACACCGCTCGCCATGTTCGCAGCATAGAGATACTTGCCGTCACGGGTTACCTGCGCAGTGCACAGGAAGGCGTCGACAGGTATCTTGTCAACCTTCTGGTGCTTCTGGGTGTCGTACACCAGCACCGCACCGCTCGCTATGCTCGAGACATACAGAAGCTTGCCGTCAGGGCTCAGGCTTGTGCCACAGTGCAGGTTGTCCTCGCTACCACCGAGTTCCTTCCACTCCACATTCTTCGCCACGTAGGTCTTAAAGCGCTTGAGCTTACCCCATGGAGTCTTGTCGAAGGTTAACCCAACCTCAGCGAGGTTGATCTCTGTTATGGTGCCGTCAAGAGCTGCCCAGTAGAGCGTCTTGCCGTCCTTGCTGAGTGAAACCGCATGCGAAGCTTTGTCGCTGCCATAGCCCTGAGCCTTGAGCCTTGCAGGACCAGCAACCACTCGCACTTCCTTTGTGCGCGGGTCTATCTCTATGTCAGTTACTGAGAGATGTCCACCGTGACCGTTGGTGTATATTCTAGCTTTGTGGGTCTTCTTTACCACAGCAGGCTTCTCCTCACTTGGTACCTGCTCCGCTGGCTTCTGTGCACACCCTGCGCTGAGTATTCCGAGAACCAAAACTAAACCTAAAAGTACTGCCAGAGTCCTAGGCTTTGCCACATGTTCACCTCCTTACTCAAAGATCCTTTCGGTCTCACCCGAAGTCTCTCGGGTTTCAGGCTAATTTTCTAAGAAACCCCTATATAAATTTTTCCGATTTAATTATAAAATAACATTTGATATATGCTTAAAATAAAACAAGGCGTCAATAGGTTATGCATAAGATGGGAACAACCACCCACAGTTCCCCAAAACCGGATTCGTAAATATTTTATTAAGATATGGTGATTATTTCTGAAAGGAGAGTGGTGATATGCAGAAGTTGTTGGCAGTTTTCATGGTTACCCTCTTATTTGCGGCATGCATCGGAGAGAAGGGGGGAAATGATGGGATAAGCTTTGACACCCGCGAAGATTATGAAAAGGCGCTGGCGAGCGGAAAGCCGACAATTGTTGAGTTCTCAGCTACCTGGTGCAGCATCTGCCTGCGCATGGCCCCAACGGTGGAAAAGATGAAGACAAAGTATGGTGACAGGGTGAACATCGTAATACTCAACTACGACAAGGAAAAGGCGCTGGTAAAGAAGTTTGGAATAAGAGGGACGCCCACATTTGTGCTCTTAAACTCAAAAGGCGAGATGGTGGGTGGCGCAGTCGGGTACATCCCCGAGGACAGATTTGAAGAAATGATACTAGAGCTTCTGGAAAAATGAGGGCGATGCTTTTAATACTCGCAATGGGGGTACTCCTCCCCGCGCTGGAGGCAAGCTCCTGCACTTACTGTCATGAGAATGCCACGCTGATGCAGGGCTACGAGGAGTTTGTGATTACGCTTGAGGAGGTGTGGAATCAGAGCAAGATGTACCGTCAGGGGTTAGGTGGCCCTCAGTGCGAGGACTGCCACCTCGGCGATGCTGAGAACTACACAAAGGAGGGCGCTCACGCTGGAATGCTTTCTTTGTTAATCATCTCCCGCGAGGACGCTCTTTTTAAGCTCAACCGCTCTTATTATCCAAAAATAGACATTTATTATCCCGGAAGCCTTGCGCTGGGAATTATAAACAACCCCTACCGGGTCAAGACGGTGCTATACCATGACAGAAACAAAGAGAGCTATGCCTTCAACTTCAGCATCGCCAACGCTACCTGCGGAAAGTGCCATCCCCGCCAGGTGGAGGACTACCTGACATCGAACATGGGCAACGCCAGAATGCAGAGCGCATATCCAAAATTCACCTCGCCGGCGCCTCACAACTGCGGCTACTGGCTTGTAAACATCTCCCAAATCCGCGAGGATCTGGTGGTGCCCTACTCTGAGGAGCAGGCGGCGCTCAACGATCGAGTGTGCCAGCAGTGCCACACCTCCTGCTTGGACTGCCACTATCAGCCAGATAAAGGCGAAGGTACGCACTTCTTCTCCCGCAGAGTGGAGGCGAGCACGTGCTACTTCGGTGGTGGGCGCGGAATATGCCACGTGGGCGCGGAGGAATACCGCCGCGGCGCCGGCTACTTCCGTGAAGAGGTTTTTGGCTTGCCCAATGATGTACACGCTGACCTGAACCTTTCCTGTCTGGAGTGCCACACCTATCAGGACCACAACATAACCAGAAGTGCCACCTGTGGCGATTGCCATCTAAGGGAAGAAGCTAAACTTGCAAAGAGTGTGCACGCAAACTTAACCTGCGAGGCGTGCCACGTCTCGAGCTTAGCCGGCTACCAGGCGACCTTCTGGGCACCTGGCGACTACTACGGCATGCCCACACCTCTGGCGAAGATAAACTACTACGGGATTATGAATGTGCCAATATTGATAAGGGACGACGCTGGGAAGTGGATTCCCGTCAAACCCATGCCCCAGGCGGTGCTGAACATGAAGCACAGCCTCAACTCCACCAGCCTGAGCTTCAGGACCCTGCCAGGGCTGCGCAACTCCTCGCGCGATGCCTTCGCTGTAGTGGGCACCTTCTCTTCTCTGCCAAGGTACAACAAAATCATCGCCTGGGTGCACATGGACAAGGTATCCCACGGCTTTGGTAAGGGCAGGGAATGCGATAGCTGCCATTCCACAGGCGAACAGCGCAGCTATGCGGTGTGGAGTTATGATGGGGAGCACATCTCTGAGAGTGTGTATTTCTCCGGAGAGAGCTATGTAATAGCCAACTCCTCAGGCATGTTTATCCTCCTCAGAAACACCAGTGAAATTCCTCTGGAAAAAGCAGAGCAGTACGCACCCTGGATTTATGGTATTCGATGGAATTTCCCAGGTGATTTTTCAATAAAGAGCAAGGTGAAATACTGTAATGACAAAAACTGCGAGAAATGCCACGACGGCGTTCATGAGACTATTAAACCAAAATATCTGAAAAAGAGACCCCTGCTTCTCTCAGCGACCATCCTATTGCTGGGTGTATTCGTCGGGATAGCGGCGGCAGCCTACATTTCAAGAAAAAAGCGAAAGCTTAAATATCAGGAAAAATAAAAAACTACTCAGGTCAATTTTTTAAACCAGGGAGGATGAGTGAATGGAAAGCCAGAGTACACTCTTTAATTGTGACTTTGGTCAACAGGTGGAGTCTGGCTTTCTCTCCAGCCTTATAGGGGAGGATGCAAGGATTCTGCGCTACACCTCTTCGCTCTGCCCCGATTGCGCCTCAGAAAAGAACTTCTCTGCAATGATCGTAGACGCGGTGGTTTATGAGAAGGATGACAAGGTGTGGATAGCAAAGTACTGCTCCACCCACGGCGCAACCAGAGAGGTTTACTGGGAAGACGCAGCTATGTACCACTTAGCCAGCAGATTTGCTGACGATGGTATAAAGCTCCACAATCCCAACGTGGAAGCGCCAAAGGCGAGGTGCCCACTGAAGTGCGGCCTCTGCGAGGAGCATGAGTCCCACACCGGCTTGGCGAACATCGTCGTGACAAACCGCTGCAATATCGCGTGCTGGTACTGCTTCTTCTACGCTAAGGAGGGTGGAAGGATATACGAACCCTCGCTGGAGAGGATTAAGCGCATGCTTGAGGTGCTTCGTAATGAGCGCCCAGTTGGTGCTGAGGCGGTACAGCTCACAGGGGGCGAACCAACGCTGCGGGATGACCTGCTCGAGATAATCGCCGCGTGCCGCGAAGCCGGCTTCCAGCACATCCTGCTAAACACCAACGGGATAGAGCTTTCCCGCAATCTGGAGCTTATGAGGAAGATAAAAGAGGTGGGAAGCAAGCGCGGGCATATCATTCTCTACATGAGCTTCGACGGGGTTACGCCGAAAACGAATCCCAAGAACTACTACGAGGTGCCAGGGGTAATACGCAATGCGCGCATCACCGGAATGAACATGGTGCTCGTTCCCACAGTTATTCGAGGTACGAACGACCACGAGTTGGGAGATATTTTACGCTTTGCCTTCGCTAACTTAGATGTGGTTCGCGGGGTCAACTTCCAGCCTGTTTCCCTCGTGGGAAGAATGCCTCGCGAGGAGCGCGAAAAGCAGCGCATAACCATACCCGGGGTGATCAAGGCTATAGAGGAGCAGACCGACGGAGCCATAGCGAGGGAGGACTTTTTCCCGGTGCCGAGTACCGCTCGCCTAACCGACTTCATGGAGGCGATTTTCGCTAGACCGAAGTACCGCCTGTCTACACACTTCGCATGCGGAATGGCAACCTACGCCTTCAAGCAGGGCGACAAGCTAGTGCCGCTGACGCGATTCTTCGATGTGGAGGGCTTCCTGGAGTTCCTTCATGAGCTGAGCTTTGAGGTGGAGCACTCCCGCTTTAAGCTCGCTGGCAAGGGCATCTCAATCATTAAAGCACTCGCCAACATCTCCCGTTTTATCGACGAGGAAAAGAAGCCGGAGTACCTCGACCTCAAGCGGGTACTCATATCCTCCTTAACGAGGGGCTCCTACGCTGAGCTCAAGGAGCTTAACCGAAACTCCCTCTTCATAGGGATGATGCACTTCCAGGACACCTACAACTACGACATCGCTCGCGTAAGGAAGTGCAGCGTGCACTACGCCCTGCCTGACCTTCGCATTGTGCCCTTCTGCTCTTTCAACGTTTTGCCGGAGCTCTACCGCGACCGCATACAGGAGAGGTTCAGTATACCTGCCAGCGAATGGGAAGCGAAGACGGGCAAGAGGCTTCGCGAGGACAAGTACGTGAGGAGATTCACAGAGGAAGAGATGAGAGAGATAGACGAGTTTTACAGGAACTGCATACAGAGTGCAGGATTTTAGGTTTTTTATTTCTATTGCTCTCAAATCTTCTCATACCTCTGCTTCAAAAGCAGCGCATCTTCCTCGAGGTTGGGACTCTCGCATATGAGCTTGCCCTCAACGCGGTAATCCTTCAGAACGCGAAGCAGTGCTTTGTAGTTGAACTTCGACTCTTTAAGCACAAGATGGGAGCGCTCTCCACCCTTGCCATAGGTTATGCCAGAGACGTGGATGTGCATGTCGCGGAGCGCTTCGCTGCCAAGCGCATTCTCTATCTTCGCCAGCATCTCTGCAAAGGCTTCGTAGCTGTTCGCCGCGCCCCTGCTCCTTGCGTAGAGGTGGGCGAAGTCAACACAGGGCATTACCCTGGAAAGCTCTGCACTAAGGCTGAGAACCTCCTCAAGGCTTCCAAGCTGGGTGCGTTTGCCTGTCGTCTCAGGGCGGAGCACCACATCTATGCCCTCATCCTCGAGGGTCTTAACTATACCCTCAAGCTGCTCTTTTACCTTAGCATACGCGTTTTCCTTGGAGCTTTTCATGTAGTAGCCTGGGTGAAATGCTATATCGCGGGCACCGCAGGCGTAGCCCACTTTAGCGGAGTCGAGGATGCGCTGCACACTCGCCTTAAGCTTGGCTTCCTCGGGTGAGTTAAGGTTTATGTAGTAGGGGGCGTGTACAGTCAGCGCTACCCCAAGCTTCTCCGCCACTGCGCGCACCTCTTTTGCTTTTTCCATACCCATCCTCACCCCGCGAACAAACTCTATCTCCATGCACCCCAGCCCAAGCTCATGCACCCTCGCTATACCCGAAGCGGTGTCTCTAGAGGGTGAGGAAATGGGAACACCCGCAGTGCCGAAGAGCAGCGCCATTCACCACACCTGCAAACGTCAACGTTTACCTTAAGGCATTAAATCAACAATAATGTTTACCTTCGGTATGTGCAATATTACTGGGTAAGGTGAAATGCCCCACCTCCTCCTCTCCTTTTTCTCGGGCATTTCACCTCCAACCTTTCCGTTGTTGATGAAAGTTTACTCGTATTCAATCGTCGCCGGGGGTTTATCGGTTATGTCGTAGAGCACCCGGGTGACGCCGGGAATCTCTCGCGTAATTCTCTTCTGGATGCGCTTGAGTACCTCCCAGGGCACCTGCATTGCCGTTGCCGTCATCGCATCAACGCTCTCCACCACACGAACAGCGATGGTATAGCCATAGTCGCGGATATCGCCTTTTACCCCAACTGTCTTTCCTTCCAGGAGCGCGGCGAAAGCCTGCCAGGGTTTAAGCTTCGCCTTTTTAATCTCCTCCTCCACTATGGCATTTGCCTCACGAACTATCTCCACCTTTTCCGGTGTCACCTCTCCAATCACGCGCACCGCCAAGCCTGGACCCGGGAAGGGCATACGCTCAGAGATGCTCTCAGGTAAGCCCAGCTCCCGGGCAACTATGCGCACCTCGTCTTTATACAGGTCGCGCAGGGGCTCCACAAGCTCCAAAACCATGCCACTTGGCAAACCAGCGACGTTGTGGTGACTCTTTATCCCGCCGCTGCTCTCTATCCAGTCCGGCGCTATTGTGCCTTGAACCAGGTACTTCGCCCCCACCTTGGCTGCCTCTTCCTCAAACACCTCAATGAAAATCCTGCCTATAATCTTTCGCTTCTCCTCCGGGTCACGCACCCCTTCGAGCGCCTTGAAAAAACGCTCCTGCGCATGCACAACGCGGAGGTTCATTCCAAGCTTATTCTTAAAAATCTCCACTATCTCCTCTTCCTCGCCCTTGCGCATAAAGCCGTGGTTGACAAAGACAGCTACGAGATGTTTTCCAAGTGCGCGGTGGGCAAGTGTAGCGGCGACACTCGAATCAACGCCGCCCGATAAAGCTATGATTGCGGTCTCCTCACCCACCTGCTCGCGAATCTCCTTCACCGCTTCTTCAATAAACTTCTTTGCATCAAACATAACTACAACCTCTTCTTCCTTATTGCGGCATCAACAAAAGCAAGAAACACTGGAGAAGGACGACGCGGTCGAGACTTGAACTCCGGGTGGAACTGCGTCGCCAGAAAGTGGAAGTGCGAGGGAAGCTCGCATATCTCCATTCTGCGTCCGCCGTCGCTGGTGGCAGAGAACACCATCCCTGCGCTTTCAAGCTGGGGGATGTAATCCGGGTTAACCTCGTAGCGGTGGCGGTGGCGCTCGCCCACCTCGGTGCAGCCGTATATCTCATACGCCTTGGTTCCGGGCTTTATATTAACTTTTATCTCACCGAGGCGCATGGTGCCACCCATCTTTTCAATCTTCCGCTGCTCAGGCAGGAGGTCTATTACCGGATGCATGGTTTTGGGGTCGAGCTCAACGCTATTTGCCTGGCTTAACCCAAGCACATTGCGCGCGAACTCGACGACGGCAAGCTGAAAGCCGAAGCATATCCCGAGGTAAGGCACATTGTTCTCCCTCGCGTATCTTATCGCAGCGATCTTACCCTCTGCCCCTCGCGCGCCGAAACCGCCTGGCACCAGAATGCCGTGCGCACCTTCAAGCTCCTTAATCTTCTCGGGTTCCTCCTCTATCTCCTCAGCCTCCATCCAGAGTATCTCCACATCATGGTTAAGCTTCCACGCCGCATGCTTCAGGGCTTCGACGATGCTTATGTAAGAGTCATGGAGGTGGGTGTACTTACCAACTATGGCTATGGTGACCTTCTCCTTGGGTTTCTTTATCTTCTTTATGAACCTGTCCCACTCGCGCAGGTCGTGCTTGCGCTCGCGCAGGTTGAGCTTCTCAAGGATTGTGTCCCCCAATCCCTGAGCCTCCATCACAAGGGGAACCTCGTAGACTATCTTCACGTCGTGGTTGCTTATCACATCGCGCTTGCTCACATCGCAGAACAGGGAGAGCTTCGCCTTGGTCTCATCTAATAGAGGGTCGCGAGTCCTGCATACGAGTATGTCGGGCTGTATTCCTATACCGCGAAGCTCCTTGACGCTGTGCTGTGTGGGTTTGGTCTTCTGCTCCCCCACGGTTTCAAGCGTGGGCACAAGCGTGACATGGATGAAAAGCACATTCTCCTTGCCCAGCTCCATCCTGAGCTGGCGCAGCGCCTCAAGGAAGGGCATACTCTCTATGTCGCCAGTCGTGCCTCCGATCTCAACTATGAGCACGTCCGGGTTGTTAATCCGCGCGATCTCGCGAATCTGCCTCTTTATCTCATCGGTGACGTGAGGAATTATCTGCACCGTCTGGCCGAGATACTCACCCCGGCGCTCCTTCTCCAGCACGGAAAGGTAGATTTTGCCCGTCGTAATGTTGTGGTCTCGGGTTAGCTCCACATCCAGGAAGCGCTCGTAGTGCCCGAAGTCCAGGTCTGCCTCGTACCCATCCTTTGTAACCCAAACCTCGCCGTGCTGGAAGGGGTTCATTAGCCCCGGGTCCACGTTGAGGTACGGGTCTATCTTGCACACGTCTATGCGCAGCCCGCGGGAACGCAAAATTAAGCCTATGGCTGCGGTGGTCACGCCCTTACCCAAGCCAGAAAGCACACCACCGGTTACAATTATATACTTGGTCATATTCCAAGCTTCTCCTCCCTTAAATCTATGGTGTCCTCAAGCTCTGGCCCCGTGGAGATTATTGTCACCGGCACGCCCACGCGGCGCTCCACCTCTTCCACAAAGCTCTGCGCAGCTTTGCTGAGCTCGTCGTAGCTCCTCGCACCTCTGCTCTCCTCGTCAATATAATCAACGCAGGTGAGTGCTATCTGCGAGGCGCTGTTTAGCATTGCAGCATAGCGCGCCATGTCAAAGTCGAACCTCCCTATCCTTCGCCTTCGCCCGGTAACGGTGCCGTACTCCACTATTCCAAGCCTCTCCGCCTCTTCTTGTGACATCTCAGTGGGGAATGGACCTGCGCCAACGCGGGTTGGGAAGGATTTAAACACCACTATCACATCCCTAACCCTCCTTGGACCTATTCCCACATCAACGCACGCCATGCTTGCTGTCGTATCTTTTGAGGTAACATAGGGGTAAGTGCCGTAGAATAAGCTGAGCCCAAAACCCTGAGAGCTTTCCACCAGCACCTTTTTACCAGCATCAATCGCCTCGTTGACCTCCTGGGGCACATCGGTGAGGTAGGGCTTGAGCTCTGCAATATCCTGCGCCAGCTTCAAGCTTCTGTTTGCCCTGTCCATGTTCGCAGGCCCGCAGCCTGTGCCCGTGCTGCCTATCTTACCCGCGAGATGCCCCGAGCCTTTATCTCTCGCGATGTGCTCCTCCTCTATTATCCCGCAGCGGTAGTCTATCCCTATCCTATTCTCTATGCCCAGGTCTCTAATCTCCTTTAGCATTACCTCGGGGTTCACAAGCACACCTGCGCCTATGAGCAGCTTCGCCTTCTCATACAGAAAACCGCTCGGGGTAAGGCGCAGGGGGTACTTCTTCCCTCTATAAACCACGGTGTGGCCTGCGTTCGGACCAACACCAGCACGTGCAATTATGTCTGGCTCATCCTTCATGCACAGGTAGCTTATCACCTTTCCCTTGCCTTCGTCGCCCCATTGACCGCCTACAACGATGGTTACCACGCAATCACCTCACTAGCGGAAGAACGAGATAGCTCCCCCTCACACAAAGCCGTGCCAATGTCCCAGAAGAGCCTCGGTAATTTCATGCAAAACAGTAAGTGGGATATGTTGCTCTTAGTTTATAAGGTTTTTGATTCCCTAACCCTGTATACCGGCGCACCCCACTCGGGAAAAATCCTCTCAACCAAGCCTTCCTCCGCCATCTCTATAAGCAAATCCTGAAGGTTGCACCCAGTTAAAGCTTCATATTTTTCAGGCTCCTCTAAACGGCGCGCCTCGACCTCTTCCTGAATCCTCGCCAGCTTTGCTTCGCCGAGGGAGCGAAGGATTTCTAAGAGAAGGCGCTTTTTTTCCTCATCGATTTTCTATCCCTCCATCTCAACTATCCTCTTTACACCTTCCACGAGTAAATCACACTCTGCGCGGGTGTTGTAGAGGTAGAGGCTTGCCCTCACGGAGCCACTCGCCCCTATTCCGCGGGCGTTAAACCAAGAATGAATGCAATGGTCGCCCGCGCGCAGCATTATGTTGTAGTGGCGGTCGAGCAGCTCGGCAACGTCGCTCGGCGCTACAAGGCTTCGTCCGCGTCTCTCCAAGCGGAAGCTTACTATCCCCGAGCGCAGCTTTGCCTCGGTAACGCCAACAAAGCGCACCTCCTCAATAGCTGCCAGCCTTTTCGAGAGATACTCCGTCAGAGCGCGCTCGTGCTCCTCAATCCTGCGCAGCCCCACCCTGCGGAGGTACTCAACCGCTGCAGCAGCGCCTATCTGCGCTGCGTAATTCTGAAGCCCTGCTTCAAAGCGGTGGGGCGGCGGCAGGAACACAGCGCGGTTGTAGTAGGAATCGCTCACCGTATCCCCGCCAACGATAAAGGGACTAAGCCCGCGAAGCTCCTCCTCTTTGCCGTAGAGCACCCCTAAGCTGGGACCCAGCATCTTGTGCACAGAGAAGGCAAGGAAGTCCACATCCAGACGACGAACATCTACGCTACGATGAGGCACACTCTGCGCAGCGTCCAGCAAAACCTTGGCTCCATAATCGTGAGCTATTTCTATAATCTCCTCCACGGGCAGGGCGTAGCCGTCGAGGTTTGAGACGTGCACCACGCTCACAAGCTTAACCTTGGGAGAGAGCATATCCTTGAACTTCTCCAGATCGAAGGTGGCATCTTCCCGCGAAGGCACCACCTCGTGCCTTATTCCCCTGCTCTTTTCAAGCTCCAGCCAGGGTACAAGGTTGGAATTGTGCTCCCTGTCGCTGGTTAACACTACATCGCCCCGCTCAAGCTTGAAGCTGTGGGCAACGAGGTTAATCGCCTCTGTTGTATTTTTCGTCCACACAATCTCCTCTGGCGAGGCGTTTATGAAACCAGCCACCCTCTCCCGCGCCTTTTCTGTGGCTTCCTTAACCTCGCTGGCAAACCAGTGCTGCGACCGTCCGCGCCCGCCACACGCTGGGTAATTCTCGTAATACTTATTTATCGCTTGGATTACCTGCCTGGGCTTTAAACTCATGCATGCGCTGTCCAGGTAAACAGGGGGTTTGCCGTTGCGCAGCCTGCTCAGGGCGGGGAAGTCTTCCCTCAGCTTCTCTGGTAGCATGACGTAATCTTATGCTGCGGCCTTATTAAGTTTGAGCCTTCTCAAGCTCACGCTTGGTGTACTCCACCAAACCCCCGCTCTCAAGAAGGTTGAGGAGAAACTCCGGCAGGGGTTTAAAGGTGTACTCCCTGTTCTTTGTGAGGTTCTTTATTATGCCCTGCGAGAAGTCAACCTCAAGCTCATCCCCCTCTTCCGCGTCCACGCTTGCCTCGATTAGGGGCAGGCCTATGTTTATGCTGTTCCTGAAGAAGATTCTTGCGAAGCTCTTCGCAATTACCACGCTTATGCCGGCGCCCATCAGAGCCCTCGGCGCATGCTCACGCGAGGAGCCGCACCCGAAGTTTTCGTCAGCTACGATTATGTCGCCCGCCTTAACCTGCTGTGCAAACTCAGGTTTCACCTTTTCAAACGCGTGCTTCGCAAGCTCCTTGGGGTCGGCGGTGATTAAATACTCCGCCGGGATTATCTGATCAGTGTCAACATTTGCACCGAAACGCCACACCCTGCCCTTAATTTTTTTGTACAAAGGCATCACCTGCTGTGAAATTATGAGGTAACGAAGTTAAAGGTTATTGGTCGAACATTTTCGGGAAAAATGGGATAAGATATAAAGCTGAGCTATCACTATGAAAAAGTGTGAAAACTGCAGCAGAAGCGAAGAGGAAGTACCAATAATAGAGTACTACCACAAGCAGGAAGAACACTACATCTGTGTGCGGTGCCTTCCCATGCTGATTCACGGCTAAGCACAGAAGTAGGACTCTGGAAGAGGATTGAATTATGAAGTGGGAAGATGACGCGCTGGAGGTTCTGAAAGAAGTTCCTAGTTTTGTTCGACCCCTGGCTAAGAAAGCTGTGGAAAAGCTTGCCAAAGAGGAGGGTTTAGAGAAGGTTACCAAGGAGATCGCCCTTAAAGCCAAAGCTAAGTACCTGGGCCTGGAGGAGGAAGAGGGCAAAAAGAAAAAGAGGATCGCCATTGTTAGGTGCGACATAGTCAGCGAGGTTTGCCCTGGCATAGGCTGCCTGCTCGCGTATGAGAACAAAAAGGAGCTTTTCAAGCGCTACGAGGGCGAGGAAACCAGCTTGGTAGGATTCTTCACCTGTGGCGGGTGCTCAGGCAGGCGCACCTTCAGGCTGGCGAACACACTAAAACGCTACGGCGTGGATGTCATACACATGAGTTCCTGCATGCTCATGGAGGAGCCCTTCAACAGGTGCATCTTCAAGGAAGACATAAAGAAGAGCATTGAATCTCTTGGTATAGAGGTGGTCGAGGGAACGCACCACGAGGTGGGAAAGTTCGCTCTGGGTAAGAGGTTCCACGAGAGGAAATAAAGGCTCCTGGAGAATGTTTGTGACCTCTACCCAAGAGAGGAAGTGATTAGGTGAAGCGAAATAATTACTAGATAACACAAGGTAAAGTTTTTTATACAAAAATATAAATTTTATGTAATTAAATTTACGTAACTTTATTTCTGTGTAATTCATTACACATACGGCGATATATATGAAATTATTTTCACAAAAGTCGAATATTACTGGCTTTATTTTTCAAAAATGTTCTAAATAGTTAACTTAATCGCAAACTAATTGATACGTATACGTAAATATAAGAAATATTATACCTAAAAGTCGGGGTATGCACATGACCAGAGAAAAATTGGATTTTAGGCTGATAGGAGCACTCGGTGTTGCAGCGCTTGCACTGCTTCTCGTGCTATCAGCGTCACCTGCTGCAGGAGTGACTGAACAGACCTACGCTGAGGTGACAGTTCCCACATATTTGAGTATAACACTAACTAATGCCCCAATAAACTTTCCTAGTACGAACCCAGGCTCAACAAGTAACGCACAATCTGGAAGCGGATTCCCGCTTACTGTTACCAATGACGCAATCAGCAATACAAACGCAAACTTTTCTATAAGTGGAGATCAGTACTTCAATGGGACAACCAATCCGTCCAATGGCTTTCCCATTACGCAGATGGAGTACAATACCTCGCTTGATGGCACTTGGACATCTGTAACCAACAGCACCACCCAATTTGCAGGCAATATAGCACCCGGCTATAGCGTGGACGTGTACTTCAGGGTAACTATACCCAGTGCACAGGCCGCAGACACTTACAATACAACTGTTTACATAACAGGAGACCCCGCCTAATCTGGGAACTCTCCTTCTATTTTTTATTTTTATACCTATCACAGTTATTGTTTGGGGTTTTGACTTTGACGAAATTTTTTTATAGTTAATTCTATTTTTTTGAATTATAAGGAGGATGAAAATTATGCATGTCCGCAGAATGATGGTAACATCAGTTTTTTTAATAATCCTGACAGGTATTGTTTATGCGGCCGCCTTCAACTTTGGTAGCATGCAGAAAATGAAGTCCATATCTCTTGAGCCAGGAGAAGAGGGCGAACTTCTCCTTTATTTCTTCAACATCTACGGCGACAGAATAACCCACATTAAGCTTGAACTCACCTCCTATCCTGAAGGCTGGGAAGTGGAGATTGAGCCACCCATCCACGAGCAGCAAGTTGAGGTGCAGGGAAGGGTGATTACAGTAACTGAGAACTTATATGTAGAACCTTCAAAACCAGTCCCTGAGAAGCCAGAGCAGGTTCCAGAAGGCATGGAATATTTGGTATCCGGGAAGGTAGAGGGATTCATACCAGCTAAGGTTGTGAAAATCAAGGTGAAGGTTCCGAAAGATGCAGAGCTCTGGAAGGAGTACCCCATAAATGTTAGGGGAACCGCCTTCTGGCTAGGAGAAGGTGGCAACGTAGCTCTAAACCAGCAGAGAAACTTCGCCTTTACGGTTAAAACAATAAAGCGGGAGTACACGGAGAGGATAATAACAGAGGAAGAGAAGGGAATAAAGCCCGAGTACATTGCAGTGGTGGCGGTAATACTCTTTGCTGCAATCTTCCTGCTTAGGAGGAGGCGCTAAGCTTTTTCCACCTTTACAGTTATAGTTGAATTGTACACTCCGGCAGGTTGTCCGGGCGGTACGCTAATCCAGAGGTAGATCGAGCGGTTTATATCTTCGCTACCTGGTGGAGGTATATTTGCCCAGTCTGGATAGGGCGGTGGCGAGAGGTAGTTATAGTCCAGCTGGGTTTTTGCTCCGTCGCTTTGGTTGGAGTAGGTTATGTTTCCTACGGCGATAGCATAGCTTGGGTCGGTGTTGTGAACCATGTCTGTACCTTTTATCGTCAGGTTTGTCTCAACATTGGTGGTGTTTTCTATTATAACCACGAGGGGGAAGCAGTCCGCTGGAGAATAGTTTGTACCTGGATTTACGCTTCCAAAATCTAAGGTATAGCAGGAAAGGGTCACGTCTATAACCTCTCCACCCGAGGTGAAGTTGCTTGAGACAGAGGCGAGATTGCTGAAGGTGTCATTTGCATAGATGACGAAGTTGTACTGCCCCTCCAAGGTTGTGGTGTACTCATAGTAGTAGACACCATCCCCAGCGTAAAGCATAGTGAAGTTCCCCTCAACGCTACCGTTGGGCAGGGTTATCTCTAAAAGTGCTGTGTCCACAGCATGCGCTGCGTCGGTTATATTTGCGGTGATGTTTACTGTTCCACCTAGTAATACTGGGTCTGGACTGGCACTTACGTTGCTAATCTCAGGGGGGGTGTTGTCTATGCTAAACGTAGCGTTGGAAACGTCGTAGCCGCTTAAATAGCCATCGTAGGCTATCACCCTTATCAAAAAGTTGTCGCCGTCGCCCCACTCCTGCGTAGCCTGCGAAGTATCCCAGAGGTAGCTTCTGGTCTCGTTTGCCAAGCTTGAGGTTATGTTTCTCCAGGTTGTGCCGTTGTCAGGAGAGTACTGAATGGTGAAGGTAAGGTTGTTCATCTCGTCGCCATCGTAGGCATCCCAGGTGATGTTTCTAATGCCACGCCACATTTCGCCGCCGTTCGGCGATAGTACCTCAACCACGGGTGAGGAGTCTACGAAGAAGCGGACTCTGGTAATTTCGTTGGTTCTCCCACCACTGACTTCCGACAGTATAATCCACCAGTTGCCGGGCAAGTCACTCTCCGCAATTGTGTACTCGTCGTCTACAATGCCATTGGCGGGTACCCTGTATGTGGCGCTCCTAACCAGGGTGTCACTGGAGTCTAACCAGTCAAATCTCACATCTCGATTAGGGGTTAGACCACTTGCCCTTGCATAAACTGTGTCACCAATTGCGAAGAGATCTGAGTAGGTTGTTCTCGAAGCATCGCTGTAGGTAACCAGCGTCTGCACAATTGTGATGTCGGTAGCAGAGTCAAAATAGTTCTCGTCTAAGGATGAGGTAGCAATTACAGTTGTGGTATCATTCGTACCTTCGCTTACACCTGAAGGTATTGAAATTCTCACTATTATCTCAACGCTGCCTCCATTGGGTGCGAGTTCGCCCGTATCCACGCTACCGTCGCCGTCGGTATCGCTCAATGGTGTAACGCCGTCGCTATGGTAAAAGCTCACCTCCCAGCCCTGAGAGCTTGAGGCAGAGATTTCAATCACATCGCTCTCATTCCAGCTGTTGGTAACAGTGTGGGTATAACTTATCGTGGTTCCTGGTCCTCCCCTGCCCTCGTTGTCAGGTACTATTGTTACCCTCTCGGCGACAGTGGTGGTGTCGTTGGCTGAACTTTGGGGGTAGGGTGGAAGGGAGGAGGTTATTGTTACTGTTATAACATCTTGCTCTCCTGGGTTAGCGCCTGCTGGTACGTAGAATTTTACCATAATATCCACGCTTTCGCCTGGGGCAACGCTTCCCACGTCAACACTTCCATCGCCATCGGTATCGCTCAGCGGCGTACCATCAGCATAGAAAAGCTCCACGCTCCACCCCTTGCTCGAGGTTGCATTAACCTCTATGGTGTCGTCTTTAGCCTGGTTGTTGGTAATGGTATGGTTGTAGTAGTTAACTGTGCCAGGCACCGCCTTAGCTGAGTTGTCTGGTATTATCACTATCGAGCCAACTCGAGTGGTGTCTGTGGCGCTGCTTGATACGCTTTCGTCGAGAGAGGATGTCGCAGTCACGGTGGTTACATCTTCATCGCCCTCATTTGCGCTTGAGGGAATGGTGATGTTCACTATTATGTCAACGCTTTCGCCTGGGGCAACGCTTCCCACGTCAACACTTCCATCGCCATCGGTATCGCTCAGCGGCGTACCATCAGCATAGAAAAGCTCCACGCTCCAGTCGCTTCTCGTTCCTGAGGTGCTTATCTCTATGGTATCGTAGGCGTTGCCAAGGTTTTCCACGGTATGTAAATAACTTACCGTACTTCCTTTAACCCCTCCTCCCACATTGTTGGGATAAATTGAGACGCCAACATACAGCGAGTCTGTTATGTTTGTGTTGTCTTGGTTAGGTGGTAGGTTTCCGTTGATTGAGGACGAAGCTTTAAATTTCATGGGAGTACCAGGAGATAAGCCCAAAGCGCTCCAGGGCACAGCTACCTCAAACTCCAAGCCATTGCTTGCTCCGGTTACGCCTGCTGTTGTGTTTTCTGAACTAAGGGTTCCGGGCAGGGTACAACCATCGCCGCACAGGGTATCGCCAGAAGCGTCGCTGGGGGAATAGTTGCCAACACCTCCTTCATCAAAATTCCCCTGCCCCGCAAAGTAGGCCCTCACCACCTTCTCGTTGGTCTCCATTAGCAAGTCTCTGTCGCCGTCAAGGTAAACATGAAAGTACACATCACCTGGAGAAAGATACCTTTTAAAATAAAAAAACAGATGAGTTGAGTTCCAGGTATAGGCGAATTTGGTTATATCACGCTTTGACTGGGGATTATCCTGGTCATCTATCCCAGATATTCCATCATTCACGTAGTTATCGGAATCGGAAAGCACACCCGCCCAGTCCTCAAAGCTTCCATCAATGGTTATATTCGCCAGGGTTACAGCATGGACCTCGCCAATAAAGGCGAGCAGAATTGCCAAAGCTATGAGAAACTTCTTCATTTTTCCTTCATGATAAAGGTAAACTATCCATCTTTTTATAATTTGTCATGATAAAGATTAAGGTTATAAAGAGAAAATGAGGTAATGTGGAATTATGAGGCGGTATATAAGCATTGTGGTTTTGTTGGTAATTCTAATAGGAACCACCACAAGAGCGGACTTCAGCACCAAAGCAACTGTAACTGTAACCCCTCTAAAGCAGGTAGAGATATCCTCCTTTTCTGTTACGCCAAAGGTAATCACTCAGAATCAGATAGTCGACTTTGCAATAGAGGTTGAAAACACCGGCAACGTCGGGGATGTGATTGAGCCGGAAATAGAGATATACGCGGGCGCTACTATTGTGGCAAAAATAGACTTAATGCCCATGGCGCTGGCTGCAGGGAGCAACGCGACCCTGGTTAAGAGCTACCTAGTGGCTCTCCCACCCGGCAGCTACAGCGCTGTGGCGAAGGTGTACTACGACAACCGCTCTTCATACGTCTCTGCAATAGCTACGCTGAGGGTCGAAACTGAGGGCGAGAAAGAGGAAGGCGGCAGAGAGGCATTTATCAGGGAGACCCCCCACCTGAGGTTTGCATTCTTACCAGTGCTGATAGAGGGAAAACCAGGAGACACTTCCACAGTAGCTTTTGAAGTGGAGAATCCCTCCAGCGAGGAGGTTAGCGACCTCAAGCTAAGCATAGAAGGCTTGCCTCAAGAGTGGGTGACCCTGGAGCCGAGGGAGATTTCTCTTAGAGGAGGAGAAAGCATAGATGTAACCCTCTCTATACGGGTACCTCTCAGCGCTCTACCAGGTGACCACAAGGCTGTGCTTGTGCTCAAGAATGCGAATGAAGAGGCAAGCGCTTTCTTCATGTTTAGAATTAAACCCTACCCACCCAGGTTTGAGAAACCTGCGGTTCTTAGGGAGGTTTACCTGAATGAGAGAGAGGACACCGCCAGGGTAAGGGTTAAAGTGGAGAACTCCGGAGTTAGAGTGGAAAGGCTCGAGATTGTGGAGGATATTTCAAAGGAGATCGCCTCAAACGTGGCCGAGATAAGATTCAAAAGCCCTGTTACCGTGATTGAAGCCGACCCTATCATAGCCTGGCGTCTCAGCGAGATTGACCCTTACGAGGCTTATACGTTAGAGTACGAGGTTACAAGAATTGCAGAGAGATATTCGCCCTATATATACTGGCCTCTGCGACAGATAAACCTGTTTTATAAGACGATAAGGGGTATTGACATGCTTCAGTTCTCAGGAGCGCTTGCAGCGTACGCTGTGCCAGGTGAGGAGGCTGAGGTAAGGCTGAGAATAATCAACCCCTCCATAGAGGCGCTGAATCTAACTTTTAAAATAGTGGCACCTCCCGGCTGGAAGGTTAACCCTGGGGAAATTACAAGACTGCTCCTCCCGGGATATGTGCAGGAGTTGGTATTCAGGGTAACGCCGCCCAGAGATGCTTCGCCTGGAAGCTACACCCTCATTGCGACAGTGACTAGCGAGGATGACGAAGTTTCGCAGCCACTGACGCTTATACTCCAGGAGAAGCCTAGAAAGATAAACCCCAGAAAGTTTTTAGTGCCAGCGCTGAGCTTTGCTGCGATGATTTTACTGGTATACGCAGCTATGCTCAAATATCGGAAAAGAGAGGTTTATCGCAGGGACGTGGTTGAAGCGGTTGGAAGAATAAAGAAGAGCATAGAAGAGAAATAGGTAGCAGCTTCGCCTTGCTGACCCACGGCTTTGTGCCCGCGCTCTCCTGTTCTTACCCTTATCACATCCTCTATGGGTATGACAAACATCTTGCCATCTCCATTGCTGCCAGTTCTGGCGGTTTCATGTATGGTCTGAGTAACCCTCTTTGTAAGGTCATCACTCACGACGATCTCCAGCTTGACCTTGGGCAGAAACTCGACTCCTCCCTGTACGCTATATAATTAGCTAGACAGAGGAAAAGCTGTATCTCATGCTGGCGAACAGGCACGCCATAGCTTGGAATCTGAAAGGGCAAAATTTTAATAGCGTTGAGAGCGATTCAGAAATGCGAGGTATAGAGATGCGCGCGGATGAGCTCAAGGAGATAGACAGGAAGTGGGCGGAGCGCTGGGATAAGGATAGAGTATTTGAAGCTGACCCAGATAATAGACCGAAGGTTTTTGTGACCTTTCCTTTCCCATACATGAATGGCCCCCTCCACCTGGGGCATGCGTTCACCTCAACCCGTGTTGACGTATATGCGCGCTTCAAGCGCATGCAGGGCTACAATGTGCTCTTCCCCTGGGCATGGCACATCACCGGCGAGCCCATCGCAGGCGCTGCAGAGCGGGTTAGGCGCGGCGACGAGCAGCAGATTCGCATCTTCCGCGATATCGACGGCGTACCCGAGGAGGAGCTTAAAAAATTCACCGACCCTGAGTATATAGCGCGCTACTACATACGCGAGTCAAAGCGTGCATTAAAGGAGCTGGGGCACAGTATAGACTGGAGGCGAGAGTTCACAACAACCTCGCTTCACCCTCCTTTTTCCAGATTTATCGAATGGCAGTACATCACCCTTCGCGAGAAGGGCTATGTTACCAAAGGTACGCACCCGGTGGTGTGGTGTCCCCATGATGAATCGCCAACCGGAGATCATGACCGCCTGCGCGGCGAAGGGGTTTCGCCCACTGAGTTCATCCTGCTCAAGTTTGGCTTTGGCGATGCCTACCTCGTGGCGGCAACGCTCAGACCAGAGACGATTTACGGCGTGACCAACATGTGGCTCAATCCCGAAGCGAGCTATGTAAAAATCCGCGTTGGCAATGAGCGCTGGATAGTTAGCAAGGAGGCTGTGCCGAAGATAAAGGAGCAGAAGGATGATGTTAGCGTAGAGGAGGAGATTCCCGGAGAGAAACTTATAGGCAAGCGCTGCCTCGACCCGATTAGCAAGCGTGAGATTCTCATTCTGCCCGCGAGCTTTGTTGACCCAGACAACGCCACAGGCGTGGTTATGTCTGTGCCCTCGCATGCGCCCTACGACTACGTAGCTTTAAGAGACCTTCAGCGTGCCCCTGAGCAGGTGGAGAAGTACGGCATAACTAAAGAGGAACTTCTTAGCATCAAACCCATTTCCCTAATAAAGGTGCCCAACTACGGGGAGCATCCGGCGATAGAGATATGCGAGCGCATGAGCATCGCTGACCAGCACGACGCTCGCTTAGAAGAGGCGACGGAGACGATCTACCGCGAGGAGTTCTACAAGGGCGTGCTCAAGGAGATTACTGGCAAGTACGCTGGCAAGAAGGTGAACGAGGCGAAGAAAGAGCTCATCGCTGACTTTATCGCTCAGGGTATCGCAGACAAGATGTACGAGCTTACCGACGAGGTGGTGTGCCGCTGTGGTACGCGCTGCCTTGTAAAAATTCTCAAGGACCAATGGTTCCTCAAGTACAGCGACGAGGCATGGAAGGCTCGCGTTAGAGAAGCTCTTGCGGGGATGAAGATATTTCCCGAAGAGGCGCGCTCCAACTTTGAAAACACCATAGAGTGGCTGGAGGACAAGGCATGCGCCCGCAAAGCCGGGCTGGGGACACCCCTACCCTGGGACCCCGAGTGGAAAGTGGAAACACTAAGCGACTCCACCGTATACATGACCTTCTACACCATAGCCAAGCATATAAATGAGCACGGGATAGGCGGCGATAAGCTGAGCAAAGAGGTGTTCGACTACCTGTTCTATGGCAGGGGTAGCGTAGAAGAGGTTGCGAAGCAGAGCGGCATAGCTAAAGAGGTTCTTGAGGAGATGCGCCGGGAGTTTCTCTACTGGATGCCGGTAGATTTGAGAAACTCAGCTAAGGAATTAATACCCAACCACCTCACCTTCTTCATCTTCCATCACGTGGCGCTCTTTGATCGCGAGCTATGGCCCCGCGCAATTGGTGTTAATGGCATGATGAGCATCGAAGGAGAGAAGATGTCCAAGAGCAAGGGCAACTTCATAACGCTGAAGGATGCTCTGCGCGACTACGGGGCGAGCGTCACGCGATGCACGCTGCTGTACGCCAGCGAGGGCATGCGTGACCCCGACTGGCGGGCTAAGAACGCCCGAGATATGGCTTCCAATCTTCTCGCCTTCCTGGAGCAGGCAAAGCAGATAATAAACATGGAAAGCTCTCGCACCGAGGAGAAGAGCATCGACGCCTGGTTAAGAAGCAGGATGCAGAGGCATATAAAGCGTGCTACAGAAAGCTTAGAGGAGTTCAAGACCCGTTCCGCATTTCAGGCTGGCTTTTTCGACGTTTACAACGACGTGAGGTGGTACCTGCGCAGGGATGAGCCGAATAGAGAGGTGCTCCTTGAAGTACTGCGTGACTGGGTTAAGCTTATTGCGCCCTACGCTCCAGCTTTAAGCGAAGAGGTATGGAGCCTCATGGGCGAGAAGGGCTACATCAGCCTCGCTCCCTGGCCGAGCTATCGCGAAGAGCTTGTGAATGAGGAGGCTGAGCTTGGCGAAGAGCTTATCGCGCGCACCCTTGAAGACATAGAGAGCATAGTACAGGTAACAAATATTAAACCCAAGAAGATTTACCTCTACGTCGCCCCACGCTGGAAGTGGCGCATGATGGAGATACTCCACCAGCTTAAACCTGAGCTGAAGAATGCCATGCAGGTGCTAATGCGTGAGGAAGAGCTCAGGAAGCACGGCAAAGAGATTGCGAAGCTCCTGCCTTCTCTGGTTAAAGACCCTGCTAAGATAGAGTTCCGCGGCTACGTGGACGAGGCTCGCGTTCTCGAGGAGGCAAGGCAATTCTTTGAGCGCACCTTTGACGCAAGCGTTGTGGTGCAGCGCGCCGGGGAGCAGGGAATCTACGACCCCGCCAATAAAAGCGCAAAGGCTATGCCCCTGAAACCTGCGATTTATCTTGAGTAAGCTTCTCCATAACCCTCTTCGCCAGCTCTTTTATCCCCCTAGATGCGGGGGAATCTGGGTAAGATGATACCAGGGGGATCCCTTCCAGCAGCGAATTTCTAACCAGGGGGTCGTCCTTAATAACCGCCAGAACTTCCTCCTCAAGGAATGCCTCTAATTCCTCCGTGGGAATGTCATACTCATGCCCAGCCTTATTGACCACCACCCCAAGAATGCGCTTACCTTCCCTCTTTGCAACTATCCTCACCTTCAGGGCGCCGGTAACCGAGAGGATGTCAGGGTTGAGTATTATGATAACCGCATCACTCGCTTTTATGGCCGCAAAGGTGTCCTCCTCAAAACCAGGGGGTGTATCTATTAGCACGAGGTCGTGCCTCTCCTTGAGCCAGGAGGTAAGCCTCTCCAGTCGCTCAAGATTAAGCTCTTTCATGAGAGCAGTGAGCTGCACACTTCCAAAGACCACATTGAGCATTGGGCTAACACTCTTCAACACCTCCTCCTCTGTCGCGTTTCCAGAGAGGTAGTCGTGTAGAGTTGCATCATCCTCCAAGTTGTATCCCAGAAGTAAGCCCAGGGTTGCCCCCTCTATATCCGCGTCAACCAAAGCGACGCTGTAACCAAGCTCCGAGAGCGCAACCCCGAGATTTGCGCATATTATGCTCTTACCCACACCACCTTTTCCTGAAGCCACTGAAATGCACGGCATGTGCTAACCTCTTCTGGGGGGATTTTTTAAAAGCCATTCCACGCTTTTTGCAAACCTTTCTGTATCTATGGGTTTGGTGAAGTACCAGTCTGCACGGCTGTCCTCAAGAGCACGGATCTTATCCTCATCATCAGCTTTTACTGTGAGCATGGCAACAGTTATGGAGCTGGTTTCGTCGCTCTGCTTTATTATTTTACACACCTGATATCCGCTCATACCAGGCATCATTATGTCCAGGAGGATTAAATCCGGCTTTACATGCTTCAATTTCTCCAGCGCCTCTTTTCCATCTCTAGCGGTTATCACAGTATGCCCTTCCTTGGTGAGGATTTTTTGGATAAGCGATAGAATATCCTCTTCGTCGTCCACAACCATAATCGTTGCCATTCATCCACCCCCGTTTATTTTCATTACGCACCCATAAAATACTTTTCTTCTGACCGCTAATTAATTTCTGTGAAAGACGCGATATGTGACCTGCGCTACCTCCTTGAGCGGGGCTACAGGCGGAGCACCGCCGTGAAGGTGGTGGGAGACAGGTACAGGCTTACCAAAGAGGAGCGCAACCTTCTGCTGCGCTGCGTTTACCCTCGTGCAGAGGCGGAGATGCACAGACGAAAACTATTAACTGCAGAGGAGATTAGCGGACAGAGCCTGGCAATCGATGGCTACAATGTTCTTATAACCGTTGAGAGCTGGCTTCGCGGGAAAGCGGTAATTGCGTGCGACGACGGCTTTGTGCGCGATGTGAGCGGGGTCTACGGGAAGCATAAATTTACTCGTGGCATAACCGACGTCGCCATTGATAGAATCTTCAGGGCTCTAAGCGAGCTTTCTCCTGTTATAGTTATATTCATCTTCGATTCCATGGTAAGCTTCAGCGGAAGACTATGTGCCTACATAAATGCAAAAGCAGAAGATTTTGGCATGAGCGTGGAGGCGAGAACCTCTCGCTCACCGGATGCGGAGCTTCTCACCAGCGGCGCGAGCGTGGTATGCACCAGCGACATGGCGGTAATAGCACGCGCTTCCCGCGTATTCGACCTCGCGGGTTATGTTATCCCCGCTGAGCAGCTTATTCGCCTGCCGGAGTGTAAAGATTTATATGAACTCAGGTTCTAATTATCATAGGGATGGAGATGGTGGAAGATGTGAGAATAACCCTTATCAAAGAGCTTGAGGAATCACCCATAATAATCGAGGGCTTGCCCGGCGTTGGTCTCGTCGGCGGAATAGCGGCGAGCTTCATGGTAGACAAGCTGGAGATGGAGCTCGCTGGCTTCGTGGAGTCGCGCTTTTTGCCGCCTGTGGCGCTACTCCGCGAGGGGGTTGCCCAGCACCCTTTCCGGATTTATGCTAAGGATAGAGTGGCGGTGCTCTACAGCGACGTGCCCATTGCTCCCGCGCTTACTTACGACCTGAGCAAGAAGATTGTAGAGTGGGCTTCGCAGGTTAAGGCGGAGCGAATAATCACCCTTGCAGGTCTCCCCTCGCCTCTTAAGGAGCCCGCTGTTTACGGGGTGGCTACAACAAAGGAAATGATAGACTACCTGAGGAGTCAGGATGTAGAGATACTTCAGGAAGGCGTTATAAGTGGCATGCCCGGGCAGCTTTTGCTTGACTGCGCTCAGGTTAGCATACCTGCCTTCTGCCTCCTCGCTCAAACTCCTGGGATGAACCCTGACCCGAGGGGTGCGGCGGAGCTGATTAAGGTGCTCAATCGCCTGCACGGCTTCGACATAGATGTAGAACCCCTAATCCAAGAAGCGGAAGCGATAGAGGCGAAAATGGAAGAACTTGCAAAGCAGACGCGCAAGCTCAAGCAGCAGGAAGTGAAGGAGCTACCCATGTTCTACTAGGTGGTTAGGATGAAGGTCTACGGCCTGACAGGAATTTCCAAGCGCGTTATAGATGAGCTTGTGGAGCATGGAATTAAAACCGTCGAACTTAGAAGCTCTCAGAATGTGCTCGCTGCCTCGCGCGCGCAAGTTGGCGACCTGGTGTTCCTCACCCCACACAGCCTTGAAGACCTCGTGCCGGGCGCTGAGGGTGTTCTCGCAAGGATAATGGAGAAGAACGTCGGCCTGCGCCGCATTGGGGTGTTCTCCCATGAGGAGCCTGAAGAGCGGGAGATGCTTGTGGCACGGCTTAAGCTCAGCCTGGTGAACATCTGCAGGGCTTCGAAGTACGAGGCGAGCGGCGAGTTCAGGGAGGTTAAATTCTATTTCAGCGCGTCTACGTTTGAGTGCTGGTGATTTCCCGAGCAACTACGAGGGAAATTGGGAGCAGTCCTGGAAGGACCGCTGAGGTTACTCGCAGTGAAGCTGCAGAGCGATAGGGTGACGGAGTTACCCGCAACGAAGTTGCGGCGTGACGGAGTTTAATAATTCTTTTCAACAGCACTCTAATCCCTCTCTATAATAATTTTAGCGAGGACTCGTAGCCTAGCCTGGATAGGGCGTCGGCCTTCTAAGCCGAAGATCGCGGGTTCGAATCCCGCCGAGTCCGTAGCCAGGAGAGGGGGAATACCCCCTCTCCTTTGGTATACCTCTCCCCCGACTGGGATATGTGGGTAAATGAGATGGAAACATAACGGTCTTCGATACCGTATTACCTATCTTTTTTAATTTTAAAATCTAAACTATCGGATTAATTTACGGCGCTATTGGACAAACACAGGTGTCAATTGATTGGCAAACTGGCAGCCTACTGCTTCACCACAAGCACATCGCAAGGTGCGCGCCTCACAACGCGCTGTACCACGCTTCCAAGTGCAACCTCCTCTGCTGCGCTCATGCCACGAGAGCCGAGGATTATGAGGTCGTAGCTTCCAGCTTCAGCTTCTTTAACTATCTCCTCGCTGGGCATGCCTTCGCGGAACTTTGTCTCAGCCTCTATTCCATGCTGCGCCGCCTTCTCCTTAAATGCTCTCAGCACAGCCTCCCCCTCCTTCTTTGTCTTCTCGTATATCTCCTGCATAAGCTCCTCTGCCCACTGGTAGCGCGCCTTATCTATGACGTAAATCGCAGCAATGCTGGAGCCGAAGCTCCTGGCAAGAGCCAGCGCCTTCTCCTCCGCCTGCTTTGCATAGAACGAGCCATCTGTCGCCACTAGGAGCTTGCGGTACATAAGTAAATTTTACTCTGGCTCGTATATAACCTTACCCGTCTCCTCATTTGCGTTCAGCCCGGGTGTTGCCTCGAGGAGCTTTCTGAATTCCTCAGAGGCGAGCGTGGCTATAAACCTCTTAACCTCTGGTTTTGCCATCTTCTCCCTGGGTATGGCGAAGTCGTACTTCTCCTCCCGCAGGGGTATGAAGTCCAGGTCGTACTGCTCCGCCACCGTGCGAATCGCCAAGCCGGCGTCGGCTCTACCGTAGGCGACGGCAGCAGCGATAGCAGAGTGCGACTTCGCCTCAATCTCATAGCCCTTGATCTCCCTGGCAAGCTCGCTAATGCTAACTCCCCGCTCTTCAGCGAGCTTCTTCAGCTCCAGGTCGAATAGCACGCGCGTGCCAGAGCCGGGATTGCGGTTTATAAATCTCACATCCTCGCGCAGGAGGTCGGCTATGCTTGCTATGCCCTTGGGGTTGCCCTTGGCTACCACCAAGCCCTGCTCCCGGTCGTAGCCCCGCACCAGGTAAGCCTTATCCGCCAAGCCAAGGCGGTGGATGAAGGGTATGTTGTACTCGCCTGTTGCCTCATCTATGAGATGCGTGCCCGAGATGTCGCTCTCTCCTTTTCGCACCGCCGCCAAGCCACCGGAAGAACCGACGTTTATAATCTTCGCCTTCAGCGGCTTTTCTTTGCTCATAAGGCTTACCAAGAGGTCGACGCCTATGCAGTGGCTCCCTATAATTGTGAGGTCCGCCAGCTTTATGCTCTCGCTCAGCAGAATTACCTCATGCTCCTCACCCTCGCCCAGCATCTCCACATTCTCGGGTATCTCTATGTAGCCGTCCGCCTCAGCAAGAGTGGTTATCGCCCCAGAGCCCGTGAGCACAGGGTATGCGCTGTAGCTCCCGTCACTCCCTCTGACGAGATTTACAAGCTTGTACTCGTAGCGTCCACTGGCTGAGTAGAACTTCATCGCCGTCTTTGCTTTCACCCGCTTACGCTCCGGTGCTTCGAAGCCGGCTAATTTCCTTATAACCGGAGCCACGAACACGTCGAAGGTTATCATCGCCGACGTGGGGTAGCCCGGTAACCCAAAGATGGGCTTCCCCTTAGCGACGCCTATTATAGTGGGTTTCCCAGGCTTTATTGCCACACCGTGCACAAGTATGCCAGGCTCACCCAATTCGTCTATTACGCGGTAGCTTAAGTCACCCATACCAGCGCTTGTGCCACCTGAGGTTATTACTATGTCGTAGTCTTGGGCAAGCGCCTCTTCCAGCTTCTCTTTAAGCTCAGTGGGCTCATCCCTGACTATGCCGAGAAAGCTGGGCTCGCCTCCACATTCGCGCACCGCCTGGGCTATCGCATAAGCGTTGACGTCGTATATCTTGCCGAAGCTGAGCTCCTCGCCGGGAGCTACGATTTCATCGCCCGTTGAAATTATCGCCACCCTGGGCGAACGGTAAACCTCAACCTTATGCATGCCCAGCGCCGCGAGCACACCAATTTCGCGAGGAGTTAGCCTCGTGCCCTGCCTGAGCACCACTTCGCCACGCATAATGTCTGTGCCGGCTGCCATTACGTTCTCCCCAGGCGCCACGGGCTTGTATATTCTCACAAATTTTTTCCCCGCCTTTTCCACCTGCTCTGTGTACTCCACCATCACCACGGCATTCGCGCCTTTGGGCATCGCTGCACCTGTGGCTATGCCTATGCACGTACCAGGGATAATTTCATGGAGGGAGCTATCGCCTGCGCGAATATAGCCCCGAAGCTCCAGCTCCACCGGCGATTCCTCGTCAGCGTAGAATGTATCTTTTGCAATAACCGCATACCCGTCCATGCTCGCCCTGTCAAAGGGTGGAACGTCTATGCCCGCTACGACATCCCGTGCAACCACCCTGCCAAGGGCATGCTCAAGGGGGACCTCCTCCACCTCTTGCTTAGCTGGAAAGTGCTCTTCCAAGCGTCGCCTCGCTTCGGCGATGGTTACAATATCATGAAATTCCTTCAGCTCCATGGGGATAAATCCCATACCAAGAATAAAAATCTTAGGTTCATGGTAAGCATCTGTGCTTACCCAAAAGGTTTTAACCCCAGACGGAGAACGCTACGTATGGACGAAACAGTGAGAAAGGCGGTGGAGTTCCACGGTCACCTTTGCCCCTTCGTTGTGGTGGGGGCAAAGGCGGCGAGCTATGCCATGGAGAAACTGGGCGTTTCTCGTGCAGGTGATGAAGAGCTGTTCTGCATCGCCGAGACTGCAAACTGCGCCGTTGACGCGATTCAAGCTATAGCAGGCTGCACTGTGGGCAAGGGCAACCTATACATCCGCGACTACGGGAAGAATGTCTTCATCTTTGGCTCAAGGAAGAGCGGCAAAGCGCTGCGCCTGTACTTCAATCCGGAGGTTTTTAAAGGCAAGAGCTTGGAGGAGAAGGTTGAACTTGCGCTTTCGCTTTCGCCTGAGGAAGCGTTTGTAGCAGAGTTTGTGGACATCGAGTTTCCTGAGGAGGCGGAGATAAGAAGTTCTGTGCGCTGCTCAGCGTGCGGAGAATATGCAATGGACACAAAGGTTAAGGAGATTAATGGAAAGAAGCTCTGCCTACCCTGCTACTTCGCTGCTCGTGAGGAGGGAAAATCCAAACAGCGTTGAAAGAGCTAATATATATTAGCCATAATATTTTTTACTGAAAAATTCTTCCGTTACAATGTCTATAGGTGATAGTATTAAAGGCTATCTATAATAATATACATGCCCCCAATTTGGGTATAATTTGGGAAAAGATAAAAAAGGAATTCGAAAAAATTTGAATGGATTAATGGTGGTGACATGGAATTAAAGGTCTACGCCGCTACCGTGCTTATAATTATCGCCGCAGCTATCATGGCTATCAAACCAGCCCAGGCTCCTTCTGGCGAGCGTCTGGAGTTTCCAATAACCGCTGAAAAAGCGCTGGAGATTGTGGAAAGCAACGATGAGGCAAAGGCGTTTATAGATGAGTACCTGAGAAATGAGAGCAACAGGATTACCCGCATTAACCTGAACTACGACGTAGCTTCGAAGAACTACACCTGGAAGATAGAGATTGTGGAGAAGGAGTGTGGCTGTAAGTTTGGAAGCGAGGAGGGCTTAAATATTCTCAGGACTGAGGTGGACCCCATCACGGGGGAAATTCTGAAACTGGAGACGCAGATCGGAGTGAAGGAAGAGGAGATAGCGCGGGAGAGGTGCATGGAAGGGTGCCACTCCGAGGATGAGATAAAACCAACATTCACGATTGAGGAGAGGTAGAGGTATGGTGAAGAAGAGACAGAAAAAGGCAAAGGCGGCGAGCAAAAGTTCCTTCAGTATGAAGGCGGCTGTAGTTATTGGTGTGATTTTAATCGGATTTTTGCTATTGACAGGCGGGAAGGAAAAGCCTCAGGCAGAGGTGGCCTCCCCTCAGGGCGCTGGTAAGCAGTTAGTTCTAGGTCTTTATCCAGTGTTGGATAAGCCAAGCACGCAGGAGCCAGGTAAGGTTAAAATTGTGGAATTCTTCAGCTTCTATTGCGATCACTGCTACCGCTTTAATGCCATAAAGCATCAGCTTGAAAACAAGTACGGCGACGCCCTTGAATTCAAACTGGTGCCTATAGTGTGGGGAAAGCAGTCCATTAAGACGGTGGAGGCTTATATTCTGGCTGAGCGCTACGGCAAGGGCAGGGAGATGGCAGATGCAATGTTTAAAGCGAGATTTGAGAAGGGCCTGGATATAGGCGATGTGAATGTGCTTGTAGCTCTCGGCAGGCAGATTGGCTTGGGAGAAGATTTTGAGAAGAAGCTCAAATCTGGGGCAGCAAATCGGGAAGCGCTGAATAACATAAGGCTTGCCCAGGAATACGGGGTGGAGGAGACACCCACGCTGATTATAAACGGGAATATAATGGTAAACCCGCATCCCACGGGCGACGATGTCGTAGCCATGGCCCAGAACCTGGATGTAATAATCCAGAGGCTACTCTCCTGAAACGTGGATAGGTGGCTTCTCCCGTACCTTCCCACCCTGTTATAGTGATAGCCCCGGGCGGATTCGAACCGCCGTCGCTGGCTCCAAAGGCCAGCATGATTGACCACTACACCACGGGGCTGGCTCACAAAAAACCACTTTCCCAACGTGTGAAAAATTTTCCCTCATAATAGGGGCACCTTCCCCGCCCCTATTACCCCTTCCGTGCCAATATTAGGGCGCCGCACTTTGATGCTCCTATTTACAGCAACTTTTTCCATTGTAAATCTTGCCTTTATGGTAGCTTGTTTTAATGCTCCGGTAGTGTAGCCCGGCCAATCATGCCGGCCTTTCGAGCCGGCGACTCGGGTTCGAATCCCGACCGGAGCATTGCCAGGGGAGGGGAATACCCCTCCCCTTAGGTATACCCCGCCCCGACAGGGAAATAATGGCAAATGCGGTGGGAGCATGGTGGTATCGTAAGATACCACAATATGTTGATGCAACTGACTGCAGTTGCGTTCTGAATCCCGACCGGAGCAAAATATTAACAAACTTGGAGAGACAATCTGATTCTGGCTCATATGGTACAAAATCTTTAAGAATTTTACGAATTATTTCCTCCATCTACCTCACCTTTAAATGGTCGACTAAATATGGATATTATAATTTCTTTTTGATTTTGATAAGATCTTTGATATTTCTTCTTTTTTGTGCTGCTAAAGATAATGGAGATGTAAGATAATTTAGGAATAATTTGTTCATAATGTTATCAATGATACAAGCTGCTTTAAAACTCTGAATCATATATTCATTTAACAAAAATTCTTTAAATTCAGTATTGAAATAAAATTCAGCCCTATAATCTTTTATAGCTCTCATATGATAAAATAATTCGTATATTTCCGCTATTTTTGAATAAGCATTGATATTACATTCATTATTAATGGGGCATAGTTTACAATTTACACTGTTTTTTTCATTATCGGCCAACCATTTTAGAGTTTTAAATATTTCGTTATGCTGAATTGTAATATCTGGTAAGATTGATTTAACAGCAAAATTGAGACAACTACCAATACAGATCGCTCTACACATTGCCTCAATTGTAAAAAATAGTTCGGATACGAATATACCTAATAAATTTGTTATAGACACTCCGGTATAAAATAAGGCAATGTTACCTTCTCGCCATTTTTTCAATTTTTCATGTGTCATTTGCCTAACAGTTTCCGAATCTAATGGCCCAATTGGAATATCTGAATATTTACTACATATTTCTGCTGACTCTGATAATTCTTTTGGTATTTGATCTAGAATTTTAATTAGTGAGAAAGATTTAAGATTGGCAATTATCATCCATCTTCGAATTGATTCTCTAATATCCATTATCTTGGACTTTTTTGAGAATTCTTTTGGGAAGATTATATCCAATTGTGGCTTTATTAGGTTAATAAATCTTCTTTCAGGAAAGGCATTTTTTACTTCTTCCAAGCCTAATAGACGAATAATTAACTCTTCTTTATAAATCTTAACCCAATCCATTCTCTGAAGAATGGAATGGATAGATTTTGCAGAGAGCCCCAAATTAATCATCTTTTATCCCCCGAATTTCTTATTATCCAATTCACTATGATATTAAACTTATCGTTCATTTCCTATCTTTATCATATTTATATTATTGTTATGGTTTTCTCTACCTCTCAAAAACTGTGCTATCCCAAAACCATAAAGTTTATTAAATTTACAGCCTTATCAAATTCTATGCTGAAACGAATATTTGCTTTGATTGTAATCCTCACAATATGTAGTTCAAATGTATTTTCTTCAGAAATAAATTCACTAAGATTAGCGCGAATTTGGACAGACTCTAATATATATTCTCCGAATGAAAAAATTAGAATAAATGCAGAAATTGAGAATGTAGGCGGGTCTAGTTTCTTTGTAAGTGAGCTCATTGCTACAGCGTATTTAATTGACTCTGACGGTTATGTTATTGATAAATTTATTACTTCTCATATGGGTTCTCTTACTGAGATATATGAAATAAAAGTAGGTGAAAGGAAAAAATTTTATGCATATTCAACGTGGCACTATAAAGATGGTAATTGGATTGATTTTTCGATTTCAAAAGTGGGTCAATACACAATTAAGGTAGTTAAAATAGAATTGCAAAGTTTTTCACGTTCTGAAGGTGAATTTGTAACTTTGGGTTATATAACCCCAACTAAAAATAATGAAGTGACTATTAGTGTTGTACCAGAAATCGAAAAACAACGACTGATAATTGAACAATCAAAACTAGATAAAATGCGAGAACAATTAGAATTACTAAATGTACAGGTAAATAATAGTAGAACTCAAATTAATCTTCTTCAGGAACAAGTAAATTCCAGTAAAAAACAAATTTCTCTGCTCGAAAAACAATTAAAAGCAATAAAAGCATCTAGCGCAGAGGCATCTTTTTTATCAAAAATTGCTATAGGTGTATCAATATTAGGAATTATTGCTAATATTGCTAATTGGTATTTAAATTATAGAAAAAGAAAAACATAAACACAAATTAAATTTTTAAATATAAATTTTACGCAAAGGTAAAATAGCAGTATATCAGGTGAAGTCATTTAACTTACTCAACGCTAAGTTTATATATATTAAAAGCAATTAAAAACTACATAGGCTTTTGTGGTGGCTCAGGCGTGCTCGACCGGAGCACCACCTTCTTACTATGGAAATTGTTACAGATGTTAAATTATTAGTAATTAAAGAATTTATAAAAATAATGCGGATTGTATAATCCGGTTCGGACTCGAACCATATTGATTCCGGGTGTGGTGTAAGGGTAGCATACCTGGCCGTCAACCAGGAGGAAGGGGTTCGAGTCCCCTCACCATTATCTATCATTGTTCAAAACTTTTTATTATAAATAAGCGTTATTCAGCTCCTCCCCTCCTTCTCCCTCATAAACTCCCTAGTTAAGGTGACGCTATCCTTCGAGTTCCACACCTTCTCAAAGTACTCCATCGCTGCCTTTGCCACCTCCTCATCCTCTATCCATATCCCCGCCTCGTAGTTCTCCCAGAAGCCCGTCTGCGTCAGGTTGGCTGAGGAAGCGATAACCTTCTTTCTGTCCACGATGACAAGCTTGGAGTGGAGGTTCTCATTCAGCTTCACAGTGCCAGGAGGAAACATGTCCAGAAACCTCTCCAAGGCGAAGCTCTGCCTTCGATTCTCTATGTACTCCCATCTCCCGCCCACCTTCCTGCGCTCGTACCAAGGCCAGGTTATTATCCTCACCTTAACTCCGCGATCTGTGAGCTGCTTTATGTTTGAGGTAAACCAGTCCACATAGAATATCCAGGGCGAAGTTATCGCCACCTCGCTCTTGGCACTCTTAATGAATTCCTCCACCTTGCTTATTATGTCACTCTCGCCGGCATGGTTAGGGAGAGTCTTTATAAAACCTCTGCGAATCACTATCTTCCTGCGGCCACCCGAATAAAAGAAATATGCAACCGCGCCCAAAAGGGCTGCAAAGATAAGGGTCAAAATAATTGCATGGGTATTCCAGGTAACTGCGAAGTCGGCTGTGGTGAGGTAGCTCTCACCTGGGTAGAGAATTCTGCGCTCCCAAACTGCACCCTTCCTCTGGTCTTCATATATCAGCTCGGCGCCCGGGTCTAGCCTGACTATCTTGTAGCTTCTGAACAGACTCTCGGGGAGGAGAAAGGAAACGCGTATGCCATTGATTGGCCAGTCAAAGAAGTTGCCCTCGATGTCCTTGAACTTCCACACACCATCACCCTTCTCGGTGGTCTCCGGGGAGTTTACCTTTATTTTTATCTCATACTCCTCACCAGGAGCAAAAGTACGGGCAAAAAAGAATGTGACCCCTCTTTTATCTTCGCTCAGCTTGTACTGAATGCTCCCCTTGGGGATGTCGTATACCTCCAGTATCTCGGAGCCCTCACGGAAGAAGGTGAAGCTGGAGGCATAGTCTAGGGGGATTGCCTCCTTTTCCGGGTTCGTAAATTTATAGGTGAAGGTAACTATGCTGTGCTCCGGGCTTTTAAAGTCGTACTCGACCTCGATGCTCATTATAATTCCAGAGTCCTGAACAGTTTGCGCAGCGAAGGCGACCGGAAAAAGCGCTAACGCTAAAATGAGGGGTATGAACCTTCTCACACTTAATCCTCCTGATAATCAATAACCTCAAGCTGCAATATGAATCTTTTGTTATGCAAAGACTTTAAGTATTCACACGATAAACTACATTCCGGTGATGGTTTGGAGATAAATGCCGACCTCCACATCCACAGCCACTTCTCGGGTGCAACCTCTAGCAATATGCGAATAGCTACAATAGCGGAGCAGGCACCCCTCAAAGGTCTGCACCTGGTGGGAACGGGAGATGCCCTCCACCCTGCGTGGTTAGATGAGATTCGCTCGCTGGAGGAGGTGGAGGAGGGCATCTTTCTCTCCGGGGGCACGCGCTTCATTCTTACTCTGGAGGTGGAGGACGCGAGAAGGGTACACCACTTTATAATTCTCCCCTCACTCTCTGCCGCGGAAGAGCTTAGAGGGAGGTTCAGGAAGTATTCCGTGGACATCGAAAAAGATGGCAGACCTCATCTGACGCTTAAGGGCGAGGAAATCGCGGACATGGTCAACGATGTGGGCGGTCTTGTGGGGCCTTCGCATGCCTTCGTGCCCTGGACGAGCATCTACAAGGAGTACGATTCTCTTCGTGAGTGCTACGGCAGCGCTAAAATAGCCTTCCTTGAGCTGGGGCTGAGTGCAGACACTGAGCTGGCTGACACCATAGCTGAACTCCAAGACATAACCTTCCTCTCCAACAGCGACGCCCACTCGCCGTGGCCCAACAAGCTGGGCAGGGAGTTCAACAGGTTCAAGCTCAGCGAAGTGAGCTTCACAGAGATAAAGCGCGCTCTTCTTCGCCAGAAAGGGAATCGCGTTGTGCTGAACGTGGGCTTCGATCCGCGCCTTGGCAAGTACCACCGCACCGCGTGCATTAAATGCTACACCCATTACGAGCTTGAGGATGCTGAGAAGCTAAAATGGCGATGCATACAGTGCGGCGGCAGGATCAAGAAGGGCGTTCGCGACAGGATACGGGAAATCGCCACCTGGGATAAGCCACACCACCCTGAGCATCGCCCACCCTACCTGAGAATCGCCCCCCTCGCGGAGATAATCGCCCAGGCTCTTAAGGTGAGCAATGTTTACTCCTCCCGAGTTCAGAGCTTGTGGCGCAGTCTGGTGCTCGCCTTCGGGAGTGAGATCCGCGTGCTTGTGGACGTGGATACGGAGGAGATTGCCAAGGTTGGAGGCGAAGGTATCGCTGAGTTAATTCGCCGCTTCAGGGTGCAGGACTTTGAAATTATAGAGGGCGGGGGTGGAAAGTACGGAGAGATAATCTTTGCCAAACAGGCAAAAAAGAGAAAGGCTGCGAAAAACCAGCTCAGCCTGGACAACTGGTGAGAAAATTGCGAAGAGGAGATAAGCTGATTCTGGACATTCTTGAGAGTGTCTATCCAAAAGAGCTTAGCATCGAGGAGATAGCGAAAATCACCGGCGAAAGCAAGACCTTCGTAGCAAGGCGCCTGCTTGAAATGAAGGAGAAAGGCTGGGTAAAGCTTCGTAGAGAAGAGAGCGGGGTTTACTTCAAACTTAAGAGGTAGTAAAGAGGGCTGCGAAGCGCTCCTCCACGTATTCGCCCAGCTTTTTACCTTCTGCACGAGCAAACTTCTTAAGCGCTTTCGCCACGCCTGTGGAGTACTGTACTGCCTTCTTCTCCCGCATTGCTATGGTTTCAGGGAGCCCGAGCTTCTTGGCAACTTTCCGCAGGATATACTTACGCATCCCTTGAGCAATCTTCAGCTCCGGTGGAAGCGAAAGTGCCTCCTCTACTACGCGGCGGTCAAGGTAAGGGTGGAGAAGCTCTATCTGCGCTGCCATCGCCGCTTTATCGTCCCGTTCGAGGTTTACACTGTACAGGTTCTCAAAATCACTACGCAGAGCCAAGTTTAGCTCCTCCTTGCTAAGCGCAGCATACTTAGCGTAACCCGCGAAAAGCTCATCACTACCCTGCCCGGTGAGGAGCACCTTCTCTCCGTTAGCCTTCGCCAGCTCAGCCGCCAAGTAAATAGGCATGGCGATGCTCAGCTTAAGCGCATCTGGCTCCTCAATTGCGTAGAGCACCTTGTCTATTGCGCTTGCCACCTCCTCATACCCAATCTCCCTGTACACTACTTCCAAGCCAAGAAATTTCTCTATTTTCAGCCTCTTCTCGTCCAGCGAGCCAGGCATAGCAACGGCGTAGAGCTTAGGCTCATAGCCCAGGTTTGCGCATATACATGCGATAAGGGCGCTATCTACGCCGCCAGAGAAGAGTATCCCAAAGCGCTCCACATGCCTGGCACGCTTTTTGACGGCGCTCACCAGCGCCTCTGCAAGCTCAGCCTCCGGGTAAGCAACTTTGCGAAGCGTGTACCTCCTAACCCGCCTTCGGTTCATGCTGTGCTTAGTTAGGGAGACAACCTCACCCGGGTTTAGGCTTAAAGCTTCCTCTCTTATAGCCCAGAGCGCCTTCTTCTCAGAAGCAAAGCTTAGCTTTGAGAAGTACACCGGCTTAGTACCCGCAAAGTCCCTCGCTAAGACTATAACCTCGCCATCGCTTACCGCAAAGGTGAACTCGCCGTCTAAAAGGGGAAGAGCTTTCGCCACCGCTTCCTGTAGGTTGCCCCTGTAGTATTCCTCCACCGCATGCACAATCGACTCACAGTCGCTTCGCGTTTTAAACTCATGCGAGGCCAACCTCTCCCTGAGTTCGCGGTAATTGTAAATCTCGCCATTAGCTACCACAACCAGAGAGGAGCATCCCGCTATGGGTTGGGCATCTCTGGAGTGGGTGGCATGCAGGGCATGGGCTAGGCAGAGCTCATCCCTAGCGAAAGCACCATAGCCATCGCTGCCTCTGTGGTAAAGAAGCTCAAGCATCCTCGCAACGCTTGTTGAGAAGCCTCCTGCGATTGCGCACATTGTCCTTCAAGAAATATTTACCAAGTGAAAGCAGGTAATGTAGATGATTCGCTCCGGTAGTGTAGCCCGGCCAATCATGCGGGACTCTCGATCCCGCGACTCGGGTTCGAATCCCGACCGGAGCACTACCATTTTTTCCCATCATATCCAGAGGAGGCATTATGCAAATTTCACCTGAACTTAAAGAAAAGTATGGCATTAGCGTCGAGGTGCTCCGCCTCAGCAATCTGGAAGTTAAGCCCGCCTCGCAGGAGTTTGCAGCCTTCAAGGAGGAGGTTTTTAAGGAAATCAGAGAGAAGCACACCCTTGCCTCGCTGAAGGATAACCCCGTGGTAAGAGCGTATCGCGACTTCTACTGGCGCATAGGCATAGACCCCACGAAGCTTCGCCCCGCTTCTGAAGCACTCGTGCGTAGAATATTAGCCGGCAAACCTCTGCCGGAGATAAACAACCTCGTGGATGCATACAACCTCGCCTCGGCGCTCACCTTAATACCCATGGGCGCGTACGACGCGGGTAAGGTTAAAGGTGAGCTCATTATAAGAACCTCCAATGGCGAAAGCTTCGTCGGAATAGGCGGAAAGGAGCTTGTCACCAAAGGTGAAATAGTACTAAGCGACGAGGAGAAGATACTCTCCATTTACCCATACCGCGATGCTGACGCCACCAAGATAACCGCCGCAACAAGAGCGGCGACGGTGGTGCTGTGCGGCGTAAAGGGAATTGAGCGGGATTATCTCAGGCAGAGTGCTGAAAAAACGCAGGAGATAATCTCCCGCTTCGTGCCCTGCGACGCCAAACTACACTACCAGAACTTGCCCCGATAGTGCCCGGTAATCGGACACCCCAGGCAGCGCTCCGACTCGTAAAAGGCGCAATCGTGGCATTCACCTGTGGAGCCGCAAGGCGGAAACTCCTGCCTTTCGAACTTCATCTTCACGGGAAATATCAGATCATCGCTGGGCGTTATAACCACGTTCATCTCCACGTTGCTTACATTCGGATTTGCCCGCAGGTGCTTGTCCACAATCGCTTCAATGGTTGAGATGTCCTCACTCACAAGAAATAGGCAAAGGTTGTTCCTGCCTGAGACGATAAGACCATTAAGGAAGTATGGGCACCCCTTGAAGCTATCCAAAATCTCCACTGTATTCTTTGCACACACGTCAACCTTAGCTAAGTACAGCCCAACGCGCTTGAAGTTCATCCCTATTAAGAAGGAGACTACACCCTTGTTCTTCAGCTTTCTTAGCCTTACCCCTACGCTGGGCTGGGATATACCAACCCTCTCCGCAATCTCGCTCTGGGAGAGCTCAGGATTCTCCTCCAGTAATGAAATAATTTCTCTGTCCTTTTCATCTAAATTTAGGTGCTCCTTTACCATATGCACACCTCACACCACGCTCATGAAACCGCTTCCTAAACATCCATAACTTAATTAGATATAATTTATAGGTACTTTTCATTCCACTCTTGGTTTTTAAAGTATATAACTTTTACTTCTATAAATCGCGAAACCATTTTTTAAAAAGCTGAAATACCACAGGTATAAATCTTAATATTTTAGATTATAAGTGAAGTTGTTATGAAGGGCTGCTATGTGCTCCTGCTCAGGCTCAGGCATGCCGAGAGAATAGTGGTAGGTAGGCTGGGAAGCTTTCACTTTACTCCGGGATACTACGCGTATGTGGGCTCAGCCATGCTCAGCCTGGAAAAGCGCATTGCCAGGCATCTTCGCGGTGAGAAGCGCAAGCACTGGCACATAGACTACCTCCTCGAGGTTGCGACGTTGATTGCCGTGTTCAGCATAATCTCTGAGAATAAGTGTGAGTGCGCTCTCGCACAGGTGCTTCGCAACCTTCAGGGGGCACAGGTACCTGTGCTCGGCTTCGGCTCCAGCGACTGCTCCTGCGGGGCGCACCTCTTTTACTTCGCCGCTAACCCCGAGCAAGCCATTTACTCCTCTCTCAAGAGATTCTCAATGGAGTCGAATCTCACGCTTATTTTTGAGAGGTTGGCCGAATAGAAGGCGGCCTTGGCGGAGTTGACGCCTATGCATTTGATGCCCAGCTCTTCTAAGGGAGCAACCACCATGCAGGTATCGGCGATGATCTTAATATTCTCATTTTTGATGTAGCGTTCAGCAAGCTCCTTCACTTGCCTCGAGGTGAAAATCCACACCTCTCTGCGAGGGTTAAGCTTTGCTACGGCGAGCACCTCTTTCAAACTCGCGTGAGGACAGCCTATGGTTACTATATCCGGCTCCTCGCAGGTGTTGAGCTCTTCCCACGCCTCGCGAAGCTCCTCCTCACCCACCTCTATCTTCTCGAGCTTCTCCTCGCGATACTCCGGCGTAGCCCCTGCGAAGTGGAACATAGAAATTGCGCCAGTAGCAAGGGCAGCGCCGAGGGCTTTTAAATCCTCGCCCTGCGGTGAAGCTCCCGCGAAGACTGGTATGCCCTTGTAATTCCTTCCCACGTAGTAGCCCAGAGCTGCGTAGTCGGTACTGCTTTCAAGCTTTGTTTTTATCTCCACCCTGAAGCTTCCCTGTCTGTTTTCAGAGAGATGAAGCCCGTATTCGGGTACCTTGCCCACAAGCGCCGCCGCCAGCGCTGAGATGGCGCTCTCGCGGTTGGTGCGCGCGCCTATTACAGAGTTGGCGTAGATAACACTGCTCGACTCCGCCCAGGCGATGTGCTCACCAAAGCGCGGCAGGTTGCCCACATAGTAGGGGGTGCAGGTGCAGGAGACGAGTATCCCCATGCTTTCATACGCGCGAAGAATCTCCCTCTGCTTTCTGATAAACTCCTCTGGAAAGCCGAGTTCGTGAGCCGCCTCCACCGGGGCACCTGCCGGGTTGAGCGTCGTGAGCACCTTAACCTTAGCTCCGCTCTCTGCCATATCGCGCAGAAACTCTAAGCCGGCGTCGCCTATGGTTTTGTAGGAAACCCCTGAGACCTGAGCGCTGGTTATGGGTATGAGCCTCTCTGCGTTGTTCATCTCCCCCAAAGTAAGGAGAATCTCCATCGCCTTTCTCAACGCTTCACCGCCTTCGCCTGCTAGAAGGCGCTCCTCCTCTTTGGTAAGGTGCATCTTCCTCTTAGCGAGCGGCGAGGGTATCAAGAAGAACAATTTTTTATAATCCTTTAAGATGGCAATGCATGGGCGAAGGAGAAAGGTGGTAAAATGGTGAAGATAACCGAAAGAGCTGCCGAAGAACTGAAGAAGATTCTCAAGGAAGAGGGCAAGGAAGACTACGGAATTAAGATATACATCACCGGCGTAGGCTGCAGTGGCCCGAGCTATGGCTTGAGCCTCGCCAAGGAAGCAGAAGAGGACGAGAAGGAGATAGAAAGCAACGGGATAAGGATATTCATAAGCGAGGCTGTTGAGGCCTACCTCGCAGATTCAGAAATAGACTACGTGGAAACCCCTTACGGCGCTGGATTTGCGATTCACAACCCCTACGCGGAGAGCGCCTGCGGCAGTGGATGCTCATCCTGCCATTAGAGGATTATTTAAAACCAGAAGCTTAACTCGGGGTGCATTATGGTGGGTGGTCAGCTGGACTTTCAATAGCCACACTGGAAGGTGATCAGCGGGACTTTACAGGCTTTTCCTCATAGCCGCATCCCCGGTATTCGATGGGGTGCTCCTCGCCGCTCTTACCACAGGCATCATAGCTGACTTAAAGCTGGCATTAGTTTTCGGAGTTACAGTATTCTCCGGTGCGGGCTGCATAAGCATTGCCGCCACCCTGAAGAGGAAGTTTTATGCAGTATCTCTGGTCTATCTCGCAGTAGCCGTGCTGTCGCTGCTAACGGCGGCTTTCGCGGAGATTATGAGAAACGCCCTATTTCCCCACTTCTACCTCTTCTCTGCGCTGCTGTTAATAACCCTCGGGCTGGAGTTCCTCGGAATAAGCGCAGGTATAAGACCCGGAGAGGTTGTGAAGGTTGGGTTTGCGATCGCTTTAATTTACTCCCTGCTCCACACCCCCAACGAGGTGAATATAGGAATTGAGCACCGCACGCTATTGCCCGTGCTCCTTTCAGTCGTGGCTGGCTTCCTTTCCACCCTCCTGGGCGGAATTCTCCTCAATAGATATTCAAATCCAAAAGTTCTCAGGAGAATCTCAGGCTTAATTCTTGTGATACTTGGAATAAGGATTCTGCGGCTGGGTGTGGTGTAGCCCTCCCGGAAAGTATATTACACCGGCGAATGCTAAGACTCTCGCATGGACATCACCACGCTGCTCGCAGTCATAGCCTTGATTGAGCTTCTGCTTCTGCTGCACTATCGCAGCGCAGCGAGGCGAGAGCTTTCACTGCGCAAGAGCTTGGCTTCGCGACACGGCAGGATATACGAGCAGTTTCTGCCCTTTCTCAAGGAGTATCCCTACAACCCCGAGAACTTCCGGTTTCTGGGCACGCCCATCGATGGTGTACAATTCGAGGATGACAGGATAATTTTCATAGAGTTCAAGTCAGCAAATTCAAAACTTTCGAGGAGGCAGGGCAGGATTAAAGAGATTGTAGCCTCTGGAAGGGTGTACTTCGAAGAGGTAAGGCTGAGGTAGTGGAGATGAGCGATGAGATACTGGACGAGTACGATGCTTTAATTGAAAGCGAGGTAAGGCGGTACTTTTCCCGCGCAAGGGAGGAGGCGACAAGGTACCACCCCTTTATGGGCAGGGTGTACGAAAATCTGGAGGGGTATGTGCTCAGGAAGGGGAGGCGGCTCGCGACCACGAGTGCGCTTCTTGTTTACACTGGTTTTAAGGGTGAGATGGATGCATATGCCAGGACGCTCGGGTTGGCGCTTGAGTTATACCGCCATGCGATACTAGTTCACGACGACCTTGTGGATAGAGACGAGGAGCGCCGCGGGGGCAGGGCTTTTCACCGCCTCTTTGACCTGGGCGAGGGCTTCGGCGAGGCAGCGGCGATATTCGCGGGCAACATGCTCTACGCAATGGCGCTTGAAGCACTTGAAGATATCCCAAAATCGGAGGAGCTTCGCCGCCTGTTTGCGCGCGCTTATCGCGAGGTTAACGAAAGCCAGGTGCTTGATGCGTACTTTGAGCACGTAGAACCGAGTGTGGAGGAGTGGTATGCCATGGCGAGCAGGCGCGCACCCTCACTGTTCAGGCTGACGCTGCTCGCCGGCGCTGCTCTTGCGGAGGCAGGGAAAGAAGAGCGCGAACATCTGGAGAAGGCAGGCGCTGAGATAGGCTATGCCTTCGATATACAGGACGACATCATTGGCACCTTCGCCACGAGGGAGCAGTATGGACGCGAGCCGGGAAGAGATGTGCTCCGGGGGAAGAAGCCCCTGCACATCGCCTTAGCCATGAAGCTTGCAGAGGGTGAAGAACGGGAGGAGCTTCGCAGAATACTCGCCTCGCGAAGCGCTGGAGAAGCGGAGGTTGAGAGGGTTAAAGAACTCGTGCGAAGCTGCGGCGCCCTCGATGAAGCAAAGCGCATCGCGCGGCAGCATGCCGCAAGGGCGAAGGCGGAAATAGAAAAAACCTCGCTCAGCGGGGAGGTGAAGGAGGTTTTCGCCAGCTTTATAGACTACGTTGCGGAGAGTCTGGAGTGGTACGCTTAGCCCCGCTTCCGGTAAAGCACCTCATCGCCACGGCGTATCTCTTTAATCCGGTGGTAGGGTATTCTGGTTTCTTGCCCACCGCGGTGCACTACGAAGAAGCTCTTCTCCAGAGCAATTATCTCCTCGCCTGAAATGGTAACCTCATCCCCTCTCGGCGAGCGGTGCACATAGGTAATCTCCACCTCACTTAAACTCTTCGCAGGATGCCACTTCAGCTCGTCGAGGATGCGCTTCGCCATGGAAACACTTATGTTGAGCCAGGTTAATTTAAGTACCGATGAGCGCCAACCAGAAGGTAAAAGATTACATGTCCACCAATGTTATCACCGTTTCACCAGACCAGACGCTGGAAGAGGTTAAAAAGCTGATGCGGGAGACAAATCACGACGGCTTCCCCGTGGTGGAGAATGGAAACATCATAGGAATCATCACCACTCGCGATATGGTGCTCCGCGAAGGGGGCAAGTACGTGCGCGATGTAATGACAAAAGACGTGACCGTAACTTTTCCGGATACCAGGCTTATAGACGCAGCCCGGGTTATGTTCAGGCGAGGCTTTTCCCGCCTGCCTGTGGTCGACCGCGAAATGAAGCTTATAGGCATAGTAACAATAACCGACGTAATACGCTCCCACATCGAGCGGGCAACCCCTGGAAAGGTGAAGAAGCTTCAGGATTCGCTGGAAAAGCTCTACGGAGTTAAAAGCATAGTGCGCCTGGGAAGGGTGAAAATTTCTGAGCTTATTCCAACGCAGGCGAAGGTTCACCCTGACGAGTTTCGCGGACGCGAGTATGAGCTGAAGCGGGGTTTAGCTGAGCCCGTGGTGGTGATAAAGACCGGCGAGCGCCTTATACTCGTGGATGGACATCACCGCGCCCTTGCGGCGAAAAAGCTGGGCATAGAGGAGATAGACGCGTACATAATAGTGCTCAGCCGCGATATTGAGCTCGGGCTGGAGCGCACCGCTCGAGCGCAGGGGTTGCGGAGCATAGACGACATCAAAATCGCCGAGGAGACAGAACATGGAATCGTCGCAGACATAGTCGGAGGAAAGCGAAAATGAGCTGTTCTGTGCTTGACGAGGTATTTGAGGTCATAAAGCAGAGAAAGGAAAATCCCCCGCCTGAAAGCTATGTAGCCTCGCTCTTTGCCAAGGGTGAGGATAAGATTCTGGAAAAGGTGGGCGAAGAGGCGATAGAAGTAATCCTCGCCTCAAAAAGCGGCGGAAAAGAGGAGCTCATCTATGAGAGCGCAGACCTGATCTTCCACCTCATGGTGCTCCTCGCCGCAAAAGGTGTCGAGCTTTCAGAAGTATATGCAGAGCTGGAGAGGAGGCGTAGGTAGTGGCAAAGTGCAGCTACTGCGGCGCCAGTGAGAGTATGCCATTCACCTGCAAGTTCTGCGGCGGCAAGTTCTGTGCAGAGCATCGCTTGCCTGAGAACCACGCGTGCCCTGGCTTGGTGGTGTACAAGGAGTCGCGAGGCAAGGAGCCAGAGAAGTGGATATACGAACCTTTCAAGGCAGAGTACAAGCAACTCGCGGGCAGAGCACCTGAGAAAGGCATAGCTTCCAAGCTGAGGGAGTTCTTCTCCAGCTTAGACACGCGCAAGGTGCTGTACATCCTGGTTGTAATTATCATCCTGAGCGTGGTGCTTCGCTCTTTAAATGTTATATAGCTATGCGCCGCGAATCCATGATTCTACCATCTCTCTGGCTACGTCGTCAGGATACTGAGCAGGCGGGGACTTCATGAAGTAAGCTGAAGGCGCTTCAAGCGCTCCCGCTTCGCCTCTGTCAAGTGCAATCTTCGCACACCTTACAGCGTCTATCACAACGCCCGCGCTATTAGGGGAGTCCCACACCTCAAGCTTCAGCTCTATGTTGAGCGGTACGTCGCCGAAGCTTCGCCCCTCTAAGCGGATGTATGCCCATTTTCTGTCGGTTAGCCATGCAACGTAGTCACTCGGACCAATGTGCACATTGTCTTCGCCTATGTCGTAGTCCAGCATTGACGTAACCGCGCTGGTTTTTGAAATCTTCTTGCTCTCCAAGCGCTCACGCTCCAGCATGTTGTAGAAGTCGGTGTTGCCTCCCACGTTGAGCTGCATGGTGCGCTCAAGCTTAACTCCACGCGCCTTGAAGAGGTTCGCAAGGGTGCGGTGCACTATGGTGGCGCCGACCTGACTCTTGATGTCATCGCCTATTATGGGCACCCCCGCTTTCTTAAAAACCTCCTGCCATCGCTGCTCTCGCGCTATAAATACGGGAATGCAGTTCACAAAGGCGCAACCCGCCTTTAGCGCCTGCTCTACATACCACTTTGTGGCGAACTCGCTGCCCACAGGGAGGTAATTCACAACCACGTCTGTGTTGGTTTCCTCAAGTACACCAGCTACGTCGACGGTGGGCGAGGGATGCTTCTCTATCTTCTCGCTTAAATACTTCCCCACACCGTCGTGAGTCATGCCCCGCATAACTTCCACGCCCAAGTTGGGTACGTCGGCGAACTTTATAGTGTTATTCGGCTCGGCAAAAATCGCCTCGCTCAAATCCTTGCCCACCTTGTTCTTATCTATGTCAAAGGCTGCGGTGAATTCTATGTCACGGATGTGATAGTCACCCAGCTTTACGTGCATCAAGCCAGGGATGTTCTCGTCTTCATTAGCGTTCTTATAGTACTCCACTCCCTGCACCAGCGACGAGGCGCAGTTGCCTACGCCGATTATAGCTACTCTCACCTTTCCCATGTGCTCACCAGTACTTTATATATGTAAAATAGTATAAGTATTTTATGATTATAAAATAGTGCTTATATATCGACAACCTACAGCTAACTGCTAGGATGAGCGTAGAACTCCTACCCCTGCTGCTTGTCGTATCGGGCACTCTGTTCATGGTAGCAGCAGCGATGAAGTATGCCCGAATACCCGGCCACCTCAAGGAAAGCCGATACGAAAAGTTATGGAAGGCAGCCGGGATTCTTATAGTGCTTTTTCTGCTCAGCTATGTCCTTTACCTCCATGAGGTTGTCATGGGCTTGGAGTACATCAGTGAAACTTTTATTGGGGCACTGATCTTCCTCCTTGGCGCAATCTTTGTGCTGATAGTGATGCATCTCAGCGAATACAGCTTCAGGGAGCAGAAGGAGTTGCATGAAAAGCTTCGAGAGTATGCGGAAAATCTGGAGAGAAAGGTTGAGGAGCGAACCAGAGAGATTGAAAAGACAAAGGATTACCTGCGACTCCTGATGGACAGCATTCAGGAGGCACTTGTAGCGATAGACATGGAGTTCAAAATAAGAGAGGTGAACAGGACCTTTGAGAGGCTAATAGGGCTCAGCCGTGAAGAGCTCATAGGGAAGACTTGCAGCGACATCCCTAGGGACAAGATAAACATCTGTGCCACCCACGGTTCCTGTCTCATGGAGGAAGTGATAACCACCCGCGCGCCGGTGAGCCTCCTGATGGAAGTGGAGGATGCAGAGGGAAAAATGAGATACTTTGAGGTGTTTGCCTACCCGGTGTTCAACGGCGAGGGTGAGGTGGAACAGATAATTGAGCTTTATCGTGACGTCACGGAGAGGGTGCTTGCAGAGAAGAAGCTGCGCAGCTACGCGGCACAGCTAGAGCAGAGCAACCGGATGAAGGACCTTTTCCTTGATATATTGCGCCACGACATACTTAACCCTGCGGGCGTTGCAAAGAACTTCGTAGAGCTTCTGGAAGAGGAGGCGCATACTGAGGAAGAGAAAGAAGACCTCGAGGCAATAAAGCGGAGCGTTGATAGATTAATTCAAATAGTTGAGGACGCCTCTATACTGGCAAAACTTGATTCAAGTAAAAGCTTAGAGTTCACGCCGCTCAACCTCGCCGAAGTAATACAGCGCGCCGTGGCTGAAACTAAGCCCCTGCTTGAAGAGAAAGGCATGAATGTAGAGCTCAATTTTAAAAAAGAACTGCCAATAAAGGCTTCGACGATAATAGAGCATGTGTTCCTCAACCTTCTTACTAATGCCGCCAAGTACGCCAGCGATGGCAAAAAGGTAGTGATAGAGGTCAGGGATAAAGGTAATAGCTACTTAGTTGCGGTTAAAGATTTTGGCCCTGGGATACCCGATGAGTTCAAAAAGGCGGTTTTTGAGAGATTCACAAGGAAGGAGAAGCGGGGGGTTAGGGGCACAGGCTTAGGCTTAGCCATAGTAAAGCGCATCGTAGAGCTTCACCGAGGCGAGGTGTGGGTGGAAGACAACTCACCAAGGGGTTGTGTATTCTACGTCAGGCTACCAAAAGATGTGGATACAAATTTATAGCCCCGTGTCAATAGTTACTCATGCCTCTGCGCCGTCTGAGAGATAAGACAACAAAGGAAGTGCTCTGGCTCTACATACTCCGGCTCCTGAAGGAGCGGGAGCTTTATGCTTATGAGATAAAGCCTCTGCTTAAGGAGAGGTTTGGAATCTCACCGGCGCTGGTAACGCCTTATGTTGTGCTTTATCGCCTGGAAAGCGAGGGCTACGTTGAGGCGAGGCGAAGCGAAAACAAGAAGTACTACCGCATTACCGAGAAAGGGGAGAAGCTTCTGGAGGAGGGCATCGCCTACCTGCGCTCACTGATTGAGAAGCTTGAGAGCCAGCGCTAATTTTATTATGTTCCTAGGGCAATGTTTACGTATGAGGTGGTTTTTGCTCATTGCGGTGCTTCTCCTCCTCACTGCATGTACAGGTGGCGGCGTGAAAGAGGAGGTTACCCTGGCCACAGAAGATGGAGCCAAGATAGCTGCCACCTACTATCCTGGAGGAGAGCGAGGGGTTATACTGCTCCACATGCTGGGGAGGAACCGCGGGGATTACACTGCCTTTGCACAGGAGCTTCAGAAGCGCGGCTTTTCTGTTATAGCGATTGACCTCCGCGGACATGGAAGCAGCTCAGGAGACTGGCGGAGCTTTTCTGCAAGCGATTTCAACACCATGGTTCTGGACGTGAAAGCGGCGAAGGAGTACCTCCTTGGCATGGGGGTAAAGCCGGGCAGGATAGGCATAGTAGGGGCAAGCATAGGTGCGAACATAGCCCTGCGCTACGCTGCGGAAGATAGCGAAATTAAGACCGTGGTGCTCCTATCTCCTGGCCTGAACTACCGCGGTGTGGTTACTGACGACGCAGCAGCGCGGTATTCGCGCTCTGTCCTCTTCGCCGCCAGCGAAGAAGATGCCTACGCCTTCTCGTCGGCTGAGCAGCTATACTCCCTTGTAAAAGGCGAGAAGGTGTTTGAGAGGCTTAGCAATGCAGGGCACGGCACAGAGATGCTTAGCGCTTCACCTGAGCTCAGGAAGAAGGTTATCGCCTGGCTGGAGGCGCGTTTATAACCTTGATGTACTCCCCCGCAGCCTCACGCGTTGTGCCAACGACGAGGCGCAGGTAGCTTCTCCTCCGCGATCTTACCTCCTCCAGGTAGCCCCTCGCCAGGATGCGCTCCCCCTCCATCGCCTGCCCCGCGTAGGTGTGAGTGTAAGCTACAATTTCTTCAATGCCAGCATCGTCGCAGCTCACAGCGTAGCGAGCCGGGTAGTCAAATGCGAGGGAGGCGTCCTCCACAACGCAGCTCACCGTAGTGAGGCCGAGGCGGGTGTAGCTCTCCTCTCCCCAGCTCACAGCGCACCTCTCCCGCACCAGCAGCAGGTCGAAGGCGGTGCCAGCCACGCTAGCCTTGTGAAACTTCCGCCGCTCATGCCATAGGAAATCCTCAAAGCTCAGCGTTTTGTGACCGGGAAAGCGCTTCTCATACGCCTGACGCCATTCCTCAATGTTAAGCTCTCGTATGCCAGAGTTCTCATTTTCAATGAGCTCCGCAAGAAGCTCTCTCGCCCTGCGATGGTTCTCCGTCCCGTAAATAACAAAGTCTATGTCCGACGTGGGTAAATGCAAGCCCGCGAGCAGCGAGCCGGTTACACCCAGCTTGCTCGCAGGCACCACACTGGAAAAAATCTCCGCAAGCTGTGCAGCCTTTTCTTCGAGTGCATCTGTTGGCTCCTCTGCTATCTCCGCCAGCCTTTCCCTTGGAGTTAGCACCTCCTCCACCCTCGAGGAAGGCACCGCCTGAAGGCGTGCCCCAGCGTGGGTGAATATGTACCCCGGGTAGCGCTCCTGAAGGTATTCGAAGGACCGCGTCGTCGAAGCGACCTTGCAGTAGCCCTTACCTGAGCGGCGTCGCTCCCCATGCTCACAGGGGTAGTAGCGCAGGAAGGCTAAGTAGCGTCCCGGAGGATGAGCATAACTCACAACCGCAAATATCATGCCTTCGCGGGTTATGAGGAAGTCACGCAGCCTAGGCTTGACCATGCGTTAAGCGCAAAACTTAACGCATGCAACTAAGCCTAGTGAAGCCTGAGGCAGAGGAGGCATGCGTAGCCCAAGCCAAGGGCGAAGAAGTAGTAAATTGCGCGTGAGAGCAGTATTCCAGCAAGGGCTACACTGCCCTCTATGCCCGCGCCTGCGAAAAGCGCCACCATTGTCGCCTCTGTTGCGCCCATGCCACCTGGCAAAAAGCTCGCCATACCTACTAGGATTGCCACGGTTTTCACCGCAGTAACAAGAAGCAGAGAGGCGTTAACCCCAAGCGCCAGGAATACTAGGTAGGTTTTTATGTAAGAGGTCAGCCAGATAGCAAAAGAGAGCAGCAGGTTTGCCACGAGCGCGCGCCGCTGCGTTGACAGCTCTCTTAATGTGCGCAGAAACAGCTCAAACCTGCTAGACACGAAGCTCTCAAAGGCTGCGTAGCTGCTGAACCTCCTCCTGAGCATCTCAAGGGGAGGAAGATGATACACAAAGCGGAGGACCTTCGCTTGAGCGGCTTCGCTTCGCCTCAGGTAGGTGGAGGAGAGAGCGGCAAGAGCGATGATGAAGAGAAGCACCTCTCCAAGGAACTTGAGCGCTGGGGGTATCTCGAGGAAGAGCCAGAGCAGGAAGATCGAAGCTAGGGAAAAGATGAAGAAGGCAGTGTAGTTTCCCGCCTTGTCCATCATCACCGTTGCCATTGCGGCGCTCTTCTTGATTCTAGCCTCTTTAGCAAGGTAGTAGGCGCGAAGGGGCTCGCCACCAACATTGGCTCCAGGCGTTGAGGTGCTCACAAATAAGCCTGCAAGCAGAATCACAAAAATCCGCGAGAAACGCACACCCTTTGCCAAAGGTCTTATTAGTAGCAGCCATTTTAAGCTCCAGAGCAGAAATCTTGCAATGGTTATGCCAACGGCAGCAGCGATAAATTCATATCTCGCCCCTGAAGCGAGAGCTAATGCCTCACGCCAGCTTATCTTCCCGGCTGCACCCACAAGGAGGAGTGTTACAAGTATAAGAACCAGCAGATTGAGCTTCAATCTCTTCATACGCACACATAATCTCAAATCAAAAGATTTAAATATACCTGCCAGTAAAATCAGGAATAGATATAGAGGGAGGAATTTTGCGACCCGTGCAGCTTTACAGGGTTGGCTCCTTTAAGCCTGCACTGATAAACGGAGTATTTGGATTCGCGTGCATACTCTTCTCTGTGCACTACCTTTTAAATGATGACATCTCCCAGTTTTCAGTGCTCTTTCTGCTGGGCTTCGCCTTTTTTGTGCTTGCGATGAAGATTTCGGGCAACAGGTAGAGTTATTGTTTTGCTTGTAATTGTTATCTCATGGGTATGACGTGTCCAGCGCCATAGGGGTTGCGAGCGATGCAGGTGAAGCTCTACGACACCACTCTGCGAGACGGTACGCAGTCAGAGCACATCTCCTTCTCAGTAGAGGACAAGCTTCGCATTGCCGCAAAGCTGGACGAGCTTGGTATACACTACATCGAGGGCGGGTGGCCGGGCTCGAACCCCAAAGATGCTGAATTCTTCGAGAAGGCGAGGAAGCTTGAGCTCAGCAACGCTCGCCTTGTAGCTTTTGGCAGCACTCGCAGGGCTAAGGTGAGCGCTTCTAAGGATGTGAACCTCCGTGCTCTTGTGGATAGCGGCGTTAATACTGTGACCATCTTCGGGAAGAGCTGGGACCTGCACGTGAAGGCAGCGCTCAAGGTTGAGCTTGAGGAAAACCTGGCGATGATTACCGAGAGCGTGGAATTTCTCAAGGATCATGGGTTGGAGGTCTTCTTCGACGCGGAGCACTTCTTCGATGCCTATAAGGGCAACCCAGAGTATGCCCTTGCCACGCTACGCGCCGCTGAGGAGGCGAGGGTTGATTGCTTAGTGCTCTGCGACACCAACGGCGGAACCTTACCCTTCGAGACCATGGAAATTATAAAGGAGGTTAAAAGCAAGGTTACAACGCCTTTGGGGATACATGCACATAACGACGCTGACACCGCAGTGGCAAACTCGATTATCGCCGTGAGAATGGGCGCGGTGCAGGTTCAAGGCACTATAAACGGCTATGGCGAGCGCTGTGGTAACGCTAACCTCTGCTCCATAATCCCCAACCTCAAGCTGAAGCTTGGCATAGACTGCATAAGCGATGAGCAGCTGCAAAAGCTCACGGAGGTCTCGCGCTTTGTGAGTGAGATCGCCAATCTTCCGCATCAGCACAACTTGCCCTACGTGGGTAGCTCCGCCTTCGCCCATAAGGCGGGGATTCACGTGGATGCGGTCTACAAGGCCCCGCGCACATATGAGCACGTTGATCCGGAGAGCGTGGGTAACGTGCGGCGCTTTCTGGTGTCTGAGCTCTCGGGTAGGACAAACATCTACGTTAAAGCTAAGGAGTACGGTATTGCCTTAGAGAAGGACTCACCCGAAGTAAAGCTCATACTCCAGAAGCTCAAGGAGATGGAGAAGCAGGGATATCAATTCGAAGGCGCCGAAGCGAGTTTTGAGCTGCTCATGAAGCGCGCCCTTGGCCTAACAAAGCCCTTCTTTGAGCTGGAAGGCTTCCGCGTAATTGTGAGCACCGAACGCGAGCGGATTCGCTCCGAGGCGACGGTGAAGGTGAGGGTTCGCGATAAGTATGAGCACACGGCTGCAGAAGGAAATGGCCCTGTTAACGCTTTAGATAATGCGCTGCGCAAGGCGCTGGAGAAGTTCTACCCTGTGCTTAAGCAGGTATACCTCACAGATTATAAGGTGCGCGTGCTCGACACCCACGAGGGCACAGGAGCAAAGGTGCGCGTGCTCATAGAGAGCAGCGACGGCAAGCATAGCTGGGGCACCGTAGGCGTGTCTGAGAACATCATCGAGGCAAGCTGGATAGCGCTCGCGGACAGCATTGAGTACAAGCTTATGAAAGAGCAGGAGGGGCTTGCCAATTTTTCTAGCAATATGCCAGAAACTGAATGATGGTTTCTTCCAGCATACATGGAAAAACTGAACCTTTATATACCACAGGGGGGCAATCTTTAATCCGGAATGATGGAAAAAACGAATGCTTTGGTAGCCGCTGCTCCTCTCTTAGCAATACCTTCTGCGGTGCCCTCGCGCGACTATGCGCTTGGCGAACCTCTGAGCTTTGCGCTGAGTTTTGCCGCGATTTTCTTAGTCCTCCTGCTCGACTACATATTTGAAAAGCTCGGTGGTTGAAATGGGCATGGTACGCATTTCCACCCTCGTGCCGCTTTCCCTTGCGGTAATCCTGCTATCCCTTGCTGCGATGAGGGAGGCTCTCATCGGTGGGGAGCCAAAGCTTGTGGGTACCTACCTGGGTGCTGCCTTTCTGCTCCTAGGAGTTGTGCTGTACCTAGTGAGGTACGAGCTTCTGGGCGAGCTTCTCACTGATATCCTCGAGAGGAGGAGCAGGGTGGGGATCATTTCCAGCGAGAAGGGGTTTATTAAGGGCACCGCGCTCATCGCGATCGCAGCCATTGCGGTTAGCAGCTTGGCTTTGCTACTGAAGTACATCTCGGGGGGTGGGCAATGAGCCTCACCACTAAGCTAATAGACTGGCTGGACGAGAGGCTTGGAATTCGCAGCGATATAGAGCGTGCTTTGCGCAAAATGGTGCCAAAACAGGCTGCCAACCCCGTCTACTGCCTTGGTGGCGTAGCCTTCCTCGCCTTCCTCGTAGAGGTGGTCACCGGAATAGCTCTCGCAAGGTACTACCTGCCAGATGCAGCCTTCGCGTATGAGAGCGTGAGGGTGATAACTTATGAAGTGCCTCTGGGCTCCCTTGTTAGGAGCCTTCACTACTGGGCTGGCAACGTTATGATTGCGGCAGTGCTCCTGCACATGCTCAGGGTGTACTTCATGGGCGCCTACCGCAAGCCTAGGGAGCTGAACTGGCTAGTGGGCGTGGCTCTGCTCTTACTTACCTTCACCTTTGGGTTCAGCGGCTATGCCCTGCGCTGGGACGTTGCAAGCTACGGCGCCACCAGCGTTGTGGTGCTCGCCCCTGCATCGCTGCCCTTCGCAGGCGCATGGGTGGTGAGGGTTTTTCTTGGCGAGGTGGCGATAACCGGAGAGACTCTTACGAGGCTATACTTCCTGCATGTCTTCCTCATACCCATGGCTGCCTTTACCCTGATGATTATCCATTTCCTCATGGTGAGGAGGCAGGGGATAGCGAGCTACATGTGAGGTGTTGAGGATGAAAAAGCAGGAGCTAAGGATACCATTCTTCCCCTACCAGGTGGTCCGCGAGTTAGGTGTCGCCAGCTTTGTGCTGGGTGTGCTCCTTCTGCTCGCAGCCTACTTTCCTGCACCTCTTGGTGAAGAGGCAAAAGTGGGTGAAATCACCGCGATAGAGCCGCAGTGGTACCTCTCACCCCTCTTCGGCTTCCTCGCCTTCTGGGATAGCAACATCTCCCCCAACCAGAGCATGGCTGTAGCTCTGCCAGTGGTTATCCTCCTGGTAATACTACTTCTCCCCTTTATAGACAGGGGCGAGGAAGAGGCAGAGCACCCCCTGAAAAGGCGTGCTTGGAGCATTGCAGGCATTGCTTTCGTGCTGCTCCTCCTCTACCTTGCCTACTATGCCTACACCGCAGACATAACCAGTTACGCTGAGCTACTAACATGAAGCTTGAGCATATTATCAAGCTGGCTGCGATTGCGCTCATGACCATAGCCGTGGAGAGGCTATTCTCCGGCGACCTTATCAAAGCGCTACTCCTCGCCCTTTTCGCCGCATTCCTAGTGCACCTCTCAGTAAAGCTGCACTGATTATTCAACGGGCAGGGTAAAGCAGAACTTGCTCCCCTTCCCCGGCTCGCTTTCTGCCCATATGCTTCCGCCGTGCAGTTCCACCATGCGCTTTGCTAGGGCTAAGCCCATACCCGTGCCTGGGTAGCGCCTCGTGGTGGAGGAGTCCACTTGATACAGAGGCTCGAATATCTTCTCAAGGTGCTGCTTTTCTATACCTATGCCGGTGTCCTCAATGCAGATTACTATATAGCCACCACTCTTCGGATTGGTTACCTTTACCTTCACCTCCCCCCCTATGCGGTTGAACTTTATCGCATTGTCCAGTAGGTTGTTGAGCACATGCTTAATGCCGCTGACGTCAACCTTAACAGGAGGCAGACCGTTATCAAGCTCCACATATATTCTAACCCTGTGGCGTGCCGCCATATCTTCCTTCCTCTCCACTACCTCCCATATAATATTCTCAATATCGGCCACTTCGAAATTAAGCGATATTTCACCCCTGTGTATCTCTGCAACCTTCACCAGGTCATCTATTATGTGGCTCTGCCTGTCGAGAGCCTCTGCAGCCTTCTTGAGGTATCCCTTTACATTATCATTTGCCTCGCCCATAGCAAGCTCTATAAATCCCCTCGCCACAGTTAGCGGCGTCTTTAGTTCATGGCTTACATTGGATATTATGTCGGTTTTAATCCTGTCTATCTCCCGAAGCTCATTATAGGCAAACTTTAGTTCCTCATGTGCCTTCTCCAAGTCTTGGAGCATATTGAAGTACGCATCCCGGCTGCGCTTGAGCATCTCCTCATATTGTTTCCTCTGGGTAATGTCGCGCACTATTGCGGTGAATCCCAGCTTACCCAGGGATGTCAAGGTCATCTCTACATCGATAACGCTTCCGTCTTTTCTGCGCATCTTGAGTTCTCCCTGCCTTGCAAATCCCTCAATTCTCGCCTTTTTGATGAGTTCCCTTAGCTCCTCCCTAATCTCCGGGGGAAAGAGATTCTCAAAGGCTTCACCGGCAACCTCAGCTTCACTATAGCCGAGGATATCTTCTGCTCCTCGACTCCACATCAGAATCTCGCCCCTGCTGCTGAAATTTATCACCGCATCCATCGAGGCAACAAGAATGGCGCGAAGCTCAGCGGTGCGCTCATCCACAAGCTCCTTCAGATGCTCCGAGTAGTGCCTAAGTTGCGTTGTTCTCTCCTCGACTATCTTTATCAGCTCTTCTGTGTGTTTTCTGAGCTCAGCTTCAAGCTCAATCTTTTTGCTCACTAGGTAGGCGAAAGCTGTTGAAACCACCGGGGCGAGGAAAATCATAATGTGAAATGTGAGAAATATGGGGTCAATTCTTGTGAGGTGAGCAATAAGCCCCCGGAGACCAGCCATGGCTTTGTATTCATAGGTGAGATAGAGGATGAGCAGGAGCCAACCACTTACACCTATTGCAATACTCAGCCTATGAGTTTTTATTGTCGCAGTGAGCTCTCTCAGAAATTTGAGCATCACGCTTCGCCTCGCAACCTGCGAATCTCCTCACGCAGCCTCTCAATCTCATTTTTGAGTTCTATCATCTTTATTTCCCTTCCAATCGCCATGTTGTAGAAGTCCTCAAGCTCACGTATCTTTCGCTTCAGTTCCTCTTCAGCCTTAACTTCTCTGGTTATATCTTTGGATATACCAACCATGCCGATGGGCTCGCCCTTTGCATCCTTTAGCAGAGAAAGGGAGAGGCTTATATCCACAAGTTTACCGTCCTTTTTGTAAATCTTCATCCTGTAGTTTCTTATTGCATTTTCAGGATACTCTAGGAGGAACTCCTCCATTCTCTTCCTCTTAACCTTAAACTCCTCAGGATATAGGTCGTATATGCTCCCACCCAGCATTTCCTTCGCTTTGTAGCCAAACAAATTCTCTGCTCCCTGGCTCCAGAAGGTTATCCTGCCCTCCAAGTCGGTTGCTACTATTGCATCCCCGGAGCTTTTTACAATATTGTTAAGGAAGTCCCTCGTCTCCCTCAGCTTCTTTTCAAGCTCGTATCTCTCTGTTATGTCGTTTACCATCTCTATAACCTGAACCACTTCACCCCTATCGTTTCTCAGAGGATACGCGTTTACCTCAGCGTAATAGCTACTCCCGTCTTTTCTGCGATGCTCATGCACAACCTTTACGGGCTTTCCGGTTGAAAAAACCTCAACAGCAGGACAGAGTTCCCTTTCCTCTGCGCATGACCATTGCCGGAGGTGAGCAACCTCATAACACTTCTTTCCAATAATCTCTTCCCTGCTTAGCCCAGCCATCTCAGTGTAGGCTGTATTGCACATTAAAATCCTGAATTCCCGGTCTACAACGACGACACCCTGACCTAGGCTTTCAAGTATTCTCTTGAGAAAGTCCCTGCTCTGCTCAACCTCCTGCTCCAGCATAGCTTTTTCGGTGGCATCCTCACTGAGAAGTACTACCCCCTCTATTTCACCGCCTGCTCCTCTCAAGGGCTGAAGCGTAAAGTTTAGATAAACTGTAGCCCCTGCCTTTGAGCGATGCTCATGGTTGTAAATCTTTATAACCTCGCCTTGCTCCAGCACACGTCTGAAAAGCTCCCTGAAGCTTTCGCCGCGATGCTCCTCCTCTAGCAGCGTGCTTATCTCACTGAAATGCTTCCCGATTACCTCCTCACGATTTATATTAAGCTTTCCAAACCTGCGCATGTGCTCCACTTGGTATGCATTCATAGCCCTTATCTTAAAATCTCTGTCGAGGACCATTATTCCAGTGGATATACTCTCAAAAATACTATCACTAAAGTTTTTAAGTTTCAATATTTCCTTTTTGGCGAGTTCTTCATCAGTTACATCGCGAATAATTGTTAAAACAAGCCTCTCACCCTTCAGGTCAAGAGGGAGCTTTGTTGTCCTCATGTAGTACTCTTTACCTCCAAATACCATTCTTTCGGTGGTTCGCAATCCCTCTCCCGAGTTAAAAACCTCTAAGTACTCCCTCTCAACCCCCTTCTCTGCAGGAAAAAGCTCAAAAAGCTTCTTTCCTGTTATTTCCTCCTTCTGCAGACCCACAAGTTCAGCGAGCCTACGGTTGGCGAGGACTATCTTAAAATCTCTGTTGATTACATGCACAGCCTCATCCAGGTTTTCTACAACATCTTTCCAGAGCTTAAAGTTCGCATCTTTCATGCGGGGCAACCTTCTCTTATATAGGCGTCAAAATTTTTAATTCTTTTGATGGGTGAACCTTTTTATCGAGTATTGAAATACTTTAGACAATGAGATACATACTCCTCATACTACTCCTGCTCCCATGCGCATACTCAACGGAATTCACCGCCACACAGGTTACAGCATTCTCCTCGCCAGAGTCAGCGCTTGCCACACTTACCAGCTTCATAGACTCTTCAAACACCTCGCTCTATATTAACGTTTACACATTCACCAGCGAAGAGATAGCGGGGGCGCTGCTCAGGGAACTTGAAGAGGGCACCCAGGTCGTGGTTATGGTTGACAAGGCACCAGCCGGAGGTATGCCGGAGAAGGAGCGCATGCTTCTCAGCACGCTTGCCGCGAATGGGGCAGAGGTCTATCTTTACGACGGCAAGCTGAGGTTTAACCATGCTAAGTACGCCATTGCAGACAATGCAAGCGTTCTGATAACCACTGAAAATTTTGGTGACAGCGGGTTTCCAGTGTATGGGAAGGGCAACCGTGGGTGGGGCGCTATCCTTGCAAGCGAGGAGCTATCAAGATTTCTCGCAGAGATTTTCTTCGCAGACCTCAGGCAAAGCGTGAGATACCAAGGCAAGGAAGGCGCTGACTTAGCCATGAGCGAGACGAAAGCCCGCTTTACCGGAAGGAGCTTCATGGGCAATTTCCCTGTGGTTGCGGTTATTGCCCCTGAGAATGCGATAGACGCCACGCTTGCCCTGCTTAGAAGTGCGAACCGCTCTATCTACATAGAGCAATTCTACATATACACCTACTGGGGCAAAACAAAGGAGGGCTCGCCTGCTACAACGCCCAATCTCTTCCTAGAGGAGGCGATAAATGCGGCTCGTCGTGGTGTGGAGGTAAAGATACTTCTGGACTCCACCTGGTACCATGTGAAGGAAGATGACCCTAGGAGCAACCTGCGCACCGTTCGCTATGTGAATGAGATCGCGCAGAGAGAGAACCTCCCGCTTGAGGCACGCCTCGCTAAGACAAATAACAAAATCAAGAAGTACCACCTCAAGGGCATGGTGGTCGACGGCAAAGCTGTGATGCTGGGAAGCATGAACTGGAATGAGCACTCGCCCAAGAAGAACCGCGAGGTGAATGTGATAATCTACGGCTCGCCAGCGCGCTATTTCGAGAAACTTTTCTTAGAGGACTGGGAGAGGAGCGGGGATGATAGAAGCAAACAGAACCTGGCGATTTTTGCAGTGCTTGCAGTACTACTCCTAGCTTTAGCGATTAGGCTGCGCAGCCGCCGCTAGAGCCTTCCTCCGAGAGCTTCGTCGAGCCTGTCGAGGAGCACGTGGAGAGCATGGGGAACCCACATCCCTAGAACAAAAACACCCACGCTTGCGGCGCTGAGATTAAGGTTAAGCCCACGATCAATGAGAGAGATGACGGGCAGGAGAAACACCGCCAGGTAGGCAAGCCTCGTGACGAAACCCGCAAAAAGGCTGTGGCTCAGCCCGCGATGGCGCATTAGTTTTGCGTAGGGCACCCATATCGCCGCAAGTATGCCCCAGCGACGCATGCTTCTGGAGCCCTTATCCAGGTCCAAGTCAGGGGAAAGCCACAGCAGACTGAACAGGTAGGCGAGGGTAAAAAGGAGCACATCACTGGGGGAGAGGCGCTCCCAAGCAAGGTGCAGCACTGGGATAAGCACAACCACGCCCACAATGACATGCACCTCATCCCTCGGCAAGCTCACTCCTCCAGCGAAGCCTGCTTAAAAGAGCGGAACTCTGAGTCGAGTACCCTCGCTATGCTGCGAGCCTTTTTCCTGCCTATCCCCGGCACCTTCACCAGCTCCCTTTCCTTTGCGGCGAAAACTCTTCGCGGCGTACGGAAATGGGCGAGCAGGCGCTCTGCGAGCTCTGTACCAACGCTAGGCAGCCCGCTCACCAAGAACACCTGTTTTTCATCCATGCTCAGCATTCTGGGCTTAGCTCTAATCCTCGGCTTTGAGCGCCGCTCCTCCTGCTCCCTCCTTGCAAGGGTGAGAATCGCCCTAGCCACAGACGCCTGGTCTTTTGCCTGAAGTACCGTTACGCCCATGTCGAGGCTAAGCGAAAAGAGGCTACCCCATATGGCAGAGAAGTTATTGAACCAGTCGAGCTCCTCCTCTAAGTAGCCTTCGATGAGTATCACCGGCTTTTCATAAGCCTCACTCAGCCTGCTCGCCTGGTCGAAAAGCCTGCCAGAAAAAAGCGACGACAGATAGTCTCGCGCTGACTTGCGCTCTATGCCAACGCGCTCACTCACCACATAGTCGGCGACAGTAAGGCTGCGCAGTTTTACCTTAGCCCCTAGCTCCTGGAGCAGTACAGGCACCTGCGAAGCCTGCTCGCGAACATCCGCAATTACCTCAACCATCCTCTTCCTCCAGCAGGTAAGCCGTAGGCGCGACCACACTCATGTAGGTGTAAACCACCGCCTGAATCAGCCTTCCAATTAAGAATAGCACAACTCCCGCAGCAAAAGCCTTGCCCCTGAACTGCGTGGCCATGCCTATGAGCATGGTTATGAATATGAGGAGCATGAAGAACAGGTTCAGTGCCACCACCTCGCTGCTTCGCCTCACTCCAAGAGAGGCGCTTCTTTCCATTGTGGCGAGAAAGCTCCTGCCCTCGAGCACAGTCACCGGCACGGCAAAGAAGAAGAGCAGCGCAAAAACCACAACGCCAAGTAAGGATATCCCCAGGGTTACCAGTGCGAAGAGGGCAGAGCGGGTGTACATGAAGCCGGCTAGGGTTAGAGAGCTGATAAGGAAAACGCAGGCTACGAAGAGCAGGGCAGCGACGCCTATCGCCAGGAGGCTTCGCCACCGCGAGAGCGCTTGCCTCAGCGCAAGAATAAGGGAGACCTCACCACGCCTATGTTGCGCCGCCAGTGAGGCGTACATGCCATAGGTGAGCATATCCACCGCGAGAATAGCGGGGAGGCTGGCTACTAAAGGCAGAGCGAGGGCTTTTATTCCAGCCACTTCGCCACGCTGAAGCATGAGCACAACTTCATAGAGCACCTTGCTGAGGTAGAGCAGAAAGGCGGTATAGATGAAGGTAGTGGCGATTCGGGGTACGAAAAGCTTGGGCTCCGCGCGGAGAAGCGCCAGTGCCTCGCGAAGCACCCGCGCAGCCTTCAAGCTAACGCCTCCTGTGCCTCGGCTTTACAGCTATCCCACGCTCAAACTCCAGCATTTCCTCGGCGCTCAGCAGCGATGTGCCCGTGGCTAAAAGCTCATCGCTTTCATCCACCACAACAACTTCCTGCATAGCCCTTATCTCGGGGTCGCAATCTACAACGAACTTCGCAAAAACGCTCTTACCCTCTTTTGCGAATTGCCTGGCTTCTTCTGCAACGACGACACGGCATCGCGGGTAGCGAAGGCGAAGCAGGCGCTCTGCTCCAGCTATGGTCGGCACAACTATACCGTCGCTGGCGCGCAGCGTCGCTACTAGTTCGCCATCAACAAAAGCGCGCCTTATTCTGCCGGTACGCCTGGAGTACTCTGCCCTGGCGCCAGCGAATAGCACCTCGCCCGCGCCCTTGCCAAGCTGGTAATCAGCGAGGGCTCGCAGCTTAAGCTCCTCCCCGCCAGCAAAGCGAAATTGCGAAACTTCGTCGAAAGCTTCGCCTTCGATGCCCAGAAATTCCAAGCTAGTGTGGTAATGCACCTTTGTAAAACGCTGAGCGTACTCAGCTATAACACGACGCATGAAGGCTAGCTGCTCCCTGTCAAGCGTAGCAACACCCTCATGCTGGGTTAAGGGGTACGTCTCCTCAATCTCCAGGGGGATTATCCCAAAGACCGGCGAGGCTATGCATACGTGGTAGCGCTCACTGCTCGCCAAGCGATAGGTGCGCGAGTACGGCTTCTCGCAGTCGGGCAAAAGCACAAGCTCTTTACCCACGCGCTCAATCCAGGAAAGCCTCTCAATGTGCCTCGCCACTGCCGGACGCGAGAGTGATTCCATGCCTGAGTAGAAAAAGGCTGAGCGCTTTGTCACGGGCTCCAGGCGTTCAAGCTGGGGCGAATAGCCCTTAAGGACACGCAGCGCCTCGAGCAATGCTGGATGCGCCCTCGCTCGCTGCTCCACAAGCTCCCACAGCGAGCCCTCGTATATCGCCTGCCTCACGCGTTTTATCTCCTCCAGGCAGGCGATGAGGTTGTGCTTCGCCAGCAGCTGTTCGCGTTCTTCTGCCTCTAAGCCCTTAAGCTCCCTTGCAGAGTGCTCTGCACAAACCTCACACGAGCAGGGAAGTTCGTGAAGCTCCTCAAGCTTATACGTACCCCTCGCGGTGATGTAGCGCCCATCCCTGGCGTAGAGGGCATAGGAGGCGCTGTCAAAGAGGTCGCATCCCAAGAGCGAGGCGAAGGCAAATACTATGGGATGCCCAGCACCAAATAGATGCACCGGCTTCGCATGCCCCAGCTTAAGCTTCGCATGGAGGATTACCCTTGCGAGGTCGGCGAAGCGGTACTCCTCCATGAGGGGAACCACGCCCCCTATTGCATGCACGTCGAAACCCAGCGCTGCTATTCCTGAAGCTGCGCGCTCCCTTAGCTCAGCATAGGTGGAGCCCTGCACTGTGCCTGCGAGGAGCATTTTTCTGCTAAGCCTAGCCGCCTCCTTGGCACGGGTCAGTGTCTCCTCAAGCTCCCGCTCCGCACGCTCATAGCCCACATCTGGAGGTGTAGGAATGTCAAGAATCACACCTATGTCCACGCCTATCTCATCCTGGAAATGCACTATCTCACTGGGAGAGACCTCAACCCTGCCATACTGGTATAGTTGGAAGGAGCCCGAGTCGGTCATCACCACACCGTCAAAGCCAATAAGAGCGTGGATTCCTCGCTCTAAAGCACGCTGTCTCAGCGCAGGATCGCGGTAGATTATGTAGGAGTTGGTGATTATGCCATTAAAGCCAAGCCTCTCAATCTCCTTTACATCAAGCACCTGACGCTTGGGATTTATTACAGGGAAGAGGTAAGGCGTCTCCAGCTTTTTGCCATGAACTTCGAACACACCTGCTCTTCCTGCACCGTCTTTATACTTTATCTCGAACATGCCTCTGCCTCTGCTTATGAGGATAAATAAGTATTTCCACAACCTTTATTTAAATCGGCCTGCAAAGGAACATGGGAAAGATGCAGCTCAAGGGAAAGGTTGCAGTGGTCACAGGTGCAGGACGTGGGATAGGCGCTGCCACAGCCAAGCTCCTCGCACAGGAAGGCGTCAAGGTGGTGCTTGCCTCGCGCACGAGAAGCGAGCTTGAGCGCGTGGCAGATGAAATCTCCCACGAAGGCGGCGAGGCGCTGACGGTACCCACTGACGTTCGCAGCGTTGCTCAGGTTAAAGCTATGTTCGCAGCCGCCAGTGAGCTTGGCAGGGTAGAGATACTGATAAACAACGCCGGCGTGGCGATACGAAAGCGACTAATAGATACAGATGAGAAGGAGTTTGATAACATAATGGCGACGAATGTAAAGGGCGTATTCCTGTGCTGCCGCGAAGCGCTGCGCAGCGGCATGCTGGAGAGGGGCGGCATCATAGTAAACGTCTCCTCCGGCATGGGAAAGATGGGCTTCCCTGAGCTCAGCGCCTACTGCGCCAGCAAGTTCGCCGTACTTGGCTTAACCGAAGCCCTCGCGTACGAGGTCTCACCAAAAGTTAAAGTTTATGCCGTCTGTCCAGGAGGTACGGATACAGCGATGTACCGCTCCCTCTACCCTGAGGACGACTTCTCAAAGCTGCGCTCTCCAGAGGAGGTTGCCTCTGCAATAGTGGCGCTGTGCAAAGGTGAGGTAAAGCTTGACTATGGCTCGTGCTTAGAGGTTTATTGAGGTGATGAGATGAGCAAGGTGATTGTGGTTATAGGAAGCGAGTCTGACCGCGAACTCGCGGAGAAGGCTGAGGCTGTCTTAAAGGAGTTCGGCGTTGCTTGCGAAGTGCACGTAGCAAGCGCTCATCGCACGCCGGAAAAGGTTAAGGCGATTGCAGAACGAGATGACTGCGAGGTTTTCATCGCCATCGCTGGCTTAAGCGCCGCGCTACCCGGAGTAATAGCAAGCCACACAATAAAGCCTGTGATAGGCGTACCACGGGAGGTGAAGCTTCTCGGCTTAGATGCGCTGCTTGCAATTGCCCAGCTACCACCTGGCGTGCCGGTTGCTACTGTGGGCATAGACAACGCTAAAAATGCGGCACTCTTAGCTATTGAGATTCTTGCCCTCAAGGATTCAGAACTCAGAGCTAAGCTGGAGGAGTACAAGAGGCGAATGAGGGGCGCCTGAGCAGGGGAATTAGGGCGAGCAGCGCAAGCAGAGTAGGTCCACACACACCTTTCTTTTCTTCTTCTGGTTTTTCTGTAGCTGGTGGCTGGGTGGGCGCTGGAGTAGTCTCTAGTGGAGACGTTGTTATTGGAGCCTGTGTCTCCTCGGGCTTAGGCTCTGGTGGCACTGCAAACTCCTCTCTGAGCCTTATGCTTAGCTTCCTCACACCATCGTAGCAAAGCTCGTATAAGGTGCCCTCTATATCCACGCAACCCTGAGTGAGCTTGAAAGCTTCGCCGCGAAAGTGGATAAAGTATTTGGCGTCATTGCCCAGTGATGGTCCCCCCTCACCTCTGCCCCCATATTTCAGGGTGAAGGCCGCCACCCTGCTGTAGCCCAGCACATCTGTATCACCATTCTTCACCCAGACAGCGTTTTCCTCGCCCCTTTTCACTATGACAAGCTTCGCGTGCGTAGAATCTGCCTCAACCACATATATCTTGTACTTCTTAAATGGGTCTTTAAGCTCCGAAGTTATATCCTTGGGGAACCTTCCCTCAAAGATGCTGACAGAGGAATGGTAATTATTGCCTACAAAGAAAGCGAGAGTTCCAATCACATTGCCCAGGCTGACGGTGGGGTTAACATACTCGACCTTAAGGTTGGCGTCCTGTGGGAATGGTGTAGCCTCCCTAGAGAGGATACTTCCCTTCCGGGGCAGAGTGAGGTAATGGTACCTCTCTGCATAGCGGAACTGCTGCTGGTATGGGTTTGAGTATATGAGCAGATACTCTTTTCCCCTTACATTTATTGTCTCTGCCTCGCTGGGATCGTAGAAGCTAAGCACAAACTCAGCGTATGAGGAGTTGATAATGTACAGCGCATTGTAGAGCACATAATCTTCTTCATCCAGGGTATCGCCGTCCCTGTTTGCATCCACCCTAAGAGGAGGGTTGATAAAGTAGTAGGTGCCCTGTTCGCCTGAAATGTCTATCTCCTCCCCCTCTAAAATGCGAGGCGTCTTTGTAGCAGGGTCCCAGGAATAGAACTTCAGAAGAGATTCCTCTGCTGCAGCATTAAAAGGTAAAAGGACCAGAATAAACGCCAATATCTCTCTTCTCATAAACATCCACCTATAGTAAAACTTGGAGTTATTAAGTATTAAATTTACCTGTTTATCCCGAAGATGCACAGCTGCTAATGAGATTAAAATCACAATGTGGGGCCGTATAGAGCTTTTACTCCTCGCTACCACATAACTATCGCCGCCTATGGAGAGAACTCACCCCCTTACAGGGTTATAGAAGCTAAGCGCAAACTTCGTGATGATACTCCACCCAGAGAAGCGCACTTCTTGGGCATGCACAGCACCTACTAGAAGCAGAAGAATGAAAAATCTCCTCAGCATGTAAATCGTGTTGATTGTCCATATAATAAAAGCTTTGAAAGGGCGTATCTCGAAGATTTAGCCCTTATAGGAATCTTATAGGTCAACACGCCCCTTTTCTATCTCTGGTGCTATGTCAGCCTCGGCAGTTCTCAGGTCCTGTGGGGTGTCAATCTCTATCCATGGATACCCACCGGTCGTGCTGTATTTTATTGGGAAACCCTTCTCTATAAGTCTTTTAAAAGCCTCCTCGTAGAAAACCCCTGCCCCCTGGTCGCGTAGCACTTCCTTAATAGCATCAAAAAATATGGAGGTAAACTCAGAATCAATACGCGCAAGACCTATATATTCCCCATCCGCATCTCTGGGGAGTAGCCCCTTCCCGATATCTGTAATACGCTCCTCCCGGGCTACTACCTTCATCTCCTCTTCCCCCAGACTCTTTTCAACATCCACCATAAGGGTAATCCCACTATTTTTAGCCTCAAGAAGCCTCCTTAAAATCTCGGGATGAAAGAAGACGTCCGAATTCACAATCAAAAATCCCTGTGATGCCACCTCCTTCTCCGCCAGGCGAAGGCTGTAGATATTGTTTGTTGAATCATAGCGGGGGTTGTTAACGTATCTTACCTTTAGTCCCCACGCAGAGCCGTCTCTCACCTCCTCTCTAATCTTTTCATCTTCGTAGCCAGTTATTATTATCACTTCTTCTATCCCATTAGTGGAGAGGCTCCCCAAGATGTGGAATATCAGCGGCTTGCCTCTCACCAGCAGCAGAGTCTTTGGTTTATCTCTGGTAAACTCACCAAGCCTGCTACCCATGCCCGCTGCAAGGATAACCGCCTTCATCGTTTTACCCCTCTAAATGACAATATTGAACTACAATAATATTTCTTGTGATTAAAATTCTATCAAAAGAGAGGTGGGATTTGCTTAATCAGCCTTTGGTGGGAATTTATGCAGTAAGGCTGAGTTACAATAAAAAATACTTAAAAAGGGATTATCAGGTCGTTTAAAATGGAGTTGAAATATCCACTTACTCACTACATTTACAGGCGATTTTCTATACCCATTGCAAAGCTGCTGATGCGAACGCCACTGACACCGAACATGGTAACTATTATAGCAACACTCCTGGGATTCTACGCCGCCTACCTTATAGCCACTCAGAGCATAATCGCAGGCGTGGTGGTGCTTCTGGTATCTCAGATTCTGGACTGCACCGACGGCGACCTGGCGAGGCTCTCCAGCAGGGTAACAAAGAAGGGAGCTTACCTTGACAGGGTGCTGGACAGATTTGTAGACGCAGCTTTAATAATCGCTCTGATCGCCTTTAACCCCGCGGAGTACTGGCTGGCTGGAAGCCTAGCGATTGTGGGTACCTTCCTGGTTAGCGTGACCAGGATAATGGCCGAAGCAGTTGGCGCGGAATGTAAAGTTGGAATAGCCACGAGGGACTTCAGAATCCTGGCCATAATAATAGGTTTGCTTATAGGTGAGGTGTACTACCTCCTGGTCTTCCTCGCTGCCCTCGGATTCCTTACAGCTTTCCACAGGATGATTTATTCAATGAGACAGATGTGATGGCCATGATATTGAAACACTTCAAGCAGATACTCCTGCCCGTGGATGTAAGGATACACAGAGAAGCCTTAAACCATGTTTCAAAGCTGGTTGGCAGGTATGATTTGAGAAATGTGGTAATTGTAACTGGACCCAGGACAAATGAAATCGCTGGTAAGAAGGTGGAGGAGCTTATCTGCACCAGCGACGAGTGTAAATCCAAGAAATTTATTGTTAAAACCGCCTCAAGGGTAACTGCGAAAAAAATTGAGCAGGAGATTAGAGGCGACCTTGGCGAGTATGACGCCGTATTAGGGGTGGGCGGAGGCAAGGTGCTTGACGTAGCGAAGGTGGTGGCCTTCCACTCAAACGCTCTGCTTATAAGTATTCCCACCAACGCCGCCCATGACGGCATAGCTTCACCCCTGGCGAGCTTCAAGGAGAAAGGGATGCCAATCTCAATCAAAGCCGCCTCTCCTGTGTCCATTATCGCCGACCTGGAGATTATCAGGAACAGCCCTGTCAGACTCCTCCGCTCAGGCTATGGGGATTTGATCTCCAATTTGGTGGAGGTGAAGGACTGGCTTCTCGGGGTGGAGAAGATAGACGAGGACTACGACGAAATAGTGGCGAGTATCTCCTCCATGCCTGCGATGCTTCTGCTTAAGAGCGCAGATGAGCTGGACTTCAGGGACGCCAAGTATCTCAAGCTTCTGGTGAGGGGGCTTATCCTCGGCGGGCTCGCCATAAACATGTATGGCACCTCTCGCCCGGTCTCCGGCTCTGCCCACAAGTTCAGCCACGCATTAGATTACTTGGGTTACGGGAGGGGCACCCACGGGGAGCAGGTGGGGATAGGCACGATAATTATGGAGTACATGCATCAGCACTACTATGGCGAGGGTGACTGGGAGCTTCTGAAGTACTCCCTAGAGAAGATCCTTGCCCCCACTACCGCTAGGGAGATAGGTCTCACAAAGAAGCAGATGCTGGAAGCGCTGATGTACGCGAAGAACATAAGACCCTCACGCTACACCATCTTAGAGGATCAGAACCCAAGCAAGAAGGACTTTGAGATATGCCTAGAGAAGACAGGGGTGGCGAAGTAGATTTATATTACCAAAGCTACCTACCTAATTCAATGAACCTGCTCCATCTTAAAGCGCAGCCAAAGCATGGCGATGTGCTCGCTGTGATAGAGGTGCCCCGCGGCACAAAGGCGAAGTACGAGTACGATTTTGAGCTTGGGGTTATAAAGCTATCCCGGGTGAGCTTCACTTCTTTCGCTTCGCCAGCGAACTACGGCTTCATCCCTCGCACCTGGTGCGAGGACTCCTCACCTTTAGATATCCTGGTGCTGTGCCAAGAGGCGCTTTATCCTGGGATAGTGGTGGAGGCTCGGGTTCTGGGAATGCTCGAGGTAAAGGCGCAGCGAAGGCGAGACCCCAAGCTTCTCGGGGTGGCGGCTAGGGATCCGCAGCTTCAGCACATGGCGGAGCTTGAAGACGTGCCTCCGCACCTTCTGCGCGAGGTGGAGCACTTCTTCGCCCGCTACCGGGAGCTGGAGGGTAGAGAAATAGTGGTGGAGGACTGGCAGCCCCGGGAAGAGGCACTTGCAGAGCTTGAAAGGGCGAAGGCGAGGTATGAGGAGAGGTTTTTTGGATAACCTGTGATCTCCTCTATCCACCTGAAGTGTTTCTCATTTCTTGTAACTATTGGCATCACAACCATATTTCAGCAGCGTCTCTGCAATCGAAACATATTGTTTTAAGACGGGCACGAATCGCAATCCTCGCGCCCCTCGCAAAAGATGCTCGCCCTGCGCAAAAGCCTGCGGTGCTTCTCAAGGCAGCGCACTATATTTTCCGCCGGGAGGGAATTTTTGATAAAAAGAACGTGGTGCTTCTTCGCCGCTCGCATAGCTAACTCGCGGTCATGGGTGACAATTATGCAGCGCAGCTTGGCTAATAGGTGGAGGATTTCCTCGTCGCTCATGTGGGTATCTACATCGCCGATGTGCAACACCCGCGTACCGTGGTTGAGCTTTTTCACCCGCTTCGGGATGTTGACATCGAGGAGAATGTCAATTACTATCCGACCACCTCCCGGCGAAGCATTCTGCCACGCCTCTGCTGAGAAGCGCTTCCCCATGCGAATGCAGAAGCCATGGTTCTACCACTCCTTCGCCAGGGTAGTTTTTCACTCTCAGCTTTTTGAAGCCATAGCAGGAGAGGACATGAACAAGTTCAGGGAGATCCTCGTGGGAGAATACAGGGGGTGCGAGAGTTGTTGTAACCTGGCAGCGCACCTGCGAGGAAGAGAGCACATCAAGGGACTGAAAAATCCTGTCAACCGCGTCGCCTCTCCCGGTTACCATCGCATACTTTTCAGTATCCAGAGGCGCCTTTATGTCCATCTCCACGACATCCGCAAGCCTTTCTTCAACCACACTCTCCAGTGCACTTGGATAGTAGCCCGTGGTGTGGAGCTTTATATCAAACCCCCTCTCCTTAAGCTGCGCTGCAAGCTCTAAAGAGGCTGACTGCATAAGAGGTTCGCATCCCGCAATAGCTACAGCATCTATCAGCTCTTTCCCCTCCTCGAAAAGCTTCACAAGCTTCTGCGTCTCCGTCTTCTTAGCATTAGCATCCTCTGCTGCGCAGTAGAAGCACCCCAGGGGGCATCCATGAGTGTGCACAACTGTGCAGGGCTTGCCGGGATAGGCGGTGGTTGAAAGGTGCTCTATGTGTGAGAACACCAGTTCCATCTCACCCTCACCTCCCTGCGGCAGAGCCGCAACCTGCGCCCGTGTCGCCCTCATGGGAATAGCTCCAGAAGCGCAGCTTGGTGTGCTCCGCTACTTTCCGCGAAAGCTCCATCAGCGCTGTCACCTCTGGCAAAGCTTCGCTTATTAGTATTCGGGAAACTGCACCACCTTTGCAGAGAGGATGAAACTCGCCCTCTATACTCAGCCGCTGGTGGATAGGAAGCTCAGCATCTGCTCTTACCCAGGAAGCATGGGTATAGTAAACGCTCCCCTCCTGCCTATCACCTCTTGCTATAAGCCTGTCCGCAAACATGCCATGGTCGAGCTTCGCCAGCCTCATTGCCGGGTTCTCGTCTATTGCTTGTGTGAGCACAAAGCTTAGCCCTGTATCTCGGCTGAACTGCTCCACAAGGGCGTGCATATACCTCACCACGCGCTCCCCGAGCTTTGCCGCCTCGCCATCGTGAAGCTCTTTGTCAAGGTAAGCGGTGAGCATCTCATTCAGCCCAACGTAGCCCACGCCGAGAAGAAGCCTCGCCGTAGCATAATTCTCAGAGAGCATGGGCAGCATCCCAGCCATAACGCGGCGGTCTATAACCTCCTTCTTTAAAAGAAGCGCATCTATGGCAAGCTTTACCCTCTCTTCAAGAAGCTCAAAAAGCTTTCTCTCTCTGCCTTCGCTCTGGTAGGCTATTCTGGGGAGATTGAGGGTGACCACCTGGAGCATGCCTGCGCTCAGCTGGTGCAGCACCTCCTCGCCTGGAAATGTGTAGTTTGCGATCTGAAGCTCTCCTTCGTGAGGAGCCGCAAAGCAATGACTCGCTCCCCTCGAAGCTGCTAGGTGGGCAGCGCGCAGGTATGCGTCGTAGCCTTCTTTTTCCTCATACTCTTTACGCAGCCTGAAGTACACCTTGGGACAGAGGAAGGGCTTGGCTAAGTGGTCTCCCGATGCGAAGGCTTCTGCAATGGCAAGAGCAAGGGCGCGTGCTTCCTCCTCAAAGTCTGCATAGACAGCGTCGCCCACGTCACCACCAGGAAGCGTCGCTGGCTCAGAGGCAAGAAACTCGGGTATGCCGTATTCAACGCCCAGCTCGTAGGCGTGCTCCCCATTGCTAAGCTGTGAAACCTCGTAAATCAACATTCTGGCGACTCGCGCTATTTCTGCGCTGCCCATTCCGCTTATATAAGGAGCAAGCCACACGTTTATGTAGTCCAGGCACTGCGAGGTTGAAAAGCTCCCCTCTCCATGGCGGAGCGCGTTTATTGCGGTGAGCACCGCCTCTACCGCATGCTCCGCTGGCGGGGTTGCGCTGCTCCCGCCCTTAATGCCAGCGATGAGGTAGGGGCGGAGGTCATGGGCAAAGGCGCTCGCTTTCGTTGCGAAAGCCTCAAGGGCGTGGATGTGAAGGTCACCCTTCATATGAGCGTCCGCAAGGGTTAGAGGAAGAACCTTCAGAAGTGCAAACTCCTTAAGCACGTTGGCAGCCATGGCGCGGTGCACCGCCTCTGCACTCTTCGCCTCGCCCTCAACTAAGCGAGAGGCGTCGTAGACAGGCATTCCAAGGCGGGTATAGCTAGCTCGTGCCTCCTCGAAACCATGCTCAAGGAGCTTTACATTCACCACCTCGCGTATCAACGGGGCGGAGATAAACTCCAGCTTAAGCCTGCGCAGCTCCGCCTCAGCCTCCTTCGCTATGTTCTCAGCTATTTCTCTGGGCAGGGAGGTCTCGCGGATGAGTGACTCCACAATTTTCTTCCTGTCGAAGGCTTCGATGGTATTGCGAGATGTACGAACATACATGCTGTGGTAGCGCTTGTAGCGCTCCGCAGCTTCTGGATTCATTGCATAGAGCACCCGGAGCGTCTCCTGCTGAATCTCTCTGGTAGAGACCCCATCCCTTATTCGCTTGGCAACCTCCTGGGCCACTTCCACAGCGGTCCAGAAATCTATCCCGGCGTCTACACAGTCGTTGGTAACCATGTTAGGGTCAAATGCCTCCATCTCACCTGAAGCTTTGACAACACGAATCCGGGTACCTGTCACGCCCATGCTCAACCCCACATTTGGATTTCTAATTATCAGAGGTTTTAAGATTAATAGATACGTGGTTTACAACGCATATAAATGTTTCGAAAGAGTTTTCTTAACCATACAGCAAAAGATATTTATATGTACTAACTCAATAGCTATAAACGCTCACCCCTTAGACTATGAGGTTAGAATCGCAAACTGGTGTTAGCGATGGATGATGTGGATAGGAAAATCCTGGAGATGCTGATGAAGAACTCCCGCACCTCTTATAAAGAGATAGCCAAGAAAACCAAAATTTCCGACGTGGCTGTGCACAAACGCATAAAAAAGCTGGAAAAAGGCACAATTAAGGCTTTCACAGTGCTTATTAGCCAAGAGGCTATGGGCAAGCCAATAACCTGTATACTCAACATAAGATGCAGCATCTCGGACAGCGCTGCGATAGCAAGGGAGATTGCAGATGTGGAAGACGTCACCGAGGTTTACACCACTCTGGGGGAGTACGACATAGTTGCAAAGATACGCACCGAGAGCATCGCAAAGCTGAAGGAGATAGTGGAAAAGAGGATTTCGAGAATCTCAGGCATAAACGAGGTTCGCGCCAGCGTGGTTTTCGAATGCCTCAAGGAGAATGTGAGCCTTGTGATTTGAGCACGCCCTCCCTCGGCGAGGGATACCCCCTCTTAACCCTAATTTTCATCCGCTTCTTTGGCACGTTTACAATCTTCTTGAGCTCCACGGTGACATCTTCGCTCAGCGTGAACTCGTGCATTGGCACGTCTGGAAGCCTGCCGTTGACCTCATAGATGTAGTAGCCCTCCTCTCCGTCTATGCTCACCACAAAGCCGCGAGCGCCCACGCGCTCCACCTGTACATTTGCCACCTGCTTCAGAGCGTCGAGCACATTCGTTCCTGCCGGCACCTCTACGCTCACCTCCTCTGCGAAGTACTCTAGAAGCTCGTATATTCTCTCTGGCTTCGCTCTTAGTACATTTGTCCTGCCGAAGGTTCTGCGCTCTATTAAACCCTTCTCCTCCAGCAGCCTGCAGTGCTTCGATGCTTGAGGTACTGAGATGCCAAGCTCGCGAGCTATGCCTGAGAGGTGCATCTCCTTCTTCAGGAGTAACCTGAGGATTTCCCTCCTGGTTTTGCTTCTGAGCACACCGAAGATGTCCTTTATTGTTGCCATTTTGGTTAACATATGTTAATAGAATCGTCAGATATTTAAGCCTTTGGGTAGATGTGAGGGCATGGATGTAGACGCGGAACTGGCAAGAGGCTATGAAGCGCTTGAGGCTGCGATGCGCCTTGGCTTAGGTGCGGTGATTGAGCTGGCTAAGAGCTTCATGGAGCGCGCTTGCGAAGTGGAAGGGCATGCGCTTGCAGCGGTGTTTTATCAGCTCGCCGGCGACAGCTACCTCACGGTTTATGAGAATATCCGCAGCCATCGTCATGAGCTGGCAATGTTCATGGTAGACCTGGCAACGAACTGCTACATGCATGCGGCTCGCCTCTACGAAGCGTGCGGTGAGGTTGAGGCTGCAATGAAAGCATACCAGGAGCTTCTTACCTGCCTGCACAGACAGAAGCAAGGCACTATAAACCACCAAAATGTGGAAGTGGTGGTGGCGCATCTTTCGCCGTGGGTGGACTACTGTGAGAAGAAGCTCAGGCAGCTCATGCTCGGCGGAGAGGGGGTTAAGTGCCTAGCAATTAAATGAAGTATAAAATGTAGCTAGCCGTCCCGTTGGCAACATGGGCCTAAGCTTGGCGGTGAACTGATGCGCTGAGAATAGGGAAGGCGGGTTAGGTGGAGCTAAGCTCCTCCATAATCGCCTCCCACTCGCGGATAAGCTCCTCTTCCCTTCCTTTATCTATCAGCGAAGCAGCAGCTATGCGGTGGCTTGCGTCGGCTGTGCCTCCCACGCGTTCTGTAGCTCTGGGCAGGGTTATATCTAATCCAGGCACCTCTCCCGAGAGAACTTTCCTCTCCAGAGGCGCAGGAGCCCTGAAGCTAACCTTCACACCCTCCCAGTCTATTCTCCCCAAGTCTGGCAGCTCTGGTATAAAATCCTGAAAACCTGCTACAAACTTATCCTCGTCGATAAAGCTCATATCCTTAATCCCATGGCAGAAAAGCCCTATAACCTTAACCCCCATGGGCATGAAATCCCTGCCCACGTGGAACCACTGCACATGCTTTTCCTTCCGAATTCCCCCATTTTTCAGCTCCTCAATCTTCCGCTTAAACTTCTCATCTTTCAGCCTTTTCAGCTCGTTGGCTCGCTTTATTACCTCATCTGAAAACCCATGCAGAGCTGCCTCCATGCCCAGTTTATAGCCTCCCTCATAGTATCCAACTGAGCCAAGGGTGGTAAGGTAGTCTGCCACAACGTCGGCGAACTCGTTAAACTTATTAAGGAAATACCTCTCCCTGCTGTCATCAATCTTAATCTTCGCCTCACCAGCGTCTATAGCCTGCTCCAGTGCATAGCGGTCATAGCCCAGAATACCGCCGCTCCTGTCGTGGTAGTCTCCAACTGAGCCCACCACAGCTAGGGTGGCGCAGCCCTCTATCTCTGAATCAGTAATATACCTGCAGAAGAGGTAGGTGAGAGTGGAGGCTGAGATGAAAACATCGCCGCTGACCCCGAAAAGCTCCGAGTCTATTACCAGAATTTTCTCTCCACTTACCTCCTTTGCTGGATGATGGTCTAGAATTAAAACCAAGTTTCTTCCTGCATCCATATCTCTGATTATATCCCCCGCTAAACCTCCCAGGTCTGTGTAAACAATAAGGGAATCTTCCCTGGCGTGAATCTTCTCTATTATCGCTGGGTGAACCTTCTCAATGCACACCATCCCTGGCTTCATTCCCAAGGCAGAGAAGGATTTGTAAAGAATTGTACCCGCGCATATCCCGTCGGCGTCGTTGTGATGTACAATTACTACATCCCTGAACTCCACTGAGCAAATCCCTTCTTTTGCCCTTTCCAATGCTTTTATGAGCTCATCCCCTATAAACTCCCTTAGCACCTTCACCCCTCCAGGTCTTTTATGCTATTCAGCACATAATCAGGCTTTATTTCCGACCTTTCCACATCCTCACGGCTTGTTACCCCTGTGAGGACGAGAGCGGTATCTATTCCAGCATTCTTCCCTGCCAGAACGTCGCTCTCAATAATGTCCCCAACCATAAGGCAATCCTCTCTCTCAACGCCAAGAGCTTTAAGTGCCTGCTCCATTATGTGCCTTGAGGGCTTACCGATTACCACATCCGGAGCCCTGCCTGTGATGTACTGCAGCGCCCCCACCACCGCGCCAGTGCCGGGGATTATCCTATCCTCCGCTGGGTACAGCTTGTCAGTGTTGGTAGTAACCCACAGCTTGCCTTTGAGCAATAGCGAGGTCGCCTGGCTCAGCTTCTGGTAGTTAATCGCCGGGTCTGAGCCTGTAACGAGGATGTCCGCCTTTTCAGGGGTATCCACCAACGTAAGCTCTGCCCTGAGAAGCTCCTTTATCAGCCCCAGGGCACCCACCACGAATATCCTCTTCTCCGTATAGTTATCTGCAAGAAAGCGAGCTGTGGCATAGGTGGCCGGGATTACTTCATCCATTTCTATGGGCAGCCCCATCTCTCTAATCCTCTCCGCGTAGTCGTCCCTCGCCCTTGTGGAGTTGTTGCTCACAAACACAAGCCTTTTGCCTCTCCTTTTTAGAGACTCCAGTGTCTCCACCGCCCCCGGAATAAGCGTGTTTCCTCGATAAACCACGCCGTCCATGTCAAATATGTAGCCCTTATAGTCCTTCATTCCATACCTCCTGCCACGTATGCACTTGCGATAGCCACGCCCCAGCCACTCTTCTCAGTGCAGTAGTCATAGCCTCCCAGCAGCGCACCTGCCACCTTTAAATTGGATATTTTTTCCCCTCTATAAAATGGGCTGAGACTTTCATCGACCTTAACGCCCACCCTGGAGTAAGGGTGCCCCTTCTCCGGAAAAGGCGTCTTCCTTACAAGCTTCCCCTCAACCCTGAGTAGCTCCAGTCCAAACACCTTTTCCTTTAACCCTGAGAGACCGCCTCCCACCCAGTCACCGGTGGCAAGAATAAAGGCATCACCCTTATAGCTCTCTTTTCCCATTACCTCCTTTACCTCACCTCCCTCAACCCTCGCTCTGTCAATCCTGTCCTCCACCACCTTTACCCCGAGCTTTACAGCATGCTCCAGAAGCCTCTGCGCAATAAAGCTGCCGTCTCCCAGAATGGGCAGGGCATAAGCCTTTTCCCCCGGTGCAATCTGCTCTAGAGGTTTAATCACGAGGTCGCCATGCTCGCTGCCTGAAATTCTCGCTGGCTGAGCAATTCCAAGCTTCGGTAGGAGCTCTGCCAGGGATGCGGCGACAAAGCCGGGATTGAAATTCCTCTCCTCCTTCCCGGCGATAGCCACAGCCCTGGTGTGCCACTCCTCAACCCTGGCATTGTAGACTTCGTCTAGGGCGAGGCAAGTAGGCTTGACGGTACCGAACTGCGTCGCCACATGGATGTTCTTCTCAATACTGCCTTTGAAGGGAATGCCAGCCTTCTCTGCCATGCTTTTAAAGAAATTCAGGCTTTCTGCCACCTTTTTAAACCCCAGCAGAGAGTATGGATGCTCCTCCTTCGTCTCGGCGAGCGTCTTTATCCCCTCTTCAGGGCTTTTAACTTCCTCTCCATTGAGATAACCCAGCACGTCCACCACGCCCAGCGAACGAGAAGTGGCACTCTTGCCCTGAGATACCAGGAGCACTTCCCTTTTTAGAGATGCTGCTCTCAGCGCAGCTACGATGCCAGCGATGCCCGAGCCTATAACCACCAGCTTCAAAGGAAACTCACCAGCCCAGAGATGTGCTTTTTAATCTTATCGTAGTTGCCGGCGCATGCGTACGTCGCTTCAGTAAGCTTTGCCTCCTTTAAGGATTCCTCCATCACAGGCATTAACCCCTTCCACCTCTCTCTTAAGCTGTTTATGATCTGCATCTGCGCCTCCTCTGGAGAAATTATGCCCTCTGAGAAAAGGGCGAGAGCCGCTTCAAGGGTGCACCTCCTGCCCTGGCAGAAGCCCATTCCCAGCCTTGTGCGCCGCCTTATGTCGCGAATATTTTTACAGAAAAGCTCTTTCGCCGAGAAAATCACTTCGCCCTCGCTGACTCCCTCGCACAGGCAGGTGACCTTCTTTTTCCCTGCGTAGAGCGAAAGCTTCTGCGTAAGCGCTCCGTACTTCTTATAAAGCCTCCCCATAGTGCGCTCCCCAAGTTTCGCCTTCAGCTTCTCATCCTCGCCTTCCTCAATAATCGGCTCTTTCGCTGTGAGGCACCTCGCCCTAACACCAAGCATTCTGCAAGCGGCGTCGCTCGCGCGCTCTGCCATTAATCGAAATATGGTGAACTTACCCCCGGTGATGGTGATGAAGTTTCCATCTTCGATAAGCGCATAACCTCTCTCTTTCCACTCGCCCACTATTGGTCTCAAGCCCGCGTAAGCCCTTAAAAGCCTCATCTTACGAAGGAGGGGAACCTTGGCTGCGCCTTCCCTCTTAAGAAGCTCCACTTCTTCTCTCTCAATTAGGAACTTCTCAAGCTTTGCCTCTGGCATAAGGGTGGTGCCCACCAGGGTGGTGCTCTGGTGGGGGAGAAGGATGTCGCCCTGCGAAGGCAGGCGGAGGTGGTTTACCACCCTCTGCACCGCTCTACCCTGATAGACCAGAATGGTGCCCTTGTAAGCCTTAACCTCAATCTTTTTCCCAGCAAGCTTCGCAACTTCGCCAGCCCAAACGCCAGAGGCGTTTATTATGACCTCTGCCTTTATCGTGTGCCTTCTGTGATTTTGCAGGTAACCCACCCTCTCACCGTCGATCTCCACCACTCTTGCGTAGGTCTCAATCTCAGCACCCTCTTCGCGAGCGGCGTACGCGTTTGCAACAGTGAGCATAAAGGGGTCAGCAACAGCGTCGTTCACCTCCACCGCAGCCTCTACGCTACTGCTCAGGTTTGGCTCAAGCTTTAGAGCCTCCTCCGGCGATATCTCACTCGCCTTCACTCCAGCGCTCCTGCACCCCTGCAGGAATCTTTCCAAGTAGGAGTCATCGTCACCCTTAAGAGAAACGAACAGCCCGCCCGTGGCATGGATAAAGCTCCCGGCAACTTTCCTCAAAATCTCATTCTCGGAGGCGCACTGCCTTGCGCTATCTATGTCAGTGACCACATACCTCCCCCCGCTGTGCAGTAAGCCGTGGCTCCTGCCGGTGGAGCCTGTAGACAGGTCACCTCGCTCCAGAAGGATTACATCCACACCTCTCATTGCTAGGTCTCTGGCAATGCCAGCACCGGTTATCCCCCCACCTATAATGCATACTTCATACCGGGAGCCCATTATATTACATTAATGAGAGGATGCTATAAATATAATTTTAGCCATAACAATAACCATACACAGTAAACTGGAGGCAAGGCCATGAAATTCTACAAGTATCACGGCGCGGGCAACGACTTTGTTCTAGTGGAGAACCTGCGTGGCGAGATCGAAGAAAAGACAAAGCCTGAGCTGGCGAGGAAGCTGTGCCACCGTCACTTCGGCGTGGGCGGCGATGGGTTGCTGCTTGTGGAGCGCTCCGATAAAGCAGACGCGCGCTTCAGATACTTCAACAGCGACGGCAGCGAGGCTGAGATGTGCGGCAATGGCATGCGCTGCTTTGCAAAGCATCTCTACGACTTTGGAATAGTTAAGCGGGAGAAGATGCGCATAGAGACCCTCGCAGGAGTGCTCAATGTCGAGGTTTACCCCAGCGACGGCATCGCCAAGGAAGTGCGGGTTGAGATGGGCTTGCCGCGATTTTTGCGAAAAGAGATACCTGCGCTGGGGGAAGGGAGGTTTATAAAGCAGAAGCTACGCGTAGCCGGAGAGGAGCTTGAGGTGAGCGCTGTAAACACTGGCGTGCCTCACGCCGTTGTATTTGTGCACGACCTTGCCAATGTAGACGTTCTCCGCTTAGGCAGGGCGCTGCGCTTCCATGAGGCTTTCCCTCAGGGCACGAACGTCAACTTCGTGGAGAAGCTGGGAGAGAACCTCTTCGCGGTGCGCACCTATGAGCGCGGCGTGGAGGGCGAGACCTTAGCGTGCGGCACGGGTATAACCGCATGCGGCGCCATCGCAGTGCTCCTGGGCGAGGCTTCGCCGGAGAAGCCAATAGAGATACGCGCCCGCGGTGGCACGCTCTACGTTGAAGTCGAGGTGGAAGACGGAGAGGTGGTCAACCTGCGAATGCGTGGCCCCGCGAAGCGCGTCTTTAGGGGTGAGACCGAGGAGATATTCGAAGAATGAGAAGCGAAGCGCTCATAATATTCTTCCTCCTTCTCTCCGGCGCTGCAGCGCTGCTGTACCAGCATGAGCTCCTCCTCACTCCCAGCGTGGGCGAGGCGGAGACGCAGGCGAATGCTGGCTTCGGCTATGCTCTTGCCATGCCTGTGCTCTTCATCCTTGCGCTTAACCTCTACCTCATCCTCTTCCGCTCTCGCGCATTCTTGAAAATGGTCAAGTTTGCGGTTCTCGCCTCAGCCTACTTCAGCTACGCTCTAATAATCCTCATACTGCTCTCAATGCTTGAGGCGCTACTTCCTGCGCCGAGCCTTCTCTTCCTGTTGGTGTTGCTTGTAGCCCTGCTCCTGCCCTTTGCCGCTCCCAAAAAGCTTAAACCGTGGATGAGAAATCTGCAGCTCGTTTGCTTCTCTGGCGTAGCGGGTGCCACGCTGGCAAGCTACCTCAGCCTCGGGGCGCTTGTGCTCGGCTTGGCTCTGCTTGCCATGCTGGACTACTACTATGTACTAAGAAAGCAAGCCATACCCAAGCTTGCGTCTCAGTTAGAAAAAGCGGGCGTACCCTTCGGGGTGGATGTGGGCGTTGCTGATGAAAATCGCCTTGTTCTGGGCTTCGGCGACCTGCTCTTCGCCTCCTCCGTGGCTGCGGCGAGCTACGCAGAGCTTGGCTTAGCCTGGGGAATCGCCGCTATCTTCTCAGCTGCCATAGCCATGCTCGTCTTCCTGCGCTTCACACTGAAGAGTGCTAAAAAAGCCTACCCGGCGCTTCCCGCAGTATTCTTCGCGGCGCTGCTGGTGTGGCTTTTGGCTGAGGTTTACAGTCTATTCGGCGGCTTTTGACCCAAACCACTGCGAAAGATTTAAGTGATATCAAAAGTCATTAAATTCGGATGTCGGGAGGTGGTAGGAAGGAAGCTACAAAATGGATCGGGCAGATTGGAATATCCAATAAAAAGCTTTTATTAGTAAAAATCCCCCTTCCACAACAACCAAATAAACCTTGAAAAGCAAAAAGAAATAGCAAATTACCTTGACGGTGTTTATGAAAAAATCAAAACCCTAAATGAGAAAATCCAGAACCAAATAACTCAACTTGAAGAGATGAAGAAAATCATCCTGAACGGGGGGTTTAGCCATGAAAATTAAAAAAGTTCATATAAAAAACTTTCGTTCAATTAAAGATTTAGAATTCTGGTTTCCCGAGAGCGGACTGATGGTTTTAGTTGGAGCTAATAATGCTGGTAAATCGAATATAGTTAGAGCTATTAATAATATTTTAGGAGAAGGATGGTGGGGTAAAAATATTGATTCAATAGATTTTTATATGAGGAATACTAACAATCCAATTGAAATAACCATTAAGTTTGATAATGGCAGAAGAGTTGAATTTAACAGCCAAAAAGGCTGGCCTAAATACTTTGATGAAAATGGAAATCCAATTAGGTCAAATCAGAGCAATATAAAAGAAGACTTCCCTTGTAATTATCTTTCAGCTGAAAGAGGTATTCCTCAAACACTTTCATTTAATAAATGGGCTTTGATGGGGAAAATTGCGCACTCATTTAATAAACTCGTTAGAAAAAGAAATTTAACAGAAGAATTAGAAAGTAAATTTAACGAAGTTATGGAAATTCTAGAAAAAATTGACGAATTTAAACAATTTAAAGAAGATTTCTGCGTATTATTTGAGGAAATGCAAGCAGATTCATCATATAAATTAAAAGTTGATTTCAAGCCGTTTTCTCCATTAAATTACTTCAAAACCATTAACATCCTTACAAATGATAAAATCTTGGGTGATGATTACGATATTGATATTGAAGAATTAGGTGAAGGTAGCAGAAACCTTATTATTCTCTCTCTATTGAGAGCTTATGCCAAAAATTTTAAAAATGAAGCTCAAGGTTTGTTGATCATTGAAGAACCTGAAATTTATATGCATCCACAAGCAAGAAGACACTTGCTTAAAATTTTCAAAGAAATAGTTAGAAATTCAAATATACAAATAATGATTACGACCCATTCATCAACATTTATTGAAACAGAGCATTTTGAAAATATAGCTCTTGTTTACAAAACAAAAGAAAAAGGTACAAAGATAATACAAGTTTCTAAAAATGATTTAGTCAAATTTTCAAATGAAACTGGTGCCGCAGGGAAATCTACAGTAGAAAACATCACCGACTTTTATGCTCTTACATCCAACGAAAGGTTAAAAGAAGCATTTTTTGCAAAGAAAATTATATTAGTTGAAGGAGATACAGAAGAATTATGCTTTCCTCTTTTATTAACTAAAGCAGGGATTGATATAAATAAAAGAGGCATATCTGTCATAGGGGTTGTAGGGAAGCCTCAGATACCAAAATATTGGAGATTGTTCTACAAATTTAATATTCCAATGTTAGTTGTTTTTGATAATGATATAGATAAATCTTCAAATAAAAGAAACAATGAAACTATTGCAGAATGTTTTGATATTTCAGTTGACAATATTGAAAAAATCGAAGATAGCAAAGTATTTAAGCTCATAAACGGCAGATTTGGGCAGAAATTGTTAATATTTAACAATAACTTTGAGACAGCAACAAAAATGGATTTCGAGAAATACTGCCAAAGTAACGGGCTTAATAATAGATATGAGGAGTTTAAAAGAGAATCTGAAGAGTTGGGTTTGAGAAAAGCTCAAAAACATAGATATATTGTTAAGAAGATTATTGATGAGTTCCCCGATTACATTCCAGAATTTATAAATGAGATAAAGCAAGATTTTATTGAAGACCAAAATGTTTTTCCACTACAGGAAGAGTTAAAATGATGTAGATTGATAGACATATCACCATCGAGCCGAACTCTCCGCTTCGCTTCGGTGTCAACGCACTCGGACAACAGTGAGTATGTGGTTCGCTATCACTCACCAAAATTTGCCCTATCGGGCGAACTTCACATATCCCCGGAATGTTAGGCAACATAATCTGGGGGAATAGGAAATGAAAAATCAAATATATGTTGGTAAAATAAGAGATTTTATACAAAAAAATGATGATGACTTGTTGAGTACATTTAAAAATGGATTTTGGAATGTTTATGGAGAGGATGCCGATATACAACAAATTAATGCTTGGAAATCTTCAATTGCATACCTCAAACAAGTGTTTAACAATCAAAACTTACTTGATTTTGATGTAACCTTTGAATATCGTTTGCCTTTTAGTAATGAACGTATTGATTTATTGATATTTGGTGCTAATAGTAATGGTAATCCCGCGGTTATTGTTGCGGAGTTGAAAGGATGGACATTTGCTAATAAGGTAACAGACTTTTTGGTTCGGAGTAATATAGGAATTTCAAGTCATCCTGAATATCAGTTGGAAAATTACATAGGTAAATTGAGATTTTCTCATTCAGAATCTAAAAATTTTAACTTTTCAGGATGTGTATTATTTTACAATGCTGATAAAAACAATATTAATATCAACTTTAATGGTAATGTTTTCTTTAAAAATGATACTGTTCAATTCCAACGATTTATAATAGGTTGTTTAAAAACATCACTGGATAATAAGACAATTGAAAAATTTTTAAATGGCACTTATATTCAGAACAAACAACTTTTTGATTCAATAAAAAACCACTTTGAGGAAATAAAACAAAGAAGCTATGAAACTTTAGCACAAAATGGATGGGGATTATCGGAGGAACAATTAAAGCTCATAGAAGAGATAATTGCAGACTTAAGAAATGGTAAAAAAGATATTATTTATTTGGTACAAGGAGCTCCAGGTTCCGGGAAAACTTTAGTTGCTATTCATCTTATGCTTTCCGCTCTTTCTTTAAAATATCAAACAATTTTAGCTTATCGCAATAATAGATTGATAAACTCTATAAGAGAGATTTTTGATTCTATACAAAGAGGCTTATCAAACCCAATTAAATTTTATTCAGTAGGACCCAGAGCTAGATTTAGAGGAGTTGCAGAACAAAATTTTAATGGAAGCTTTGATCTTGTAATTTATGACGAGGCACAAAGAATGACCAAAAGAAACATTACCTATGCTGTTCAAAGAGGAAGAATTACAGTCTTTTTCTACGATGAAGGACAAATTCTTAATGCTGAAGAAGAAGGAACTACGGAAAACTTTAAATACGAAGCACAAAAACAAGGGAAGTATGTAAAAGAAAGGTATCTGAAAGGATTTTACAGGGTTCAGGGCGGCGAGACTTATCATGCTTTTGTAGAAAAATTAATCACTGGTCCCGTGAATATTAACAAAGACTTAGTGGACCCATGGAAGAAAAACTATGATTTTAGGGTATTTACAGATTTTGATGAAATGTATAATGCACTGAAAAGCAAAGCAATAAACAATAAAGTTGCATTAATCGCAGCATTTACAGAATCGCCAGGAGATTTTCAAAATCATTCTTCAATAAAAAATTTAAGAATAGGATACCCACTTTACTCCGGTTTAAACATCTATAAAAATTTTAACAAAAAAATTTATTGGTTGATGGATCCTAAAAGGGACTATGTTCCTTTTTGGGTACGAGGGGAATCCAACAAACTTGACAAATGTGCCTCGATTTACGGATGCCAAGGCTTTGAAACTGATTATGCTGGCATAATTTGGGGCAGAGATTATGTTATTAGAAACAACAAATGGGAAGTCGGAGACAATTGTGAAGATAATATTGGAAAGCCAAGTTTAAAAGATTTATTCTCTCAGGCGAAAAATGGAAACAAAGAAGCAAAAGAAAAAGCGCTGTTTCTTTTAAAGAATAGATATAGGATATTTTTGACAAGAGGAATAAAAGGTACTTACATTATCTGTGAAGATAAAGAAACGGCTGAATTATTAAATAAGATATATAATGATTACGTCACCTAACAGCAACTATGCGGTTGGCTATTGCTCACCCAAAACCCTTCGCTGCGCTCAGAGCTTCGTATATCCGTGAACCATTACCATTTTACTCCATTAGAAGGAGGAGCAATGCTGCTAACTGATTCTGACCTAAAACTAATATAGCTACTCCTCAAGCCTGCGCAAACAGGAGGTTTTAAGAGAGAAGAGCACCTCGCCGCCCTTGCGGATGCTCATCTTCTCAGCCACGTGCCTGGGCACGTCGGCGCTCACCTCAAAGCCTCCGCTGGCAATGCGCAGTCTCAGCATGGCGCTGCCCTGAGGTGAAATCTCGCTTACCACACCGGTAAGGACGTTTTTGTGTCTTGGGTTCAGGGGCACGTCGGTGCGAAGAAGCATAACCTCCTCGGGGCGTATGCCTATGCAGATGCGCTCCCCGCGAGAAGCCTCAAAGGCGTGCATCATCAGAGCAACCTCGCCCACCCTGACGGTGCAGTGGGTGCTGCCCACTTCCTCAACAACACCATCGTAGATGTTCACCATGCCCGTAAATTCTGCGACGAAGCGTGTTTTTGGTGTGTATATAACCTCTTGGGGGGTGCCCACCTGCTGGAGCTTGCCATCTTTGAGCACCGCCACACGGTCACCCAAAGCGATAGCCTCATGCTGCTTGTGCGTGGTGAGCACCACACTTATCCCAAGCTCCTTTATCTTCCTTATTATGCTGTGCACCCTGGCTTCGCTTATCGGGTCCAAGCTGGTGGTGGGCTCGTCCAGCAAAAGAAGCTCAGGTTGAATCACAACTGCACGAGCAAAGGCTACGCGCTGGGCTTCGCCCCCAGACAATGTACGGGCGTTGCGCTCCTCGTAACCTTCCAGACCAACAAGGCGAAGCGCCTCTTTAACCCTGCGCTCAATCTCTGCCCTGGAATAGCCCCTTATTCTCAACCCATAGGCGACATTGTCAAACACGCTGCCCGAGAACATCACCGGCTTCTGAAATACCATCACCATGCTGCGCCTTACCTCAAGCAGGGCGTCGCCACTCAGGCGGGTTACCTCCCTGTCGCGGAAGTAGAGCTTCCCCTCGCTTGGCTTGGTGAAGAGGTTGATAATGCGCATGAGTGTCGTCTTGCCTGCGCCGCTTGGTCCGAGTAGGGTTAGAAGCTCCCCCTCCCTTATCTCAAGGTTTATCCTGCTCAGCACTTCTCTGCCAGAGAAGTGCTTACTTATGTTTTCCAGGCGCACAATGCTACGCCTCAATACTCGCCCTCCTGCGCAGGAAGCTCACCAGAAGGTTGAGGATGAAGGTTATGGTTAAAAGAATAAGCCCAAACGCTATGGCAGCGGCTATATCTCCCTGGCTGGTCTCAAGGGGGATAGCCGTAGAGAGAGTGCGCGTCTTTGAGACGTGGATTATACCCTCAGGCGTGGCTATATCGTAGGCGATGTTTCCGCCAACTGTAAGAATAGCGCCCACCTCGGCGAATACTCTGCCAGCGCCCGCGAGTATGCCTGTGATTATTCCAAAGGCAGCTTCCTTAATCACCACCAGTGCCACTTCGCGATCCCGCGCCCCGAGGGTATAGGCGGTCTCACGTATGCTCTTAGGTACGGCGTTGATAGCAGCAATACTCACGCCGAGTATTATGGGAAAAGCGAGGAGGTACTGCGCAATGACCATTATCTCCCTGGTATAAACCAAATCCAGAAAGCCGAGGGGACCGCGGCGCATGAAGAACACAAACACCACCAGGCCCACTACTACCGGCGGCAAACCCATGCCTGTGTTTATCAGTGTGAGAAGGAAGTTCTTAAATGGGAAGTTTCTGAAGCTGAAGAGCACTGCAATTGGCACTGCTGTGGCAGAGGCTAGTATAACGGCGCTGGTAGAGACTATAATCTGAACCTTGGCGACGCTTATCACGTAGGGGTCGAGGGTGAGGATGAGCGTTACCGCACGAAGAATCCCCTCTACGAGGTATTCCATGAGAGCACCCTCACAGTGAGCCAGTATAAAAATAACGTTGATGGAAAAAAGGAAAGCGAGCTGAGAAGCCTCAGCCCTTTGGTGGTAGCGTAACGCCGGTGTACGGCTCACCCTGCTCGTCGTATAGCCCGTGAATGGTCACGGGCAGGTACTGATTGTAGTTCTCCCTATCCACGAGAGCGTCAGGATAGAAAAGCTGCTCTCCGTTCTTCCTGTACTCAGCGATAAGCTTCTGCCCCTCTGGTGAGGTAAGGAAGCCTATGTACAGCATCGCCAGCTCGTAGTTGCGGTCAGGATACTTTTTGGGATTCACGGCGATAACCGCGTAGGGGTTCGAAAGCGTGGGATCGCCGCCCTTCACTGGGCCCTCCACGAGCACTTCCAAATCGAGCTTGCCCTTGTAGGCGAGGAAGGTGCCCCTGTCGGTTAGGGTGTAAGCCTGCTTTTCACTGGCTATAGTTAGCGTCTTGCCCATTCCCTGCCCGGTCTGCTCGTACCAGTCGCCGCTTGGGGTAATGCCGGCGAGCTTCCAGATAGTCTGCTCCTTTGCATGCGTGCCCGAGTTGTCTCCGCGGGAGACGAACTTCGCCTGGGCTTTGGCTATCTTCTTGAAAGCCTCCGCTGCGCTCTTCATGCCGCGAATGCCAGCTGGGTCGCTTTTGGGTCCTACAATGATAAAATCGTTGTACATCACATTGCGCCGGTTGATGCCGTAGCCATCCTCAAGGAACTTGTCCTCCTTGCCGCGGGCGTGCACAAGCACAACGTCGACCTCACCGTCCCGCGCCATGCGTATAGCTGCGCCCGTGCCGACGGCGTGCACCTCCACAAGTACACCGTACTTCTTCTGAAACTCTGTGTTGAGCACCTCGAGCAAGCCTGAGTTGTAGGTGCTGGTCGTCGTGGCGAGGACCAGCTTAGGCATTTCCTTAGACGCCTGTGCCTCCTGTGCCGCTGCACCCTCCGAAGGCGCTTTGGCCTCCTCCTTGGCGGTGCATCCAAGGTTCAGCGTGAGGAGAAAAAGCACAAAAAACACTCCGAGCAGCTTCAACTTCATACTACACCTCCTGAAAATTTTGTAACGTAGAAAGATAACCCATTATATAAAAGTTGTGCAAATATTTTGGAATTGTAAGCAAAAATGTTTACGTATACTCATAAATCCATATACTTTATCTATCAGCTTGACCCTCCACCACTTAAATATTTGGTTGGACGTAATATAATCTGTTTACTCTTTCAGAAAAAAAGATGGGCAGAGAGCGATGCTGCACCGGAGATGTAAGCGGAAATATTTATTTACATGCTCACAGATTTAACGGCAGGTGGTAGCTTGACCCGCTACAACGGCTTCCTGACGGAGAAGCAGCTTAAAATCCTGGAGCTGCGCGCTAAAGGTTACAAGCAGCGCGAGATTGCAGAGCTTCTGGGAACAACGCGGGAGAACGTGGCAATACTCGAGAAGCGCGCCAGGGAGAATGTGGAGAAGGCGAGGCGCACCATCATTGCCTTTGAAAGGCTCTCGCCGGTGAGGGTGCTCCTGGAGGAGGGCGAAGAGCTTTTCACCGCGCCTGAGAAGATTCTCCGCATCGCAGACCGCCATGGCATAAAGGTGGTGCACAACAAGACCTCGCTTATAGGCATGTTGCGCAGGCACGCGGGAAGCAGGATTCAGGGAAATCGCATCGTTGGTAAAATAGGGGTCAGCATTCTGAGAAGTGGGAGAGTCATAGTGGAGTGAGATAGATATGATAATAGAGTTCCTCAGAAAATCCCTGCCTGTGCCAGATGGCTGCTGTGGCGTTGAATTTCCAAATGAGAGTGAGGAGTTTGAGAAGGCGTTGATGCAGGCGCTGGAAGAAAAGACTGGACGAAAGTGGGTAAACACCATGAGCGTTTTCGAAGACCTGCATGGCAACAAACTTATAGTATACCACTTTCCTCGCAACCTGCGCAGGGCTGAAAAGCTCGGTGTTGAGCAGCTTCCGGCACTGATAGTAGGGCGGGAGGTTGCCATTCAGGGCGACGCCACATATGGGGAAATTGAGAATGTCCTGAAAAAGCTCAAATTGTAAATACCTCTGAGCAGATTTTGAAACGCTGGGCACTTAAATAATCGAAATATCAAGGATAATTGATTTTAAATATAATAAATTAATTTTTTATTGTTATAACTTTTTATTCTTAAGATGCAGATAGGCAAGCATTACAGGTTTGACAGGATGGAAGCTGCAGGTTCACTTGGCGACCTAGGCACGCTTCTACCTCTCGCCCTGGGAATGATCCTTCTCAATGGCGTGAGCGCTGTAGGCCTGTTCTTCATGGTGGGGCTTTTTTACATCCTCGCTGGAGCCTACTACCGCGTGCCTACGCCGGTGCAGCCCATGAAGGTTATCGGCGCCTACGCAATAGCAAACTATGCCATGATAACTCCTAACATAATCTACGCCGCCGCCCTCCTCGTGGGTGCTATCTTGCTGTTTCTCGGAGCCACGGGTTTAATAGAACTCAGCCGGTATGTTCCCAAGACCGTCGTCAGAGGGGTGCAGCTCAGCGTGGGCACGCTGCTACTTATCCGTGGCCTGGAATTCATAAAGGCGCCCCCAAGCTCAGAGGTTGTTCCAAGCTACCAGTTTAAGCTAGCTGAGCTTGGTA
>Ga0209426_1000193_pt1 | contig 90272 bp, 87 predicted proteins | sample Deesub1362B_J571_FD_187697 | JGI IMG/M metagenome (GOLD analysis project Ga0209426, IMG submission 187697) | Deep oceanic, basalt-hosted subsurface ecosystem from Juan de Fuca Ridge flank, Pacific Ocean, CORK Borehole 1362B_J2.571 (SPAdes)... ... | reverse complement strand
GGAGACAATGTGACGATGGAGGTGGAGCTGATTTCGGAAGTGGCGATGGAAGAGGGTTTGCGGTTTGCCATTCGTGAAGGGGGCCGAACCGTTGGCGCTGGTGTTGTGGGTAAAATTCTGGAATAAGGGAGCGTGGTGACAAACGATGCGGGAGATTATTACACTGGAATGTACGGTCTGCAAAGAACGGAATTATACGACAACAAAAAATAAGAAAACCCACACCCAGCGGTTACAGCTGAGAAAATACTGTCCGAGGTGTAATAAACATACGGTTCACCGGGAAACGCGGTGAGCTCTGAAATGCAGTTTACAGGCCTGTAGCTCAACGGCTAGAGCACCGGACTCCAAATCCGGCGGTTGGGGGTTCGAATCCCTCCAGGCCTGCAATTACATAAAAACCCTGGATGTGGGTTTGGAGTCAATCGTCAAGCCAATTGACTCCTTTTTTTTGGTTTGAGGGCAAATGCAGACTTTGCTGGAGCGAAAAGAAGATGTTTAAAAAACTTGCCAAGTTTTTGCGGGAAGTGAAGATCGAAATGGGGCGCGTTACTTGGCCCAGCTATCAGGAACTGAAAAACTCGACCACGGTGGTAATTATCGTCACCCTGGCGTTTGCCCTGTTTATTTTTATCGTGGATAACATTTTCAAGTACCTGTTTGATCTTTTGTACGGATTTTAAGGGCAGAGGATAGCCGTGGAAAAGAAATGGTATGTGGTCCACGTCTTGTCGGGCCACGAGAAAAAAGTCAAACAATATCTAGAGAACGAAATTAAGAATTCGGGCATGGAGGACAAGATTGCCCAGGTTCTGGTGCCCTCGGAAGAAGTGGTGGAAATGAGGGAGGGGAAAAAGCGCGTCAAGAACAAGGTGTTTTTTCCGGGCTACATTTTGATTCAGATGGAACTGACCAAAGAAACCATGAACTTTGTGCGCAATATTCCGGGGGTTACCAATTTTGTGGGCAATCCTTCCAATCCTCAGCCGCTGCGGCAGGAAGAAGTGGACCGGATTATTGGCCGGGTACAGGCCAGCAAGGAACGCAAGAAGTATGCGGTTCCATTTAAGAAAGGTGATCCCATCCGCGTAATCGATGGGCCGTTCACCGATTTTACCGGTGTGGTGGAAGAGGTGAACGAAGAAAAACAGAAGCTAAAAGTGATGGTGTCCATTTTTGGGCGTTCGACTCCGGTGGAATTAGACTTTTTGCAGGTGGAACTGGAAAAATAGGGTAAGGTGCAACGATGGCAAAGAAAGTGATCGGTACCATAAAGCTTCAGCTTCCGGCGGGCAATGCCACGCCGTCACCACCGGTTGGCCCGGCCCTGGGGCAGTACGGTGTGAATATTATGGAATTCTGCAAGGCATTCAATGCCAAAACGCAGGACAAACAGGGCCTGATTATTCCGGTGGTCATCACCGTTTATGCCGACCGTTCTTTCACTTTCATTACCAAAACGCCGCCGGCTTCTATTCTTCTCAAAAAAGCAGCCGGCATCGAGAAGGGCTCCAGCGAGCCCAATAAGGTGAAAGTTGGGAAGGTTACACGGCAGCAGGTGCGGGAGATCGCCGAGATCAAAATGCCGGACCTGAATACCACGGACATCGAAGCGGCCATGCGGATGATTGAAGGGACCGCACGCAGCATGGGCATTGTTGTTGAGGACTGATGGCATAGAGGAGACGATGAAACGAAGCAAACGCTATCGGCAGCTGCTTGAACTGGTAGACAGGAACAAGCGGTACAGCCTAGAGGAAGGCATCAAGCTGGTTAAGAAGACCGCATCCGCCAAATTTGATGAATCGGTGGAGATGGCCATCCGTCTTGGGGTGGATCCGCGCAAGGCCGATCAGATGGTGCGCGGCACAGTCACCCTGCCTCACGGAACCGGTAAGGAAGTAAAAGTGCTGGTTCTGACGAAGGGACCCAAGGCGAAAGAGGCCGAAGAAGCGGGTGCTGATTATGTGGGGTTTGAGGAGTACATCGAAAAGATCAAACAGGGTTGGGATGACGTGGATGTGATCATCGCCACGCCCGATGTGATGAGCGAAGTCGGGAAACTGGGGCGAATTCTGGGTCCCAAAGGCCTGATGCCCAACCCGAAAAGCGGTACAGTAACCATGAATGTGGGGCAGGCGGTGAAAGAGGTGAAGGCCGGGCGGATCGAATTCCGCGTGGACCGATATGGCATCATTCATGCGGCCATCGGGAAAGCTTCTTTTGAAGAAGACAAACTGCTGGAAAATGCCAAAACTTTGCTCGATACGGTGATCCGTTTAAAACCGCCTGCGGCAAAAGGACAGTACATCCGCAGCATCGCCCTGTCCACAACTATGGGACCGGGAATCAAGCTTGATCGAAACCAGGTGATGCTGGAGTTGCGGTAAAGATTTGAAGGAATGTGGGGAGTAAAATAAGGATACGCCAAATGCCGAGACCAGAAAAAGTTGAGGTTGTGGAACGGACAGCAGAAGCGGCAGAAAAAGCATCCTGTATTGTTCTGGCCGATTTCACCGGCCTGAACGTGGAGGAAGCCACGGATCTGCGTAAAAAGCTGCGGGCCGAATCGGTGGATTACCGGGTTGTGAAAAACACGCTGGCTGAGCTGTCCTTCAAAAAACTGGGATATGACGAACTGCTGGAATACCTGGAAGGACCTACTGCACTGGCGTTTGGATACGACGATCCCGGTGCGCCGGTCCGCATTCTGCTGGATTTCCACAAGCGCATCGAAAAACCGAAAATCAAGGCCATCTGGTTTGAAGGCCAGGTATTTCCTGGAGAGGAAGCAGAAAAAATTACCAAGCTTCCGTCCAGAAAGGAATTGTATGCCCAGGTGGTGGGTGGCTTAAACGCACCGATCACAGGGTTTGTTTGGGTGCTCAACGGCTTGCTGCAGAATTTGGTGGGTGTCTTGAGCGCGATTCAGCGGAAAAAGGACGAGGAAAACAAATAATTTAGGAACCGTTTAAATAGGAGGTGTTCGCAAAATGGCAGAAAAGAAGGAAGCAGCGGTTGAGGCAAAAGCTGAAGAGAAAAAGGCATCCGGTAACGTGAGCTCGAAAGTACAGGAAATTATCGATACGGTGAAACAGATGACGGTAATGGAGCTTGCCGAACTGGTGAAAGCTCTGGAGGAGGAATTTGGTGTCACAGCTGCGGCTCCGGTCGTGGCAGCAGCGCCAGCAGGTGCTCCGGGCGCAGCAGCAGCGGCAGCTCCGGCCGAAGAGGAAAAAACCGAATTCGATGTAATCCTCACCAACTTTGGAAGCAACAAGATCCAGGTTATCAAAGTGGTGCGGGCTCTGACCGGACTGGGGCTGAAAGAGGCCAAAGACCTGGTGGACAATGTGCCCAAGCCCGTCAAGGAAGGCGTTTCCAAAGACGAGGCCGAGAAGATCAAAAAAGAACTCGAAGAAGCGGGCGCGACCGTCGAGATCAAGTAATTGGACATTTTCTTGGCATAACAGGTCAAATTGAGGGGCATGCCCTCAGTTTGCCTTTTTTTATTGGAGCGAAATTGGGACACGGGCCCAAAAACATCAAACAAATTGATTTGAGATACTATGAATGGCATGAATAACACGCGAAAATCTTTTGCCAAAATTCCGGTCTATGCCGAAATGCCGGACTTCCTCGAAGTGCAGCTCAAGTCCTTCGAGGATTTTCTGCAGACAAAAGTGCCGCCTTCACAGCGCGAAAATAAAGGGCTGCAGGCGGTTTTTAACAGCGTCTTCCCCATCACCGATACCCGCGGGAATTACGTTCTCGAGTTCGTGGAGTATTATATCGAAAACCCGCGCTACTCGCCGGAGGAGTGCAAGGAAAGAGGCGTCACGTATTCGGTGCCTCTGAAGGCCAAAATGCGCCTCTCCTACAAAGATGAATACAGTGACGACGGCGAATATGCCGATACCGTTGAACAGGTGGTGTACTTGGGACACATTCCCGTGATGACGCCCAAGGGTACCTTTATTATAAACGGTGCCGAGCGTGTAATTGTGAACCAGCTCCACCGTTCTCCGGGCGTCTTTTTCGATGAAACGAAACATCCCAACGGCCGAAGCCTCTTCTCCGCCCGGGTAATCCCATTCCGCGGTTCCTGGATCGAATTTGCCACGGACGTAAATGATATCATGTACGTCTACATCGACCGGCGGAGGCGGTTTCCGGTAACTACTTTACTGCGTGCCTTGGGATATTCCTCGGACGAAGAATTGCTGGCTCTCTTCGACATGATCGAGGAGATCCCGCTGAACGGGAAAGACATGAACCGGCATTTCGGCAAAAAGCTGGTCAGTGATATTGTTGATGTGACGACGGGAGAGGTTCTGGTTGAGAAAGGAACCGAGCTCTCCGACGAGGTTCTCAACAAGATCCGCCACCTGGAACTGGATTCTGTGAAGGTTCTGAAGGAATCCGAATTCGGTAGCCCGCAGTTGATCAGCAATACGCTGGCCAAAGACCAAACCGAATCCCAGAAATCGGCCCTTGAGCTCATTTACCAGCAGTTCCGTGCCGGTGATGTTCCGGATGCGGAAGCGGCTAAAGCCCTGATTGACCGGCTGTTTTTCAATCCCAAGCGCTACGATCTGGGTGAAGTGGGCCGCTACCGGATGAACCGGAAGCTGGGCCTGGATATTGACCTGTCTGTGACGGTTTTGACCCGTGAAGACATTGTGGCGATCGTCAAGTATCTGATTGACCTGCATGCCGGCAAAAAGAATCCGGACGATATCGACCATCTGGGCAACCGGCGTGTGCGCACGGTGGGCGAACAGCTTTCCGCCCAGATGACGGTAGCGTTCACCCGGATGGCCCGGATGATTAAAGAGCGGATGAACCTGCGGGATGTGGAACGGCCCACGCCGCAGGACCTGGTGAATGCGCGGACGATTCTCAGTGTCATCAATTCCTTTTTCGGCACAAACCAGCTGTCCCAGTTTATGGATCAGACAAACCCGCTTTCCGAACTCACTCATAAGCGGCGTTTGAGCGCCCTGGGTCCGGGCGGGTTGACGCGCGAACGTGCCGGTTTTGAAGTCCGCGACGTCCACTACACTCATTACGGCCGACTGTGTCCCATCGAGACACCGGAAGGACCCAACATCGGTCTGATTTCATCTCTGACCACCTATGCCCGGGTGAACGAGCTGGGATTCATTGAAACACCCTACCTGAAGGTGGAAAACGGCCGTGTAACCCAAAAAATCGAATACCTGTCTGCTGACGACGAAGATAAATACGTTATTGCTCAGGCAAACGCACCGGTTGACAGGAACGGGCGGTTTTTAAAGGACCGGATCAAGGCACGCTACAAAGGCGAATTTCCTATTGTGCCGCCGGAGAGGGTAGATTACATGGATGTGTCGCCGACACAGATGGTGAGTGTGGCCGCCAGCTTGATCCCATTTCTGGAACATGACGACGCCAACCGCGCCCTGATGGGATCCAACATGCAGCGTCAGGCGGTGCCACTTCTGGTGACAGAAGCCCCCATTGTAGGAACCGGAATGGAAGCGAAGGCGGCACGGGATTCCCGGACGCTGGTCATCTCCGATGTAAACGGCATCGTAGAAAAGGTGGATTCCACCAAAATTGTGATCCGTAAAGATCCGCCCGAGGGGGGTAAGCTAACGGTGGATCAGATTCTGGATTTCGATGAATCCGAGACGGTTACATATTATCTTACCAAATTTGCCCGTACCAACCAGGATACCATGATTAACCAGAAGCCGATTGTGAAGGTTGGGCAGCGGGTGAAGAAGGGCGATGTGCTGGCGGATGGCTGTGCCACTGATCACGGTGAACTGGCCCTCGGAAAGAATGTGCTTGTGGCCTTTATGCCGTGGCACGGCTACAATTTTGAGGACGCAATCATTGTTTCGGAGCGCATCGTCCGGGAGGATGTGTACACATCCATTCATATTGAGGAGTTCGAACTGGAAGTTCGCGATACCAAACGCGGTGAGGAGGAACTCACCCGCGAAATTCCGAATGTGAGCGAAGAGGCCACGAAAGATCTGGACGAGAACGGCATTATCCGCGTAGGCGCTGAGGTCAAAGAGGGCGATATCCTGGTTGGAAAAGTAACGCCCAAGGGTGAGACGGAGCCGACGCCGGAGGAGAAACTTCTGAAAGCGATTTTTGGTGACAAGGCGGGCGATGTGAAGGATGCTTCCCTGAAGGCGCCGCCGGGAATGCGCGGGGTGGTGATCGGTACGCGGCTCTTCTCGCGGAAAAAGAAAGACCCCAAATCCAAAAAGCTGGAGAAGAAGCTGCTGGAGGAGATCGACCGCAAGCTCATGGCGGATGAGGACCGCCTGCGTGCTTTGCGCGACCGAAAGCTGATGTACGTGCTGGATGGGAAGGTTTCTGCGGGCATCCGGGATGAAATTTCCGGGAAGATCGTCGTCCGCCAGGGAACGGTGCTCAACGAGAAGAACCTGTCCAAATTGAACTTCGACCGGATCAATCCTTCGGTGGATTGGACGACGGATGCGGAGACAAACGAGCTGGTTCGGATGATCTTCGAGCGGTACCACCAGAAGCTGAACGAGCTGCACGATCAGGCGGAGCGCGAGAGGCTGAAAGTTCAGATTGGCGATGACCTGCCCCCGGGAATCATTCAGAAAGTGAAGGTATATGTGGCCAAAAAGCGGAAGCTGATGGTCGGTGACAAGATGGCCGGGCGGCACGGAAACAAAGGGGTTATTGCCAAGATCGTGCCTATCGAAGATATGCCGTTCCTGGAGGACGGTACGCCGGTGGACATTATTCTGAATCCGCTGGGCGTGCCGTCGCGAATGAACCTGGGCCAGATTCTGGAGACCATGCTGGGCTGGGCCGGAAAGAAGATGGGTGTGAAGTACGCATCTCCGGTGTTCGACGGTGCAACGCTGGAAGAGATCAAAGAGGAGATGCGCAAGGCAGGTCTGCCGGAGTCCGGCAAGGTGCGGCTGTACGATGGCCGTACAGGCGAGCCGTTTGATGAAGAGGTTCTGGTGGGATACATCTACATGATGAAGCTGGCCCACCTGGTGGAGGACAAGATTCACGCACGCTCCATCGGGCCATATTCGCTGATTACCCAGCAGCCGCTGGGCGGAAAGGCCCAGTTCGGCGGGCAGCGTTTTGGTGAGATGGAGGTCTGGGCGCTTGAAGCCTACGGTGCGGCCTACACCCTGCAGGAGATCCTTACCGTCAAGTCGGACGACGTGAAAGGCCGCTCACGGGCCTACGAGGCCATTGTTAAAGGCGAAAATATGCCAGAGCCCGGCATCCCAGAATCCTTCAATGTGCTGATGAAGGAGCTCATGGGACTGGGCCTGGATGTGGAGTTGGAGTAATATTTGGGTGGGAAAACCTGAATAGATTTGGAGGTTTTACCCTTGATTTCCATGAAGAAAGAAGCAGGCAAGTTTGGTGGACGCCGCTTCACGCGGATGTCCATTGGTCTGGCTTCGCCAGACAAAATTCTGGAGTGGTCTCACGGTGAAGTGCTGAAACCGGAGACCATTAACTACCGGTCCTACAAACCGGAGAAGGACGGTTTGTTCTGCGAGAAGATCTTCGGGCCGGTAAAGGACTACGAATGCCACTGCGGAAAATACAAGCGGATCCGGTACAAAGGAATTGTCTGCGATCGGTGTGGCGTTGAAGTAACCACCAAGAGCGTGCGCCGGGAGCGGATGGGGCATATCACCCTGGCCGTTCCGGTAGTGCATATCTGGTTCTGGAAATCGCTGCCATCGAAGATCAGCTACATTCTGGGCCTCTCCATCAAGGAGCTGGAGCGCATTATTTACTATGAAGCTTACGTTGTAATTCAGCCCGGAAATACGGATCTGAAGGAAAAGCAGCTCCTTGAGGAAGAGGAGTACTACCGGATCATTAGTGAGGTAAAGGATGATCCGGAAAACCCGTTTATTGCGAAGACGGGTGGAGAAGCGATTCTGGAGCTGCTCCGAAGGGTGGATATTAACGAGCTGAGCCTGGAACTGCGGGAGCAGGCCCGGAAGGAAACTTCGGCGCAGCGTAAGGCCGAAATCCTGAAGCGTCTCAAAGTTATCGAGGCGTTCAAACCCAAAGATGACCATAAGGTCAACAAGCCGGAGTGGATGGTACTAACGGTGCTGCCTGTCATTCCGCCGGAACTCCGGCCGCTGGTGCCGCTGGAAGGCGGGCGGTTTGCTACTTCGGATCTGAACGATCTGTACCGGCGGGTGATTATCCGCAACAACCGTTTGAAAAAACTGATGGAGATTCGCGCACCTGAAGTGATTCTCAAGAACGAGAAGCGGATGCTTCAGGAGGCGGTGGATTCGCTACTGGACAACGGCCGCAAGACGGTTGCGGTACGCGGCGATGGCAACCGGCCGCTGAAGTCGCTCTCCGATATGCTGAAAGGCAAACAGGGCCGCTTCCGCCAGAACCTGCTGGGCAAGCGCATCGACTATTCGGGCCGCTCGGTGATCGTCGTCGGTCCGGAGCTGAAGATGCACCAGTGCGGCCTGCCCAAAGATATGGCCCTGGAGCTGTTCAAACCGTTTATCATCAATAAGCTGGTGGAACGCGGCTTTGTTAAGACAGTGAAGAGCGCCAAAAAGCTGATTGAAAAGCGCGTTCCTGAAATCTGGGACATTCTCGAAGAGATTGTTGAAGACCATCCGGTTCTGCTGAACCGTGCACCCACGCTGCACCGGCTGGGTATTCAGGCCTTTCAGCCCATTTTGATTGAGGGCAAGGCCATTCAGATTCACCCGCTGGTCTGTGCTGCTTTTAACGCTGACTTTGACGGTGACCAGATGGCGGTTCACGTACCGCTCTCTCCAGAGGCACAGGCCGAGGCGGCCGTCATCATGCTTTCCAGCCATAACATCCTTTCGCCGGCGCACGGAAAGCCACTTGCCATCCCGAGCCAGGATATGGTAATTGGCTGTTATTACCTTACCAAGGCCAAAAACGGTGAACCGGGTGAAGGAAAGATTTTTAGCTCACCGGAAGAAGTTCTGGTAGCCTACAACAATGGGAAAATCGGACTGCATGCAAAAATCAAAGTGCAGATCAACGGTGAGCTGATTGATACGACGACAGGACGGGTTATCTTCAACCAGTATGTTCCGGAAGGACTCGGGTTCATCAACGAGCTGCTCACCAAGAAGCGCCTGGAGGAAATTGTTGGCGAAGCCTATCTGAGGCTTGGCAACTACAAAACGGTTGAGTTCTTGGACCGGCTGAAAGAGATCGGTTTCTACTACGCCACCAAATCCGGCGTCTCCATCGGGATGGACGACGTGGAGATTCCGGAAGAAAAAGAGCAGATGATTCAGGATGCTTACAGCAAGGTGGAGAAGGTTCAGGAGCGCTACGAGCGCGGCGTGATCACCGACGGTGAGCGGTACAACCAGGTCATCGATATCTGGACGAACACCACAAACGAGATCGGTGAGCGGATGTTCGAACACATGCGCAAGTCCCGCCAGGGCTTTAACCCGCTGTTCATGATGGCAGACTCCGGTGCGCGCGGTTCAAAAGAGCAGATTCGTCAGCTGGCGGGCATGCGCGGACTAATGGCCAAGCCGCAGAAGAAGATGACCGGTTCTATCGGTGAAATCATCGAATCGCCCATTACGGCGAACTTTAAAGAAGGTCTCTCGGTGCTGGAATACTTCATTTCCACGCACGGCGCACGAAAAGGTCTAGCAGATACGGCCCTGAAAACGGCCGACGCCGGTTACCTGACGCGGCGTCTGGTGGATGTGGCCCAGGACGTAACCGTTACCATGCACGACTGCGGTACCATTCTGGGGCTGCGGATCTCCGACCTGAAAGAGGGTGAGGAGGTTATTGAGCCGCTGCGGGACCGGATCCTGGGCCGTGTGGCAGCGGAAGATGTGTACGATCCTGAAACCGGCGAAATTCTGGTGGAAGCCGGTACCCTGATTACAGAAGACATTGCTGACCGCATTGCGGACGCCGGCGTGGAATCGGTGTACATCCGTTCGGTGCTAACCTGTGAAGCCCGGCGCGGTGTCTGTGCCCTCTGTTACGGCATGAACATGGCGACCCACCGGCTGGTGGAGCTGGGCGAGGCTGTGGGTGTCATGGCGGCACAGAGTATCGGAGAGCCGGGTACGCAGCTAACGCTGCGGACGTTCCACATCGGTGGTACGGCGGCGCGTATCGCCGCTCAGTCCAAAGCCTATGCCAAGACCGACGGCCGCGTACAATTCGAAAATCTGCGGTTGATCGAACAGTTCGATGGAACCAAAGTTACCCTGCGCCGGAATGGACGTATCAAGATTGTAGATGAGAACAACCGGGTTACTTCACAGCTCATTGTTCCATACGGTGCGCGGGTGATTGTGGAAGACGGCCAGGAAGTGAAACGCGGTCAGGCTCTGTTCACCTGGGATCCGTACTCCGCGTCCATTCTGGCGACCAAGTCTGGTAAGGTCGTCTTTCAGGATCTGGTGGAGAAAGTTACGTTTAAGGAAGAGCTGGATGAAACCAGTGCCCGGAAGGAGCGGGTCATCATCGATACCCGGGCCCGGGCTCTCAGCCCGCGGATCCTCATCGTGAATGATAAGGGCGAGACGCTGGAATCGCATATTCTGCCCACCGGCGCCATTCTGCAAGTCAGCGAAGGGCAGGAGGTGAATGCGGGCGATATCCTGGTGAAAATTCCGCGCGAAATTGCCAAGACGCGGGACATTACCGGTGGTCTGCCGCGTGTGGCCGAGCTGTTTGAGGCCCGCCGGCCCAAAGATCCCGCCATCGTTAGTGAGATCGATGGAATTGTGTCTTTCAGCGAGGTACGCAAGGGTGTGCGGAAAATCACCGTCACCTCCAAAGACGGTGTGGACGTGAAGACCTACATCGTCCCGTACGGGAAGCACGTTTTGGTACAGGAAGGCGACTACGTAACCGCAGGCGAGAAGCTAACCGAGGGTTCCGTTTCGCCGCAGGACATCCTGAACATCCTGGGTCCAAACAAAGTGCAGGAGTACTTGGTAAATGAAATCCAGGAGGTGTACCGTCTGCAGGGTGTCCGGATCAACGACAAGCACATTGAGATCATTGTGCGCCAGATGCTGCAGAAGGTGAAGATCGAAGATCCGGGCGACACGAATTACCTGGAAGGCGATATTGTTGACAAGTTCCGCTTCCTGGAAGAGAATGAGAAGCTGATGCAGAAAGTGGTGGTAACGGATCCGGGCGATTCGAAGTTCCGCCGCGGCGAGCTGATCGATCCTGACGACTTTGAGCGGATCAACCAGCGACTGGAGAAAGCCGGGAAGCGGCAGGCACAGGCAAGGAAACCGCGGCCGGCAACCTTCAAACCGATTCTGTTGGGTATTACCAAAGCAGCGCTGACCACGGAAAGCTTCCTATCGGCTGCATCGTTCCAGGAAACCACGCGCGTGCTGGCCGATGCGGCCATCGCCGGCAAAGTCGACCATCTCTATGGCCTCAAAGAGAATGTGATTATGGGGAACCTGATCCCGGCCGGTACGGGATTCCAGGCCTACAGCGAGATTATGGTGGTTAATAAGAAGGAGGAGGCCGAAGCCGAAGAGGCGGCCAAGATGGCGGAGAAGGAGCCGGTTAAAACCGATGAAATCATGAAGTTAGAGAAATAAAAAAAAGTTGACAAATCGTAAAAATTTTATTAAATATTGTGTCTGTTTGACGACGACGAGGAGGTAGGAACATTGCCGACGATTAACCAGCTGATCCGGAAAGGACGCGAACGGGTTATTAAGAAAAACAAAGTGCCCGCGCTGAAGGCGTGTCCGCAAAAGCGGGGCGTTTGTACGCGTGTTTACACCACCACGCCGAAGAAGCCCAATTCGGCGCTTCGAAAGGTGGCACGTGTACGCCTGACCAATGGGATTGAAGTGACGGCCTACATTCCTGGTGAAGGGCACAATCTGCAGGAACACAGCATTGTGCTCATCCGGGGAGGCCGTGTGAAGGATCTGCCGGGCGTCCGGTATCACATTATTCGGGGTACCCTGGACGCAGCCGGAGTGGAAGACCGTCGGAATAGCCGCTCTAAATACGGTACGAAGCGGCCCAAGTAACGGACGAACAGCGTTACGCGGTAGGTATTTCTGGATGAAAATTCCCCTTCTCAGGGGAGTTTTCATGTCTGGAGAACGGAAAGAAAAGGGTTGGAGAACAAATGCCAAGGCGAAAACGAGCGACAAAGCGGGACATTTTGCCGGATCCGAAGTACAATAGCAAGCTGGTGGCCAAGTTTATCAACAATATTATGCGGCACGGGAAGAAGAGCATCGCTGAAAAAATCATGTACCGTGCCCTGGAAATTGTGGAACAGAAGACCGGGAAGAACTGCCTGGAGGTTTTTGAGAAGGCCATCGAGAATGCCCGTCCGCTGCTGGAAGTGAAATCCCGGCGGGTGGGCGGCGCTACCTATCAGGTGCCAGTGGAAGTCCCGCCGGAAAGAGGCACAGCCTTGGCGATGCGCTGGCTCATTGCGTTTGCGAAGGCGCGTTCTGAAAAAACCATGGCGGAGAAGCTGGCGGCAGAATTGATCGCTGCTTACAAAAACGAAGGTGCAACCATTAAGAAACGAGAAGATACACATCGGATGGCTGAGGCAAACAAGGCGTTCGCCCATTTCCGGTGGTAAAAGAGAACGAGGAAAGGATTGAAGTAGAAACATGGCAAGAAGGCATCCCATCGAAAAAACGCGAAATATCGGCATCATGGCCCATATTGATGCCGGGAAAACCACCACAACGGAGCGGATCCTGTTCTACACCGGACGGATCCACCGGATGGGCGAAGTACACGACGGCGCCGCAACTACGGACTGGATGGAGCAGGAAAAGGAGCGCGGCATCACCATCACTTCCGCAGCGGTTACCTGCTTCTGGAAAGGACACCGGATCAACATTATTGACACGCCGGGACATGTGGATTTTACTGTAGAGGTGGAACGGTCGCTGCGGGTTCTGGATGGGGCCGTGGCTATCTTCTGTGCCGTCGGTGGTGTGGAACCGCAGTCGGAAACCGTTTGGCGCCAGGCAGACAAGTATCATGTTCCCAGAATTGCTTTTGTGAACAAGATGGATCGCGTGGGCGCAGATTTCTTTAACGTGATCAAAATGATGAAGGAGCGCCTGGGCGCCAATCCCATTCCCATCCAGCTGCCTATGGGCGAGGGAGATCTGTTTAACGGCCTGATCGATCTCATCAAAATGAAGGGCGTGGTGTATAACGAACAGACGCTGGGCAAAAACTGGGATGAGATCGACATACCCAAGGATCTTGAGGAGATCGCCCATGAATACCGGCAGCGGATGATCGAGGCCCTTTCTGATTACGATGACAACATTATGATGAAATACCTGGAAAATGAGGAGATTGCAGAAGAGGAGATAAAGGCAGCGCTGCGGAAGGCAACGCTGGATGTTTCCGTTACACCGGTCCTATGTGGCTCTGCTTACAAGAACAAGGGTGTACAGCGGCTGCTGGATGCGGTGGTGGACTTTCTGCCTTCTCCGGTGGATATGCCGAAGATCCGCGGTATTCACCCGTGGACGGAGAAGGAAGAGTTTCGCGAACCGCGCGACGATGAACCTTTTGCCGCACTGGCTTTCAAGATTCAGACGGATCCTTACGTTGGAAAGCTAACCTACTTCCGCGTGTATTCTGGCACGGCCAAGGCTGGGTCCTATGTTTTCAATGCCAATACCGGCAAGAAGGAGCGACTGGGCCGCATCCTTCAGATGATGGCTAACAAGCGGGAAGACATCGAAGAGGTTTTCACCGGTGACATTGTGGCGGCTGTGGGCTTGCGCAACACCAAAACCGGCGATACGATTTGTGATCCAAAGCATCCTATTGTGCTGGAGTCGATGCAGTTTCCGGAGCCGGTTCTGATGGTGGCCATCGAGCCCAAGAGCCAGGCGGAGCAGGATAAACTCAACGATGCCCTGTTGAAATTGGCGGAGGAAGACCCGACATTTCAGGTGCGCACCGATGAGGAAACCGGCCAGACGATTATCTCCGGGATGGGAGAGCTCCATCTGGAGATTTTGACCGACCGTCTGCGCCGCGAATTTAATGTGCAGGCCAATATTGGCAAGCCGCAGGTTGCCTACCGCGAAACCATTACCAAGAGGGTCCGGGCGGAAGGCAAGTTCATCCGGCAAACAGGTGGGCGCGGGCAGTACGGCCACGTAGTGGTAGAATTTGAGCCGGCAGAACGCGGTACCGGATTCATTTTTGAGAATAAGATTGTGGGCGGTGTTATTCCCAAAGAGTACATCAATCCGGTCCGGGATGGCATCCGGGAAGCCATGGGCAATGGTGTAATTGCCGGCTTCCCGCTCATTGACATCAAGGCCACGCTGGTGGACGGTTCGTACCATCCGGTGGATTCTTCAGAGGTGGCCTTCAAGATTGCCGGTTCTCTGGCGCTCAAAGAAGCCGTGCTGAAGGCCGACCCGATCATTCTCGAACCCATCATGAATATCGAGATTATTACACCCGAAGAGTACCTGGGCGATGTACTTGGCGATCTGAATGCCCGGCGCGGGAAGGTGATCGGGATCTTTCCGCGCAAAGACGCGCAGGTGATTGCGGCCGTCGTGCCGCTGCGGGAAATGTTTGGTTATGCAACTGCACTGCGATCTATGACGCAGGGTAGAGCTATTTACACCATGCAGTTCTCTCATTATCAGGAATTGCCAAAAGACCTGGCAAACGAGATGATCGAGAAGGTGGGATTGGTGAAGGTTACAGCCTAAGGGTTTTGATCTAAGGAGGGAAACAATGGCAAAGCAAAAATTCGAACGCAAGAAGCCGCATGTGAACGTTGGGACCATCGGTCACGTTGACCACGGGAAGACCACCCTGACAGCAGCCATTACGTACTACCTGAGCAACAAAGGTCTGGCACAGGCCCGTTCTTTTGATTCCATTGACAATGCGCCGGAAGAGAAAGAGCGCGGAATCACCATTCAGACGGCTCACGTGGAGTACGAAACGGAGAACCGCCACTACGCTCATGTGGACTGTCCGGGACACGCAGACTACGTGAAGAACATGATTACCGGTGCAGCCCAGATGGACGGGGCTGTGTTGGTGGTGAGTGCTGCGGACGGTCCGATGCCGCAGACGCGTGAGCACATTCTGCTGGCTCGTCAGGTGGGGGTTCCTTACATTGTGGTGTTTTTGAACAAGGTGGATCAGGTGGATGATCCGGAGTTGCTGGAGCTGGTGGAGCTTGAGATTCGGGAGCTGCTGAATCAGTATGAGTTTCCGGGCGATGAGGTGCCCATTATCCGCGGCAGCGCCCTGAAGGCTCTGGAAAATCCCAACGATCCGGAAGCCACCAAATGCATTCAGGAGCTTCTGGATGCCATGGATGAGTACATTCCGGTACCTGAGCGCGATGTGGACAAGCCGTTTTTGATGCCGATTGAGGACGTGTTTAGCATTACGGGGCGGGGGACGGTTGTGACGGGTCGTGTTGAGCGTGGCAAGGTGAAGGTGGGTGATGAGGTAGAGGTGATAGGTTTTGGCACCCACATGAAGACGGTGGTGACGGGTGTAGAGATGTTTCGTAAGACTTTGGATGAGGGGATTGCGGGGGATAATATAGGGGTTTTGCTTCGTGGAGTGGACAAGGATGAGGTAGAGCGAGGGATGGTGGTGGCGGCGCCTGGTTCGATTACGCCGCACAAGAAGTTTCAGGGTGAGGTGTATGTATTGAAGAAAGAGGAGGGTGGTCGTCACACGCCGTTTTTCAACGGGTACCGTCCCCAGTTTTACTTTCGGACGACGGATGTGACGGGTACGATCAAGCTTCCGGAAGGCGTTGAGATGGTGATGCCGGGAGACAATGTGACGATGGAGGTGGAGCTGATTTCGGAAGTGGCGATGGAAGAGGGTTTGCGGTTTGCCATTCGTGAAGGGGGCCGAACCGTTGGCGCTGGTGTTGTGGGTAAAATTCTGGAATAAGCGAAAAGGGAATTTCCCAACGAGGGAAGCTGGAGACAGGATATGCCTGGTCAGAAAATTCGCATAAAGCTGAAAGCATACGATCATCGGCTGATCGACCAGTCGGCAGAAAAAATTATCCGCACCGCGAAGGCCACAGGGGCGGCAATTTCCGGACCGATTCCACTTCCGACGGACCGGACGGTTTACACGGTAAACCGGTCGCCCCATGTGGACAAAAAGTCGCGTGAGCAGTTCGAGACGCGGATTCATAAGCGGCTGATTGACATCCTGAATTCAACGCCGAAGACAATTGACGCACTGATGAAGCTAGAACTGCCGGCTGGTGTGGACGTCGAGATAAAGGTCTAACGGGAAAGACGGCAAGGACGAAGAGATGGTTGGATTGCTGGGACGAAAACTTGGCATGACCCGCATTTTCGCGGAAGACGGGACGAATATCCCGGTAACCGTAATTGAGGCGGGGCCATGCTTTGTGACGCAGATTAAGACGCCGGAGAAGGACGGCTATTCTGCCGTTCAGCTGGGCTTCATGGAAAAGAAAGAGAAACGCACGACCAAGCCCTTGCTGGGGCATTTTGCTAAGGCGGGTGTGAAGCCGCTGCGCTACTTGCGCGAGTTTCGCGACTTTGACATTGGCCGGGAACTGAAACTGGGGGATCAAATTGGAGTTGAAGTTTTCGAGCCCGGCGATGTGGTAGATGTTTCTGGGCGGACCAAGGGCCGTGGGTTTCAGGGGGTGGTGAAACGCCACGGGTTTGGTGGCGGACCCAAATCACACGGCCAGAGTGATCGTCTTCGTGCCCCCGGTTCCATCGGCCAGGCCTCTTTCCCATCGCGGGTGTTCAAGGGGCTGAAAATGGCCGGCCATATGGGGAACCGGAGGGTCACCATCAAAAATCTTGTGGTGGTGAAGGTTATCCCGGAGCAAAATCTGATTCTTGTCCGGGGAGGCGTTCCGGGTGCAGTGAACAGCATAGTGGAAATTAAGAAAAAATAGAGGGTGAAGTGAAGGCGGATCTCTACAAGCTGGACGGGACGAAAGAAGAAGCTGCGGTGGAACTGCCAGCGCATATTTTCGATATTAAGCCGAATGATCATGCAATTTACCTGGATGTAAAGGCGATTCTGGCGCATCAGCGGCAGGGTACTGCGGCTACCAAAAACCGGGCTCTTGTCCGGGGTGGAGGGCGTAAGCCCTGGAGGCAGAAAGGAACCGGACGTGCCCGTGCGGGAAGTATCCGTTCACCGCTCTGGCGCGGAGGCGGAACCATTTTCGGGCCGCAGCCGCGGACGTATGACCTGAAGGTTAATAAAAAGGTGAAGATTCTGGCCAGAAAATCGGTTTATACATACAAGGCCAAAGACGGGGCCGTAAAGGTGGTCGAAGACCTGAAGTTCCCGCAACCGAAAACAAGGGAATTCTACAATCTGCTAAAGAAATGGGAACTGGAAGGTCGGAAGATTACGCTGCTGCTTAGTGATATCCGCGAGGATGTCGTGCGGTCCGGTCGGAATTTGCCCAATGTAAAGATCCGGCTTGCCCGGGATGCTTCAACGTACGACCTGCTGAATAATGAAGTGCTGTTGTTGGAGCAGAGTGCGCTTGAGAAACTGCAAGAGGTGTTTCCATCATGATGGATCCGTATGACATCATTATCCGGCCGATTCTGACGGAAAAGATGACGCGGCTCAAAGAGCTGAATAACCAGTACGCCTTTGAGGTGCGGAAAGATGCGAACAAGATCGAGATCAAACGTGCTGTGGAAGAGCGCTTTGGCGTACGGGTGCTAAAGGTTCGCACCATTAACGTGCGGGGCAAAAAGCGCCGCTTGGGCCGGTTCGAGGGGAAACGGTCGTCCTGGAAAAAGGCCATTGTGACGCTGGCTGAAGGCGATACCATCGATTTTGTGACGGGGACGTAGTCACTTGAGATAGATTTGCGGAGGAATCGATGCCACTCAAAAAATACAAACCGGTAACGCCGTCGCTTCGGTTTCGGATGACACCGACATTCGAGGAGATCACCCGGACTGAGCCGGAGAAGTCGTTGCTGCAGCCACTGAAGAAGACCGGTGGCCGGAATAACCTGGGCCGGATTACCTGCCGGCACCGCGGGGGTGGTCACAAACGGCTTTACCGGATTATTGATTTTAAGCGGGACAAGGATGGCATTCCAGCCCGTGTGGATTCGATTGAATACGATCCCAACCGTTCCGCTTACATTGCGCTTCTGGTATACATGGACGGCGAAAAGCGCTACATTCTCTGGCCGCACGGGCTGAAGGTTGGCGATATCGTCATGTCCGGCGAAGAGGCGGAGATCAAAGTTGGAAATTGCTTGCCGCTGGCCAAAATCCCGCTGGGAACGCTGGTGCACAATGTGGAACTGAAGATCGGAAAAGGCGGCCAGCTGGCGCGTAGTGCCGGAACGTACGCACAGATTCTGGCTAAGGAAGGAAATTACGTACATCTCAAGCTGCCGTCCGGGGAGGTGCGGCTGGTACACGAGCGCTGTCGGGCCACGATCGGGCAGGTTGGTAATCTGGATCATGAAAATGTGGTGCTGGGCAAGGCTGGAGCCAGCCGCTGGTTGGGAATCCGCCCGTCGGTACGCGGTGTGGCCATGAACCCGATCGATCACCCGATGGGTGGTGGTGAAGGCAAAACATCCGGTGGCCGCCATCCCTGTTCTCCCTGGGGATGGAAAACAAAAGGCCTGAAAACCCGGAAGAAGAAGCCATCGGATAAATACATTGTCCGGCGTAGGAAGTGAGTTGACTGATGAGGTGCACAGATGCCGAGATCGGTTAAGAAAGGACCTTACATTGATCAGAAACTGCTGAAAAAAATTCAGCAGCTGAACGAAAAAGGCGAAAAGCGGGTCATCAAAACCTGGGCCCGGCGTTCGGTTATACCGCCGGAATTTGTCGGGCATACGATTGCGGTGCACAACGGAAACAAATTCATACCGGTATTTATTACGGAAAACATGGTAGGGCACAAGCTGGGAGAGTTTGCGCCAACCCGCACCTTTCGCGGTCATGGCGGAAAGAAGGCGGAGAAAGCGGCGCGCAGGAAATAATGGGATAAAGTGGGTAGCGAAATGGATGCGATAGCACGAGCACGGTTTATTCGAATGTCGCCCAGGAAGGTCCGCAGAGTAGCGGACCTGGTCCGTGGAAAAAAGGTAAATGCAGCGCTGGATCTGCTGCATTTTACGCCGAAGGCGGCAGCCAAGCCGCTAGCAAAGGTGATCCATTCGGCGGCAGCCAATTTTCTGAACAATACGCCCGTGGGGCAAAAAGTGGATCCGGATTCTCTGGTAATCAAAGAATTGCGGGTGGATGAAGGGCCCACACTTAAGCGCTACCGTGCCGGATCGATGGGGCGGGTTATGCGTATCCGTAAGCGAACGAGCCATATTTTTGTGCGTGTGGGTACTCTGGAAGAAACCGGGGAAGAAGAGGAATAAAATTTGGAGGATAAACCTTGGGGCAGAAAACACACCCAATCGGTTTTCGGCTTGGCGTAATTAAGACCTGGAGTTCCAACTGGTTTGATGAGCGCAATTTTGCGGACAAGCTTCATGAAGATCTGATGCTCCGCCGGTACATCCGGCAGCGTTTGCCCAATGCGGGAATTTCGAAGATCGAAATTGAGCGGACGCCAAAACGGGTAACCGTAACGATCAATACGGCCAAGCCGGGTATCGTTATCGGCCGGAAAGGTCAGGAAGTAGATCAGCTAATGGAAGAGCTGCGGCGCCTGACCAATAAAGATGTACAGGTGAACGTGAATGAAATTAAACGGCCGGAGCTGGATGCTTATCTGGTGGCGGAGAACATTGCCCGCCAGCTGGAGGCCAAAATTTCCTGGCGCCGTGCAATGAAACGCGCCATTATGGCCGCGATGCGCATGGGGGCCGAAGGGATTAAAATTAAAGTGGCCGGCCGGTTGGGTGGTGCGGAAATGGCCCGGCGGGAGACGTATAAAGAAGGTGTAATTCCTCTGCAGACCCTGCGAGCAGATATTGACTATGCCCAGGCAACAGCCATTACGCAGTACGGCTGTATTGGGGTGAAGGTGTGGATCTGTAAGGGCATGGTTCTGGAATCGGTTTTGGATTAAGCCAGAAGGAGTTTGGCCCATGTTAATGCCAAAACGAGTAAAATATCGGAAGCAGCAGCGCGGCCGGATGAAAGGCAAGGCCAAGGGAGGAACGCAGCTGGCTTTTGGCAGCTATGGTCTGAAAGCTCTTGAACCGGCCTGGATTACCAGCCGGCAGATTGAGGCAGCGCGTGTTGCAATTATCCGCCATGTCAAACGCGGTGGGCGGTTGTGGATCCGAATTTTTCCCGATAAACCGGTTACCAAAAAACCGCTGGAAACACGGATGGGTAAAGGGAAAGGAAATCCGGAGTACTGGGTTGCCGTGGTCAAGCCGGGCCGCATTCTTTTTGAGCTGGAAGGTGTTCCGTTTGAGGTGGCTCAGGAGGCAATGCGTTTGGCTTCCCACAAACTGCCCATTAAAACCCGTTTTGTTCATATTGGCGAACATGTAGCGAGGGTGTAGCCATGAAAATGCACGAAATCCGCGAGCTGACACTGGACGAGCTGAAAATGAGGCTGGAGGAGGCCAAAGAGGAGCTGGCGAACCTTCGCATTCAGCATTCTCTGGGGCAGCTGAACAATCCGCTGCGGATCCGGATGGTTCGGCGGGAAATTGCCCGACTGAAAACTGTGATCCGCGAATACGAACTTGGAATTCGCAAACCCAGAGGTGCAGAAGCGGAAAAGGCAGAAAAAGCATAATAGTTGGGAGCTCAGATGACTGCACAAGCACGAGGCCGAAGGAGAGTCATTCAGGGCGTCGTTGTAAGCGACAAAATGGATAAGACCCGCGTGGTGAAAATAACGCGGCTGGTTAAACACCCGCTGTACAAAAAGTATATTAAGCGTAGCCGCAAGTTTATGATGCACGACGAAAACAATGAAACGCGGGTTGGCGACGTGGTGAAGATGATGGAAACGCGGCCGCTGAGCCGCTGGAAGCGCTGGCGTCTGCTCGAGATTGTGGAACGGGCGAAGTAACGGTAAGGGGTAAGCAATGATTCAGGAATATACTCGGCTGAATGTTGCGGACAACACGGGAGCGAAAAAAGTAATGTGCATCCGCGTGCTGGGAGGCAGCAAAAAGCGCTACGGCACAGTGGGAGATATTATTGTGGTTTCGGTGAAATCGGCCATTCCCGGAGGCAGCGTGAAAAAAGGTGACGTCCACCGGGCCGTGATTGTCCGCACGAAAAAAGAAATTGCCCGTCCGGATGGTTCGTACATCCGGTTTGACGAAAATGCAGCCGTGCTGATTGACAACGATGGTGAACCGCGGGGAACGCGCATTTTTGGGCCCGTTGCCCGCGAATTGCGTGAAAAACAGTTTATGAAGATTGTGTCCTTAGCGCCGGAGGTGCTGTAGCCGTGAGCAAGAAGAAAAAAGAGAAAAAGGAACGCCCAAAACCGCTGTTCGTAAAGAAAAACGATATTGTGGTGGTGATCTCCGGCGATGACCGGGGAAAACAGGGGAAAGTGCTGAAAGTCTTCCCGAAAGAGCAGCGGATTATTGTGGAGGGGATTAACTTCATCAAGCGGCACACCCGGCCATCGCAAAAGAATCCACAGGGCGGAATTATCGAAAAAGAAGCGCCCATTCATGTGTCCAATGTGATGGTGGTGTGCAGCAAGTGCGGACAGCCAACACGGGTGGGACACCAGATCCTGAATGATGGGTCCAAAATCCGTGTATGCAAAAAGTGCGGTGAAATGCTGGAAGCGGCCTAATCGAACGTGCATGGAATGGGGATGTCAATGAAGGAAAAGGATTATCAACCGCGATTGAAGGTTTTTTACTATGAACATGTGGTCCCGGCGCTTATGAAGCGTTTCGGGTATAAGAATATTATGCAAGTTCCGCGGCTGGAAAAGATTGTGGTGAATATGGGAGTTGGAGAAGCGGTGCAAAATCCGAAGGCTCTCGAGTGGGCGGTTGCCGATTTGATGCAAATTACCGGTCAGAAGCCGTCCATCCGTAGGGCCAAAAAGTCCATCTCCAACTTCAAGCTGCGGAAGGGGATGGAAATTGGATGCATGGTGACCCTGCGGCGGGACCGGATGTATGAATTTTTCGACCGTCTGATCAATCTGGCACTGCCGCGTGTGCGGGATTTCCGGGGGCTTTCGGACAAATCCTTTGACGGCCATGGCAATTACAGCCTGGGAATTCGGGAACAGATCATTTTCCCGGAAATTGATTACGATAAAGTAGAGAAGATTCGGGGAATGGATGTAACCATCTGCACAACGGCAGAAACGGACGAAGAAGCTTTTGAGCTTCTAAAAGAGTTTGGAATGCCGTTCAGGAAGCGATAAACGGAATGGTGATGCGAATAAAGAGAGGGGTGCACGTTGGCACGGAAAGCACTGATTGTTAAAGCACAGCGGCCGCAGAAGTTTAAGGTAAGGCAGTACAACCGCTGCCGGCGGTGCGGCCGGCCACGGGCCTATTTGCGTAAGTTTGGGCTTTGCCGAATCTGTTTTCGTGAACTGGCGCTGAAGGGAGAAATTCCTGGCGTCGTAAAGGCAAGCTGGTAATTAGGACAGGAGAGCTGAACCCATGACGATGACGGATCCTATTGCGGATTATTTGACTCGAATCCGGAATGCGGTGAAAGCGAAACACCGCAAAGTCGATATCCCCGCTTCCAATATGAAGCGGAGCATTACCCAGATTCTGCTCGAACATAAATTTATTGAGAATTATGTGAATATCGAGGACGGTAAACAGGGCATTATCCGAATCTATTTGAAATATGGACCGAATGAAGAGCCGGTGATCCACGGGCTGAAGCGTATCAGCAAACCGGGGCGCCGGGTCTATGTGGATAAAGATCACATTCCCCGGGTGATGAATAACCTGGGAATCGCGATTATGAGTACATCCCAGGGGGTGATGACCAATAAAAAGGCGATGAAGCTGGGGATTGGTGGCGAAGTAATCTGTTACGTGTGGTGATAAGCTAAGCGGGAGGTACGTTCCGTGTCTCGAGTGGGAAAAGCGCCCATTCCAATTCCGGAGGGCGTGGAAGTAAAGATCGAAAAGAATGTGGTGAAAGTAAAAGGGCCGAAAGGGGAGCTGGAGCAGTGGGTCGATCCGTCCATTCAGGTAAGAATTGAAGACGGACAGGTTATTTTGACCCGGCCCAGCGATAACCGGCATCACAAAGCCCTGCACGGGCTATACCGGTCTCTGGTAGCCAATATGGTAGAAGGTGTGTCCAGAGGGTTTGAAAAGAAGCTGCAGATCGAGGGGGTTGGCTACCGGGCGGAGAAGAAAGGGAAAGCTGTGGTTTTTGCCCTTGGCTTTTCGCACCCGATCGTTTTTATCCCGCCTGAGGGGGTGCAGATAGAGGTGGCCTCTCCTACAGAGCTAACGATTTCTGGGTGCGATAAGCAGCTGGTGGGGCAGACGGCTGCGAAAATTCGTTCCTTCCGTCCGCCCGAGCCGTACAAGGGCAAAGGCATTCGGTATGCAGACGAAGTGATCCGGCGTAAAGCGGGCAAATCGGCTGGCTAATGGATTTGGCTGAAACAATTTGGAGCAGGGTAAAAGGCGATGGCGAATAAACAGATTGAAAAAAGACTGAAACGGCTGCGAAGGAAAAAGCGGATCCGCAAAAAGGTGTTTGGTACGCCGGAGCGTCCAAGGCTAACGGTGTACCGTAGCTTGAAACATATTTACGCCCAGCTGGTGGATGATGTGAACCAGCGGACCATAACCGGTGTTTCGTCGCTGACACCTTCGCTACGGGATAAAGTAGCGGAGGCCCGTAAAGAAGGGAAGATCGCTGTAGCGAAGCTGATCGGACAGGAGATTGCCAAACGGGCTCTGGAAAAGGGGATTGAACAGGTGGTGTTTGACCGGAACGGTTTTCTGTATCATGGGCGCGTTAAAGCGGTCGCAGACGGGGCCCGGGAAGGCGGATTGAAATTTTAAGGACCGATAGCGGAAGGAGGTACCGTTGGAGCGCTTGCGAATTAATCCCAGCGAACTGGATTTGAAAGAGAAGGTTGTCCACCTGAACCGGGTGGCCAAAGTGGTGAAAGGTGGCCGCCGTTTCAGTTTTAACTGCATTGTGGTGGTGGGCGACGGACATGGGATTGTTGGAGTTGGGTTTGGCAAGGCCAATGAAGTGACGGATGCCATCAACAAGGCGACCGAAAACGCCAAAAAAAATCTTGTGCGGGTGAAGGTTGTGAACGGCACCATACCGCATGCGGTTATCAGCAAATACGGTGCGGCGAAGGTACTGCTCAAGCCGGCGGCTCCCGGTACCGGTGTGATTGCTGGGGGCGCGGTCCGTGCCATTATGGATGCAGCAGGTATCCGCGATGTGCTGACCAAAAACCTGGGGTCCACCAACCCGCACAATGTAGTGAAGGCCACGTTGAAGGGGCTTTTGGAGATGCGGGACGCCTATACGGTGGCGCGCGAACGGGGCATGTCTCTGGTAGAACTTTTTTCGAAGGAATAGGCAGGGAATAAACCATGGCAAAAAAGAAAGTAAAGAAGCTGAAAATAACCCAGATCCGCAGCACCATCGATCGGCCCAAGAAGCAGAAGCTGACCATGGCGGCGCTGGGCCTGCGGAAGATCCGCCAAACGGTGGTGCATAATGATACGCCGCAGATTCGCGGCATGATTCAAAAAGTGAGTCACCTGGTGACTGTAGAAGAATTTGAAGAGTAAAAGAGGTTTGGCAATGGATCTCGGAAGCTTGAAATATGCACCGGGTTCAGTAAAAAAAGAAAAGCGCGTCGGCCGTGGTCCGGGATCGGGGCATGGCAAGACCGCAACACGGGGGCATAACGGACAGAAATCCCGTTCCGGCGACAGCATTCCGCCCTGGTTTGAAGGCGGGCAGATGCCGCTGCAGCGGCGCCTGCCGAAGCGCGGTTTCGTCAACATCTTCCGAAAAGAATATGCGGTGGTTAATCTGCGCGACCTGAACCGGCTGGAAGGGGTGGACAAAGTTACGCCGGAACTGCTGTACGAAAGGCGTCTGGTTCGTAAAAAGAATATGCCCGTAAAAATTCTGGGTGAAGGAGAAATAACCCGGGCCATGGAAGTAACGGCACACGCATTCAGCAAATCGGCAAAGGAGAAGATTGAAGCGGCAGGTGGAAAGGCGATCGTGCTATGATTGAAAGTTTCCAGAACGTATTCAAGATTCCAGAGCTGAAGCGGCGGATCCTCTTCACCTTGGGGATCCTGGTTGTTTACCGTCTGGGAGGCCATATACCCACGCCGGGCATCAATACCCAGGCGCTGGCTGAATTCTTTGTGAGCGCCCAGAACACGCTCTTTGGCCTGTACGATATGTTTGCAGGCGGGGCCTTCCGCAAAGCAACTATCTTTGCCCTGGGCATTATGCCGTACATCTCTGCATCCATTATCCTGCAGCTTCTGGGTGCGGTGGTGCCTTATTTTCAGCGCCTGCAAAAGGAAGGGGAAGAAGGCCGGAAAAAAATTATTCAGTACACGCGCTACGGAACGGTCCTGATTTCGGCCATGCAGGCCTACGGGGTGAGCGTGTTTCTGGAAAATATCCCGATGACCAAATCCGGCCTGCTGGTGGTTCCCGAGCCGGGAATTGGTTTCCGGCTGCTGACCATGATTACGATGGCTACGGGAACGGTGTTTATTATGTGGCTGGGCGAGCAGATCGACGACCGTGGAATTGGAAACGGAATTTCCTTGATCATCTTTATAGGAATCATCGCCCGGTTTCCCAATGCCATTCTTGACGAGGTGCAGCAACTGGTGGCTGGCAACCGGGCCCTGCTGACGGAACTGCTGCTTCTGGCCCTGATGGTTCTCACCGTGGCGGCGGTGGTCCTGATTACTCAGGGAACCCGCAAGATTCCCGTTCAGTACGCCAAGCGGGTGGTGGGCCGGAAAATGTACGGCGGTCACAGCACCCACATCCCCATGCGGGTTAACACGGCTGGCGTGATGCCCATCATCTTTGCCCAGTCGATTATGTTCATTCCCAATACCTTTACCACGTTCTTTCCGAACAGCGAATTTATCGCCAATATCGGGGCACTCTTTGACATCACATCCGGTGTGTACTGGTTCTTTTACGGGATTCTCATTGTATTTTTCACATATTTTTACACCGCCATTGTATTCAATCCGGTGGATATCGCGGACAACATGAAAAAATATGGCGGGTTTATTCCGGGTGTACGTCCTGGAAAGAAGACATCCGAGTATCTGGATTATATTCTGACGCGTATTACTCTGCCGGGCTCCATTTTTCTGGCATTCATCGCCATTTTCCCGTACTTCATCATGAAGTATACAAATGTGAGCTACAATTTTGCTTCGTTTTATGGTGGAACCGGTTTGCTCATTGTGGTTGGTGTGGCCCTTGATACCCTGCAGCAGATCGAGTCACACCTGCTGATGCGTCACTACGAAGGGTTCATGCGTTCCGGAAGGATCCGGGGACGCAGGTTCGCGTAGGAAAAATGGCGAGGTGGTGTGTTGCGCATTGTTATGCTCGGAGCACCGGGGGTTGGGAAAGGGACACAGGCCAAAAAAATTATGAAAGTGTTTGGCATCCCGCAAATCTCAACAGGAGATTTGCTGCGGGAGGCTGTGCGGAATCAGACGGAATTGGGTCGCAAGGCCAAAAGCTACATGGACCGCGGCGAACTGGTTCCGGACAATGTGATCATTGACATCATTCGGGAGCGGTTGCAGCAGGACGATTGCAAAAGCGGGTTTATTCTCGATGGATTCCCGCGGACGATTCCGCAGGCAGAAGCACTGGATCGCCTGCTCGCAGACATGGATCAGAAGCTGGATGCTGTGATCGATATTTCGGTGGATTACGACGCGGTTGTGCAGCGGCTGGTGAACCGGCGGATCTGCTCCCGCTGTGGGGCGGATTACAACCTGCTGACCAATCCGCCGAAGGTGGATGGAACATGTGATGCATGCGGCGGGAAGATCATCCGTAGGGACGATGATAACGAAGAAACCATCCGCCGACGGTTTTCAGTATACGAAGAACAAACACAACCGCTGCGGGATTTTTACCGGAAAAAAAGTTTGCTCCGGGAAATTGACGGAAACCGAACGGTCGATGAGGTTTTTGCGGATATCGCAGACATTCTGACGGAGATAGATCGCGCTCAATGATAAAGCTGAAATCGCCGGATGATATTGAAAAGATTCGGGAATCGAGCCGGATCCTGGTTGCTACGTTTGAATACATCCGTCCGATGATTCGGCCGGGCGTGCGGACGAAAGAGATCGATCGAGAAGTTGAAAATTTTATCCGCTCGAAACGGGCGGTTCCTTCTTTCAAAGGGTTCCGGGGATATCCGGCAAGTACATGTATTTCGATCAACGAACAGGTGGTGCACGGAATTCCCGGGAACCGGAAGCTGGAAGAGGGACAGATTGTTGGCATTGACATTGGCGTAAATTACCGCGGCTACTATAGCGATGCAGCCTATACGTTTGCGGTGGGACAGATTGACGACGAACGGCGGCGGCTGCTTCGCGTAACGCTGGAGGCACTGTACCGGGGCATTGAGCAAGCCAAGGCCGGGAGACGGCTATCCGACATCTCCCACGCCATTCAGCGCCATGCGGAATCAAACGGGTTCTCGGTTGTGCGGGAGCTGGTCGGACACGGCGTTGGATATGACGTTTGGGAGTATCCTCAGGTGCCCAATTATGGAAAGCCCGGCCGCGGACCCAAGCTTCAGCCGGGGATGGTCCTGGCCCTGGAGCCGATGGTCAATATGGGCACCTATGAAGTGGAAACGGAAGCAGATGGTTGGACCGTCGTTACAAAAGACGGGAAACCTTCTGCCCATTTTGAGCATACAATAGCCATAACCGAGAATGGAACCGAAATTCTGACCGAAGGAATCGGTTGGAATTCGGATTTTCGTGCAGAGTAACGTAAGGAAAGCCAGATGGCAAAGGAAGAACCCATACGGGTGGACGGAACCATTGTGGAAACGCTGCCCAACGCCATGTTCCGGGTGGAACTGGAAAATGGGCACAAAATACTGGCCCATGTTTCCGGTAAAATGCGTATGCATTTTATTAAAATCCTGCCCGGAGACAAAGTGACGGTAGAACTGTCTCCGTACGACCTGACCCGGGGACGGATTATCTACCGCTACAAATGAGGATGATCGCGTTTGGGCGTGACGAAAGATGAATGGAGGAGTCGATGAAAGTTAGAGCGTCTGTAAAGCGGATATGCGACAAGTGCAAGATTATCAAGCGGAAAGGGGTTGTGCGCGTTATTTGCGTGAACCCGAAACATAAACAGCGTCAGGGATAATTTGGTAGAAGGAGGGTACCTTGGCTCGAATTGCAGGAGTTGACTTGCCGAAGAATAAGCGCATCGAAATTGCGCTGACGTACATTTACGGGATTGGTCTGGCCCGTTCCCGGGAGATTCTCAAAGCGACGGGAATTGACCCGGATATTCGTGTCCATCAGCTAACAGAGGAGCAGGTCGCCAAAATCCGTACGTACATCGATGCCAATTACAAGGTAGAGGGAGCTTTGCGTGCGGAAGTGAATATGAACATTAAACGGCTGATGGACATTGGCTGTTACCGCGGGCTGCGCCACCGCCGCGGGCTGCCGGTCCGTGGGCAGAGAACCCGGACCAATGCCCGCACGTGGAAAGGGCCGCGTCCGCAAATCGGTTCCAGGAAGAAAAAGAAACAGCAGGCTGGAGTGTAAGCATAAGGATGGAGGTGAAGGTTGGCTAGGCCAAGACGCAGAGCAAAAAAGAAGGGACCTGTTGATCCCATTGGGATTGCTCATATTAAGGCAACGTTCAACAACACGATTGTTACTTTGACCGATACATTTGGCAACGTGATTACCTGGTCTTCGGCTGGCCGGGTAGGGTTTAAGGGATCGCGGAAGAGTACACCCTTTGCCGCCCAGATGGCAGCTGAGGCTGCAGCCAAGGAGGCGATGGAGCTTGGGCTGCGGCGGGTGGAAATCCGGGTGAAAGGTCCGGGATCCGGGCGAGAGGCTGCCATTCGGGCACTGCAGGCCGCCGGGCTGGAAATATCCGCGATCCGGGATGTGACGCCGATCCCGCACAACGGCTGTCGGCCACCGAAAAGACGTCGGGTATGATGGATTGTGAACTGGAGGGAATGAATGGCTAGATACACGGGTCCTGTTTGTCGATTGTGCCGCCGTGAAGGCGAAAAACTTTTTCTAAAGGGCACACGCTGTATGACGGCAAAATGTGCTCTGGAGCGCAAGAACTACGTTCCGGGGCAACATGGGCGTACTCGCCGCTTTAAATTGTCGGACTACGGTATTCAGTTGCGCGAAAAGCAGAAACTACGCCGGATCTACGGCGTTCTGGAAAACCAGTTCCGCAATTATTTCGAACGGGCGGAACGGATGAAAGGCATTACCGGCGAAAATCTCCTGCGTTTGCTGGAGAGCCGGCTGGACAACGTGGTTTACCGGCTGGGATTTGCGCCTTCGCGCCGGGCCGCGCGCCAGCTGGTCCGTCACCGGCACTTTATGGTGAACAATCGCGTTGTGGACATCCCGTCCTATCAAGTAAAACCCGGGGATGTCATTCAGGTGCGCGAAAAAAGCCGAAAACTGGAAATTTTCCATGCGTCCATGCGGCGCATCAAAGAAGGGCAGCTGCTGCCCTGGCTGGAACTGGATAAGGCCCGCCTTACGGGCCGGTTTCTGGATTGGCCGAAGCGCGAAGATATCCCGGTTCATGTCAACGAAAGCTTGATTGTGGAGTTGTACTCCAAGTAAAAAAAGTAAGGAACGAATTAAGGGTAGCGAGGCCATATATGAATTTGATCAGTTTACAGATGCCAGAGAGAATTGAGCTGGACGAGGCCACGTATTCCAATACGTTTGGCCGTTTCATTGTCCAGCCGCTGGAACGGGGATTTGGCGTTACCATCGGGAACGCCCTTCGCCGTGTGCTCCTTTCCTCTCTTCCGGGAGCGGCTATCACCCACATCCGCATCAGCGGAGTGGTGCATGAATTCTCCACTATTCCCGGGGTTGAGGAAGACGTTGCACAGATTATTTTGAACCTGAAAAAGGTCCGGATCAAGCTGATTAATAAAAAGCCGGACAAAGTGGTGCTGAACCTGAAAGGCCCGATGGAATTTACGGCCGGGGTGATCGAAAAGGCCACTGCGGATTTTGAGATTTTGAATCCGGACCTGCACATTGCCACCCTGAATGAGGATGCCGAATTCGAAATGGAGTTGCGCATAGGGCGCGGCCGCGGCTACGTACCGGCCGAGGAAAACCGCCTGCCGGATCAACCCATCGGGCTGATTCCTATCGATGCCATTTTTTCACCGGTCATCAATGTAGCTTACCGGGTGGAACAGACCCGTGTGGGGCAGCGCACGGATTATGAAAAGCTCATCCTGGAGGTCACCACCGACGGCAGCATTACACCGGACGATGCGCTGACCTATGCCGGACAGATCCTGCGGGATCATATTCAGCTCTTCATTAACCGCGAAATCGAGATGGAAGAGCAGGAACCGGTAGAGATTGACGAGGATGCCCTGCGCATCAAGAAGCTGCTGAAAATGAGTGTGGATGAGCTGGAACTGTCGGTCCGTGCCAGCAACTGCCTGAAAGCAGCCAATATCGAAACCATTGCTGACCTGGTGAAGCATACGGAGCAGGAAATGCTGAAGTTCCGGAACTTTGGACGGAAATCTCTGAACGAGCTTCAGCAGGTTTTGGAAAACCTGGGACTGCACTTTGGCATGGATGTGGACAAATATCTGAAGGACGAAGTGAATTGATGGAGTGGTGAACGGGAAGAGAAGGAAGGCGATCCATGAGGCATAGAAAAAAGGTTAAAAAGCTGAACCGCACGCGGGAACACCGGAAGGCTCTTCTGGCGAATCTGGCGGCGGCTTTATTTGAGCATAAGCGCATCAAGACCACTCATGCGAAAGCCAAGGCGGCGCAGCGTTTTGTGGAGCGGCTAATTACCATAGCGAAAAAGGATACCCTGCATGCGCGCCGGCTGGTTCTCGCGAGGGTGCGCCACAAATGGGTGATGCACCAGCTCTTTCACGAAATTGCACCGGTGTATGTGGACCGCAATGGTGGCTATACACGCGTGGTACGGCTGGGGCGCCGTCCCGGTGATGGTGCAGAAATGTCTATTCTGGAGCTAGTGGGATTCGAAGAGGCGGTCCAGAAAAAGCTGAAAGAAAAGAAAGAGCGGGAAGAGGCCAAAAAAGAAGAAAAACGCAGAGCCGAAGAGGAAGCCAGGAGGGAGGCTGAAGCGGCTGCAGAAGCCGAGTCAACATCCGGAGGCGAAGAGAAGAAGTGAACGGCGTGCGGCATACGGAGGCAGTTTAAAAGGGCGCGCGTCGCCCTTTTTTTATTTTTGAAGAACGGATTTTATCTGTTTTTCCAGCAGAACCGGAGAAAAAGTCTACGCATCTGTCTGAATAGAAGGCGAGTCATCCCTCATGCAGGTACCTTTGCGGCAAACTTTGAGGTACGGGAGATCGGAGATCAGCTTTTATCTGAAAGGTACATACCGGGTTGAAACCCTGGTACCTTCCCGGCCAGCCCTCCGTCTGGATGAAAATGAAATCCTCAAAATCCGGCTCCGCAATCCACTGGCAACCCGCCCGCTTGAGGAGATCCTGCGTCCTGGTGACCGTGTGCTTCTCGTCGTTCCGGATAAGACCCGTGTGGCGCGCCTTGATGTGGTTCTTCCCTTTCTGATGACGGTTTTTCAGCAGAAAAAGATTCCGGATGACCGCGTGGGGATTGTATTTGCCAGCGGCAGCCATTCCAGGATGAGCGAGGCGGAGAAAAAAGAAATTCTGGGAGATGCGGCTTATAGCCGGTTTGCTCTGTTCGAACACAATTGCTGGTCGGGACCTTTTAAAGAGGCTGGTAAAACCCGCCGGGGCACGCCAGTATGGGTGAATTCCATTCTGTACGAATATGACCGCGTGGTGGTTATTGGTCCTGTCGTGCATCATTATTTTGCCGGTTTTGGCGGGGGGCCGAAGATGATTGTTCCCGGCCTGGCCAGCCACCAGACGATTGAGGCCAACCACCGCCTAGCGGTGCAGTCGGACGAAGGGCCGCTCCATCCTGCATGTCGGCCTGGCAATCTGGAAAAGAATCCGGTTTATGAGGACATTCAGGAGGCGGCACAGCTCGTGCGGCCGATCGATTTTGCCATTCAGCTGGTGCTGGATGAACAGAATGGCATTGTGGATGCCTTTTGCGGAGACCTGTTCAGCAGTTTTCAGAAAGCCGGGTTGCGGGTTAATCAAATTAACTGTGTCGAAATCGACGAGCAGGCAGATGTGGTAATCGCCAGCGCGGGAGGCTATCCCAAAGATGTGAATCTAATCCAGACCCACAAGGCTATTCACCATTCGGTTCAGGCCCTCAAGCCGGGGGGAATTTTGCTCCTTGCCGCGGAGTGTAAGGAAGGCGTTGGCAATCCCGATCTTCCAGGTTGGTTCCGGTTCCCGAATTTTGCATCCATGAAGCAGGCAGTAATGCGCGATTTTCATCTGAATGCGAATACGGCTCTCGCCCTGAAGCACAAACTGATGCAGTATAAGGTCCTGCTGGTCAGCGAGCTGGATCATGACTTGCTGCGAAATATGGGGTTCTATCCGTTCCGGAATTTTGAACAGGCGCTGGAAACGGTGGAAAAGATTATGCCACCGGATCCACTGATTTATATCATTCCCAATGCATCCATTACGCTTCCTGTGACAAAATGAAGCGGCAAATGATCCTTCTTCTGGCTATTTTCTGGATAGGCTGTGCGGGGTTGCAGCCCAGGCCGGTGTTCCGTGTTCCTGAAAAAGAAAATCGGGAAATGGAAATGCCGCCCCAAAAGGATAAGGAACCTCCAGAGGAAACAACCCGCCCGGAGGAACATTCCACATCTTCCGAACCGGACCTGTATTTTGTCCATGAGAAACTGATGCGGCAAATTGAGGAATTACTGGGGGTTCCGTACCGTTACGGCGGTACATCGCGGAAGGGAATGGACTGTTCCGGCTTTGTGTATTACGTTTATAAAAAAACGTTGGGGATTGAGCTGCCGCGCCAGGTCAGGGAACTGTACCATTTTGCGGATCCGGTTCCCGCGGATGATCTGAAAATGGGAGATCTGGTGTTTTTCCGATTTTCGAGGACAAAAGGGGTGGATCATGTGGGTATTTATTTGAGCGACGGACAATTTGCCCATGCCAGCCGCTCACGAGGTGTTGTGATTTCCAGTTTGCGGTCTGGTTACTACCGTGACCATTTCGTTGAGGCGCGTCGGGTGCCGTTGCGCTGAGGGTACGGAAACCTCCAGAAGAAAGATGGCTTAATTGAAAAGAGCGCCGGGTTCCATTCTCATTTTTGACGCATGGCAAAATAGCGGAAAGCAACCGAATTTTTTTCTGTTGAAGGTAGTTGGGACGAGCCGGAAAAAACTCAGGACGGAGGGCCTGAAAAATGGAATGCAAGATCGACCGGAACATGGACTGGTGCAATTGTACGTATGAACCTTGCCCCCGGAAGGGGCTGTGTTGCGAATGTTTGCATTACCATTTACGCCAGAAACAGTTGCCTGCCTGTTGCTTTCCTCCGGATGCGGAAAGGACATACGACCGTTCTTTTGGCCACTTCGTGAGATTGTACAATCAGGGGAAGCTGTAAGGTTAGCTGTTTTCCGGCACTGTTTGTCCGGAAATGGCTCCGGGAAAAATTGTTTCCGGGGCCATTTTTTTTGGGGCCTGCCGCTGCCAGCCGGTGTTTCCAAGTCTTCTTTTTACAGGAAGCTTCGGTTTACAGTGACGGGCCGCCCGATTTCGGCTTGATTTTTTCCGGGGAATTGTGCTGATTAAATTCCGTTGAAACGGGCATTCTAATTTTTTGCCGGGAAAAACCAGAGGGGAGGTACGAGATGAAAAGAGCAAACATACGGTGGGCCATTTTATTGCTGGCGGTGCTTGGTCTGGGGGCTGCGCCAGCGGATCCACCCGGTCAGCCAGAACTCTCGCTTGAGCAGATTATGCAGGATCCAAAATGGATGGGCTCCTTTCCGGGCCGACCCTACTGGTCTGAAGATGGCAAGTGGGTCTATTTTATGTGGAATCCGGAAAAGGCCGAAAGCGATTCGCTCTACAAAGTTGCGCGGGATGGCGGGAAACCGGTAAAAGTGACTCTGGAAGAGCAAAGGAATATGCCTTCACGGTATGGCCGATACAACAAAAAGCGAACTCTGAAGCTTTACGAGAAGAATGGGGATCTGTTCCTACTGGATATCCGCAAAGGGCGGATCCGGCAGCTTACCAGCACGGTGGAGCAGGAATCGGATCCCAAATTCCTCCTGGACGAGCGTTACATCCAGTTTGAACGGAATGGCAATCTCTTTGTACTGTCTTTGCGGGACGGCACAATTCGGCAGATAACTGATTTCCGGAAGGGAAAGAAAAAGGGTGAAAAGCGGCTGACACGTCAGGAGAGATGGCTGAAGCGGCAGCAGCTTGAACTGATTCAGGTGCTGAAAAAGCGGCGAGATCTGCGGGAACTGAGGGAAAAGCGGAAGAAAAAACTCCAGCCGAAGCGTCCTAAGCCGATTTACCTGGGAAACGGCAAGGTACAAAGCATGGAGCTGAGTCCTGATGGCCGGTTTGTGACATTCCGGATCGCCTACCGCCCGAAGAATGCGAAACGGACCATCGTTCCCAATTACGTTACAGAGAGCGGATTTACCGAGGATATCCCTTCGCGCACAAAAGTGGGGGCACCGCAAACTACCTACCGGTTTGGAATCTATGACACGCAAAGGGATACCGTTTATTATCTGGACACGAAACAGATTCCGGGCATTTTTGATCGCCCTGCCTATCTTCGGGAAAGAGGAAAAGGTCGAAAAAATGGGGCGTCAGGATCCGGAGAAACCGAAAAGACGCCCAGAGAAGTGTTTATCAACGGGCCCTACTGGTCGCCCAATGGCAAACATGCTGTGGTGATCATCCTGTCGCTGGATAACAAGGACCGCTGGATTATGGCGCTGGATCTTGAAACAGCCAAGCTGCGGCTGCTGGACCGGCAGCATGACGAAGCGTGGATTGGCGGTCCAGGTATCCGCGGGTGGCGCACACCGGGGAATTTCGGATGGATGCCCGACGGCAAACGCTTCTGGTTTCAATCCGAGGCTACAGGTTATTCTCATCTTTACTGGGTGGATGTGGTTAGCGGAGAAAAGAAGCAGCTTACTTCCGGGAAGTTTGAAATATACACTGCGAAGATTTCTAGGAACAATAAATACTGGTACCTCACAGCCAACCTGAAGCACCCGGGAATCCGCCATTTCTACCGCATGCCGCTGGAGGGCGGAAAGCTGGAGCAGATTACCACGATGGACGGGAACAATGTGGTTGCCTTTTCACCCGATGAAAAAATGCTGGCGATCCGTTATTCTTACGCCAATAAGCCGTGGGAAATTTATCTGATGCCCAACCGTCCCGGTGCCCGGGCCCGGCGTATCACTCATTCGACCAGCACGGAATTTGAATCCTATCCGTGGCGGGATCCGGAGATCGTAACGTTTCAGGCGCGGGACGGGGCAACCGTTTACGCCAGGCTGTACCGGCCACGCAATCCAGAACCGGGCGGCCCTGCTGTAATTTTTGTTCACGGCGCAGGCTATCTGCAAAATGCCCATAAGTGGTGGAGCAGTTATTTTCGCGAGTACATGTTTCACAATTTTTTGGCAGACCGGGGCTATACTGTACTGGATATTGATTACCGTGGAAGCGCAGGGTATGGCCGCAACTGGCGGACCGCCATTTACCGTCATATGGGTGGCAAGGATTTGAGCGATCAGGTGGATGGTGCGCGGTTTTTGGTGGAATCCTGCGGAGTGGACCCAAAGCGAATCGGGATTTACGGTGGGTCTTATGGTGGATTCATCACCCTGATGGCCATGTTCAGGGAACCGGACGTATTTGCCTGCGGTGCTGCCCTGCGGCCTGTAACCGACTGGGCCCATTATAATCACGGATATACATCCAATATTTTGAATGTCCCTTACGAAGACAGCCTCGCCTACGTCCGGAGCTCACCTATCTATTATGCAGAAGGCCTTAAAGGAGCGCTTTTAATCTGCCACGGTTTGATCGATACCAATGTGCACTTCCAGGATGTGGTTAGGCTGGTTCAACGATTGATTGAGCTGAAAAAGGAAAACTGGGAACTGGCGATCTATCCGCTGGAGGGCCACGGATTTCGGGAACCAACGAGCTGGCTGGATGAATACCGGCGGATTTTCAAGCTATTTGAAACCTATCTAAAGTGAAACCGGGACGGATGAGCATCGAAGCATCTGTGTCGCACCGGACTCAGCGCACGGAAGAAGGGGAAACGGAAGAAAAATGGCGGAAAGCCTCTGAATTTTAGCGAGAAATACCGAATAATACCGGAGATTCTGCAGGCTTGCTCCGCGAAGAACGGGCAATGAGCGGTTTGGCTGGAGAGTTATTGCGGTGCTGCTGGGTGAAATTGCCGGAATCTTAACCTCATTGTGCTGGACGTTTACGGCACTTTTCTTTACCGAGGCGTCGAAAAGGCTGGGGCCGTTTCAGGTCAATCTGATCCGCCTCCCCGGTGCGTTTGTATTGCTGTTTCTGTCGTACGTGCTGGTGGGCAAATCCCTGGTTTTTCCACCTGCTCCCACCCTTTTGCTGGCTCTGTCCGGCATTGTGGGCCTGGTTCTTGGAGATACCTGCCTTTTTGAGTCGCTGGTGCGGATCGGTGCGCGCCGTACTCTGCTAGTTTTTTCTCTTTCGCCGGGGATGACCGCTGTTCTGGCCTATTTGTACCTTGGGGAAACAATCGGCCGGAAGGGGATCCTTGGAATTTTGCTAACGCTGGCGGGTATTGTGATTGTGATCTCGGCCAGGAAAGGGGATGGGGATGCACCGCGTGGACGGATCTGGAGCGGCGTATTTTTCGCTGCTCTTGGCGGGCTTGGGCAGGCCGGAGGATTGATTCTGGCCAAGCAAGCGTTTCGGTACAATGTGGATCCGCTGTTTGCCACCCTGATCCGTATTCTGGCTGCTGCTTTAACCATCTGGCCGGCCGCGGCTCTTATCGGAAAGCTGACCAACCCGGTCCGGCTACTGCGGCGACGCCTGGATGCCCTGCCGTACCTTGCTGGAGGCATTATTCTGGGACCTTTTGTGGGGATCTGGCTGTCGCTGGTTTCGGTGAAATACGCAGAAACCGGTGTTGCGGCCACCCTGATGTCGCTCATGCCTATCCTGGTACTTCCTGTGGAAAGGATCCTTTATGGAACCCGGGTTGAATGGCGGGGAGTAACCGGCGCAGTGCTGGCTGTGACCGGCGTAGCCCTTCTTTTTCTGCGGGGAGGATGAAGAATAGCTGAGTGCCCGATCCCGAACAAGAGATGTGCTCTATTTTTTGGCCCTGGCTCGGTGGGCAGGAACAGCGGAGACGCATGAAATACCGAGATGCGCAAAAACGGAGCGGGTTTTCCGGACGAGGGGCGGTTGGGCCTTCGAAAAATATCAAGAAAGAATTGCGGACCGGAAATTGCCTTGTGTCAATTGGAATTAATCTTTATATTAGTTTGGCTTGCAAACAAAAAGGGCCGGCAGATTCTTAGTGAGAACAGGAAAAGGAGGACGAGATGGTTATTGGTGTTTTGAAGGAGATCAAGGCGAATGAGAACCGTGTGTCGCTGTTGCCTGTGGGGGCGGAGCTTCTGAAGGAGCACGGTCATGAAGTGCTGGTAGAAAAGAATGCGGGATTGGGCAGCGGTTTTCCGGACGAACTTTATGAAGAAGTGGGAGCGAAGATTGTGGATTCTGCGGCCGAAATCTACCGGCAAGCTGATATGATCATGAAGGTAAAAGAGCCCCTACCGCAGGAATATGATCTGATCCGTGAGGAGCAGATTGTATTCACGTATTTTCATTTTGCTGCTTCCGAGGAACTGACCCGTGCGATCATCCGTTCCCGGTGCGTCGCCATTGCTTATGAAACCATCGAAACGGCTGATGGAAAACTCCCGCTTCTGACACCGATGTCTGAAGTTGCGGGACGAATGGCCGTACAGGAAGGGGCAAAATATCTTGAGCGTACCCACGGCGGCCGCGGCATTTTGCTGGGCGGTGTTCCGGGAGTGGAACCGGCTACCGTGCTGGTAATTGGCGGTGGAACCGTTGGAACCAATGCGGCCAAAATGGCTGCCGGACTTGGCGCGCGGGTGTACATCCTGGATATCGATCTGGACCGGCTGCGGTATTTGAGTGATGTGATGCCGCCCAATGTAATTCCCATGATGTCCAATGCGCACAACATCCGCGAGTTGCTGAAGCGCGCTGATCTGGTGATCTGCGGCGTTCTTATCCCAGGCGGTAAAGCGCCCAAACTGATTACCCGCGAGTCGCTGAAGCTGATGAAAAAGGGCGCCGTCATCGTTGATGTTGCCATCGATCAGGGCGGCTCAACGGAGACCTCTCATCCCACAACCCATCACGACCCGATCTACGAAGTGGATGGCGTTATCCACTACTGTGTGGCCAATATGCCGGGTGCAGTGCCCGAAACTTCCACCATTGCCCTTACCAATGCCACCCTGCCTTATGCTGTGGAAATTGCGGACAAAGGGTATAAGAAAGCCATTCAGGAGAATCCTGAGATCAAGAAAGGTGCCAATATTGTTCTGGGTAAAGTTACTTACAAAGCAGTGGCTGACGCTTTTGGATTGGAGTACACACCTATTGAGGAAGTGCTGGCATAGAGTTGCGGCGGGAACCTTCCCGCCGCTTTATTTCATCCCATATCCCGGATATGCAGGTCTTTTTTAAAAAAGCCTACCTTGCCTTTCTCCGGCTTTATTATTTGGTCATTGGGAGGAAGCCTTCCAATGGTCGTGCCGCGGGTTCGGGAAGCCTGCCGACGGTTTCCGCAGAGGGCCGTACCGGAGACGGCTGGGCAGGAGTGGGCCGCAAGGTGCTGGTTACGGCACACCGGGGAGCGTCGGGGCATATGCCTGAAAATACCCTGGGTGCAATCGCGCTGGCCATGGAAATGGGTGCCGACTGTGTGGAAATTGATGTGCAACTAACCCGCGATGGGGAGCTGGTTCTGCTGCATGATCATTCACTCTGGAGGACGACAACGGGCCGTGGCAAAATCTGGAACATTGATTTTGCAGATCTCAAACGTCTGGATGCCGGCTCGTGGTACGCGCCTCAGTTCAAAGATGAGAAGGTGCCCTCTTTGCGGGAAGTAATCCGGCTGGTACGGGGACGTTTGCAGCTCGATATTGAGCTAAAATCCCATCCCAGGCACAAAGAACTGCCGCAGAAAGTCGTACAACTTCTGGAAGAAGAAGATTTTGTGGATTGCGCTGTCATCACATCCTTTGATATGGACATACTCAGAAAGGTCCGCCAGCTGAATCCGGTGATTCGCCTGGGGCTCATTTCCAGCCTGGGAATTCCCGCGCGGTGGGTGGAAAGCGACCTTGACTGGTTCGTTGGCCATGCATCCATTGTGGATGCGGAGCTGGTGGAATTTCTTCACCGCCTCGGAAAAGAGGTGCACGTATGGACGGTGAATCGGCCCTTGAATATGAGGCGGTTCATTTCGATGGGTGTGGACGGAATCATCACCGACCGGCCAGATCTTCTCAAGATGCTCCTTCAGAAGTGGGAGATTGCCGTTAAGCAGCCCGGTTGAATTCGTTTATGACGTGGACGTATTTGTGGAGTTTAAGAAAGAGCGGATGACCTTCTTCAGAATGAGGCGGGCGGGTCTTTGCTGGTGTGGGCTGGTTGTGATTTTGGTGCTGCTGCTGTTCCCTCAAGCGGAGGCGCCGGGAAACATGCCGGAGGATAAACAGCATCTTGAAAGAAACATTGCCGGGGTTTTGGCCAGCCAGCCTCTCTGTTACCTTTTTCTGGATGAGTTGGAAAGGAATCTGGACCGGCTCCGCGAGCAAGCGGTGCCGCGGGCACAGTGGGCACCTTATTTTTTTCTGCGGGCCATCACGTACCGCTCTCTGGCTGCCCTGGAGGCCACGGAGCTTCCATATGGCGGATTGGTCCGGCTAATGGAACTTGCTCTGGACGACCTGCAGCGGACAAGATCTCTGGTGAAGGAGCAGAGCACATCCGTTCTGGAAGGGTTAGAAAAAGAATGGCACGCTGTTTACCAGAAATTTCGGACGGATCGGGATGAAAGGCATCTGAGGCAGGGAATTCCGGCCCGGGTGCAAATATGGCTTCGAGCCTATTCGGGGGAAACTCCGCTCGCTCCGGTACTCCGAGATCTTCTGCGTGGCGTACAGAAGAAGAGGAGGATATCCCGATGAAAAAATACGTGTTCCAGGGCATAGCGGCTGTGCTTGTTTTGTTTGTTTTGAATCAAACGACGTGGGGACAGGGAACCGTGGTAAAGAACTGGCTGAAGGATCCTGATAAGTGGAATGTTCCAGAAGAGTTGCGGGAAGATCTGGAAGATTTGCGGATCAGTACCGAGGTTTCGGAGCAGCTGACGGCCAGCTGGGATCAGCTGCTGGCGGACCGGAAGTTTGTTGTGAACCGTGCAAAGACGTCCGAAGAACGGCTGGCTCACCTGCGGCAAGTGCTGGAAGAGGCTCTGGCGGCGGTTGATCTGGAGGCTGCCAGGAAAGGGAACTGGGGCCGATTCCGGGAGTCCCTCGCATTGGCCAAAAAAAGGATGGAGCCGCTGGCCCGGTTTGCTAGGGAATACACGGTGTACATTCTGGGAAACGCGCACATTGATATGGCATGGCTGTGGCGCTGGCGCGAAACGGTGGAGGTATGTCGCGCCACATTTGCCCAGCAGCTTCAGCTTATGGACCTGTATCCCGATTTTGTTTTTGCCCAGAGCCAGGCTCAGGCGTACCGCTGGATGGAAGAGCAGTATCCTGAAATTTTTGCTGGCATCCGCCAGCGGGTTAAGGAAGGGCGCTGGGAAATTACAGGCGGAATGGTGGTAGAACCGGATTGCAATCTGATTGGGGGAGAATCTTGGGTGCGGCAGCTCCTTTACGGAAAGCTGTATTTTGCCGAGAAATTCGGGACCGATGTTACCCTGGGGTGGAATCCGGATTCTTTCGGCTATAACTGGAACATGCCTCAATTTTTGCGCAAAAGCGGAATTACCGCCTTTATTACGCAAAAAATCAGCTGGAACGACACCAACCGGTTTCCGTATCACCTTTTCTGGTGGGTTGGTGCCGATGGTTCGCGGGTATTGACGTATTTCCCCTATACCGGGTATGTGGGCCGGCTGCGGATCAAGGAAATCACATCGGCCATCCGGCAAAATGAGCTGAACACCGGACGGAAAGATGTACTCGTCCTTTTTGGTTTTGGCGATCATGGCGGGGGGCCTGAAAAGCAGATGCTGGAAAGTTACCTGAAATATAAGAAAGCGACCGTATTTCCGAATATCCAGTTTATCCGTGCACACGATTACATTGCCAGGCTGATGTCTGAAGACCTCAGCAATCTTCCGGAATGGCGGGACGAGCTTTACCTGGAATATCACCGGGGGACGTACACCACCCAGGCGGCTGTCAAGGCAGCCAACCGCAAATCGGAAATATTGCTGGCCAATGCGGAAAAAGTGGCCGCCTTGATGGGCCAATTTGGAGCACCTTACCCGCAGGAAGTTCTGCGGGAAAACTGGTGGAAGGTGCTTTTCAATCAGTTCCATGACATTTTGCCAGGTTCAGGGATTGCTCCGATTTACCGGGATGCGCTGGAGGATTACCGCAATGTCTTCACCAGCGTGAATGGAATACTGGTTTCTTCCCTGCGGTTGCTAGCCTCTCAGGTTAAGATTTCGCCCGGGATGCCGCAGGAGCGTTTTTTGCTGGTATTCAACCCGCTGAACTGGCCACGCACGGATGTGGTGTACCTTCCTCTTCCTGGAGCGTCCGGGGTCGAAATTTTGACCGCCGAAGGCAACCCGGTTGCCAGCCAGATCCTGGCCGACGAGACAGGCCGCTGGGTTGTCTTTGTTGCGGAAGATGTGCCCTCTTTTGGATATGCCGTTTTCCGGGTCCGAAACGTTGCCAAGGTTGCGCCCGCAAAAGTGAATCCGGAACGGAATATCGTAGAAGGTCGGTATTTCCGGCTTGAGGTGGACCGCAAGTCTGGAAATATCCGCTCCATCTATGACAAAGTAAACGCGCGGGAGGTTCTGGATGGATCGGGGGAAGGGAATTTGATTCACCTGTATGAAGACAAACCGAAACAGTGGGATGCATGGAATATCGGGTATACGGGAAAAGATTGGAAACTGAACCGGGCGGATGAGGTGCGCCTGCTGGATGATGGTCCTGTTTTCGCCCGAATCCGCGTCAGGAAGTCGTTTCTGGGGCCAGCAAAACAGCGGTACGCGCCTACGAAGGATTTCCCATCTTCGTTTTTTATCCAGGATATTATCCTCTACAAGAACCTGCCCTATATTGAGGTCCGCATGCAGATCGACTGGTGGGAAGAGCATGTCCTGGCGAAGCTGGAAATACCGGTGAATGTTCAGGCCGACAGTGCCACATACGAGATTCCCAATGCGGCCATCCGGCGGCCGACAACTATGAACAATTCGTGGGAGCGGGCGAGGTTTGAGGTGCCTGCACTCCGCTGGATTGATTTGAGTGATGGTTCTTACGGCGTTAGTCTAATCACCGATAGCAAATATGGATACGACATTCACGGCAACCGGATGCGCATCACACTGCTGCGGTCGCCTTCCTCTCCGGATCCAACGGCCGACCGTGGGAAGCATACTTTCCGGTATGCCATTTATCCGCATGCAGGAGACTGGCGAACAGCCGGGACCGTGCGGCTCGGTCATCAGTTCAACAATGCGCTGCTGATTCAGCCCTTTTCAAGGGGCAAAGGCGGCTGGCCCGTGCGGCGTTCTTTTGTGACAATGGATGCAGATAACGTGGTTCTGGATGCCCTGAAAAAACCGGAAACCGGCAATGGATGGATTTTCCGCTTCTACGAAGCCCATGGTACGGAAGCCGGAGTAGAATGCGAGCTGTGGGGTGATATCCGCCAGGCTGTGGAGACCGATTTTCTGGAACATGAGCAGGGACCCGTCGAGTGGAAAGGGAAAAAACTGCACTTGAAGTTCTCACCTTTTGAGACCAAAACGGTTCGGGTGATTTTTGAGGAGGAGGTCAACCGATGGTAAAGCTGTTGCGAAAGCTGGCTCTTGCTTCCGGCTGGCTTTTGCTGTGTGTCCGGGCACTCTCAGCCCAGGTTCTCTTCTCCCTGGATGTGGATGGATACATTCACAGCTGGATTGTGCGGGGCCCATTTCCTGTCCGGCAGCCGGAAGACATTCACGTCGATTTTCTGACGGCCCTTGGTGGTGAAAGTGCCGTTTTGGGATGGAATGAAGTAGATTCCGTACACTGGGGATCGCCTGTGCAACAGAGTAAGAACTTCTGGCAGGGAGTGATCACAGAAGGGATTGTTCTGTCCTTTCACCGGTTTCTTCAGCCGGCGGAATTTGGAGTGGCATATGCGGCCGTTTGGCTGCGTAGCCCGCGGCGGCAGTCTGCCGTGTTAAAAGTTGGCAGCGACGACGGGGTACAGATCTGGCTGAATGGGAAAAAAATTCACGAGAATCCCGTTTACCGGAGCTGGGAGCCGGATGCCGATGAAATTCCCGTTCAGCTGAAAGCAGGTGATAACTTCCTTCTGGCAAAAGTGAGCCAGGGCAGGGGAGGCTGGCAACTTTCCGTTCGCCTCTGCAGCTCAGATGGGGAACCGCTCCGCGGTGTGCGTGTTCTTCTGCCCGGAAATCTGACCAGCCAGATAAAATTGCAAGCTATCCGCAAAAGCCTCCGTTTGCGGCTGGAAGCCCGCTATTCGGACAAGAAACCGGTTCTTGTGGCCGTTTTGCGTTATTCACCCGTCTTACAGGATCTTCCATGGGATCTCCGGCTGAAAGGAGCAATTTATCGGGGGAACAGGAAGATCCTGGACAATGTGCTGAGGTTCTCGTGGAACGCCACAAAACCTGTTCATTTTGTTCGGCCTGTGCCTGCTCCGGAAAAACCGGGAATCTATGAACTGAAACCGCGTCTTGAGCTGAACGGGAATTCGGTGGATCTGGAGGGGATTCTATTCTTCTGGTAGCTGGAGAGCGGTAGACATGGAACCCTTCAGTGGTCTGGTTTTAAGTGATTTGATGGGGGAAAGGAGCTCCTGATTTTCCGGTGTTGCTGATAGGTCCGCACCGGGAAACGTGCCGTCTGTAAGAAGAGTTTCGGTGATTTTTTTGAGTGATTAAACGGCGGGGAGGTCCCTTGTTCCAGCGGAATGTTTCATTTATGACATATTTGGCCCGGGTTGGTGTGTCTAATGTTGCACACTTGGTCGAATGCGAACGGGCCATCTTCATGAGCCTCAGTGGATTCTGCAGGTCTTTCCCGAGATAATTCTGGAATGTTATTTGCTTTTTTTAAAGCGATATTCTGTCCAATACCACACAGGGGGCTACTGCATGTAAGGAACAGGTTGTTTGTGGTATAAAGGATCAGTAAGATGCGTTTACCAGGGGTGCAGTTTCGGGCAAAAATTGGAAAGTTATCCGGGGTTGGAAAAAAGGTTTTTTTCTCCCAAATGAATTATGCAATTGCTTGAACCGATCGCACGGTGTAAATTAGATAAAAGAAACGCAGAATAAAAGATAATCCGAGGGGGGAACGGTGTGGGTTTGTTTCGAAAAATTTATCTTCCTCAATTGTGCGTCATGGAATGGGAAAATTTCTCTGCCCTGCAAGGAGGTTTCCCTGGTGCTCTGAGTCCATTTTGGGTTTGGGGAGGAGGCAGAGAGGGCTTCTTGGGGAGTGAATAAGGCGGAATGCGTGAAGAAATTGGTTGTGCCAATTTTGTCTGTCATCACCAAAGATGGAGGGCCTGTGTCATGGCGAAAAGAATGGCTGTTTTTCTGCTTTCCCTTGTAGTGTTGTCGTGTGCATCTTCTTCGGAAATGGGGGGACTGAAGGTTGTGGAGGAAAGTTCAAAAAAACCGGACTGGGTCAAGTCTGACAGAGAATTTTTTGAAAAGGAGGACATGTTTTATTTCCGGGGAATGGTGTCGGATCGGTATGATCTGGCTTTGGCGAAGAGGGAGGCGAAGGCTGAGGCGGTGAAAAACATTGCCGAAAAGATTGCCATGCGGGTGCGGGATGAATTCCGCACGGCAACCGAGGGAGTGAATGTTTCGCAGGAGGCGATCTCGCAGTTCGTTTCGGATGCAGTTTCCTGGATTACGGATAATCTTAACGTTTTCGGGTTGACACCGGAGAGGGTCTACTGGAGGAAGGTCAGAAGGATGGAGCAGGGTGAATATAAATACACCTACGACGTTTTTGTTCTGGTGAGTCTTCCAAAACAGGATTATATCCGTTCCAGGAATATGGCAATCCGGCAGCTGATGGAACGGTACCGCAAGCAGGGGCAGGAGGATGCCCGGAAGACGGCAGAGGCCGTGTTTCAGCGTTTGATTGGCGATGATAAGAGGTAGCTGAACCGCAAAAGGCGGTGGAGAAACAGGACTCTGGCTAGATGATTGCTTTTTTCGGTGCCAAGTTTGTACGCCTGGACGAATTTTCTGTGCAGAAAACAGGGTGCTTTGGGAAATAAGATTTGTCCAATTGACAATTTTGAAGAGGAACGGTAAACAAAGGACCGGGGGGATGGAAAAGATTTTAAAAAATGGCAAAAAGGAGCTATAACCAATCTCGGGTGGGGAAAAATGAGAAAAATCGCAAGTGGGTTTGTCGTTTTGACCGTGTTTGCGCTGCTTGTTCATACGGGTTGTGCGCCGGTGATTGGGACATCTCAGCTTGTGTATCGTTCGGCACCTGAAAAGCCGCACTGGATCCGGGTGATCCCTCAGAGCCGCACTTACCAGTATTTTGTGGGAATCAGCGACAATTATCCAACGCTGGACGAGGCGAAAAGGCACGCCATTCTGGACGCCCTGGAGGAAGCCGTTGCGCAGAAAGGGGTGGAAGTGTCGGTGAAATTCCAAAAACTGGCCACTGAAGAGCAACGGTACATCAGGGAGACTGTGGATCTAAAAGGGATCTATCAGCTGGGACTCGAAAGGGTGGCCTGGTATTATGAGGAGTGGGAACAGTATGTGCGGGGTGGCAAACGGAATTTTTTTCGCGCTTTTGTATTGATGCGCAGCCGGAAACTGAAGCCATCCAATATTTTTGTGGCGGGTTTCCGGGCATTGGGGCAGCGCCTGGATGCGGTCTGGCATTCTCTTCTTCTCCCGGGGTGGGGGCAAAAACGCTACGGCAAAAAGGGAAAGTTTCTTTACTTTTTTTATACCACATTCCTTTCTGGAAGTGCCTGGCTGGCCAGCTCCATTCACTATGAAAACTATCAGCAAAAGCGTTCGGATTTAGAGAGAGAACTGGAGCAAGCGGTGAGCGAAGCGGAGCAGAGGCAAATACTGGAGGATCTAAACGATCTGGATCGCAAAATAAGGGATACAAAAAAGATCCAGAAGGTGGCATCCGTGCTAACGGTGAGCTTTTATACGCTGAATCTTCTGGATGCCCTCATATTTGGCCCACCTTCCTACCGTTCCTATGCAGGAATGAGGGTGGAACCGAAATTAATGGTATCCGACCCATCCCAAAAGCCCATTTTGGGCTTAAGCATAATTTATCATTTTCCTGTTGATGGGGGGCCTTTCTGAGTCCTTTTGATGCGGGAACCGGATGTCGTTGTGGGTTCCTCGTGAAATAGGATCAAAAGCAAAGTTTTTTGGCAGAGGGTGAATTGGGACTGGATGTAATAGGAATGTTTCCCATTTGGGAGGGCTTCCCAAAAAAATTCTTTGCCGTTCGGTGGGTTCCCCGTTTTGTGAAAAGCTAATTTTTTCCGTTTTTTTCCTTTTCATTGATTTGTGTTTGCTGGGCAATCTTTTGAGGTTCTTCTGGGATGAATAACGTGTCCGCCATGCTTTGAAAAATGTAGATTACGTCGTAAAAAGTGGTGTCTGTTTCTACAAATTTTTCTTCTCGAATTATATTAACGACGTCATAAGTTATGACTGTGTCTGGAAGGGGAGGCGGGGGTGGAGTATAGATTAGTGCACGGGGGTTGTAGTCCCAGATCTGAAACCGAAAGGATGTGGAATCCTGGGAGAACCGCAATTGAATGGGGTAATCTTTGTAGTTGCGCTGTATGGTGCGCAACAGGTCGGCCAGGATTGCATTTTGCGCTTTATTTGTGGGCGAATTATCAAAAAAGCTGGGATCGCGGATTTCACTGTCCTTTTCAAACTCTGCCTTGAATTTCCATTCACCCGCTACTGAAAGTGCTGCTTCTGAAGTCGGGGCTGTATAGACCTTTCGTGAAGGATAGGTGATGATGATGTCGTCCTGCCCGAAGCCATTTCTTGATATGTCCACAACGTCGATAGCTACGACATTTTCCTCCGTAATAAAAAACTCTTCCAGAAAGAACTGAATCAAGCTTGAATCTGTTATATGGGCATAGGGGATTTCCATTTGATTCAATTTTACCCCCTTTTTTTGCGCAAAAAGGATCTCAGAATTTCCGCAAAAGATAAACACAACGGAGATAAGATGCAGGAGGATCGTAAAACGGCAGTTGAATTTTTTCCTCATTTTACATTTCTCCATAGTATGTAATATTCACGCGCTTTATCAAATGCACCAATTTGTTTATAAAGCTGAGCCAGCAGTGAAAAAAGCTGTTTCTTCTCCCTGAGGCTGAGTTGATTTTCTAAGGAGCGTGCTTTCTCACAGAATGCAATGGCATTTTGAGGGTCATTTTTGGAGAAAACTCCAATTTGAAGGAGAGCTTTTGCTTGTCCGCTCCATTGCAGTTGAGCCGATTTGTAGAAATAGGTGAAAGCCATCTTTCTACTTTTTTTTCGCAAATAATGGGCACCCAAATTGTAAAGCATGGTGCCGTACGCATTTATGTATCTTTTTTTCAACGAATCTGGATAAGAAGCATTTTCCGGTGGGGCAATTTGAAGAGTAGCGGTGGAATCTTCTATGGTTCGTTCGGAATATAGATATCGTTCAACAATTCTTTGCAGGCGACGAATTGCCGATTGTTTTTGAGCTTCGCCTTCGAAATTAAATTCGATGAGTGCCAGCCGCCATTGGATTTCATCTTTCGCTCGTTGAGTCCGGAGATGTTTGAGCAATTGTCTATACGCATTGGCTGCCTCTTCGAATTGTTGCTGATCTTCCAGTTGAAAGATTCGATCTCTTTCTTCGGAGGCGGCGATGTTGCCATCGTCCCAGTTGATCCAGTCGATGACGCTCTGCACGGTTTTCCTGGAATTTTCATTTTCTGCGAGTTGCAGAGCACGTTTCAGGTGCCGAAGAGCCAATTCTGCCTGGCGCAAATTTGTGGCGTTGTAGCCCTGATAATAGACATACTGAAACCACGCGCTCGTATCTATTTGTGTAATGGACGTATCGGCTGGGGGAAACTGCAAATCGGCCGTTGCCAGCAGTACCCGCTCGGCTTCTTTGAACGAATTATATGATTTCTGCCATTCTTTCATCGCGAAATAAACTTCGCCGAGTTTGGCAAACAGGGAATGTTCTCCGCGGATAATTCGTGTTAGCCTTTCAAGGATCTGTGCCACACGTTCGAGGTTTCCTTGTCTCCCAAGTCGAACTGCCTGTAACTGGTATACATAGGCGAGATAATTTTTTGCGTCGTTATCGTATGGGTTGTATTGAATGGCTTTTTCAAAAGATTCTTGTGCAAGATCAAGCAATCTAGCTTGTTCCGACAAAAGCCTGTTGAATTCAACAGAATCTGCTGGCGTTTTTTCCTTTAGGGCGAGAATTTCTTTTAAAGTGAGGGCACCCTTATTGTATGCCTCAAGGAAACGTATGGAGTCGTCCCGGGTGACAATCTTTTCTCCGGCTTTCATGGTCAAATACTTCCAAAGGGAGTCACCTTTCTCAATATAGTCAACCCCCTGTTTTTTTAGAGAATCTGCTTTCTCTTCTTTTTCAAAAGAGACAAAAAGATTTGAGGCCAGAGAGTCAGCCTCAATTGCCGTGGCGGAATCTACTCCAGCCGGAATCATCAATCCGCGTTCTTCGTATTCATGATCTTTTACAAATTGCCTGCCTCCGGAGCAGGCAACAAAATATATCGTTCCTGCGCCAAGCAGGATCAAATAGAAAATATTTCTGTAACTATGATTCATGCTTAACCTCCTCCTTTACGGAATTCCACCAGGAGAGAAAGATCTGGTAAAATTCTTTTGTGCGCTGGTCGGATAACTTTTCTTGAGAAGTATTGCAGGCGACAAGTTTTGTCATGGAAGAGTCCGCGTAGGTTGCAGTTCCTACACGTAGGTAATGGCTTCTTTTCTTGAATCCGCTGTCTATGAGGTATGTTAATCGGTTTCCCTCTACCAGAACAATATGGACCTCGTATAGGCTTTCAATTACTTTTAGAAAAAGGGTGAAACTTCTGTTTCCTGAATGAAATTGTACCACGGAACGCAAAGCATCTTTTTCTCTTTCTGACTGGCGCGTAAGACTCATAATAGCGGGTGGGTGGGGTTTGGGGTGTTTTTTGATCCACTCGACCAGGGCTTTAAAGATAGGGCTGAAATCGGAATAATTTTTTCCCAGTTTGGAGATGTCAATCAGCGAGATTTCTTTGCCTGGAAGTCCAGCGTTTTTCCCTTTGAGTCCCGTCAAAAGTCGTCCAGTTTTACCAATGCTTGCCAGTTTGCCTGCCGAAGCATCGATTCCTGCATCGGCTATTTTTATCTGGATGTTTCCTCCCGTTTTGTTGTTGCTTTTGCCCATTCCTGGGATTGGCAAGGATGGACCTTCTCCTTTTAGCGTAGGAGATTGTGAAAGCTCAGGGAGTAACTCGTCCAGCTTAATTTTTTGCATCGCTGGATTCGCAGATGGCGTCTTGGTGGGGGCAGATATGGGAGTTTTTGGAGTTAAATCCACTTTCAGGACATCTTTCAACTTTGCAATATCCAGTTCAATTTTCTCCGGCATGGGCGTAGTAGGAGTACTTTCGGCTTTTGGTTTTTCTGCTTCTTCAGTGCGATTCTCTTCCGGCGCAGAAATGGGTTTTGGTTTAGGGAGCGGGGTAAATTTGAACCATTCCAGTTTTTCATAAATTTCCATTTTATGGTAAGGCGTTTTCACAGCCCATTGGGCCATAATAATGTAACTAACAATCAGAATTGTTGTAGTTATTGCCAGAGCAACCAGTTTGCTCGGTTTTTTTTGAGGATGTGCAAGCTCTATCATCTCGAAAGTGTTCTCCGTTACAATTCTGTCCGTTCCGCCTTTTTGGCTGGAGCCCGGTGTGGATGCTGGCTACAGCTCGAGCGCTTTATTGGCGATATTCTTCAAAATCTGATTTTTCTGGCAGAGATCAAGCACATCGACAAGGAATTGCATTGTCGCATCAGGCTCGGGCTCAATCAGCATCACGAGTATTTTCCCCTGTCTTTTGAAATTGTTCCTGAGTCGAATCATTCTGGTTTCCAATGTCTTCAGGCGCAAATTTTTCCATTCTGTTGGGCTATGCCCCGGGTCCAGGATGGAAACGCGATTGTTTTTATGAAGGACCAGGTAATAGACCACATATTGTCTGTTTATATCTTCCTTTCTATTTGAGGGACTTGGCAGTTTAATTTGAGCACGAATGTTAATGTCGCTGATACAGACGAAGCCCAGCAAAATGATAAGACCAACGTCAATCAACCGAATCAATAAACCTCTTTGTTGCATCATTGGTTTTCTCCTTAGAAGGCCGTCTTCAAGCGGACGTCAATACCTTTTGGAATATCCAGGGCATCGCACAATGCAGCGGCTTCTATGGTGTGGCGAACGGGTGTATTCCAATTTGCCCTGTATCGGATACGTATTGCAATTCCTCGGGCGCCATAGAATCTTTTTTTCCGCAAAATGTACCTCTTCAAATCCTGGATGTTCGTAATGATTTTCTGTTCATTCTCGACAAGGAACAGACCATTTTGAGTAATCCCTATGAAAATCACAGTTTCTTTGTCCGGATAAGAAGGCGGTGTTTCGGAACTGATGGGGAGCTTAATTCTGGATTGCTCACTTACTTCAGAAATTGATATAAAGCCAAATAACAAAATAAGAACAACGTCCACGAACCGCAAAAGTAGCCCGCCTTTACTCATAATTTTTCCCGTTATCTAAACCGTTATTGTTGCCTGTTTTTCAGAAAGGTCTACATTAATCCTCTTGAGCGAACAGCTCGAAATTTTCTTTTAGATCTGTGTTCTCCACGGAACATTCGACCAAGATTAGACCAGGCTTTTGGCCAATGGTAAATTCTGTTTCGGCTATGCCATTTTCATCTGTCCTTACGGCTTTTTCGTTTGTCTCTCCATCAAAGAAGCCTTCTCCTTTGGCAGATTTGAACCAGCATTGCACATCTGGAATGGGGTTATCATAGCGGTCCGCGACTGATACTCTCAATTTTTTAGGAAGTGTGACGCCGATCTTGCCGCTCTGGTGATTTCCAGAAAGGATGCTCAGTTTTGCGGGAGAATCTGGTACCAAATGTGTTCGAAGAGTTTGTTCTAATTTGCTATTCTCACCTGTTTTTACAAGACAAACCAGCTCTCCCGTTTGCTTTCCTGGAACGAGTTCGAACGCAACGGTTCCTTTTTGTCCTGTTGTTCCTGACCAACGCTTCTCGCCAAAGATCTTTCCATCGCCCGACAGGATTTCAACCCGAACCTCGACGCCAGCCAGCGGGTGACCATCATCGTCTTTCACCTGGCAAATGCATTGAATGGCGCTATTTCCCACTTTAATTTTTGGCGGTATTGCCCGAATGAAATGGATTTCAGCCGGATGGGATGATTCCTTAGCAGGTTCCTCTTCTTTCGTTTTTTTTGGGTGATCTCCAATTTGACTGCGCGAGTTTAGCGTTTGAGGTAAGGATAAGGTTTGCTGAACGCTTTCGGGAACATGAGCAGTTGTCTCTGTCAGTTGTTCAGTGTGGTATTTCAGTTCCAGAAGGCGAAAGCGCAATTCTTCTGATTTTCCAGCGACACGGTCCAGGGTTTTTTGAAAAAGGGAATATACTTCGGTAGCACTCAGGTTAAGGATAATACTCACAATAAGTCCCAGCAATGTCGTAAGAAGTGCGATGCCCATGCCGTTTAAGATCATTTGTTTGTCGAGATTCCCTGTGAAAAAAGTAAGAAACATCCCCCAAACCGTGCCAAGGAGTCCCAAGGCTCCTGCTGTATCGGATAGAAACGAGAGTCTGGTTTGAAATGTTTGAAACCGGTCCTGTTCATATTTCAGGTAGGTGGAAATTTCTTCGCTCAAATTTGCAACCGCACCGGTCGATTGATAGATATTCAGGAGCGCTGCAAGAACCCTCGAAAGAATATTCTGTGGCTGACCTTCGATGGTGGATGAGATTTCTCGGATGGATAGTTTCCTAAAATTTACTTTGAAAAGTTCAGCCGCCCTTTTCTTCTCAATGTAGAGCTCTATAAGCTTCCAGAACACAAGGAAAATACCCAGAACAAATACGGCAAATATGGCCCAGCGCAATCCTCCTGCTTTTTCAGTAAGCTGCCAGAAAGTTCCGAGGTTTGTAATTTGCGTCGTTTGGTTGTTCTGCGGGGTTTGTTGTGGCTGGGTAAGGCGAACCATCTCCGCATTTGTTATAGTCCAAATCATTAGAATGGTGCCCACAAGAATCAAGAAAAGAATAAGCCGATTTCCCTTTTTCGCTTTCATTTTCTACCTCACAGCTATTTTCTGAAAAAGACCCGTACTTCACCTGAGGGGATTTTTTCGATTTTCTTAGGATCTTTTGTGACCAAAACGTGCAGTGACCGTTTCTTTTTGCGCACATAGAGTTTTTGCGGTGGGGATGTTACAATTTTCCCTTCGCTGTTTTTCCACTGCAGAAAGTACTTATAAATACCCGGGCGGATGAGGTTTCCGTTGTCATCGAGCAGGTTCCAATAAAGCCGTGCGAGGCCTGATATCCCCACGATTCTCCGAATGGGTTTTTCCATTAAATCGGTGATGATTAATTCCCAATTTTGTCGTTTGCTGGTGGTGCGCCCATCAAATATTTCAAACCACAATGTATCAGGATTGGCCTTTACATAGCGTTCAATTCTCCGGATATTTTTCCGTCCCAGCTTTTCAAAGAAACGGAGGCTATCTTGTATAGAGGAGAAAACCGGTTTGACGAGCTGGATATTTTTAACATCTTTCCGGCGAGGAGCCAGATATTGTTTTTTTACCTGAGCAGCCCGATAAACGAATGGGGATGCAGCGACAAGGTATACATTGAGAGAAGTGTCCGATTGGATTTTTTGTGAAAGAATTTGAAAGGTGCGGTCATATTCGGGAGATGTGGCTTTTCCCATTTTTTCGATCCGCATTTTAGGCAGTTGCAATGAATCGATTTCAAAATAGGCCGGGCGGAGTTCCATTCTTACGTCGCCTTCCGCGATGTCGGCCGGAGTCAGGTTCGCAATGATTTCTTGCGTGACTGTCTGATCGAAGTCGCGAATAATTTCCCGCTCAAACAGGCTCACCGAAGTTTGCGCGGGGATTGCCAGCATCGATCCTCCGGTTTCGTTTAGCTGGGCCGATACGGGAAGAATGACATCATCGATACGAAACAGAGGTGGAGGTGGAAGACCTTTCAGTTTGCGGAAATCCCAGATGATAGCAAATCGATGACTTCCTTTCAATACGTTCTGCCCAGCTTTTGTGATGGGTAAATTATAGGAATAGCTTAGCCGTAATCCCTTGAAAATGGGAAAAAGAATATCGAGGTTTGGAGTAGATAGGTTTGGGCTGTATCCAAATCGGAAGAATGTTCCATAGGGTGTTGACATTTCCAGCGCAATTTGATACCGAAACTGATCGTTTTTCTTCTCAAATTCGGCCAGCAGCCGCAGTAAATTGTATCTGAGAGCCATCCCTGCAAAGATTCCTTTTCGAGCCCGAAAACTCTGATCGTTGAGAGAAAGGGGCGGTTCGTTGATATCACGAACTCCCGCCGTCAGAAAAACATGTTCATTTAGATTAAAAGCGATCCCGGCATCAAATGTGGGGGTAGTTCGGGACGTCCGGGTTTTAAAAACCGGATCGGAAGGATCGTCCAGCCACACTGGGTCCAAGGAATATCCCATTTGCCGCAAGATGAGGGATGTTCCTATACTGATTTTGTGAAAGAGACGGTAGCTAAGCACTGCTCCTATATGTCTTTTGTAAAAAAGGGGGCTCTGAAAACCCGAGTAGTAGGCTCCAATGCCAAGGTTCTTGAAAAAGAATGGTTGTGAGATTCCGATATAGATTTGAGCGAACTGGGAATTGGAGGAAACAAATCCAAGGTGGTACATGCTGTAGGACGTAACTAGGTTTGGATACTGAAAAGAAAGAATCGACGGGTTTGCTGTGACAGCCTGCGGAGAAAAATCATCCACAACAAACCCTTGCCTCAGATTTTGAGCCTGGATAGGCCCAATAAAAAGGATACTGAGGAAAATGCCCGTCCAAAATTTCTTTGTGTTTTTTTTCATCATTCTTCCGATCCTTATCTTGCCAAAACCACGTATCCATTTGCCAGAGCGTTGTTTCCATCAAAAAACTGATAGAGGTACACTCCGGGAGGCTGAGGGTTATTCCGTTCATCTTTTCCATCCCAGAAAAAGAATGTTCCTGAAGGTTTGTTGAGCGTAATGATCGGCCGTCCTTCAAAATCCCAGATTCTTATTTTGGGTGAAAATACTGTAAATTCTCTAAAATCAAACATGACATGGTCGTTATAGCCATCATTATTGGGGGTAAAAGGATTTGGGTGAACGTAAAGTTTGCCCGGTTTTACGTCGATATGTAGCGTACTTGTATTGTTATTTTCATCTTTTTCTTCGATTTCATTTTCCTTATCGATCCACAGGGTAAGTGTTGTCATCCCTAATTTGGATAGAATAAGCTGTGGCTGCCAAACGATTTCTTCCGAAAGTCCTATGGCCGGAATGGTTGTGTCAGCCAAAACTGTTTGCTGGGTAGATATGGTTATATGAAAAGGCTGATGAACCGGTGCTTCGGTGTTTGAGATGACGGCCTTAACATGGAATGGACGAAATTTGTAAGTGTAGGAACTGTCCGAAGAAAATTCGACCACGTGAAGATCTGGTAGTCTTTTATTGACTTTAATGTGCACAGTAAGTGCATCACTTAATGGCGGAGATTCGTAGGCTTCTCGCACCGTGAATACGATGGTGTATTGTCCTGCTTGTCCAAAATCGGGGATCCATTCGAACCTCATCTGGTTCTTTGCAATGGGGTTTAGCTGTGCTCCCTCCGGCAAAGTTGAACTTAGGAAAATGAGAGTACTATCTTCCGGGTCGTATGCGGTCAGATCAAATGCTACTTGTGTTTGTTCTTCGAGGACGAATTGGGTTTGGTTCGGCCGAATTTTCAATACCGGTGGGTCGTTTACGGGGGTAACCAGTACAGTTACTTCTATAGTATCGTTCAGAAAACCGTCACTCACGACGGCGGCAAACAAGGTGTCCAAGTCTCCTTCTCTCGGGGTCCCCTCAAGGATCCATTTATTTTGTGGGGTAGGCATCAGCCATTTTGGGAGATATAGATATTCTATGCGCAGAGAATCATTATCGGGATCCTCTGCCGTTACCTGATATTGCAGATTCTGGTCTTCGGTTGCATAGATTGTATCAGGAGACGTTATGACCGGCGGTTTCTCGGAACCCTCTCCTTTTAGATAAACAGAAATTTCCGGTCTTAAGGGATCATTTGTCTCAAAAAGAACGGTAGAAAAATACGTCTTAAATAAAGTTGGGGAAAATTCGAAGATGGGAAGAGCTATCGTTTCTTTTGGGCCGATGGTTACCAATGAGCTGTCTATAATCCTGAAACCATCCTGTGGCGATAAGGATTTGAAAGACACTACGGCAGAGGTATTGCCTCGATTCGCAATGGTAACGGCCATTTGTTTAGATTTGCCAGGGGGGACAGCTTCAAAGTTGAGCGTGTCAGGGATGGCGACAGGGATGGGGCGAATTCCTGTCCCTTTGAGATAGAATATTTCCTGTGTTAAAGCCGAGATATTGCGCACAATCACGGTCATTTCGGAACGGAAAAATCCTGTGTCCCTCGGAGCAAACGTGACTGGTAGATCGAGCGAAGAGAAAGGCGGAATGATAAGAGTGGAGTCAATAGTGGTAAACATGCTTAACTGGGGAGCCGGAATAAGAGTAAAAAGTGTGTCTGGCAATTCTGTGATGTTTGTTATTTTCAAATAAAGGGTTTTTTGAGACGTGACAAGTACACTGTCAAAGTCGATCACATTGAGTTTGATGTCTCCTCCAAATTCGCATGTCCCTTTGCCCTCCCTGCTGCCGCGATTCCACCAGATTTTAATCCGTTGTTGTTTTGTTTCAAGCAGGGCGATGTCTTGGTCACCGTCGCGGTCAAAATCCCTCGCCATGATTGCGATTGGATTGGAGGATAAAATCTTTTGCGAAACATCCAGGTCATCAAAGAATTGGGTATTGTTATTTCGGATGATGTAAGCGTAAGAGGAATCATAGGAACAGACGAGAAGATCCAGGTCATAATCGGTTCCGGTTGGATTGTGCGGATCATAATTGTCTATGTCAGCGAGAAAAAAATCGGTCAACTGAGATACCCCCTTAAATTCCTGGATGAGTTCGCTCCATACTTTGTCGTTCTGGGTCCCGTAAATCTGGATGGTATTCTGCAGCTGGCTTAAAACGAAAAGCTCTGGAATACTGCCTTTGCTTGAATCAGTTGCTGTAGCCAATATATCGCCAATAAAGATTTTGGTAGGAGAGATTCCTAAAGAGATGGAATCTTGGACAGAGAAAATGAACGGCTGAGATTGACCGTAACATATTATGACATTTCCTTGAGCCACGCTAGAAATAACCAGATCCAGCAATCCATCTTTATTCCAATCACCGAATGCAATATCGCTTGGTGCCGGGGGGGTGCTCACTTGCTGAACTGGGGAAAATTGTCCATTTCCATTATTTTCATAAAACTCGATGCGATCCCTTCCAAAAGAAAGGACTGCCAGATCCAGATCCCCGTCAAAGTCGAAATCATGTAGTTTTACCTTTGCCGGTTTTTCTCCCACTTGAATAATATCCTTTATGAATTGGGCTTCAAAAACGGACGAAGTATTTTGCAGAACAGCGATGGTGTTTTCCAGGAAATTGGCAACCACAAGATCCGTTTTCCTGTCGCCATTTATGTCTGCCGCAGCCAGATCGATAGGGCCTTCACCTACATTAAAATGAAAGATTCTGGCAAATCGCAGACTCGGAAAGGACGGTATATTCTGGAGAACCGTTACTGTACCGCTGGTGAAATCAGCTGTGACAATATCAGGCAGTAGATCATTGTTGAAATCGAAAGTAATGAAAGTTACAGGATCAATTGCGTTTTTCAAGCCATAGAACGTGGAATCAACAAATTCTCCGGAGCCATATTCGTTCCGCACGTCAAAATAAAAGGAGAACCCGCCAAGCTGTTGGCCAGACGTGCTTTTTAGATCTTTTGACACGGACACCCAAATGCGTTCGCCATTAAAGAATGGCAACGGATGATCGATGATCAATTTTTCGTCTTCAACAAAGATGGTATTTGCGTAGGTTCCGCCTACCTCGCCGTAAATTAATACAATACCGGGAGAAATGGAGCTGGAATCGATGCTTTCCGAAAAAACGATGAGGATTGGTTGAGATACGGTGGCCATTGTACTGTTTGGTTTGGGAGAGATTCCGATTACTCTGACTTGGCCATAGAGTGTTGGTGAGAAAAGCAGGATTAAAGCCATTACAGAAAGTGCAACTTTTCGAATGTCATATAATGTTCTCTTTGTTTGCATATTCGTCCTCTGCAAGTGTCGTGATTGGTTATTTTTCCAACTTTTGACCTCGGTTCAATTTCTGCACAATTTTCTGATATTCCCGCTCATCTCCAAGCCAATATAGGGCAATCGCTTTTTGTTGCAGATAGGTCATGTTCTCTGGCTGGATCTGAAGCAGTTTTTCAATATAAGGAAGGGCATTGGCATATTCCCTTAATTTGAAAAGGACATCCACCAAAGCTTCGACATAAGAGAGATTTTTGGGATTCTGCTGACAGAGCCGGACAGCAATAGACTTTGCCTTGGCATATTCCTGCTCTTCCATACAGAGTTTAAGTGCAAATATAGCCAGTGCTTCGTCCCATTTGCCTGAGAGACTTTTTTCAAAGTGCGAAATGGCATCTTTCCGACGCCCTTGCGAAAGGAAAAGAAGCCCGGCAGTTCGGTGAGCGTTGCTATTTGAGGGTTCGAGTTTGAAAGCTTCTATCAGGTGTTTTTTGCTGAGATCAAAATTTTTTGTCTTAAAATAAGCTTCAGCCAGATGCACATGAGCCTGTATGTTTTTGGGAAGTTTTTTGACTGCCAATTCAAGATAGGCAATGGATTGTTGGGGCTTCCCTGCCCTTAGAAGCTCTGTTCCGTAGTAAAGATTACCTTTTGCATTCTGGGGTTGTAGGATGACCGCGTTTCGGAGATATATAAGCTTGGCTTCACCGCGCACATTGTCTGCTTTGCGGATCTGTTCTCTAAAAGCGGCTTCGAGAAGGTTCTGGATTTCCTTTTCGTGCTTTGAAGAAAGGCGCAGGGATTTACGAAAGTTTTGGTATGCTTGATCGAACGTACCCAGCTTGAGATAAACACTTCCCAACCAGAAGTAGATATCGGGATTGCGAGGCTGAATTCGTTTCTGTCTTTCAAGATAATCGGCCGCCTTTTTCCAGTCCTGATTTTTTTTTCATAAAATTTAAGGGAATGTTGAATCGATGAACCACAGGATAGTTGAATGTTCTGTATTAGCAAGCAACATATAAGTAAAAAATCATACTTTTTCACGTTCGTTCTCCAACAGATTGGTTCGATTTCGATGGCTGTTTATGAATTCTGCAATCTTTTCAATATCGTCATTTGTGTATAATCTCCAGTTTCTCCAGTCTCGCTGTGGCGGAGGAATCTCTCCGCATTTTTCCCAGTTGTATATTGTTTTTTTGCTTACGTCCAGACGTTTGCAAACCTCTTTAATGGTGTAGTATTTTTTTCCTTTGTAACGGATCATAATGAAAACCTATAGACTTTTTTCTCAAACGAAGGGTTGAAGGAACTTTTGTTTTCAACTGTAAAAAGGTCTTATCTTTCTTTACTTACCATGGAAAATATGGAAAATGGTAAAAATACAGTTTTTGGTTGTCAAAAATTGTGCCGGGAACAATAAAATATGAGAGAGGGGGATAATTCTTAAAAATTCCAGATGTTATCTAAAATGACTATTTTAGATTTGGGCGTAATATCATTAGTTCTGTGTCATTTTTACAACATAAAGTTGCAAAATTGACACAAATGTTTCTTTCTTGAAAATATTGTATCGCGATCAATGGAATAGAATGAATATTTTCTTGAATACCTAACGATTCTCCGTTTCATGGGATGATATAGTAATAGTTCGCGGACCAAATTCTTTCTATGCTAACCTGTTGCGATTTTTGTGTATTATAGAAATGTTGTTGTAAAAAGAGTGGCAAATCTGACAATTTGTTTTTTTAAGTGATTGTGTTCGGTAGCCTTTTATTTTTTGGGCTCTTGTATCATCAATATCGATTTTTTCTGCAATTGCCGGACTATATAAAATGTGTGGGATGAACTGGAACGAAATTGCCGTTGGGCTGAAGAAAAACAGAGGAATTTTTGCATCGGTGATTTGGTATCAGTGGAGGCAGCGGAGTTTTTCCGCAGGCAGTGAGATCGTTCCAATTTTTGATCTCACAAAGGTGATTGCCGGGGGCGTCTGCATCCGAGATCTCAAATGAAGCTTCTCTTTTTTAAAAAATTTGGGGAGAATGGCTGTTCTGAACCGGACCATTTCAAACGGTTCAATTCAGAATTGAGGCTTGAAATTGTTCAGGAGAATTGCTACGACGCGATCCCAGCAATATGCAACCTCATTATTTGAACGGGGTTTTTGCTACTTTTAACCTTTTTTCTGACAGGCCATCGCGCCGATGGCAGTATTGCCGTAAAGACTAAATGCTGCTGTTATTTAATAGCAGAATCTGTTAAACCATCCTGCATGATTGAAGGGATTTGCGGGGGGAGGATGCCGCTACCGAACATAGATGCATGTAAAAAAGTTGGATCAGACAACAAATTATCATATATTGACAGTAACGCCCGTTTTGCTCGCTGGAATTTCGGATGATTTTGGATCTTTTCTCATTATGAGGCCGATTGTCTGAATTTTTTGTGGCTATATAAAACAGGCGGAGGACGAAATATGCCCAGACGGAAAGACGCTCCTGTTCTGTCCAGAGTAGAGCGGATTTTTCTGGAACGTTCCGGGCGGAAGTTCCGATACCATCCTACGGAAAAAATTGGCGTCATCGAGGTAGAGAATTTCCCGATGCTGGGAAAACTGACTGCACTTCGCTTTCTGGAATGGGTCCAGAGCAATCCTGGGGGCGTAATTGCTCTGCCCACCGGAAAAACGCCGGAACATTTCATCAAATGGACCCAGTATTATTTGCGAAACTGGAACTTGCCGGAAGTCCGCAAAGACCTGGAGGAGAATGGGATTGATCCGGGAATCTATCCCGATATGAAAAGTCTGCATTTCGTGCAAATTGATGAGTTCTATCCGATCAATCCACAGCAACATAACTCCTTTTACTATTATGTGAACAAATTCTATATCGATGGATTTGGCCTCGACCGCAAAAAGGCCCTACTTATCGATTGCTGGAATCTCGGCATCCCGGCACATATGACCATGAGAGATGTATTTCCGGATTATGTGGTGGATCTTAGTTTGCGGACCCGGCAACCATCCCGTACCATCGAACGGATTCAAAAGCAGGTTATTGAGGCGGTGGATGCCTTCTGCATGGAATACGAAAACCGGATCCGTCAGCTGGGAGGTATCGGCTTTTTCCTGGGGGGCATTGGTCCGGACGGCCATATCGCTTTCAATGTACGGGGGTCAGATCATTATTCCACCACGCGGTTGACCCATACCAATTACGAGACCCAGGCTGCCGCAGCCAGTGATCTGGGCGGGATTGAAGTGGCCAAAAACCGTTTGGTGATTACCATCGGGCTGGATACGATTACTTACAACAAAGACTGCGTGGCCATTATTATTGCCGCAGGCGAGGCGAAGTCCCGAATTGTGGCAGATTCCATTGAAAGCGACAGAAGCCTGATCTACCCGGCCACGGCTTTGCAGGTGCTTCCTAACGCCCGGTTTTACCTGACCAAAGGGGCCGCCTGCCGGCTGGTGGAACGGCGGCTGGAAGATCTGGAAAAAACGGAAAATCTTCACCAGGAGCAGATCGAGCGCATTGTGATCGATCTCGCCGTGGAGAAGAAAAAAAGGGTGCGAGATCTTACCCGCGCTGATTTTCAGTCAGATCGGTTTGCTCGGACCCTTCTGAAAAAAACCGACCTTTCCCTGACTCAGATCACCCAGATGGTGGAAGAAAGTCTCATCCGTAAGCTGGAACGTGGTCTGGAACCCATTGAAGGCAAGATTTTCATGCACACAGCGCCCCACCATGATGATATCATGTTGGGATATTTGCCTTACATCTACCACCTAGTGCGCACGCCCAAAAATGTGCATTATTTCAACTATATGACCAGCGGGTTTACCGCCGTAACCAACCGTTATGTGCTTAACCTGCTGGAAATTCTGCTGCAGTACATCGACACACCGGAATTCCAGAAGATGATTCAGGAAGATTATTTCCACCCGCTCAATGAAACCGGCCTTAACCGTGATGTATACCAGTATCTAGATGGGGTGGCTGCTCACAGCCGCAGTATGAAAAACGAAGCCTTGGCCCGCCGTCTGCTGCGAATTATTGTGTTTCTCTTTGAGGAGGACAGCATCCCGCATCTCAAGGACCGGATCACCGAGCTGATCAATTATTTCCGAACACAATATCCGGGCAAGAAGGATCTTCCGTACATTCAGCAGCTCAAAGGGATGATCCGTGAGTTTGAAGCGGATCTCCTCTGGGGCTACTTTGGGTTCAACAGCCGTTCCGTCAATCACCTGCGGCTGGGATTCTACAAAGGCGAAATTTTTACCGAGGAGCCGGATATTCAGCGGGATGTGGTTCCCATTCTCCGCCTGCTGGAGAAAATCAAGCCGGATGTGGTTACGGTGGCATTCGACCCGGAAGGCAGCGGACCCGACACCCATTACAAAGTCATGCAGGCCATTACCGAGGCCCTGAAGCTTTACGAGAAGAAAACAGGCCGCAGCGATATTGAAGTGTGGGGCTACCGGAATGTCTGGTACCGTTTCCACCCGGCAGAAGCCAACATTTATGTGCCTGTTTCGCTAAATTCCATGACGATCCTGGATAACGCCTTCAGGAATTGTTTTGGTTCTCAGAGGGACGCATCTTTTCCCAGCTATGAATACGATGGGCCATTTTCGAGGTTGGCGCAAAAAATCCAGGCAGAGCAGTTTCAGGCCATTAAGGTTTGTCTGGGGCGGGAATATTTCAACGAAAACCCGCATCCCAGGGTGCGTGCCACGCACGGTCTCTGTTTTCTGCGCAAGATGACTCTGGCGGAATTCTACGAACGGTCCATGGAGCTGCGGAAGAAGATGGAATCGCAAGAAGAGGAGTGGCTATCGCTACGGTAGTTGAGCCTTCTATTGCAGCCTGATTCATTTGCCGGAAAGCTGACAGGAGAACCTTCGGGTTCTCCTTTTTTATTGGTAGATGAGGACATTTCGCACCGCCGTAAATCCTCACGGCCGCCAATGTGGCTAACGCGTATGAGAATCATGCAGGAGTACGGCCTTCCAGTTGCGCTTTCGTCGGCGAGCAATTGGTGCAACCAAATTGAAGATTGGGGGCGCCACGCGGCGTTGCGGCGAAAGGATACGTGGAAGGCACGGAGGATATCCGAAACCCAATTCGTGGATTGGCCAGAAAGTGGTGGCCATCGCAAGCTGAAATGTATGCCACATTGATCGCCTTTTGCACCGGAACGCCCCCGGAAATACCCACAGTGCAACGAGGCAAGTGCGTCGCCTTCTCCGGATTGAGCAGGTGTTGTTGAAAAAATGCTGTTTAACGTCAGTAAACGCCTGTCAAATTCTTGCCTTCTGCCATCCCTGAGAGTCCGCAAAAAAACGCACGGATCTCATTTTCCAGCTTCCCAGGAAATACTTGAAAATATGCGCATATTTTGCAATATTTACTTCAATTCATGGCAAATGCTGAGGAAAGGGACCCATGGGGAAATCTGCACAGCGCAAACGTCCGGACTGGGATGAATATTTTCTGAATATGGCTCAGCTGGTGGCCAGCCGTTCTTCCTGCCTGCGGAATCAGGTAGGGGCCGTTATTGTTCTTGATAAAGATGTGATTTCTACCGGGTATAATGGAGCGCCCAAATACCAGAAAAATTGCCTCGAAATTGGCTGGTGCTACCGCGACAAAAACGGCATTCGGTCTGGGACGCAGCTGGAGAAATGCCGAGCGGTGGGGTCTCATGCGGAATCCAATGCCATAGCCCTGGCAGCCCGCAACGGCCATGCTACCCGGGGAACTACCATTTACATTGTGGGACACGACTTTATTTGCAACCAGTGCAAAGCGCAGATTGCCAATGCTGAAATCAGGCGCGTGGTACTGCGCAACCGGAAAGGGGAGATTCTGGAGTTTTTTCCAGAACAGGATTGGACGGTTCATCCCATTGATCTGGAGGATGAACAATGAGCGAACGTGCCCAGCATCCGTTTTGGGTAGCCGGTGAGTGGCGCCGCACATCCCAAGCGGTGGGAGTTATCAATCCATATACCGGCGATGAGATTGCCCAAGTATGCTATGCCGGAGAAGAGGATATAGAAGAAGCGGTAAAGACGGCGCACCGGGCCTTCCAGCGCTACCGGCAGTGGCCGGCTTACCGCCGAGCAGAAGTTCTTTTTCGGATTGCCGAAGGTATCCGCCGGCGGCGCGATGAGCTGGCCCGCACGATCATGCAGGAAGCCGGAAAGCCCATACGTTATGCCTATGCCGAAGTGGATCGGGCGTATCAAACGTTTTCATTTTCTGCGGAAGCGGCGCGCAATCTTTCCGGGGAATCCTTTTCTCTGGATGTAACGCCCCAAGCCGAGGGCTACTGGGGAGTAACCCGCCGGTTTCCTATCGGGTTGATCGTTGGAATCACGCCCTTTAATTTCCCGCTCAATCTGGTTGCTCATAAAGTTGGACCTGCTCTGGCGAGTGGCAATGTGATTCTGCTCAAACCGGCACCGCAAACACCGCTCACAGCATTGCTGCTGGCAGAAATAGCCCTGGAAGCGGGCCTGGATCCCGAGGCTTTTCAGGTGATCCCGTGTTCTGTACCGCTTGCCCAGCGGCTGGCTACTCATCCCGATGTGGAGATGGTCAGTTTTACGGGCAGCGCTCAGGTGGGCTGGAGGTTGAAAGAACTGAATCCCAACAAGCGCGTGGTTCTGGAACTGGGCGGTAACGCCGCCATGGTGGTGGATGATTCGGGCAATTATGAGCGTGCCCTCAAGCGCGGAATTTCGGGGGCGTTTGCCTATGCGGGGCAGGTGTGTATTTCTGTGCAGAGGATTTTTGTCCACCGGAGCCTGTATGAGGATTTCCTGGAGGATTTCGTCAGACATGCGCAGGCTGTGAAGGTGGGCGATCCCGCTGATGAGGAAACCGTGGTGGGGCCTATGATTTCCACGGATGCGGCTTTGCGCATTGAAAACTGGGTGAAAGAAGCGGCAAAGGATGGAGCCAGCATCCTAACCGGGGGCAGGAGGGAAGGAAGGGTATTTTACCCGACCGTCCTTACGAGAACCAACCCGCAGATGAAGGTCTGGAAGGAGGAAGTTTTTGCCCCTGTTGTGCTGATCGAACCGTTTGATGAGTTTGAACAGGCGCTGGCAATGGTGAACGATTCGGTCTACGGGCTACAGGCGGGTGTTTTCACCAGCCGTGTGGCCCATATGGAACTGGCGTTCCGCCGGCTGCGTGTCGGAGCGGTAATTATCAACGACTATCCCACATTCAGGGTTGATCCCATGCCGTACGGAGGAGTGAAGCGGTCTGGCTGGGGACGCGAGGGCATCCGTTATGCCATCGAGGAAATGACTGAGTCACGGTTGCTGGTGGTGAATCCTGATGTAAAGCAAAAAGAGGAGTAGAACCTATGGCAAATTTACCGAGCGTGTCAGAGGGGAATTTCGAACAGGAAGTGCTGAACAGCGATCTTCCTGTGCTGGTGGATTTCTGGGCAATCTGGTGCGGGCCCTGCCGGATGCTGGAACCTGTGGTGGAGGAAATCGCCAGGGACTATGCGGGTAAATTAAAAGTTGTGAAGCTGAATGTGGATGAAAACCCGACCATTGCTGCCAGGTACGGCGTTCGCAGCATTCCAACGCTTTTGCTGTTCAAAGGGGGGGAAGTGAAGATTCAAATCGTAGGAGCGGTACCAAAGAAACAAATTGTGAGCAAACTGGAACCGGTTCTTGGAGAAAATTGAATGGAGGCCCCGGCAGGGGCCGTTTTTTTATGGGTATTTTACAGCTGGAGGTTGCGATGGAATACGCACTGGAAGATCTTGCCTACATTTTGCAAACGGTGAAGCGGATCGCCATTGTCGGGCTTTCTGCGAAGCCGGAACGTCCAAGCTATCAGGTAGCCAGATATTTGGCGGAGCAGGGGTATGAGATTGTGCCGGTAAATCCGGCTTATCCGGAAGTCATGGGACTGAAAAGCTATTCTTCCCTCTTTGAGGTGCCCGGGACCATCGATCTGGTGGATGTGTTCCGACGTCCGGAGGAAGCTCTTGCCGTGGTTCAGGCGGCGGTTCAGCTACAAGTACCTGTGGTTTGGCTGCAAGAAGGCGTTCGGAACGACGAGGCGGTGGCTCTGGGGAAGGAGCACGGCACCAAGGTAGTACAGGATATATGTATTAAAAAGGTCCATCAGGCGCTGAAATCAAAAGGGATGATCTGACCCTTTGTTTTTCTGTCCGCTGTTGCTGGGTTTGTGCGGCCTGTGGCAGAAAATGGGATAGAGAAATATCCGAATTTACCCTTTTTTCTCAAAATATTCCGGGGCAGCAGCGGCGAAGTTCGGCGAAACTTCCAGCCAGAAACGAGCGTTGAACTGCAGGGATTTCGGATGGTATTGCGGCCGCCGGTTCGGTCGAAGAAAGGCAGGTTTCTAAAGTGACTCCTCGATCCGTGTGCAGATGGTGGGAAAAGATCCGTGTTCTTGTAGCGGGCGGGCTTACCGCAGCTTTGCTCATTCCAGGCATTGTATCGGAAGCAAAGGGAGATAGTCCGCTGTTTGTTCCGCAACAGGTGCAGAGGGCGTCTTCCGGTGAGCGGGATACCACTTCCGCATATTCCATTTTGCAAAAACAGTTTGCCCGGATTGCCCAGGTGCGGTGGGCTGCCCGGAGGGGACTGACCGGGGTTTTTCTGCCTTCCTATGGCGATACGCTGCGATTTTGGATGCACCCGGCCGCCCGGCCGCTACCCCCGCTGCCCGTATCACCCGGTTGGCAGGTTCCCGCCTGGCAGGAGGATTTCATCAAGCGGCGAAGTGGCGGAATTCTGCCCATGACGGTAAACCCAGCTCTCCTTTATGCGGCAATACGCCCACGGGATAGCTGGGAGCGGTCACGCAGAACATTTCGGAACGATTTTGTCCCTTCAAACCTGCAGCTTCATGTCCTGCGCTTCCTGTGGGAGGAAGGCATTGCCACGCAATCGGACATCTATGCCAGTCTGGATACCCTTTATCCCATTACCGCCGAACTGCTGAACCGTCAGCTGGAGCGGATGCTGGCACTGGGGCTGGTAGAACGGAAATTAATTTCTCCCCAGAACCTCTTTACGTTTATCTCTCCCATTAAAATTTTTCAAATCGAGATGAGCGCAAAAAACCGGAGGAACCGGGTGTACCTCTATCGGCCAAGGGTGGATCGGCGGACGATCCTCCGCTTCCTGCTTTCCAGATCTTATTGGGTGAAAGAAAACGGCGGAAATAAGCGGGAACAGAAACGGTTGCAAGAAAAACTACGCATCTTGCTGGGACCGGGATTTATGGAGTAAGTTGGCTCCAGACCCGTTCGCACAGTTTTTGCGAGATTTTCAGCCTGCTACGGGATCTCCAACCGGGTTCCGATCCCCCTGATTCATTGCAGGAATTTCGTGCTGAACTTTTTTCGGTCCAAATGCCTCCAGTGCCGGAATCCACCGGGAGCCGTTTTCCCCGGCAGAAACGAGATTCACAGAATTTCTTCAAGATGAACGGACAGAGAGCATGAGGCGATTGACCGCGGCTTTGCTGTTCACAGCCAGCCCTGTTCTACGTACCACTGTGCCGTTTTGCGGATGGCGGTTTCGGTAGAATAGGGTGGCACGAAGCCGAGCTCAGCTTTGGCCTTTTCAGTGGAAATCATCCAGTAAGGTTGCTGAAGTTCCAGCAGTTTTTCTTTGTTGAGGAGGATTGCTCTCCTGAATATTCTGCTGTAGGCATCTCCGGCAGCGGCAACGACCCGGATCATCCAGCGAGGGATTTTTAGCGGAATGGTTTTTTTGTTCAGCGCCCGCGAGATCATGTCGGCCAGTTCGCTCCAGTAGTAAAAGCCTTCATCGGCGATGAAATAGGTTTGCCCATATGCCTTGGGGTTGGCCATCGTCCTGATGATACCTTCCACCAGATTCTCAACGTAAACGATACTTACGCGGTTGGTGTACCCGAACATGGGTTTTAGTCCATACCGGACGAATTTAAAGTACAAAAAAACATCCTGGTCCCGCGGACCGTACACAGCGGGAGGGCGGAGAATGGTGGTGGGAAAATCACCGGAAAACTCGCGGGTGTATGCTTCTGCGCGCAGCTTGCTTTTTCCATAGGCAGTAATGGGCTGTGGCGGGTCGGATTCTCGGAGGGGGATGCCTTCCGGGGAGGGACCTGCAGCCGCCTGGCTGCTGACCAGAATAAAATGAACGGATTTTTTTCCCGCTTTTTTGGTGGCTTCAAGCAGATGGCGGGTGCCTTCCGCGTTTACCTGATAGTATTCCGCGGCATCCCGGGCTTTCGTCAAACCGGCGCAGTGAATGATAACGTCGGCGTCCGAAACGAAATCGCGGAGTGTTTCCTCGCTAGAAAGAGAACCTTCCGCTCTCTGGATGGGCAGATGTTCAATCCACCGCAGGTTACTGGTCTTGCGCACAAGGCAGGTAACTCGGTGATTCATCTGGCAGAGCCGTTCGACAACGTGGCTGCCCACAAATCCGGTTGCGCCGGTAATGGCAACGTTCAAAACGCCCTCCCGAATTGGTTTGGGATTCAAACAAAATGCGCTTGACAATAATTTAAGAAATTTTTACATTTTCGCAACTTATCTGCCGGAATTTAAACGGTATTCCCGGATGAACAGGGGTGGGTTATGGCGATGAAAGAAGCAGAGAGGGAGATGGCTGTGGATATTTTTGAGAAGTGCTATTCGTACACCGAGGTCCGTAAAGCGATTGAAGGCGGATACTATCCTTATTTCAAGGCGATAGAATCCGGGGCGGAAAGCTCCGTCGTGATCAACGGCCGCCGGATGATCATGATCGGTTCCAACAACTACCTGGGGCTCACCCAGCACGAACACGTAAAGGAAGCGGCCATCAAAGCAGTGGAAAAATTTGGCACCAGTTGCACCGGTTCTCGTTTTCTAAACGGGACCCTGGAATTACATGAAGAACTGGAGGAGAAACTGGCCCGCTTTGTGAACAAAGAAAAGGCGCTGGTTTTCTCGACGGGATTTCAGACAAATCTCGGCATCATGGCCACGGTAGCAGGAAAGGACGATATTATTTTGGCAGACCGCGACAACCATGCCAGCATCGTGGACGGATGCCGCCTGTCGTTCGCCAAAACTGTGAAATACCGCCACAGCGACATGGCGGATCTGGAGCGGCTCCTGCAGCAGTACTCCGGGAAAGGACACGGGCTGCTGATTGCTACAGACGGTGTGTTTAGCATGGGAGGAGACATCGCGGATCTCCCCAGCATTGTGAAGCTGGCTAAGAAATACGGCGCCCGCATTTTCGTGGATGATGCCCATTCCATGGGAGTGCTAGGCAAAAACGGCCGGGGAACCGCTTCTCATTTCGGCCTGGACGACGATGTGGATCTGATCATGGGCACATTCAGCAAATCGTTTGCTTCTCTGGGTGGGTTTGTGGCGGGTGAAGCCCTGGTGATAGACTACATAAAACACCATGCCAGGTCCCTGATCTTTTCAGCTAGTATGCCACCTTCGGCGGTGGCTGCTGTGATCGCTGCCCTGGAAGTGATCGAGCAGGAACCGGAACGCATCGAGAGGCTGTGGCGCAATACCCGGAAAATGTGGGAAGGGTTCAAAAAGCTGGGGTTCAACATCGGCAATACTCAAACGCCTATTGTGCCTATTATCATCGGCGACGATATGAAAACTTTTCAGTTCTGGAAAATGCTTTTCGAAAACGGCGTTTATGTCAATCCGGTGGTGAGTCCCGCTGTTCCACCCGGAATGTCTCTCTTGCGAACCAGCTATATGGCCACACACACCGACGAAGAGCTGGATACCGTGCTGCACGTCTTCGAAAAGGTTGGACGCCAGCTGGGTGTTATTCCATAAATCCACGATTGCCCTGGCGCGTTTGCTGAACCGGTGGGAGGCTATGGGCGGTCGAGGCCGGAACACGGCAGCCTTGTATCATTCGCCGTGCAGCTTGCGTGTTTTACAGGGAAGTGTTTTTCTTTGTGAAGGAGGGGTTTTTTATGAACCGCGAAGAGATTTTAAAGCAGGTTGAAGAAGATGAAATTGATTTTATCAGCCTCCAGTTCACCGATTTGCTAGGCGTTGTGAAGGAAGTGATCATTCCGGTTTCCCAGCTGGAAGAAGCGATCGAATATGGCATTTGGTTCGATGGTTCTTCGGTGGAGGGGTTTGCCAGGATTCAGGAGAGCGATCTGTTTCTGAAACCGGATCTTTCCACTTACGGAATTGTGCCCTGGCTGCGGGAAAATGGGCGCACCGCCCGGTTTATCTGTGACATTTATGGCCGTGATGGCCAGCCTTTCGAGGGAGATCCGCGACATGTACTCCGGCGCGCCATGCAGGAAGCGGAAGAAATGGGTTATATGTTCAACGTGGGGCCGGAGCCAGAGTTTTACATTTTCCGCCGCTCACCGGAGGGCAACCCGCTACCACTGGATGTAGGAAGTTACTTCGATTTTGCTTCCCATGAGGGGTACCGGGTACTGCGGGAAATTCTGGATGCGCTGAAAAATTTCAACATTCCGGTGGAGGCGTCTCACCATGAGGTGGGAAAGGGGCAATTCGAGATCGATTTCAAGTACAGCAACGGTCTGGAGACCGCAGACCGGATCTTAACACTGAAATACACGGTCAAAAAGATTGCTCAGCGCCACGGGCTGGAGGCAACCTTCATGCCCAAACCGATTTTTGGTGCGCCGGGAAACGGCATGCATACCCACCAGAGCCTGTTTGATATCAAGCGGAAGCGGAATGCCTTTTACGACGACCGCGATCCGTACAATTTGTCGCGCGTGGCTTATCATTATATTGCTGGTATCATGAGCCACGTCAAAGCCATGTGTGCTGTTATCTGTCCAACTGTCAATTCCTACAAACGGCTTATTTCCGGTTTTGAGGCGCCGGTGTACATCACCTGGGCGCGCATCAACCGTTCGGCCCTGATCCGGGTACCGCAGTGGTTCCGGGGCAGAGAGCAGTCGGCCCGCATTGAGCTGCGCTGCCCCGATCCAACCTCCAATCCCTATCTGGCGCTGGCATTTATGCTGGCGGCAGGGCTGGATGGCATCCGCAACCGGTTGGAACCGCCTGAACCGGTGGAAGAAAACGTCTATCAGCTGGACGAGGAACGAATTCTGAAAGAAAAAATCGATGTGCTGCCCGGGTCCCTGGCGGAAGCAATCGAAGAGTTTAAGAAAGATCCGCTCTCGGAAAAGGTGCTGGGCGAACACCTGTACCGCCGTTACCTGGACATTAAAACAAAAGAGTGGAACGCCTTTAAAACCCAGGTAACCCGGTGGGAACTGGATCAGTATTTTGAAATGTATTGAGGAATGGAGCCCGTCGAAGAATACGCAGAGATCGATTCATCTTCCGGCAAATATTGTTTTGCCCACCGTTGCTCCGCAGCTCTTTCTGGCTGCATAATTCCTGCCAGCCTGACATCCCATTGCCCATCCATCATACCATGTCTGCAAAATAATAAGAAAAGGAGGGAGCCAAAGTGAGCCACCACATTCAAATTGTGCCCGTAAAATCCAAAAAAGATCTGAAAAAATTTATCCTGCTTCCCTGGAAGATCTACCGGGGAAATCCCTACTGGGTCCCGCCTCTGATTATGGATCAAAAAAATATGTTTAATCCCAAAAAAAATCCGTTTTTTGAACATGCGGATGTCCAGAACTTTCTGGCGCTGAAACATGGCGAAGTTGCAGGCCGCATCACAGCAATCATCAATCACAACCACAACCAGTTCCACAACGAAAAGACGGGGTTTTTCGGATTTTTCGAATCGGAAAACGATGAGGATGTGGCGAGAGCCCTGTTTGAGGCGGCGGAAGATTGGATCCGGGAAAGAGGGATGGACCGGATCCGAGGACCAATGAATTTTTCCACCAACGATACCTGCGGACTGCTTATCGATGCCTTTGATTCTCCACCGGTGATCCTCATGCCTTACAATCCGCCTTACTACAAAGAACTGATCGAGAAGGCGGGGTATGGCAAAGTTAAAGATCTCTACGCCTATTTTATGGACGATTCCACACCCATTTCCGATAAGGTGAAACGGATTTCCGACATCATCAAAAGACGCCATAACGTAACCATCCGTTCTGTCAACATGAAAAAGTTCCGCGAAGATGTGGAACTGGTTAAGATTGTTTACAACGAGGCGTGGAGTAAGAACTGGGGATTTGTTCCGCTTACTGATGCGGAGATTGATCACATAGCCAAGGAGCTGAAACCTGTAGTGGATCCGGATTTGGCCATCTTCGCGTTTGTGGATGGTGAGCCGGCCGGCTTTTCCCTGACCCTGCCGGATATGAACCAGGCGCTTATCAAAATCAATGGCCGCCTGTTTCCTTTTGGGCTAATCAAGCTTTTGTGGTACAGCCGCAAGATTGATACCGTGCGGGTGTTTATTATGGGTGTGCGGGAGAAATTCCGCCACCTGGGGATTGATGCGGTATTTTATTACGAAACTTACACGCGCGGTACCCGGAAGGGGTTCCACAAAGGTGAGTTTTCCTGGATTCTCGAAGACAATTACAACATGCGCAACACCCTGGAGAAAATGGGAGCGCGGATCTACAAAACCTACCGGATTTTTGAGAAAGAATTTTAGGTTACTTTTTTTCCATTGAGGAACGACCGGGTGATTTACCGGGATAGGGGGAGCGTTTCCACCTCTTTCTGAATGGGTGAAAGGGCCGTTTGCCAGATCCGTTTCCGGCGAGGTGCCGCTGTGTGCGGAAGCCGGGAGCCGAGCCAGCATTCTGTCAGGGCCACAATACCCGCAGCGAGGATCATTCCTGCCAGAACATCCACAACATAATGATAGCGCAAGTACACGGTAGAAAAGACCAGAGCCCCTACAACCGGAAAGAGAACGAGGGCCATTCGTGGGTAGAATTTCTGGATGTAATAGAGAGTGATCAGGGCAATCATGGTGTGCCCGGAAGGGAACGCATCTCGCTGGATTTGCTCCAGATGATTGAGAAGATCACGTATTTCCTCTGCTAGGAACAGCTCACCAAGAGGAACGGTTTGAAGGTGCATCAGGGTAAACCGGGGGCCCAGGGCCGGAACGAGAATGTAGCCCGTCAGGCTAACGCAGTACGAAAGGATGATGGCAAAAGCGGCGCGTTGGAATTTTGCCCAGTCTCTTTCCCGGTAGATCCGCAGTCCGAGTATTATGGGAAGAAAAAAGTAGGAAATGTAGGCCCACTGAAGCAATTCTGTCAGCCAGGGGGTGGTCCAGCGTTCCAGGTAAACCGTTGGATGTGTTCCGAAAAGTGCGTAATCCAGACGGATAAGCAGTGCGTCCAGGTCAAAAGGGCGGATATAGCGTACGAGAAAGTACTGTTCTTTGAAGAGGAAAATGGTAATGGGGACAAAATACCAAAACCGGAGAAGGTCCTGCCATCGGCCGTTGCCGGCCCAGGGAGAAAAAAGGGCAAAAATTCCGGCAATCCAGAGTAAATGGAGGACAAAAAAAAGCCAGCGGTGCGGCACGGATTGACCGTGAAGGAGAAGGATCAGATTGAGAAAACAAAGAAATCCGATGAGCAGGAATTCCGTCGGCCGTAGGGCACTGATCCAGCAAGCAAGAATCTTCTCCTTCGAGCGGTCTTTAATCCAACCAATAGAGAATTCGACCGCAGTTCTCACAGCGGTAGACCGTGATATTCTCTTTCCCTTTGGAGCCGATGGACGTAGGCAAGGTGACAAAACAGCCCAAACAGATGCCATTTTTTACCGGGACGACGGCATGTTCGTACCGCTGCCGGAGCCGTTCGTAAGTCCGCAGCAACGGGGTGGCTATCGATTTGGCAATCTCTTCCCGCATCTTTTGCAATTCATCCACGCCTTCCACGTCGAAGCCCAGTTCTTTCTCTTTGGCACGTTCCCGGATCATGTGGTCCACATCCTGCAGAGCTACCAGACAGCGAAGCTGTTTATCGTCCATCAAAATCCTCCTGCCAGTGTGTCGATAAATTCCTGAAACGTCGTAACCTGCATCAGCTGATCCCGGACATGTTTAACCTGCAAAACTTCCACAAGTTTCCCGAGGAAAGGCAGATAAACATTGGATTCTTCCTGGGGCGGGGCAACGATCATAAAGACCATGTGAACCGGTTTTTTATCGATGGAGTCATATTCAATGCCGCGGGGAGATTTCCCGAACGCTACCAACAGGGAGGGCGTCGAGAGTGTCCGTCCGTGGGGAATGGCGATTCCGTGGCCAATGCCGGTGCTGCCCAGACGCTCCCGGCGCTTTAGCATGTCGATAATCAGCCGAGTATCTTTAAGCGGGTATTTGCTGGCTACATGCTGAACCATCTCTTCCAGCACTTCGTCTTTTGTGGTGGCTTTCAGCTCCGGAATGAAAAACTCTTCGCGGAAGTAGCTCAAAAATTCTTGCACATCCATTTCCCGTATCCCTCAGTTTTTGGATTCCATTTCCAGGAATTCCCGCAGCGCCGGCCGGATGTACACATCGTCCAGGTTCAGCAGGCGCAGGTCATTTTGCAGGATCTGAAGTTTCTGATCTACGGACAACTTTTTGTTGAGAATGAAGCAGAACCGGTCGTTGAACCGGCAAAGCCCTCCTTTGAAATCGCCCTTTTCGTAACGGAGGGGAATGGAAAGCCGTTCCAGCAGCTCTTCCACCTCTTGAAGCAGTTGCTGCTTTTTGCGTGCAGAAACCCGCTTGCCCGCCATCCTTTCCGTCTCCTACAGATAATCCTGCATGTTTTTCCGTTTCAGGTAATCCACCAGTTCCCGGATGTCCTGAGCATGTTCCTGAGAGCAGACCAGAATGGCATTGTCTGATTTAACAACGATAAGATTTTCCACGCCCACAAGGGCGACCAGATCGTCTTCAGAAAAAACGTAGCAGTTTTTCGATTTCAGAACGAGGCCGTTTCCTGTAATGGCGTTGCCCTGTTTATCCTTGTCGGACAGTTTGTACACCTCGTCCCAGCTACCCACATCGCTCCAGCCGAGATCGCATTTGATGACAAAAACTTTCTGCGCTTTTTCCATGACACCGTAGTCAATGGAAATGCTGCGGATTTGCCGGTAGAAAGTTTCCAGCTCCGCAGCATACCGGTCGGTGCCAATCACCTCTCGGAGCTGCATCAGGCCTGTGTACATTTCTGGCAGGTATTTGCGGATTTCGTCCAGAATTACAGAGGCCCGCCAAATGAACATACCGCTGTTCCACAGGAAGTCGCCACTTCTCAAAAAGCGGACCGCGGTTTCGTAATTGGGCTTTTCCGCAAAGGTTTTCACTTTATGAACGGGGATACCGTCCTCTTCGTAGATTTTTTCGTTGTGCTGGATGTAACCGTAACCGGTTGCTGGCCGGTCAGGTGTGATGCCGATGGTGATGAGCCCATCATGTTCACCGGCAATTTTTGCACCGATCTGCAGTGCTTTTCTGAAGACCTGTTCTTTCAAAATGATGTGATCGGCAGGGAGGGCGACCATCACCGCATTTTCGTCGCGGGCCAGCAAATGGACCGCCGCTAGCCCGATGGCCGGAGCCGTATTTTTCCCGAAGGGTTCAAGTATGATGTTTTCTTCCGTTAGCTGTGGAAACTGTTCCAGAAGGAGCGGCTTTTGCTGCGGGTTCAGAACAAAGAGAATGTTTTGGTCGGGGATGATGGGACGAATACGGTCTACCGTTAGCTGAATGAGGGTTTTGTTTCCAAAAATGGCCAGAAATTGTTTGGGTTTTCGTTCACGGCTTCTGGGCCAAAAACGGGTTCCCGTACCCCCTGCCATAATTACTGCATACATGAACGCGCTCCCTTTTTTCTCTTAATCTGTGCGGTCAGGATGACGGTCTGGCGAAGAGGAGTGAGGCTCAAAAAGCATTCAGATAGCGGGGCCGAAGAATCCACCTGAATATCGGTCTGGTACCTGATAAATCGACAGCTATGTTTCCCTGCCACTTCCCTCAGTTTCCCATTCGTGTCTTAAATTCTATGGATAATCGCTCAAAAAATACCAAAAATTGTCAGCCGATTCAAGGATTTTTTGGGAACTTTTGCGGATGTAAATATCCATAAATTTTGTCTGTTAGAGAAAAATTGATTCTTTCCTATTTTGTGCAGAATGTGAATGTAACAACATGCCGTGGCAGGGGGTTGTATAGATCATAACTGACGGGGGCCATGGTTGTAGGCCCTGCGATGGGCGCGGTTTTGACGGTTCCGGAGAGGGGAAGGCTCGCGGTGGACATTGCATGGCTGGTTTGCAGATCGAAAGAATGAATCTGACGTTTGAAGCGGACCGGATAAGAGAATTATCTATTCAGAATTCAAATAAAATGAGACAAAAATTGCAACTATTTCAAAAAAATCACGTTTATTTATGAAAAAAACGGCCGTATTTTCCAGATATGCATTTTTTCTTGTTCGACGCGGCGAAAATGATTACAATCATAATTCAGTGAATACAGAACCAAAGGATTGGAGGGCTTATGCACAGGCATCGTTTTTTTCTTCCCGTATTGATGGTAGCGGTTGCAGGTCTGCTATTGCCGGCACTTGTGGGCGCACAGAGCTTAGAGGAGTTCGAAAAGAGGGTAACGGAATTTACGCTGAAGAACGGGCTGAAGTTTATCATTCTGGAGCGTCACGAAGCGCCTGTGGTTTCGTTTCATACCTATGTGGATGCTGGATCTGCCAATGAGGTGAAGGGAATTACCGGATTGGCTCATATTTTTGAACACATGGCGTTTAAAGGGACCACCACCATCGGTACCCGGGATTATGCCGCTGAAGCCCGGGCAATGGCAAAAGTTGATAGCCTGTTCATGGAAATCAAACGGGAGCGCTGGAAGGGGCCCAATGCGGACCCGAAGCGGCTGGAAGCGCTGGAGAAAGCCTTTAAGGAAGCACAGGAAGAGGCTGGCAAGTACATCGTTCACGACGAATTCGAAGAAGCCCTGACGCGGGAGGGGGCCAGCGGACTCAATGCGTCCACCTCGTGGGATGCCACTCGCTATGTGGTCAGCCTGCCATCCAATAAGCTGGAACTATGGATGTCGCTGGAATCAGAGCGCTTTCTGCGCCCGGTTCTCCGGGAGTTTTACAAAGAAAAGGCTGTAGTTATGGAGGAACGCCGCCTGCGGACGGAAAGCCAGCCCATTGGGCGCCTACTGGAAGAGTTCCTGGCCATGGCCTACAAGGCGCATCCCTACGGTGAACCGGTAGTGGGCCATATGAGCGACCTGGAAACCATCACCCGTCAGGAAGCCATCCGTTTTTTCCGCACGTATTATATACCAAGCAACATGACCATTGCCATTGTTGGGGATGTGAATCCTAAAGAGGTAAAAGAGCTGGCGGAAATCTACTTTGGCCGCATTCCCAGTGGACCGAAGCCCGAACCTGTGGAGACGGTGGAACCGCCGCAGATTGGTGAAAAGCGGATTGTGGTAGAAGATCCGTCCCAGCCGGTCCTGTTGATGGGCTATCACAAACCCGATATGAACCATCCGGACAATGCCGTGTTTGATGCCATTACGGACATCATGGGGGTAGGACGCACGTCACGGCTGTACCGGTCGCTGGTACGGGATAAGAAAATTGCCATTGCCGCGTCCGCCATTCAGGGAATTCCAGGCAATAAATATCCCGGACTTTTTCTCTTTTTCGCTATCCCCGCCAAAGGCCACACGAACCAGGAATGTGAGGAAGCCATCCTGGCGGAAATTGAGCGTCTCAAAACGGAACCGGTGACACCCGAAGAGCTGAAAAAAGCCAAAACGCGCAGCCGCGCCGCGCTGATCCGGCAACTCGCTTCCAATTCCGGACTTGCGGGACAGCTCGCCTTTTATGAAGTCATTACCGGTGACTGGCGGAACCTTTTCCGTCAGCTGGAGGCCATCGAGAAGGTGACGGCTGAAGATATTATGCGGGTGGCAAAAACATATTTCACCCGCAGCAACCTGACTGTAGGGGTAATTGAAACAAAGCAGGAAAGCAATTAATTTCACCCTTTTCACCGCATAAAATGGGAAATCGAAAGGAGGTAACTCTTATGAGAACCCGGAAAGGATTGGCGTTTGGCCTTTTGTTTGTTCTTTTTCTGGGCTTTACCGGAGAAGCCTTTTCCCAGAAACCGTACAAGGAACTCCGCTATCCCAAACTTCGCGAGATCAAAATCCCAAAAGTCGATAAAGTTGTTCTGAAGAACGGCATGAAGGTTTTTCTGCTGGAGGATCACGAATTGCCGTTGATCAGCGCGTCGGCCCGGATCCGGGTGGGATCGGTCTACGAACCGCCGGATAAAGTGGGACTGGCACAAATTACCGGGGAAGTGATGCGCACCGGTGGAACATCCAGGATGCCGGGCGATAAAATCGACGAAGCCCTGGAGAGCATGGCGGCCTCCATCGAAACGTCCATTGGCCTGGAAGCCGGCTATGCATCCCTTTCGGTGCTGAAAGAGGATGTCGACACCGTTCTCGCCATTTTTTCGGACATTTTGATGAACCCGGCTTTTCCGGAAGACAAGATTGAGCTGGCCAAAATTCAGCTCCGCAGCGCCATTGCCCGCCGGAATGACGATGTAAACCAGATTGCCAACCGGGAATTTATGAAGCTTATTTATGGGGCCACCAGCCCATATGCCCGCCATCCGGAATACGCGACAGTGGATGCCATCCAGCGCCAGGATCTGGTAGAATTCCACAAAAAATACTTTCATCCGAACAATGTCATCTTGGCCGTATGGGGCGATTTTAAGAAAAAAGAGATGATCCGAAAATTGGAACGGGTTTTTGCCCGGTGGGAACCTGCGAAAATCACTTTTCCGGAAGTTCCCGAAGTAGAGTATGAATTCAAACCCACCGTCAACCTGATTCGCAAGACGGATGTGAACCAGACCAACATCATCCTCGGGCACATCGGCGGTACACTGGACAATCCAGATTATTTTGCTCTGGTCGTTTTGAACCGGATTCTGGGCCACGGCTTTACAAGCCGGCTCTTCCGGAATGTCCGTTCGCGGATGGGGCTTGCCTATTCTGTTTTTGGGACTTATTCAGCCAACTATACCTATCCCGGCGTATTTTATGTGGGCTGCCAGACCAAATCTCAGTCCACCGTAAAGGCAATCCGGGCGATGATTCATGAGATCCGCCGGATTACTCAGGAAAAGGTTACCCAGGAAGAACTGGAACTGGCCAAGGCCAGCTATCTGAATTCATTTGTTTTTAATTTCGACTCCAGAGGAAAGATTATCCGGCGGATGCTAACGTACGAATTTTATGGGTATCCTCTGGATTTCCTGCAACGGATCAAAAAAGGGGTAGAGCGGGTTACGGTGGATGACATTTACCGGGTGGCCCGCAAATACCTGCGTCCGGATGCCCTGCAAATCCTTGCAGTGGGGAATCCCGATGAATTTGATGAACCGCTGTCGGTGTTTGGACCGGTAAACGAAATTGACATTACAATTCCGGTTCCCGAAGAGAAGGCGCCGGAAGCCTCCGCAGGGGCGTTGGAGAAAGGCCGCCTGCTGCTGCGGAAAGTAGTGGAGGCAGCCGGAGGCAAAGAAGCACTGGCCGGTATCCGTTCCGTTGCCCGAAAAGCCACCCTGGCCATGGAAACACCACAGGGTAGCATGGAAATGAAAGTGGAATCTTATGTTCTCTATCCCGATAAATTGGCGCAAACCATCCAGACGCCCATGGGAAAGATGAAACAGGTTCTGGCAGGAGATACTGCATGGATGCAGGGCCCTCAGGGCAGCATGGACCTTCCAGAGGCGCAGCGTCAGAATATGAAAAAAGAACTGGCCCGCGACTATCTGCACCTTCTGCAGCTTGCCGCCGAGGGAAAGTTAAAAGCCCAGTATCTGGGCAAAGAAACCCACAATGGGAAAGAAGTGGAGGGGTTGCGGCTTGAGCACGAAGCCTTTGGCAGCCTCCAGATGTATGTTGATCCTGAAACCTATTTGCCCGCGAAAATAAGCTACAAGACGGTAACCATGCAGGGACCCGCCCGTGTTGAAAACGTATATCTGGAATGGATGCGGGTAAATCAGTTGCAATTTCCCAAAAAGACGGTTGGCTATGCCAATGGAAAAAAAGTGACCACCGTTACGGTAGAGGAAATTCAGGTCAACGTGGCAATCCCGGATTCTCTATTTGAGAGGGAGAGTAAATAGGCCGCCGGGGTTTGCGGAAGTATCCAAGTCTGGTCCGGATTCGCGCTGAATCCGGTTCAGGTCTCAATGCGGTCACTGCACGGAATTGGCTATCGGGCCGGATGATGATCCGGCCCGTCCCTTTTGCGGGAAAATTGGAAGAAAGAAAAAGGCGTTTTGAAAACCATCCGGCTTTCCGAAAGGCGGTGGCCGCTTAACCTGGGCCTTCTGATGGTATAAAAGCCGGAAAAGGGGGCAGATGGCAGAAGGCCTTTTCCGTTGCATTTTGCTGGAATATTCTGCACATTTTGGCGGTTACTCTACTTTAAAATGATCGGTTGTCCGTTCTTTCATGGGAGGGAGCCATGAACAGACAATTTGCAAAGTTTTTGTTGGGAACGCTGCTTGTTTTGTTCGGGGTTTGGCCCACTGCGATGCTCTATGGCCATGGGAATCATGGCCTGGCTTCCGCGAATGTGTGGCATTTTGCTGACCCGTTCGAACATCACCGGCAAGATAGCCTTTTTACCCGCGAAAAACTGACAGACCGTGTATGGGTAATCTACGGCCGCGGAGGCAATATCGGTGTGGTGATAACCGATGAATCTGTCCTGCTGATTGATACCCAGTTTAATGACATTGCTCCGGGGATTCTGGAACAGGTGCGGGCCATCACGGACAAACCTATCCGCTATGTCTTAAACACCCACCTTCATCGGGACCATGTGGGAGGGAATCCCTTTTTTCAGAAGTTTGCCGATGTGGTGGCGCATCAGAACACTTATTTGCATTTGCTGAGCAACTGGGAGGGGGAGGGGATTCCTGCAAGGGGAGACGGGCTACCGCAAATCACCTTCAAAGAAGAAATGCATTTTTACCTCGGAGGTGTTCACGTGGTGGCTTTCCACCTGGGGCGTGGCCATACCGACACGGACATTGTGATCTGGCTTCCCGATGAGGATGTGGTCCACATGGGGGATTTGCTCTTCAACGAGATCATCCCGTATGTGGACAAACCCAACGGTGCCCACACGGAGGGTTGGGAACGTTTTCTGCGTGCCGTTTACCAGCGGATCCGCCCGACAACAAAGGTAATTCCTGGCCACGGGAAACTGACGGACCGCGAAGGCATCATGAAGATGCTACGCTATTTCCGTGACATGCGTCAGGAGGTGGTCCGGGCCCGCAAGGAGGGACGGACGAAGGAAGAAATTCTGTCCATGACGGTGGAAAAATACCGGGACTGGCCCGGGCAGCGCCGTTTGCGTATGACCCTTGCCGCCCTGTATACCGAACTTTTCGGCAACGGCCCTACACTACTGGTGGTGAACAAGTCGGAAGGAACGCTGGCGTTTGTGGATGTGGAAACGGGCGACGTGCGCAAAAAAGTTCGAGTAGGCCCTAATCCGCACGAGGTAGCTGTAACCAGGGACGGGAAAATGGCATTTGTTTCCAATTATGGCAGCGGCCGACCTGCGGGAAGGCTTTCATGGCTCTCGGTTGTGGATGTAGAACGGATGCGTGTGGTGGATGAAATCCTCCTCCGCCATCCCGAGACTGGAAAATTTCTTGGAGCACCGCATGGGTTGGCCGTGTCCGCCGATGGAAGGTGGCTGTGGGTGACGGCTGAGGGGAGTCAGGCTGTGGCTCAGATTTCTATAGCCGAACGGAAGGTCCTTCGAGTGTATTCTACCGAACAAAAGGTGAGTCACCAGGTGGCATTGTTACCGGATGCAAGTAAGGCCTACGTAGCGAATATCGGTTCCGGTTCTGTCTGTGCCGTGGATGCAAAGACAGGCACAGTGAAAGTGATTCCTTGTGCGGCCGGGACCGAGGGAATAGCCGTAACCCCGGACGGACGCTGGGTGTGGGCAACCAACCGGAGCGCCAATTCCATCTCCATCATCGATGTACAAAAAGATGAGGTTGTGGCCACCCTTCCAGCGGGCAATTTTCCCATCCGCATAGCCTTCACGCCGGACGGCAAGTATGCTCTGGTAAGCAATGCCCGGGATAATGCTGTGGCTGTGTATGATGTGGCCTCACGCAAGCAGGTGCGCACCATTTCCACCGGGCTGGCGCCCATTGGCCTTCTGGTGGACCCGCAGGGCAAATTTGCCTACGTAGCCAATACAGAAGGGGATCTTGTGAGTGTAATCGATCTGGAGAAATGGCAGGTGGTTCGGACCATTCACACCGGCGATGAACCGGATGGCATGGCCTGGTCGAAAGTTGGTGGTTAGCGGCAGGCGGATAGGATTCTCAGAACGTACAGCCCGTCTGGGCGACCTGTACGGAGGGGGCGGTGAAACAAACACACCAGATGCTGGCGGCTGCCGGTCTTCTTTTGCTTCTGACATTTACGGCCGGTAAGACCCCAAGCCGCACCTTGCCGGAAAAACTACCTTACCGGTGGTTTTTCTGCTTTGGGTATTCGCTGGGGAGGGAGGAAGACGTGAATACCATCGTCCGCCTGCTGCACATGGCTGCGCGGAGCGGCCTGAACGGCATGGTGTGGGAAGGAGGGCTGGATTCTCTAGCTGGCGATGATCCCGGCAGGATGGCCAGCATCCGCCGCATCAAAAGGGTGGCTGACAGCCTGGGCATCGAGCTGATTCCGGCTCTATTTTCGGCAGGTTACGGCGGAGCGGTCCTGAAGTTCAATCCGGATCTGGCTGCCGGGCTGCCGGTCAGGGACATTCTCTATGTGGCGGGGACGGAGGCCGCTTTTCACCAGCCGGATACCAGTGTGCAAATCCGCAACGGCGGATTTGAAATCTGGCAGGGATACAGAGCGGCAGGATACCAGTATCAGGATCGGCCCGGGCAGGTTACCTTTCCCGATTTTGCGGTACGTCACCGGGGCCGGGCATCGCTGCGTTTTGAACACTTCGGGCGTTTTCCCGGGGGCCGGGCACGCATTCTCCGGCGGATCAGCGTTCGGCCGTACCGCTGTTACCGCATTTCCTTCTGGATCCGAACCCGGAATTTTTATCCCTCACGATCCTTTTCCATTTTGCTTGCCAAAGAGGATGGAACGCTCCTGGGACACTATTCAAGGGAGATCGGCCTGAACCAGGAGTGGACCCGGATGACCCTGGGATTTAACAGCCTGGCAAACCGTTTTGTGGATCTTACCATCGGCATCTGGGAAGGCCGTTCCGGCACCGTGTGGATTGATGATCTGGAGATTGAGGAGGTGGGCCTGCTGAATGTATTGCGGCGGCCGGGAACGCCGCTGCAAGTGAAAAGCCTGCACTCCGGCATGGTCTACCAAGAAGGGGTGGACTATGCTACAGTCCGTGATCCGCAGCACGATTTTCAGTTTGACCGGCCTTCCCTCCCGATCCGCCTTCTTCCGGGAAGCCGCATCCGGCCGGGTGAGCAGCTGCTGGTGAGTTACTACCATGGAGCGGCCATAAAGAGAAATCAAGTATCGGTCTGTATGTCAGAGCCTGAGGTATACCGAATCTGGCAGCAACAGGCCCGGCGGATTGTGAGCTGGCTGCAGCCCAAAAAATTTTTTCTGAATATGGACGAAATTCGCCAGGGTGGCACCTGCCAGGCTTGTAAACGCCGGGGTCAGTCTATGGCCGAAATGTTGGCCGATTGCATCCGGCGGCAGATGGACATCCTGCGGGAACTGGTTCCCGGTGCGCAGTTCTTTATTTGGTCCGACATGCTGGACCCGGGTCACAACGCCAGGAAGGAATATTACATGGTGGAAGGCGACTTTTCCGGCGTCTGGAACCTGCTGCCCAAAAATCTTACCATTGTGGTGTGGGGCTACAAAATCCGGGACCGGAGCATCCGGTTCTTTTCGCAGCGGGGGTATCCGGTGTTGGCAGCGTCCTATTATGATGCTCTGTCGCTGGACAGTGTGCGGGAATGGCTCCACAGCCTGAAGAAAGCCGCCCGGCCTGTGGGGATCATGTATACATCATGGCAGCGAAAATACGGACTGCTGGAGAAATTTGGGGCACTTGTTGAGCACGAATGGTAAGCCCGATCCTGGAAGGGTGGATCTTTTTCAAGCTCGCTGGCCAGGTAAGAATTTTCTTGTTTTTCGGGATCTTCATGAGGGCGAAGTGCCTAATTTTTCCCTTGTTTTTTTTCCGCAAATTTGCGAAAATTGGAAACAAAATTTACCGGATTTTGCTGAGAAGAAAAAGAAGCGCACGCCTAAACGGTCGGGTTCCATATTCTTTTTGTTTTTGCAGTGAACTGAAAAGGGAGGAGGGTTACCGTATGCGCAGGGCAAAACTGGTTATCGGCGCGTTTCTGGTTCTGCTGCTTTTTACGGCAGCCTGGAGCCAGGGACTGACGTCATATGATTTGTTTAAGATCAAGCAGGTGAGAGAAGTGGTGCTTTCGCCGGATGGCCGGTATGTGGCTTACACCTTGAGTGTACCGCGGCCGTTTTCGGATCCGCCGGGCTCTTATTACCGGGAACTGTGGATCTACGATCTGAAGACAGGGAAAAACCGCGGATATATCACCGGTAAGAAGTCGGTCTATTCCATCGCCTGGACGCCCGATTCCCGTCAGGTCACCTTCCGGGGCAACCTGGGCGATGTGAAGGGAACACAGGTCTACGCCATTTACGTGGACGGCGGCGCGCCCATCCTCCTGACCGAGTGCAAAACGGGAATATTGCAGTATGCCATCAGCCCGGATGGAAAAAAGCTGGCCTTTGTGACGGCGAAAAGCAAGCGGGCGGATCGCCAGAAGTGGATCAAAAAAGGGTTCAATGCCGAGATTTATCAGGAAGAAGCAGGGGATCGTCTCCTTTACGTGAAAAACTTGGAATCGGGAAAAGTGGAACAAATCACCAGCAAAGGATCGGTGTTCGATTTTGTCTGGGCTCCCGATAGCCGCCGGATTGCAGCTGCTATTGCGCCGCGGAACACCACAGATGACTCTTACATGTTCAAGCGCATTCACCTAGTGGATGTGGTTGAGAAGAAAGTTAGCAAGCTGGTGGAAAATCCCGGAAAGCTTGGACAGATGGCATGGAGCCCGGACGGCCGTTACCTGGCATTCATTGCCGGAGTAGACATCAACGATCCCGTGGCGGGGAGCCTGTTTCTGGTAGACACACAAAATCCATTGCCGTTTGATCAGCTGCAAAATGTGACGGCCAAATTTATTGGGTCCGTCACGTCGGTGGTGTGGAAAGATGCGAAGACCCTGTTATTCTCTTCGGACGAAGGGGTCTATACGACCATCCTCCGGTACCGGCTGGGCGATAAGACTCATAAGCTGGTACTTGAACCGGGCAAAGTGGTTTTTTCCCACCTTTCACTGGCTGGTAACCGCATTGCTTTTGCGGGGGATACCAAAAAGCATCCTGGGGAAGTGTACCTATTCGATCTGAAAAAGAAGCGGCTGGAACGAAAGACACACTGGAATCCATGGCTGGCCGATAAAAAGCTGGGCCGGCAGGAACGGATTGCCTACAAAGCCCGCGATGGGCTGGAGATTGAAGGGGTGCTCATTTACCCGCTGGATTATCAGGAGGGCAAGCGTTACCCGCTGATCACCTACGTGCACGGCGGACCGGAATCCTGCGTAAAAGATGGCTGGCAGACCAGCTACAGCCGCTGGGGCCAGGTAGCAGCGGCGAGAGGGTATTTTGTGTTTATGCCCAACTACCGCGCCAGCTCCGGCCGCGGCGTGGAATTCGCCAAAATGGACCATAAAGACCTGATGGGCGCCGAATTCAACGACATTCTGGATGGAATCGATTATCTCATTGAAAAAGGACTGGTGGCCCGGGACCGTGTGGGTATCGGTGGCGGGTCCTATGGCGGCTATTCTTCGGCTTGGGGGGCCACCAAGCATTCCAGCTATTTTGCCGCAGCCGTGGTTTTTGTGGGCATTGCCGACCAGGTACCCAAAGTGTACGAATCGGACATTCCGTTTGAGCTTTATTACGTTCACTGGACCCTCTGGCCACAGGATGATCCCATGCTGTTCTACGACCGTAGCCCGGTAAAGTATGCCAGCAACTGCAAAACGCCCACGCTGATTCTCCACGGCAAAGCCGATCCGCGGGTGAATCCGTCCCAGAGTCTGGAGCTGTACAATGCGCTGAAGATTCACGGCCACGCGCCTGTGCGTCTGGTGTATTATCCGGGAGAGGGACACGGCAACCGCCGGGTGGCTGCTCAGCTGGATTTCAACCTTCGCACGCTCCGGTGGTTTGATCATTATCTGAAAGGCATGGGACCGAAAGATCAGCTGCCGCCGCTCTACATTGAGTATGAAATTGAAGAATAGAGCAGCCCGGTTGTTTCCGGAGGATGCAACGGTCCGGGAAGCTCCTGCCCTGGTCCATTTTGGGCCAGGGCTTTAAAATAAGCGCCGTTGTTTATTTGGGATAGAAGCACGGCTGCCCTTTCAGTAATTTCAGTTTGCGGTGTTCAAAAGAGATGAGAGAGGAGGGAGCATGTACCGTTTTGCAATCAGAAAGAACGGTTTTTTCATTCTTGTTCTGCTGCTGATGCCCGCGCTTGCTGGAGCACTTCCCACGGAGAAGCCAGTTCTGCACGGCCGCCACTGGGTGGCCATTACAGGGAAGCCGCTGGCTGCCACCGCAGGGGCACGCATTTTCATGCAGGGCGGCAATGCGGTGGATGCAGCCTGTGCGATGCTGGCTGCTACCTGCACCATGTTTGATGTCCTCAGCTGGGGCGGCGAAACCCAGGCTCTGATTTACAACCCGAAAACCAGAAAAGTGATCGGCATCAATGCCCTTGGAGTGGCACCCACTGGTGCAACAGCCGAATTCTTCAAGAAAAAAGGGATGAAATATCCGCCGGAATACGGGCCTCTTGCGGCTGTTACGCCCGGCACTCCGGGCGGCCTGTTTGTGATGCTGGCGGAATACGGAACCATGAGCCTCAAACAGGTGTTGCAGCCGGCCATGGAGATGGCAGAGGGGTATCCCATCGAGGAGCAGCTCTCACGGACCATTGAACGCCACAAGGAGCGCATCAAGAAATGGCCCTATTCCAAAAAGCTTTTTCTGCCACACCTGGGTGAGGAGTATGAGGCGCCAAAGCCCGGCGAAATTTTCCGCCAGCCGGATCTTCTCAATACGCTAAAAAAACTTGTGGAAGCGGAAGAAGAAGCTCTGAAGGCAGGGAAAAGTCGGAAGGAGGCCATTTACGCCGCATACGACCGCTTTTACAGGGGGGATATCGCCCAGGAATTTGTCCGCAGCTGCCAGGAGCAGGGCGGGCTCATCACCATGGATGATCTGGCTAACTGGAAGGTTTATATCGAGGAACCCGTAATGACCACCTACCGGGGCATTGAGGTGTACAAACTCACGTCCTGGGTACAGGGCCCGGTGATGCTGCAGATGCTTAACATGCTGGAGAACTTTGATCTGAAGTCGATGGGACTGAATAGCGCCCGCTATATCCATCTGCTGTATCAGGTAATGAATCTGGCGTATGCGGACCGGGATTTCTACTACGGGGATCCGTATTTTCCGCCGGAGGAACCGCTGGAGGGGCTGCTTTCCAAAGAATACGCGCGAGAACGGATTAAATTAATCAACTGGGAGAAAAACGATCCCGATATCGGGCCGGGCGATCCCTATCCATTTATGGGAAAAACCAACCCATATCTGGATTTCCTGAAGGACTGGACAGCCGTGTGGAAGGAACGGGAGCTGGAATGGGCCCGGATGTCTCTGGAAGAACTGGAGGAGGAATTCTGGCGCGGCACCACGTCCATCCAGGCAGCGGACAAGGAAGGTTGGGTGGTGTCCGTCACTCCCAGCGGGGGCTGGGTTCCCTGTGTGATTGCTGGACGTACAGGAATTGGCATGAGTCAGCGAATGCAGAGTTTTGTGTTAGACCCGAAGGAAAACCCGTTTAACGTAGTGGAACCGGGCAAACGGCCGCGCGCTACCCTGACGCCCACCATTGCCCTGAAAGACGGCAAACCGTATCTTTCCTTCTCCATTCAGGGGGGCGACACGCAGGATCAAAACTCTCTGCAGTTTTTTCTGGATATCGTAGAATTTGGCATGAATGTCCAGGAAGCCTGTGAGGCGCCCAATATCATCAGCTATCAGATGCACAGCTCGTTTGGTAAGCATAAGAAATCGCCGGGCAAATTAACTCTCCGTTCGGATGTGCCTCCCTGGGTTGTGGACGAACTTCGCGAGATGGGGTACAAGATTGATTTCCGCAGGAAAACATCCGGGCCCATGAACGCCATTTTCTTCGACTGGGAGCACGGGACGTTCTGGGGCGGTTCGAGCAACTATGGGGAAGACTACGGAATCGCCTGGTAAGGTAACTCCTCCTGGAGGGAATCAGCCGGTGGGGCCTCTGCGCGAGCAGAGGCCTTGCTTCATGTTCTGCATTCTGCCTTGCTCAGGTTTTGATCCGGAATTCCGGGGAAGGTGTCTTTATGATTCCCTTTTGCCTATGGATGGGAAAAGATCGGGCCAGAAGAAAATGCGGACTCCAGAAAGGAGTTTTTAGGAAAGTTCAATTCCGAAAAATTTTTTTGAACTTGAGAAGTGACAGAACTGTAACATTTTGATAAATTGCTATTCCGTTAAATTCGGAGCTGGCCCTTCCAGGTTTTTCGGGCGTTGCTGAGGATTGAGAATTTGATGTTCTTCATCAACCGCAAAAGCAGTCCGGTCCGCGCAGGTTCCCTGCGAGGTATGTTGATTCCGTTTCCAGTTTTTCGGGAAAATTCCTAAACCAATGCAGGAGGTTGTGATGCGAAAAACTCCTTTGCTGCAGCGCAGTCTTTTTTACCTGGGGATCTTTCTTCTTTTGATGGGGGTCATGGACCGGAGTACGGCCCAAATTCGTACCACCCGTCCCATGGTAGGCATCCGGGAGCGGACGCCCACTGTGCACGCGTTTGTGAATGCGCGTATTGTTCAGGCGCCCGGAAAAGTCATTCCAAAAGGGACGTTGGTAATCCGCGATGGCGTGGTTGAAGCGGTGGGCAAAAATGTCCGCATTCCGCCCGACGCGAGGGTGTGGGATGTCCAGGGGATGACCATTTACCCGGGGATTGTAGATCCCTACACCCACGTAGGCATTCCGAAACCGAAACGTGAAGCCCGCCGGCAGCCTTCCTCCATGATGGCCATGTTTGCTCAGCAGCAGAGAGAAACAAAGCCAGAAGGAGCGGTTCACCGTAACGAAAAGGTACGGCCGGAGACGGATGCGGCCCGCATGTTTCAGCCGGCGGAGAAGGATTTCAAAGAATATCGCAAACAGGGGATTACCGCAGCGCTGGTGGTTCCGGACCGGGGGATTTTCCGCGGGTACAGCGCCGTTGTGCTGCTGGGTTCGGGGGCGCCCAATGATCTGGTAATCCAGCGGAAAGTTGCTCAACACCTTGCTTTTGAAAGAGGCAGTTTTTTTGGCGGAGGCTATCCTTCTTCCCTCATGGGCTGCATTGCGCTGATCCGCCAGACCTTTCTGGACGCCGACTGGTACCAGAAAGCCTGGGAGGCCTATCGGATCCGTCCCGATCAACCAGCGCCGGAGGAGAACGTCTCTCTTGCCGCTCTGGCTGCAGCTATGCAGCAGGCGAAACCCGTTGTGTTTGAAGTCGAAGATGACCTGAATTTTCTGCGTGCCGCAAAGATCTACCAGGAATTTGGCCTGAAAGGCTGGATCCGCGGCAGTGGCTATGAATACCGGCGCGTCGAACTTATTAAACAGACCGGAATTCCCGTGGTCCTGCCGGTACGTTACCCTGAGACGCCAAAAATTCAGTCCGCAGAAGATGCGCTAAACCTGAGTCTGAAACAGCTGGTTCACTGGGAAGCCGCTCCGGAGAATGCCCTACATGTTTACAGAGCGGGTATCCCTTTTGCGTTTACCAGCGACGGGCTCAAAAAAGTGGGGGATTTTCTCAAGAATGTGCGG
>Ga0209426_1000191_pt1 | contig 90373 bp, 99 predicted proteins | sample Deesub1362B_J571_FD_187697 | JGI IMG/M metagenome (GOLD analysis project Ga0209426, IMG submission 187697) | Deep oceanic, basalt-hosted subsurface ecosystem from Juan de Fuca Ridge flank, Pacific Ocean, CORK Borehole 1362B_J2.571 (SPAdes)... ... | reverse complement strand
CCGCCAGGGGGAGGGCCGCCTCCACCTCGCCCCCCAGGGCCTCGCAGGAGAAGCACACCAGCGAGGGCCGCAGGAGCTTCCCCCCGATCCCGGGGCCGGGGGTGCCGTCCGGCTCCTCGAGGCCCATGGGGTAGCGAATCAGCCTGAGAAGCTCCCCTTCCCCGCCTAGGGCCCCAGCCAGGGCGCTCACGATCCCAGCCCGGTAGCGGGAGAGGATTTCTACCTCAGCCACTCGGCACCTCCGGCACCCGCACCAAGCCCAGGTCCAGGGCAGCCCGCACCAGCTCGGCGGTGGAGTGCACCGCCAGCTTCCGCATGGCGGAGGCCTTGTGGGCCCGCACCGTGGCCGGCGAGCGGGAGAGGAGCTGGGCGATCTCGGAGAGCTTTTTGCCCTCGGCGATGAGCTGCACCACCTCCCGCTCCCTGGGGGTGAGGGGCAACCGCTGCCTCCCCTCCTCCGGGGAGAGCAACTGCTCACCCCGGGCCGCCCGGGCCACCGCATCTACGATGCGTTCCGGGGGATCGCCCTTGAGCAGGTAGGCGGCGGCCCCGGCGGCGGCCGCCTCGGCCCGCCAGGCCCCATCGTCGAACATGGAGATCAACACTACCCGAACCCGGGGGAGCCGTCGCCGGATGCGTCGGCACAGCTCGATTCCGGAGAGGCCGGGCAGGGCCACGTCCACCACCGCCACTTCGGGGAGGGCTTCCCGGATGAGGCGGAAGGCAGCGCGGCCATCAGCCGCCTCTCCCACAACCTCTACCCCGGCAGCCGCCAAGATGGCCTTGAGCCCCTCCCGGGCCACCGGGTGGTCGTCCACCAGCACCGCGCGCGCGCCCATCTCGGTCGGATCTTACCGGCCACCGGCATTCATCACGATGGGGGAACCGCATTAAGCACCGGGGGGAATTAAGAAGGGCCCGCGCGGGCCCTCTTCGCGGGCAGGTCAATGGGCGTGTCCCGGGGCGTTGGCTCGGGCCAAGGGATCCCCTATCACCCGCAGGGGCCGGCTTACCGTTGCTCCCTTCCGGGCCTGGCGGGGTTCACCGGCATGCGTCGTAGGGGGCTCGGCCGTCTACGCCGCGGCCTCCGAGCCGGTTCCATCCCCCTGCCCTCTCGGAGGGCCCAAGGGCTCCACGTATAGCGGGTTTTGGATACAGGGGACCGCTAACCCCCCGCCCTGCGCGGGCCAATTGATAGTCTAAATGCTCCTCCCCTGCCCGCCAACCCGGACCCAGTAAAATTCGGCATGTGGTCCCCCTGGAGAAGGAGAAAAGCTCGTGATGGCTAGAGGGAAGACCGGTTTCCCCAAGGACCGGATGTACTACAAGTTCCGCCTGTATGGTTTCCTAAAAAACCTGCGGTTTTTCGAGCCCTTTTTAATCTTGTTCTTCCGCGAGGCGGGCCTCTCGTTCCTCCAAATCGGGGCCTTGTTCTCCATTCGTGAGATCGCCACCGGGCTACTGGAGATCCCCACCGGGATGCTGGCAGACGCTTTCGGCCGCCGCAAGGCCATGCTGGCTTCCTTCTCAACCTACATCTTGTCCTTCCTCGTCTTCTACTCCACCGCCTCCTTCCCCCTCTACGCCCTGGCCATGGTGCTGTTCGCCTTCGGGGAGACATTTCGCTCCGGCACCCACAAGGCCATGATCTTAGAGTACCTGAGGCTGAAAGGGCTCCTCTCCCAGCGGGTGGCCTACTACGGCCACACCCGCGCCGGCTCTCAGCTGGGCTCCGCGGTGGCTTCGCTCATCGCCGCGGGCTTGGTCTTCTACTCCGGCTCCTTGCGGGTGGTGTTCCTGGCCTCGGTGATCCCCTACCTCCTGGGCTTGGTGCTGTTCCTAACCTACCCCAAGGAACTTGACGGAAAGACAGTGCCGCTTGGGGGGAGGTATTGGCAAAAGCTTGCCCAGCGATTTGCGGCCATCGCCCGGGGGTCGTTGGGGCTCCTCAAACCGGGCCGCGCAAGCTTCACCGGGCTGCTGCAATCAGCCGCCTTCGACGGGGTGTTCAAGGGGAGCAAGGACTACCTGCAACCGATCCTCAAGTCCCAAGCCCTGGCCCTTCCCCTGTTCCTCTCCCTGGGCGGGGAGCAGCGCACCGCCCTGGTAGTGGGGGGCGTGTACTTCCTCCTCTATCTGGGGACTTCCTATATGGCCCAATCCGCCGGGAGGGTTGAGGCCCGACTCGGTTCCCCCATCCGGGGGGTAAATCTTTCCTATGTCGCGGGGCTGGTGCTCCTGGGAGGGGCAGGGGTGATGGCCTGGCTGGGCATCTATCCGCTGGCGGTGGCCAGCTTCGTGGGCCTGTATTTGGTGCAAAACCTGCGGCGGCCGCTCATGGTGGGGTACCTCTCCCAGGTCATCCCACACGAGTTGATGGCCACCGGGCTGTCGGTGGAGGCCCAGCTAAAGACAGGGGTGCTGGCTCTGGTGGCGCCGGCATTGGGGTACTTGGCCGACCGGTGGGGGGTGGGGCCCGCACTGATGGCGGTGGCTGGGGGCGGGCTGGGCCTGATCCCCCTGCTGCGGGCCCGGGGGCGACAATGAGCCAGTGGGGGGCGAGGTTGGCCGACCCGGCATTGTGGGCGGTGCTGGCACTGGTGGGGGCCGGGGGATTGGCCTGGCGGCGACAGCGCAAGCTGGCCTTCGCACTGCTCGCCGCCGGGTTGGGATTGTGGTGGCTAGCCTCCGGCCCCGGGGCGGCGGTGCTGTTGGCCCCCTTGGAAAACCGTTACCCGGCTTTGCTCACTCCCCCCCAAGGGGTGGGGGCGGTGGTGCTCCTCACCGGGGGAGAGGGCTGGGCCCCAGGGCGTCCCATCACCAGTGCCCTCTCCACCACCAGCTCCCAGCGGCTGCTGGAGGCAGTTCGCCTGTGGCGGCTCCTGGAGGGGAAGGTGCCCATCCTGTTCGTGGGGGGCGTGGGCAGGCCGGGAGGGCAGGCCGAGGCCCCGCTGGTGGCCCAGGCCGCCCAGGCGTTGGGGGTGCCGGGCGCGGCCCTCCAATGGGAGGCCGCCTCCCGCAATACCTACGAGAACGTACTCGCCATCCGGGAACGCTTCCCAGACATCCAGGTGCTCTTGGTCACCAACGCCTTCCACATGCCCCGGGCCATGGCCCTGTGCGAGAAGTTGGGGGTGCCCGCCGTCCCCGCACCCTGTGGCTACTACACCCGTGCCGCCCTCTCCGCTTGGGACCTGTTCCCCACCAGTGAACACCTGTGGGCTTCAGCCCTCGCAATCCGGGAGTACCTCGCCTTGGCTTGGTACCGCCTGTTGGGGAGGATCTGATTGGGGGCCACCCCGGCACTGGAGGCTGGGTGGAGACGGGCTTGTTTTTCGATCTCCCCTTTGGTGTCACGAAGCATTCTCTGCAAAAGACCTGTCGGTCCGAGAAGTTCTGGGGCCCTGTCCCGGCCCAGCCCCCTTCATCCCTCCGGGATCAGCTTGTAGAGGATGTCCCCGAAGGAGCACAGGATGGCCCCGGCGGCGGCAACGGGGGAAGCTGAGGCCTCACCGGGAAAATCACGTTCCCACAAAAGCTCCCCGGTTTCCGCGGCCAGTGCCACAAGCGAGCTACCGGCGGCGAGGTAGACCACATCCCCGACGACGCAAGGCGAGCAGGCCCAGTGGGGGAGTTCCCTGGTCCAGAGCACTCGCTGGCGCTCAACCTCCACCGCCACCAGCCAGCCCACCTCCTCCCCGGCCAGGGGCACGAACAGCTTCCCGCCCGCGGCCGCTGGGCGCGACGGTTTTCCGGAGCGCTGCCGGTGGGGAAGGGCGATCTCCCCCCTCGGCGTGCCGCTGCTTTTTTCCCAGAGCCGAATCCGGTCCCCCATCACCACGGCCAACAGGTCCCCCGCCACCACCGGATCGGAGGGGCTTCCTCCCCAGGCCCGGTCGGTCCGCCAGGCGGCCTCCCCGGTTGAAAGGGAAAAAGCCGCCAGGGCGGTTTCCTCCCACAACAGGGCGTACACCAGCCCCTCGGCCACGGCCGGGCTGCCCGCCGGCACCGCCTCGGCCTGCCAAACTCTTTCTCCAGTGGAAGCCTCCAGGGCCACCAAGCCGGAGGGATCACCTACCAGCAGGAGATCACCGCTGACACAGAGGTCGGCATATAGGTTTTCAAAACCGGGGTGGCGCCAGCTCACCTCCCCGGTCGCCAACTCCAAGGCCCACAGCGTGTCCGAAAGCTGCCCCCCCACCAGCACCAGGTCCCCCCAGATGGCCGGGCAGGACCTGAAGCTTCCCCTCACCCCCGGCACCCGGTACCGCCACTTCTCCTCCCCGGTTCCCAGGTCCAGGGCCACCACCGCACCGGAGCCAGCGGCTATCACCGTGTCCGCCGCGGCCACTAGCTCCTCCGGCTCCAGGTGCAGGGTGACGCTCCAGGTCACCTCAAGCGGAGGTGAAATCCTTTCCGGGACCGCCGAGCTCCGGCCCGGATCGTGCCCCCCCAGGGGCCAGTCCACTGCCAGGGCCACCAGGCCGAGCGTCCCCATTCCCAAGGCGAGCAAACCGCGTCTCATCGCCACCTCCTGAGCCCATTATAAGCTGGGCTTGGCTAGAACCGACCAAAACGGGGTATGATGGGGAGGAAAGGGGGCAAGGGTGTTTCCCATTCGCGATACGGTCCCCAGGCGGGAGTCCCCGTTGGCGGTGTGGGCGATCATCGCCCTGAACGTGGCCGTGTTCCTGATCGAGGTCTCTCTCCCCCAGCGCACCCTGATGTGGGTGCTTTACCACTTCGGCCTGGTGCCGGCCCGCTACGCAAATCCCCAGTTCGCCGCCTGGCTGGGGCCGGCGGCCGACTCGGTGTGGCCGTTTCTCACCAACATGTTCCTCCACGGCGGGCTTTTCCACCTGGTGAGCAACATGTGGACCCTCTCGATCTTCGGCGGGGCGGTGGAGGACCGGCTGGGGCACGGGCGGTTCGTGGTCTTCTACCTCCTGTGCGGGATCGCCGCCTCCCTCACCCACTTCTTCACCAACCTCCACTCCACCATGCCGGCCATCGGGGCCTCCGGGGCCATCGCCGGGGTGATGGGGGCCTACTTCCTCATGTTCCCCACCGCCCAAGTCATCACCCTGGTGCCGGTTTTCTTCCTGCCGATGTTCGTGGCGATCCCGGCGGTGTTCTACTTGGGGATCTGGTTTTTGTCCCAGTTCTTCTCCGGGGTGGCTGCCCTGGTGGCGCCCCAGTTCGGGGGCGGGATCGCCTGGTGGGCGCACGTGGGGGGCTTTGTGGCCGGGGTGGCGTTGGTGCCGCTGTTCCGCAAGCGGCGGGGGGTTTACCGGGCTTACTTCCCGGACGAGCGGGTACTGGGGGCGGTGCGCTAAGGGGTTGATATTGGGGGCGCCCCCGGTAGAATTAGCAATTAGATGATGAGATTGCTAAAACCAGGAGGTGAGGACAGTGAACCGGCTGTGTGACCTCTGCCAGGCCAGGCCCCCCACCCACCGCATCGTGGACCGCCGGGCCGGCCTGACCAAAGAACTTTACCTGTGCGACGACTGCTACGCCCGCCAGTACGGGGGACTCCGCTCCCCCTGGGAGTCCCTGTTCTCCGGCTTCTTCGACGACCTGTTCGGGGACTTCTTCCAGCGGCCCCGCCCCGAGCGCACCGCGGTGGACATCACCGATTGGTTGTCCGGGCCCGCCCGGGAGGCCCTGCAGCGGGCCGCCGAGCAGGCCAGCGAATACAAATCCCCCCACATCGACACCGAGCACCTGCTGCTCTCGCTCCTTGCCTCCGACGTGGTCAAGGCGGTCTTCAAGGCTCTGAAGCTGTCCCCGGAGGACGTGGCCCAGTACATCGAACACAACGCCCCCCGGGGCGAGGAGGAGGTGACCTCCCCCGCCCTCTCCCCCCGGCTCAAGGAGGTGCTGGTGCTGGCGGCCGAGGAGGCCCAGCGCCTGGGCCACTCCTACATCGGCCCCGAGCACCTCCTGATCGGCCTGCTGCGGGAATCCGACGGCCTGGCCGGCCAGCTCCTCCGCAAGTACGGGCTCACCCCCGAGTCGCTCCGCCAACAGGTGGTCAAGGTGGTGGGCAAGGGGGCCGAGGAGGGCCGGGTGGAGGAGCCCTCCCCCACCCCCACCCTGGACAAGTTCTCCCGCGACCTCACCGCCCTGGCCAAACAGGGGAAGCTGGACCCGGTGATCGGCCGCCACGAGGAGATCGAGACGGTGATCGAGATCCTGTCCCGCCGCACCAAGAACAACCCCGTCCTGATCGGGGAGCCCGGGGTGGGAAAGACCGCCATCGTGGAGGGCCTGGCCCAGCGGATCGTCAAGGGCGAGGTGCCCGAGATCCTGAAGGGCAAACGGGTGGTGGAACTGGACCTCACCGGCCTGGTGGCCGGCACCAAGTACCGGGGCGAGTTCGAGGAGCGCATCCGCAAGGTGCTGGACGAGGTCAAACAGAACCAGGACCAGATCATCCTGTTCATCGACGAGGTGCACCTGCTGGTGGGCGCGGGGGGCACCGGCGAGGAGGGGACCATGGACGCGGCCAACATCCTGAAGCCCATGCTCGCCCGGGGAGAGCTGCACGTGATCGGGGCCACCACCCTGAACGAATACAGAAAGCGCATCGAGAAGGACCCCGCCCTGGAGCGGCGCTTCCAGCCGGTGCTGGTCTCCGAGCCCACCGTGGAGCAGACCATGGAGATCCTGCGGGGCCTCAGGGACCGCCTGGAGGCCCACCACAAGGTGCGCATCACCGAGGAGGCCATCGTGGCCGCGGCCGAGCTATCGGACCGCTACATCCGGGGCCGGTTCCTCCCGGACAAGGCCATCGACCTCCTGGACCAGGCCTGTGCCCGGGTGAGGATCCGGAACACCATGCCCCCGCCCGAGGTGCAGGAGGCCGAGGCCAAGATAAAGCAGCTGAGGCGGGAGGAGTCGGCGGCGGTGGCGGCCAAGGACTTCGGGAGGGCCGAAGAGCTCAAACTCTCGCTCAAGGAGTGGGAGGAGAAACGCGACAAAGCCCTGGAGAGCTGGAAGAAAACCCGGGCCAAGGAGGTCCCGGAGGTGACCGCCGAACACGTGGCGGAGATCGTGTCCCGCCTCACCGGCATCCCGGTGTCCGAGCTCACCAAGGAGGAGCGAGAAAAGCTCCTCAAGATGGAGGAACTCCTCCATCAGAGGATCGTGGGGCAGGACGAGGCGGTGCGGGCGGTGGCCGAGGCGGTGCGCCGGGCCCGGGCCGGGCTCTCTGACCCCAATCGTCCCATCGCCAGCTTCCTGTTCCTGGGCCCCACCGGGGTGGGGAAGACCGAGCTCGCCAAGGCCCTGGCTTGGATCCTGTTCGGGGACGAGGACGCCATCGTCAGGATCGACATGTCCGAGTACATGGAGAGGCACGCGGTGTCGCGCCTGGTGGGTGCTCCCCCGGGGTACGTGGGCCACGAGGAAGGGGGCCAGCTCACCGAGGCGGTGCGCCGCCGCCCCTACTCCATCGTGCTCCTGGACGAGATCGAGAAGGCTCACCCCGAGGTGTTCAACGTGCTCCTGCAGGTGCTGGACGACGGCCGGCTCACCGACGCCAAGGGCCGCACCGTGGACTTCACCAACACCGTGATCATCGCCACCAGCAACATCGGGGCGGAGATCATCCGGGACAACCTGCGGCTGGGGCCGGAGGGCCTGGATTACCAAGCCCTGAAGGCCCGCCTCCTGGAGGAGCTTTCCCGTTACTTCCGGCCGGAGTTCATCAACCGCATCGACGAGATCATCGTGTTCCAGGCCCTGACCAGGGATCAGATCCGGGACATCGTGCGGCTGCAGCTGGAGAAGGTGGAGCGCCGGCTCCGGGGCCAAGGGGTGGAGCCCAGCTGGACCGAGTCTCTGATCGAGTACCTGGCCGACCGGGGCTACTCCCCCCAGTTCGGGGCCCGGGAGCTGCGGCGGATCATCCAGCAAGAGGTGGAGGGCTTGCTCGCCCGCAAGCTCCTTTCCGGGGAGATCAAAGAGGGGAGCGCGATCGAGGTGGACTACGACCGGGAGAGGCGCCAGGTGGTGGTGCGGCCCTTGGTGGCGGCGCCCGCCGGGGGCAACCCCGCTGGGGATCAGGAAGGAGGGGAGGAAAAGTGACTATCTTCTTCGATCTTTTCTGGATCTTCCTCATGCTGTCGGCGCTCCAGCCCGTGCTCAAGCAGCGGATGCTGGAGAACGCCCGGCAGCGGATGATCGCCAAGATCGAGCGGGACCGGGGCTCCCGGGTGATCCTGCTGGTGCACCGGCAGGAGACCATGAGCTTCTTGGGCTTCCCGCTGTTTCGCTACATCGACATCCACGACTCCGAGGAGGTCATCCGGGCCATCCACATGACCGACCCGGAGGTACCCATCGACATCGTGCTCCACACCCCGGGGGGACTGGTATTGGCGGCGCTGCAGATCGCCCGGGCCATCCGGCGCCACCCGGCCAAGGTGACCGCTTTCGTCCCCCACTACGCCATGTCCGGCGGGACCCTGATCGCCCTGGCGGCGGACGAGATCGTGATGTGTGAACACGCGGTCTTGGGCCCGGTGGACCCCCAGCTGGGGGAGTTCCCGGCGCCCTCGGTGCTCAAGATCGTGAGGGAAAAGCCCGTGGAGAAGATCGACGACCGCACGCTGATCCTGGCCGACACGGCCGAGAAAGCGATCGCGCAGGTACAGAACGCGGTGGTGGAGCTCCTCTCCGGCCGCTACCCGGAGGAGGAAGCCCGGGAGATCGCCCAGGCCCTGACCGAGGGCCGCTGGACCCACGATTACCCCATCACCTACGAGCAGGCCAAGGCCCTGGGGCTCCACGTGTCCGCGGACATGCCGGAGGAGGTATTGCAGCTGATGCAGCTTTATCCCCAGCCGGTCAGGCGCACGCCCAGCGTGGAGTACCTGCCCTTCCCCCGCCACCGTCCCCCGGGCCCTGTGGGGCGCGAGTAGGGCAGCCGGCGAGGGTGGGCCGTTTTGCCCGCCCCCCGCCCCAGGGCTAGAATGCCCTCGTTGGCCTGGAGGTGCGGTTGGCAAAGCTCTCGGAAAGACGGGTGGCGGAGTGGTGGGAAGCCCCGGGGATCGAAGGCCGGGAGGCGTACGACGAGGAAATCCTCTACCTGAACAGTTTAGCTGAGGAATTGGACCTCCCCCGCTGGGCCCTATCCATCCGGGACCTTATGCCCCGGTGGGGTTTTCAACCCTGCGACCGCCTGTTCACCGTGGGGTTGGAGCAGCTCGTGGGCATGATCGGCCAAGGTAGGGCGGGAATGCGGGTGGGAGGGTGCGGGGTGATATCGCTGGAGTCGCGGCTGCTTTTGGCCCATTGGGGACGGGGACTTTTGCGCTGGAGCCGGGGGAGCAACCCGGACGGCCTCCTGGCCCCTCCATCATCCACCTCCCTGTCGCCCCCCCAGGCGGAGGCAGCCCGGGCCGCCGGGGGGGCCGCCTTGGCCCTGCTGCAGGGCCACCTGGCCTTGGACGAACACCTCGAGAGGTGGGCAAACCGAGCCCGCTACCCCTTAACAAAAGCCCTGGTGGACGGCGAGGACGCCCCCCTGCCCACCCTGCTGCGCCACTCCTGCTGCTATAACTTGAAGCACAACCTGGCCCGGGTGGCCCAAGGCATCGCCGCCGGCTCCCCACCCCAGGTGCGGGTGTGCCAACAGGCGCTGGCGGAACTGCCCCAATTGGACCCGTTGCGGGTTCGGTTCCTGAGAGAGCTGACCCTGGGGCTGGCGAAGTGGTGGCTGGGGAAACCCCCGGCAGGGGAGTGGGAGGCTCACCTCCACCAGCTGCTGGGGGAGGGGGACCCGGTCCGCCGCTGGTTGGTGGCCTCGCTCTACAAATGCCTGAAGTTGTGGCTCCAGCTCCTGGACCGCCTCGGCCACCTGCGGCACCGTTACCCGGCGTTGGTTTAAGCTTGCGCTGCCGGGGAAAGACCTTATCTTTTGGCCGCCATGGAGGGCTTGACGATCGTAGACCATCCCCTGATCCAGGCCAAGCTCACCCGGCTCCGGGATCGGACCACCGACCGGCTCCAATTCCGGCAGATCCTCACCGAGCTCACCGCCCTGATGGTGTACGAGATCACCCGAGACTTCCCCCTGCGGGAGGTGGAGGTGCAGACGCCCCTGGAGCCGGCCCGGGGGGTGGACTTAGCCCGACCTGTGGTGTTGGTGCCCATCCTCCGGGCGGGGATCGTGATGAGCGAGGGGGTGTTGTCCCTGATCCCCACCGCCCGCATCGGGCACATCGGCCTGTACCGGGACCCGGCTAGCTTGAAGCCGGTCCACTACTACCTGAAGCTGCCGGACAACTTGTCCGAGGCGCTGGTGATCGTGGTGGATCCCATGCTGGCCACCGGTGGGTCGGCGGCGGCAGCGGTGAGGTTGGTGAAGGAGCAAGGGGGGAGGGACGTGAGGTTCCTGTGCTTGGTGGCTGCTCCGGAGGGGGTGAGGCATTTCCGGGCCGCCCACCCCAATGTCCCGGTGTATGCGGCGGCCCTGGATCGGGGACTGGACGAGCATGGTTACATTCGCCCCGGGCTGGGTGACGCCGGGGACCGGTTGTTCGGCACTTAAGGAGGCGAGATGAAGCGCTGCGCATTGGTAACCGGGGGCTCCCGCGGGATCGGTGCCGCCACCTGCATCCGCCTGGCCGCCAAGGGCTACGACGTGGCCCTCACCTACCGCACCCAGAAGTTGGCTGCCGAGCAGGTGGCGGCGGAGGTAGAGCGGCTGGGCCGGCGGGCAGTGGTGTTGCCGGCGGACCTGGCGGACCCAGAGCAGGCCCGGGAGGTGGTGCGCCAGGCAGCCGATGCCCTGGGGGGGCTGCATGCCCTGATAAACAACGCCGGCTACGTCCAGCGCCAACCCTGGGAGGAGATCTCCCTGGAGGATTGGGAGCGCATGCTGGCCGTGACCCTCACCGCCCCGTTTCTGGCCAGCCAAGTGGCCGCCCCCTACATGATGGAGGCGGGCTTCGGCCGGATCGTCAACGTGTCTTCGCTGCGGGCGCTCACCGGCTCGGCCCACGGCGCTCATTACGCCGCCGCCAAGGCGGGGCTGCTGGGGCTCACCAAGTCGCTGGCCCTGGCCCTGGCACCCCACGGGATCACCGTCAACGCGGTCTGCCCGGGCTTCACCGCCACCGATATGAACCGGGAAGCGCTGGAGCAGCGGGGGGAGGAGATCCGCGCCCAGATCCCGCTCCGCCGGGTGGCCGAGCCGGAGGAAGTGGCGGCGGTGGTGGCCTTCTTGTGCTCAGAAGAGGCCGGGTACATCACCGGAGAGACCATCTCCGTAAACGGCGGCCTGCGCATGGGTTGACATGGATCTCTCGCGGCTGGGACTGGCCACCTTCCTCCACCCCCAGTTGGGGCTCCCCCAGTGGCTGGAGCTGGCCCGGGAACTGGGCCTGGGCTGGGTGGAGCTGCGGGCGGACCCGGGGGTGGCCTACGCCGGGGAGCTCAGTCCCCGGGAGCGGCAGCAGCTGAGACAACGGCTAGAGGAAGCTGGCCTCAACGTGTCCCTGCACGTCCCCATCCACGGGGTGAACCCCGCTTCCCCCAATCCCCGCCTGGCGGCCGCCGCACTCGCCGAGTATGCGGACGCCATCTCCCTGGCCGGCGACCTGGGGGCCCGGCTGGTGGTGCTCCACCCCGGGGGCATCCCCGGGGAATATGCCGCCCTGCCCCAGGAGCTCGAGCAGGCCTGGCGGCGACTGGAGTTCGCCTTGGAATTCCTCCTGCCCCTGGCCCGACGCCACCGGGTGACCCTGGCCTTGGAAAACAAACAGCGCGGGGGAGGGCGGGACCTCATCCTCACCCCCGAAGAACACCTGCGGGCCCTAGAACGATTCCCCGAGCTCGGAGCCTGTCTGGACTTCGGACACCTGGCCACCCTCCAGGGCGACCCCGCTGCCTACGTGGAGGCACTGGGCGCGCGACTCCTGCACGTCCACCTGCACGACAACCACGGCCAGCGGGACGAGCACCTGGGCCTGGGCCAGGGCTTGGTGCGCTGGCGCGAGGCGCTGGAGGCCTTGGAGAGGGCCAAGTACCGGGGGGCAGTGATCCTGGAGATCCCGGATCCCGAGGAGCTCTGCGAGAGCGTGAAGCTACTGTCCCGCTGAGCGGGAAATTGGGGCCGGTTCCGCGCACCGGCTTCACAGGAGGGGAGGAGGGTGAAGCGGCTCAGGGTGCAGCTGTTTTCCCGGGGCACGAACTGGTACTGGGCTTTCTTGCTGGCCAACGCCGCCTCCGGGGCGGCCTCGCTGCTCCTGCCTTTGTATGCGCACGTCCTGGGCGGGGACGCCGGGGATCTGGGGACCATCGCCGGGGTGGGGAGCCTGGTGGGGGTGGTGGCGAGCCTGCTCTGGGGGCGCATCTCCGATCGTACCCAGCGCCGCCGCTGGCTGGTGGTGCTCAGCTTCTCTGGTCTGGGACTCGCTTATTTTCTGCTGCCTGCTGTGGGAACCGTGGGGGGATTGGTGCTCCTGGGGGCGGGCGCCACTTTCTTCTGGATGGCCAGCTCGGTGGTGTCGGTGCTGTTGGTCATGGACCGCACCCCGGCAGCGGACTGGGAGCGGGAAATCGGCCGTCTGAACGCATATTCAGGCCTGGGATGGGCAGCGGGACTGGCCTTGGGGGCGGCCTGGACCGGGATGTTGCTGAGCCTGGTGGGGGAACGGATGGGGTTGTGGTCTTTGGGCCTCACCGTGGGGCTGCTGGCCACCTGCGGGGCAGTGACCATCGTGCTTTTGCTCCCAGAGCCCCTGCGTCGGGTAGAGCGCCGGGATTTCCGGGGGTTGATGGTGGCGGTGGGAAATTTTCTGTATGAGCGATTTCGCTACGGGCCAGCCCACCTCTACTACCTCGTCCGCCCCGGACAGGTGCTCAGGTTCCTGCAGGGGCGCACTGCCTTCGGGCCGGAACTGGTGCTCATCTACTACGGGGTCTTCCTGCTCATGGCCGCCTTCGCCGTGTTCTTCGTGCCCCTGCCCCTATTTTTGCGGGAGAGCCTGAACTGGTCCAACCCGGTGGTGTACGCGGCTTACACCCTGCACACCCTGACCAGCGTGGTGAGCTATCCCTGGGTGCGGCGGGCCATCGAGCGCTGGGGACACCGGCCGGTGTGGGGACTGGGATTGCTGGTGCGGGCGGCGGCCTTCGCCCTGTTTTCCCTGGCGGGCAAGCAGCTCCCCGGGGAGCTGGTGCTGGGGCTGTTTGTGATCACCGGGGCCAGCTGGGCGGCGTTCCAACTCCCGGCCACCGCCATCGTGTCCCGGGTCGCCCCCTCCGGGCTCAAGGGGCAAGCCCTGGGGGCTTACAACGCCATCACCGGGTTGGGCTGGATGTTGGGGGCGGTGGCGGGTGGGTTCATCGCCGAGGGACTGGGCTTCTCCCCTGCCTTTCTCATCGCCGGCGCGGTGGTGGTGTTGACCATCCCGGTGGTGCTAGTGGAGGCGGGGGCTGCCGGGGGGAAATCCTGAGCCGCCCGGCACTCACCACCGAGATTTTTCCCACCTGGGTTGCGGGGAGGGGGCTGAGGCCGCCCAGAAGATGTAAAACTAACTACTCCTCGCTCTTTTCCACCACCGGCATGCCGTTGTAGTAACCACAGTGAGGGCATACCCGATGGGGCAGCCGCAGCTCGTGACACTGGGGGCACTCCAGCGCGGGCAACAGCTTGGCCCGCCAATGGGCCCGCCGCTGGCGCACCTCACGGTGGGAACGCCTGGATTTCGGTACCGCTGCCATCAACGCCTCCTTATCTTTTACTTTTGGAACCTAATTTTCGGCGCCCAGCTCCGCCTTCACCCTCCGGCGACGGGCAGCCCTACCCTCCTGCCCCTTTCCTCCGACCTCGGGGCCGGGTGGGGAAAATCCGGGCCCCCTGATTGGCGGCGGAAACCTGGGCGAGTTCTCTCCCCCCAACGGGGGGAGTTATTTTCCCAGCTTCCGCTCTAAGATCAAGGTCACCGGCCCATCGTTTATCAGTCCCACTTCCATGTGGGCCCCGAACACCCCTGCCTTCACCGGCACGCCTTGTCCCTCGAGCAGCTGCAGGAAGCGGCGGAACAGCTCTTCGGCTTCGGGGCCGGGGGCGGCGGCGGAAAAGCTGGGGCGCTTGCCCTTGCGGCAGTCGCCGAACAAGGTGAACTGGGGGACACACAAGATCTCCCCGTCGATCGCCCGCAAGGAGAGGTTGAATTTTCCCTCCTGGTCAGCAAAGATGCGTAGCTCGGGGATCTTCCGTGCCCAAAAGGTGAGCTCCTGGTCTGAGTCCTCCTGGGAGAAGCCCACCAGCAACAGGAGGCCGGGGCCGATCCGGGCCACCTCTTCCCCTCCCACCCGCACCCAGGCCGACTTCACCCGCTGGAGCACGATCCGCATCTCAGTGGAAGCTGAATCGAGGGGGCTCACTAAGGTCTGCCCCGCCCGCCCAGCGGGAAAGCCCTCCCCCGAGCGCTGGATGAGCTGCCAGCAGTGTGGAAGCCACCGTCCCCCCTACCCGGCTCCGGGGACCTGGTATGAACTCCCAGAGCGTAGTTTCCGCAACTGGGTTTGCAGCTTCCGCAGGTCCTCCAGCGGGAGTTCGGCCACCAACCCTTGGATCTCCCGCAGCAGGCGCTCTCGCTCTCGTTGGCTGCGGGTATGTTCTCGGAAGGCGCGTTCCGCCAGCCTCCAGGCGGTGCCGTTGGCCTCCCGAGACAGGTAATTGACCCGCCACTTGGGCAGCTCCTCCAGGACCTTGAGGGTAAGTTCCCGCAAGTGGGAGAGATGCGGCTCCCGTGGTTGGGAGATGCCGGAGATGAAATTTGCTACAGCGGCACTGTCGGTGATGATCACTGCCTCCTCAGGGGCGTAGGAGGCTGCCTTCTGCGCTCCCTCGATCACCGCCTTGAACTCGGCCACCCGTTGGGTAGTCCGCCCGATGAGCCGGGAGACCCTCTCCACCACGTGCCCGAGATCATCGGTCAGCAGAACCCCCACTGCCGCCGGCCCAGGGTCTCCCCGGGCTACCCCGCTGACGTAGACGAACAGCTTTTGCACCGGCCTCCCTTCCCCGACTGTGGGCCCGACAGGGATCGAACCTGTGACCGACCGGTTATGAGCCGGCTGCTCTACCGCTGAGCTACGGGCCCGTCAAAACCATGTTAGCCAAGGGAAAAAAGCCAGTCAAGGGCTCACATGCCCGCGGGGGACAGTGCTTCACGTGGACGCAAACAGCCGGGGCGGGCTCGGAAAGATGAGCCCACCCCGGCGAGCCTGCGATAAAGACCCCTTTTACATGAAGATCGGGGCCACCGGGAACAGGGACGCAAACAGCAGTGCGATCACGCTCATCAGCTTGATTAGGATGTCCAGGGACGGCCCCACCGTGTCCTTGAGGGGGTCGCCCACCGTGTCCCCGATCACCCCGGCGGCGTGGGCCTCGGAGCCCTTGCCCCCGTAGTGCCCCTCCTCCACGTACTTCTTGGCGTTGTCCAAGGCACCGCCGGCGTTGGCACAGTAGATGGCGAGTTGAATGGCCGACAAGAGCGCCCCCACCAGGAACCCGGCCAGGGTGTAGCGACCGAAGATGAGGCCAACCACCAGCGGCATGGCCAGCGCCAGCAGGGATGGAATCACCATCCTCTTCACGCCCCCGTGGGCGGTGATGGTGATGCAGCGTTTGTAGTCCGGCGGCTCCTCCCCGGTGAGGATCTTCGGATTCTCCCGGAATTGGCGTCGCACTTCTTGCACCATCACGTTGGCTGTCCTGGACACCGCCCGGATGAGCAGGGCCGAGAACACGTAGGGGATCATGGCCCCCACGATGAGGCCCGCCAGCACGAACGCCCCGATCTGGACCGCCGGGGAGATCATGGCGATCTCGGGGATGTGCACCTCGGCGGCCGAGCTGGCCGCGGACCACATGTAGGCGGCGATCAGCCCCAGGGCGGCGAACGCCGCCGAGCCGATGGCAAACCCCTTGCCGATGGCGGCGGTGGTGTTGCCGATGGCGTCAAGCTGGTCGGTCCGCTCCCGCACCGAGGGGTCGAGCTTCGCCATGGTGGCTATGCCGCCGGCGTTGTCGGCGATGGGGCCGTAGGAGTCCACCGACACCGTCATCCCCACGAAGGACAGCATCCCCAGAGCGGCGTAAGCGACCCCCAACAGGCCCCCCAGCTGGTAGGCGCCGATGGTGGCCCCGGCGATGATCAGCACCGGCCACAGGGTGGACAGCATCCCCACCGCCATCCCCTCGGTGACCCCCACTGCGGGGCCGGAGGCGTAGGCCTGGGCCAGCTCCCGGGTGGGCTTGTAGCGGTAGGAGGTGTAGTACTCGGAGATGAAGCCGATCCCCACCCCGGCGGCGATCCCCAAAAGCATGGACCAAAACGGGGTGAAGTTGGCCGGGGATAGGGCGGTGGTGAGGATGGCGAACAGGGCGGTGAGCCCGGCTGCGATGCGGGTGCCGTTCATCAGGATTCCCTGCATGTTCTCCTGCCGGCGGGACAGGCGGATGTAGAGGATCCCCAGCAGGCTGGCCACGATCCCACCGGCCACGTAGAGCAGCGGCAGCAGGGCCAGCCACCAGTAGTTCTCCTCCAAGCCGATCCTGCCGCCGAACTGGGCCAGAAGGCCCTGGATGTCGGCGTTGCCCCGCCCGACGAAGATGTACAGGGCCATCACCACCACCGAGATGGTGGCCCCCACGAACGACTCCAGCAGGTCCGCCCCCAGGCCCCCCACGTCGCCCACGTTGTCCCCCACGTTGTCGGCGATGGAGGCAGGATTGCGGGGGTCATCCTCCGGGATCTGGGCCTCCACCTTCCCCACCATGTCCGCAGCCATGTCCGCCGCCTTGGTGTAGATGCCGCCGCCCACCCGGTCGAACAGGGCCACCAGCGACGCCCCCATGGAGTAGGCGGACACGATCAGGGCCGCTTTTATGAAGTTGACCTCCGCCCCGGGGAGGCCCAACAAGTTCTTGGTGATGATGGTCACCGCCCCCGGGGAGAAATCCTTGCGGAACAGCCAGATCACCAACGCCAGCCCCCCCAATGCCAGGCCGGCCACTGCCATGCCCATCACCGAACCGCCGGACAGGGCCACGTTCAGGGCTTCCTTGAACGAGCGGCGGGCGGCCTGGGTGGTGCGGGCGTTGGCCTGCGTGGCGGCGTTCATGCCGATGAACCCGGCCAGCATGGACAGCACCGCCCCGATCCAGAACGAGACCGCCACCTCCCAGTAAAACAGGGCCCACAGCACCGCCCCCACCACCAGCATGGTCAAGGCCATCACCCGGGCCTCCTCCAGCATGAAGGCGATTGCCCCCTCCCGGATGAAGTCCTGCAATTCCTGCATCCGCTTGGTGCCCCGATCCCGCCTGATGACGTACCAGTTCGCATAGGCGGCCCACAACAGCGCCGCCACCGCAACCAGTGCCGGAATCGCAATCAAGAGCCCCACTTATGCCTCCTCTCCGTCCTATGAGTTTGGTGATGGAATCCCAAAATCGGCAGGACTTTACCGTCCTTCCGGCCCTTCCTCAACCAGCCGCAGAGCCTCCTCCAGCCTGGCCCGCACCTCTTCCACCCCCACCACCCCCACGATCCCAGCCAGCTCCGGGCCCTGCCCCCGGCCGGTGAGGGCCACCCGCAACGGGTGGAATACCTCCCGGGGGGAAAGGCCCAGCTCGGCGGCTATCTCCTTGACCAATGGGCGCAGTCCCTGGGGGGTGAGGGCTTCCCCCCGCTCCAGCGCCGCGCGCAGCACCGCCCTTCCCTGGGGGGAGGCAAGCTCGGCCAGCGCTTCCTCCGGCAACTTCGGCCTGGCGAGCAGGTATTCCAGGTCCGGGTGCCCTTGGAACTCCGACAACATGGAAATCCCCGGACGCAGGAGCTCCAGCGCCGCAGCCAGCCGCTCCTGGGGCACCCCCTCCGGCAGCTGGAGGAAGGGCCGGGCCAGGGCCAACAGCTCCTCCCGGGACAGCCGGGCCAGGTGCTTCCGGTTCAGCCACTTGAGCTTTTCCAGGTCGAACACCTGGGGGGCCAGGTTGACTTGCTGCAGCGAAAAGGCTTCCACCAACTCCTCCAGGGTGAAGACTTCCTCCCCCCCATCCGGGGACCAGCCGAGCAAGGCCAGGTGGTTGGTCACTGCCTGGGGCAAAAAACCCAGCTCCCGCAGTGCCTCCACCGAGGTGGCCCCATGGCGCTTGGAGAGCTTTTTTCGATCCGGTCCCAGGATGATGGAGAGGTGTCCGAATTCCGGGGGCTGCCAGCCCAGGGCCCGATAGAGCCAGATCTGTTTGGGGGTGTTGGACAGGTGGTCCTCGGCCCGCAGCACGTGGGTGATCCCCATCTCGTGGTCGTCCACCACGCAGGCCAGGTTGTAGGTGGGGGTTCCATCGGCCTTTTGGATGACGAAGTCGCCGGTGGTGAGGCGGCGGAAGTGGACCTCCCCCCGGAGGAAATCCCGGAATGAAGTTTCCTTCTCCTCCTCGGGCACGATGAACCGGATGGCCGGCTTCCTGCCCTGGGCGAGATATTTTTCCCGCTCCGCCGGGGAGAGGTGGCGGCAATGGCCGTCGTACTCCGGGGCCTCCCCCCGGGCCAGGGCCTGCCTCCTGCGGGCGGCCAGCTCCTCCGGGGTGCAGAAGCATGGGTAGGCCTTCCCCTCTTCTACTAGCCTTTCCACATACCCCCGGTAGAGGGGGAGCCGGTCCGACTGGTGATAAAGCTCGTCCCAGGAAAGGCCAAGCCAGGAGAGGGCGTCCAAGATCCCCTCGACATAACGGGCCTGGGAGCGGGCCAGGTCCGTGTCCTCAATGCGGAGGATGAACTGCCCTCCCTCTTTCCGGGCCCACAGCCAATTGAACAGGGCGGTGCGGGCACCGCCCACGTGTAGCTCCCCGGTGGGGCTGGGTGCGAACCTAACGCGCAAGCTCACGCGTGATTATACGCGCCACCTGCTCGAGCTCTCCCTGTGGGAGCTCGCCCAGGCCTCCGTGAAAGAACCCCATCCAGAGTTCGCAGCCCACCTATTCCGCGATCTCCAGTTGAAGTGGCCTGAGGTGAAAGCTCAGGGGAGACCGAGCAGTATTTTCAACCTGTCCTCTATTTGGCCGATCGTTTCTTCTCTGACCCGGCCCAGAGGTCTCAACAGGTGTTTCTTCGAGATCGAACGTACGTCCTCGCATTTGGCGTAACTCACTTCCCGGAGTCCGCCCTCAGGGGGGCGAATCTCCACATGGAGTGGGATCCCCTTGGAAACCGAGGTTATGGGAATCACGACCACTAAACCAGCTGGACCTTTGTTGAAGAGATCCTCGGAGATGATAAGAGCAGGACGTATCCCGGCCTGTTCATGGCCACGCACCGGGTTCAAATCCACCAGCCAAACTTCTCCCCGAGCTGGCTCAGCCATCTTCCAAGCCGTCTCCCAGGGTCGTCTCCCAGAGCTCCCTCTCGGCTTGTTCTTCAGACCATGTCTTTGGATCCGCGCATAGGGCGGCGAAGGCTTGGTTGACTTCCTCGAGGAACACATGGCGGCGATAAAGTTCCACCGCCTCGTCCACCAGCTCACGAATCTTTTTCCCCTTGCGAGCCGAGAGCTCCTCCAACATCCGCTTTGCCCACCCGCTGATGCGCACTGTCACGGTCATGGCCACAAAGTTTACTGAAATGTCACAGCTCAGTAAACAACCGTGCCGCCATCCCGCCGGGCCCCTCCCTAATCAAGGCAGAGGCAGCGGCGCATGAGGCGCGGGGGCAGCGACCCACAGGAGAGGATCGCGTCGTGAAGCTCCCGTAGGCTCTTCCCGGGGTTCCTCCCCTTGAACTCGTCGATGAGCTTCAGGATCTCGAGCTTCCCCACCAGGTAGCTCATGGGTTGGGTGGGCGAGGCGGTGTAGCGGCGCACCTCCGCCAGCGCGTTGGTCCGCTCCAGGCCAGCCTCCTCCACCAGGAACTCCACCCCTTCCTCCACCGACATCCCCCGGCAGTGGAGGGCCACGTCCAGGATGATCCGGGCTGCCCGCCACAGTTGGTCGTTGAGCCGTCCCAGCCGCTGGATGGGCTCCCCGATGAACCCCAGCTCCTCCATCAGCTCCTCGCAGTAGAACGCCCAGCCCTCCACGAAGAGGGAGGAGAGGAACCCGGCGAGCTTCCGGGGCAGCTTCCCCACCCGGTTGGCGTAGCAGAGCTGGAGGTGGTGGCCAGGGTAGGCCTCGTGCAGCGCCGTCACCGGGATCTTGGCCCAGTTGTGTCCCCGGAGCTTCTCCCGCCTCACCTCCTCGGGGGCATCCGGCGGCACCGGGGTGACGAGGAAGATCCCCTCCTGGACCTCCTCCAGGGGGCCGGGGGCCATGTAGGCGGCGTAGGGGATCACCGGCGCCAGAAACGGCGGGGTGGGCTCGAGCCTGAGCCGCTCCCCCTGGGGGATGGAGACGATCCCCCGCTCGATCACGAACCGCTTGGCCCGCTCCATCTCCCGGCGGTAGGCGTCCAGGAGCTCCTCGGGCGCGGGGTGGTCGTCCTTGGCTTCCTCCAGGATCTCCCGCGCCGATTTGCCCAGGGTTATCCCAGCGGCCACCCGCTCCATCTCCTCCCGTGTCTCCCGGAAGAGCCTCCAGCCCAGCTCGTAGAGCTCGTCGGCGGAGATATCGAGCATGTGGTTTTCCCGCAGGAGCTCCTCGAACATCCCCTTCCCCACCGCGAAGTCCCCCGCCGCCTCGGGGAGGACCTCACCCTTGAGGAAGGACACGTAGGCCTCCATGGCCCCGGCCGCCTCCGCGCTCGCCGCAAGCAGCTCCCCCTTGATGTCCGGGACGTGTTCGGCCAGGGCGGGGATGAGCATGGTGAACAGGGCCAGGCCTTGAGAGGCGGACTCGATGGCCACCTCACACCATACCCGGGGTACCTCCCCCGGGATGATGTTCGCCTTCCCCTCCTCCAGCACCCGCGGGACCTCCCGCAGGCGCCCGAGGGCGCTCCGCAGCCTCTCTGGGAGCGGGGCGAAATCCCGCACGATCAGGGCGAAGATCCCGCCCAGACACTCGCCGGAGTAATAGCGGGGGTCACGCTCATGCCCCCGGAGCCTCTCGAAATCCCGCAGGAAGGACTTGGCGATCCCGAGCATCACCTCCCGGTCGATCCGGCCCTCCGGGGAGAGCTCCTCGGGAGGGAATCCCTCGAGCTCCCGCAGCGCCCCCTCGATGAGCCCCTTCTGGCGGGCGATGTCCTCCCGGGTGTGGCGTCCCAAGCGGTCGTCGTAGCGATGGTCACCCAGGTGGGTGGCGGCGGTGGGGACCTCCTCCAGCATCCGCTGGATGAAGGCCTCCGCCCGTCGGTAGAACTCCGCGTCACGCTGTGCCATCTCCCCTCCCTTCCAAAAACCCCATCACCGCGGCGGCGAACTCCGCCAAATCCCGGAGCCCGGTTTGAACGAACCGATCGTTCAGGACTCCGTGGGCCCGAGTCCTTGGAGTTCTCACAGAAGCAAGAGGCTTTTCTCTAACCTCCGAAGGCGCCGCGCGATCGTCTCATGGCCTAACACCGAACTTCCCCTCCTTTATGCGCTCCCGCAAGTAACGCCTTTCCAACTCGTAAAGCGGCTTTAGGTCCAAGTATTCCTGGATCGCCCGGGCCTCGAACCGCGTCCGTCGGAGGTCGTCCCGGGCGTAGACGAGCTTCCCCCGGGTTATCACCCGGTGTACAAGGAGCGGGGGAGCCAGGTTCAGGATCACGAGATCCACCGCGTCGGTTCCCAGGAGTTCCGAGAGCTCAGCGATCATCCCCAGCCTCTGCTCCAGGTACTCCTCCTGGGGGACGTGTTCGGGAAGGAGGACCGCCACATCCACATCGCTCAGGGGCGTGCGCCTTCCGGAGGCGGTGGAGCCGAAGAGGTAAAGGGCTTCCACGCCCTTCGCCCTGGCATAGCGTCGAAGCTTCTCCTCCATACTCCTCAGGCTCACGGCAGACCTAGTATCCGGATTTGTGTCTCCCACCGCCACCTCTTTTCAGGACAAGTTCTCGAGGAACGAGCTCAGCACCCGGAAGTACTCCTCCCGCTCCCAGGCGAGGGCGTGTCCGCAGTCGGGGACAAACCAGGCCCGGGCTTCTGGATGAGCGCTCAAGATCTCACGGGCGTGTCCCAGGGGGACGAGCTCGTCATCTTCCCCGTGGATGAGAAGCAGGGGAATGCCCCGCCGGTGAAGTTCCCCTGCGGCCAAATCAGCCCGGACCTGCCAGGGATTCAGGCCGAACAGCAGCCGCCCCATGAGCAACACCCCCCAATTGACGAAAGAGGGAAGTCCTGTCCGTTTGTGGAGGTTGGCCATCAGCACGGGCACGAGCCGAGAGTAAGCCGAGTCGGCCACTACCCCCAGAGGGCCCGCCTCGCAGTCCGCTGCTGCCAATATGGTTGCCACCGCCCCCAAGGACCAACCGTGGAGGAGCACTTGGGTGGGGGGGATGCCTTGGGAAGCCAGGAAGTCCATAGCCCCGAGCACGTCCCCCTTTTCCCACTGGCCCATCCCCAGCCTCGCCGCGCCGGACTCCCCATGTCCCCGCAGGTCGAAGGCCAACACGCTCCACCCCAGCTGGCGATAAAAGGGGATGGTGTGGAGGACTGGGGGGACAGCCCTGTTCCCGTCCAGCCCGTGGACCAGCACCACTGCCCGGGGGCCCCCGGGGAAGAACCATCCCGCCAGGGTGACCTCCCCGGCCCGGCTGGGAAAACTGACCTCCAGCGGGGCTCCCAGGGCGCTTCTGGCTTCCGGATCCAGGGGCAGGCGATTTGGGAAGGCTATCTTGGAGGCCACGTATCCCCCCACCCCCAGGTAGAGGGCCAGCGCGGCACAGGAGAACGCCAATAGGAGACGCAGCCTTCTCATCCTGAACACCTCGATTTAATTTACCGCCTCCTCTGCCACCGGGCGGGACTCCTCCAGACGCATGATGGCCGGCACGGTGAAGGCGGCCAGCCCCAGGAGCATAACCCCCGCCCCGCCCACCAGGTACCAGAACTGCACTCCGAACAAGTCCGCCAGGGGACCGGCGAGGAGCAGGGACAAGGGCGCCATCCCCTGGGCCAGGCTCGACATGAGGGAGAACACCCGCCCCTGCATCCCGGGTTCCACGGTGGTCTGGACCAGGGCCATGAACGGGGAGTTGGCCAGGGGGTTCATGAACCCGGCCAGGAAGAAGAGCCCCAGCGCCGGGTAAAACCAGGCCCCAGGCAGAACACCCAGAAGTCCGAACCCAAGGCCCATCCCCACCACCCCCAGGAGGATGGTGTGGATCTTTCTGCGGAACCCGCCCCAGGCGGAGAGGAAAAGCCCTCCCACCACCACCCCGATCCCCCAGGCGGACTCGGCCCAGCCCAGTTCCAGCGCCCCCCGCCCGAAGTGCTCCTTGATGAGCAGGGGGAGCAAGGAGCCCATGGGTTGGGCGATGCCGTTCAGGAGCGCCGCCATGCACAGGAGCAAGAACAGTCCCCGCCAGCTCCACACATAGCGGAACCCGGCGGCCAGATCCGAGACATAGGTCAACCTCCGGGCTTCGGCCCGGGCCGGCTCGGGGATGGCCAGGAACAGCAGGGGGAGGACGGCGAACGAGAACGTGACCAGATCGATCCCCATCACCCCGTGCATGGGGAGGAAGGACACCGCCAGCGCCCCCAGGGGCGGGGAGACGATGGACAGGAGCCCCTGCATGGTCTGGTTGAGGCCCGCGATGCGGGTGAGGTGTTTCTCCGGGACCAGGAGCGAGGTGGCCGCGGCCATGGCCGGCCAGTGGAACGCTCCCCCCACCGCCCGCAGGGCCATCACCAGGTAGATGTGCCACACCTCGATGGCCCCGGTGTAAAACAGGAATGCCAGAAGAAAGGCCAGGGCGGCCACGAACAGGTCCACCCACACCATGAGCCAGCGCCGGGGCAGGCGGTCCACCAACGTCCCGGCGAAGGGCCCGATAAGGATCCGGGGCAGCATGGCCACAAGGGAGGCAGTGGCGAGCACCGTGGCCGATCCCGTCTCCTGGGTGAGCCACCACACGAGCCCGAACTGGGCGATCCAGCTCCCGAACAGGGACGCCTGCTGCCCGGCCCAGATGGTGAAGAACCGCCTCTTCCAATTGTTCATAGCCGGCCCTCCAGTTCCCGTCGTGAGGGGTAATAGATGTCCTCGAGGGTGAGCCCCCTGAAGCGTTTCCCCAATTCCTCCAGCCTCTTTATGGCCTCGCCTCTGAGGGCGTTCCGTATCGCCATCTCGATGAACTCGTCGCGTCTTTCCGGGCCGACGAGCTCATCCACGCTCCGCACCAGCTCCGCCGAGATCCTTACCGCTAGCTTTCTCCGCTCCATCGCATATCCCCTCAGAGGTCGCGGTACATGCCCTCCATGGCGTAGAGGCGGGTGAACCCCAATCGCTCACAGGCCGAGAGGAGCGCCCCATTGGCCTCGTTGGCCCGGACGAGGAGGCGGGGGCAGCCGAGCTCGCGGGCCCGCGCCAGGGCCAGAGAGAGGAGGGCCTCCTCCAGCCCCAGCCCCCGGTGCTCGGGGAGGAGGGAGATCCCGGCCGAGGCCGCTCCCTTGGTCCCAAATGGGGCACTGAAGGAATAGACCCCCACCCACTCTCCTTCCCGCACCACCGCCTGGGGTTCCCGGACCCCGGGCTGCCGGCGGGCCAAGGCCTGTAGGTACCAGGGCGGCACCTGCGGGGGGCCGTACACCTCCGCGGAGTCGGGCTCCATGGCCGCATAGGTGAGCTGGGCCGCCCGGGGGTCGAACATCCCGATGCGCACCAGCCTGTACCCTTGTGGGAGGGGGGACTCTCCGGCTTCAGGGGGTTCCCGCACCAGGTGCACCACCCGCTCGAACCGGGAAAAACCGGCCCCCTCATAGAGCCGTTTGGCCGGGAGGTTGTCCTCCAACACGTGCAGGACCGCCCGCCTCCCCCCCTGGGTCCGGATCACCCCCAGGGCGTGCTCCACCATGGCCCGGCCGTAGCCGCGGCGGCGGTGCTCGGGGGCCACCATCACCGTCCCGATGTACCAGGACCCCCGCTCCCGAGTCAAGCTCACGGTGGCTACGATTTCTCCGGCCACCTCGCCCACCCAAAACAGCACGAACGGCTTGCGGGTCAGCCGCTGGACGAGCCTGGCCAGCCCATAGAGCCGAAGTTGTTTTCGCACCGTCTCGGGGTTGAACCCCATGACCTCGAGCTCCCGGGGGAACGAGCCCTGGAAAAGCTCGATCACCGCCGGGATGTCCTTCCTGCGCAACTCCCGCACCCTCAGGTTTGGTGTCTCCATCTTCCCGCCTTTCTCGGGGGCGACTTACCAGTCCTCGAAGAAGCGCTTGAGCTCTTCTTTGATGCGGCGGCCGATCTCCGAGTAGTCCGCCTTCCGGGGGCGGATCGGACCCGCCACCCAGCCGGCCCAGGCAGTGAATATCGCGGCCAGGAAGAGGAGCCCGGCCGCCTGCCAGTAGCTGAGCGGGCTCAGCAGGCCGAAGTAGCCCACCACAAGCGAGTTGAACAGGAGCTGAAACAACCAGGCCCCGAGGAAGAAGAGCCCCACCTCCAGCCCGAGAAGGTCCCCCGGATGAAACTTCAGGAACCCATGGGCAAACCTCCCCAGCCCCCAACCACTCCAGGCAAAAAGGAGCATGAACAGGAACAGCAAGGTGGCTGCCTGCCAATAGCTGAGCGGCGCCAACAGGCCGAAATGGCCCACCACGATGGAGTTGAACAACCGCTGCACCACCCAGGAGAAGAAGAAAAACGCCGCCGCCCCTCCCGGGTGCAACACTCCTCGGCAAAGGTACATCTCACCCTCCTTCCCCGCCTAGCGGGCAACTATCCGGATGTCCCCGGAACCGGTCTTGGCCTCGATGGAAGAGGCCGCCTCGGGGTGGGAGCCGAAGTCGCTCTCCACCTCGCCGAACTGCGATTCCGCCTCCAGCCGAAACCGGGACCCCCGGGGGAGGGCCAGGGCGATGTCCCCGGAGCCGGCGCGGAGCCGCCACTCCTTGCCCTCCCCGATGGGGGATTCCACCTCGATGTCACCGCTTCCGGTGTGCACCTCCACGTCCCCGGAGACGTCCTCCAGGGAGAAATCCCCGGAGCCGGCGACCACCCGCAGGTCCCCGGCGACCCCTCGGGCCTTCACGTCCCCGGAGCCGGTCTTCACCTCCAGGTCGCCGCGGATCTCCTCAGCGGAGATGTCGCCGGAGCCGGTTTTTATCTGGACCTCGCCGCCGATTGCCCGGGCCTTTATGTCTCCGGAGCCGGACTTCAGCTGGCCCCCTTTGGCGATGCCCACTGTCTCCACGTCCCCGGAGCCGGTACGAACGTCCACCGGGCCGTCGATGTCGCTGATCTCGATGTCGCCCGAACCGCTTTGGATGTCGGCTTCGGTGGCCGGGGGGACCTCGATTTGGTAGTCGATCCACACACCTTCGAAGAAGGTGCCCAGGAAGGAGGGGCCGAGCAGGGCGGCGTACTTCTTCAGGTCCCCCACCCGGACTCGGCTCCCCCGCACCTCCACCGGGGGGGATTCCCGCAGGAGCTGGGCCAGCCGCTCGGCCCGGGCCTGGGGCACCGCCCGCACGGCAAAGCTCCCCTCAACCCGTACCCTGCCCGGGGGGCCGGCCCGCACCTCCACGTCCCCCGCCCCGGAGGAGACAGAGAGCTCCACCGGCTCCCGGACCTCGAACTCACAGGAAAACTTGCCCTCTACCTTGCTCATCATTCCTCCTCCCATGGCTCCTCGGCGTCCTCCCAGTACTCCCAGCGCAGCAGCTTCCGCCGGGAGGGCCAGAGGGCGCGTCTAAAGGGCCAGGTCACCACCGCCCCCAGGGTGGCCACGCCCGCCACCAGCAGCGCCAGCGGCACCACCGTGAACACTATCCCCAGCACCAACACCACAATGGGCACCGTGATGGTGAGGCCCAAGATGCCCCCCAGGATCCCCAGCGTGCCCCCCATGCTCCCGAGCACGCTCCCCAGCACCGTCCGCAGCACCAGGAGCGGCGTCCACACGAGCAGCATGTAGGGGGCCAAGAGGAGTTTCCTGAGCCGCAGGGACGGGGAGACTGTGCGGTGCTCTTCGTACCGATTCATCCCCGCACCTCCTCCTTCACCCGGGACTCGGGGTGGACCCTCAGGGACTCCTCGTACTCCACCCGCTCGATGCGGCACCCCGGGCCGATGTGGACCTCCTTTCCGCGCACCAGTTTGGCCTGGGTCCCCTCCAAGTAGACCTCGTCCCCCTCGATGGAGGTGGCCTGGAGGGTGCCCGGGCGGCGGAAGAAGTGGAGGCCCAGCTCCTCCAGGAGCCCTTTGCCGCGGGCGCGGCGGCGGATCTCGATCCGCTCGCCCCCGATCTCCTGGACGAAGCTCGCGTCCTCCAGCCGCATCTCCACCCGGTCTGCGGCCAAAAGCCCGGTGATCGTCACCTTGCCGGCGAGGGACACCAGGTCCGCCTCCAGGTTCCCCTCCACCTTCAGGCCGCCGCTGGCCTTGAAGTAGTGGGCCTTGACCCCCCCTTCCACCTTCAGGGCCCCGGCCACCCGGGCCTCCTTGGCCGAAAGCTCGGCCTCGATCTTGCAGGCACCGGCGATCTGGAGGGCATCTGCCTCAACCGGGCCCTCGAACCGGGCGGTGCCCGAGACCACCAGCTCCTTGACCTTGGCCGCCCCCTCCACCTTGCCGGCGCCGGCGATGCGCAGCTCCTCGGCGACCAAGTCGCCTTCCACCCTCCCGGAGCCGGAGATCTTCACGGTGTGGTACTCGCCACCGGCCACCTTCCCGGCCCCGGCGATGGACACGCTCCTCTTCTCCATCATTCCACCTCCAACTGGCTATCCGCTGGGGGGTCACCCCCCCAGCTCCCGTTTCACCCGCTCCACCAATCGCTCCAGGTCCAGGCGCACCAGCACCTTGGACTCTGGGTCGAGCTGCAGGGGCTCCTTTCCGGCGACGGCGAAGGAGATGCGCACCGAGATCCCCTCCCGATCCAGGGATTTTTCGGCCAGGATCAGGGAGTGGCCGGTGGGGGCGCGGATGGGTTCGGCGAGCCTGAGGGCCAGGGCCACCAGCAGGCGGGCTTGGTGTAACTTAGTTTTGTTACGCAGGGCCTGGGCCCCGGCCGCCAGCGCCACCAGCTCCCGGAAACTGTACCCTCCCTCCTTCCACAAAAGCTCCCTCCCCTCCCGGCCGATGGCCGGAAGGGAAACGGGGTCGTCGCAGGTCACCTGCTCCGGGGTCGCCTCCGGCGACAGGATCTTAACCAGTTCCTCCAGGGAATGCTCCTCCTTGAGCCGCAGGATCTCCTCGATCCTCCGGAGGATCTTCTCCTTGGGGAAGAAGGTCTCCTGGCCGGTGAAGGTGGAGCGGCGGATGAACCACGCTTCGGGGATGAGGCCCATCCGCTTCCACCGGTAGAGCTGGCCGTAGGAGATCCCGGTTTCCTTGAGGACCTCCTTTTTGGAGATGAGCTCCTCAGCCATCAGCTCACCGCCCGCAGGGCTTTCCTCAGGGTTGCCCGGACCTCCTCCGGGGGCAGCCCGGCGGCCCGGGCCACCCGCACGGCTTTGGCCAGCCGGCGCCGGGCCTGTAATTCCCGCATCCTAGCGGCCCTCTCCCGGTTCCGGGCCGCCTGGGCCAGCCGGAGCTGGTGGTCGGCCTGGGCCAACTTCTGGAGGGCGAAGTAGTTCTCCAGCATGTTTCCTCCTTAGTGCCCGGTTGGGCGGCTCATCATAACATAACACTGTGACGAAAACAACCCCCGGCCGGGCTCCTCGCGGGCGGCGGGCAAAAAACCTCCTGGCAGGAACGGAACGAAAACTGGAAATGGAAGTTTGTCCCCCAAAATATCCCTGGCCGGCGTTGGCTGTCCTGGGAGGGAGGGGTATACTTGCTTACAAACGTTTGCGAAAGGGGGCAACGTGAAGGGACTCCGCATCTCAGCCCAGTGGCAGCCGCGGCCCGATTACCGGGTCTCGGATTGGGAAAAACAAACCGGAAAGGCCGTCGAAGGGGCCAACGTCTGGCGCCACCCCAAACTGGAACTCACCCAGGTGCCAGACCCCAAACCCGGTCCAGGCCAGGTGCTCCTCCGGGTCAAGGCCTGCGGGGTGTGCGGAAGTGACGTCCACTTCTACGAAACCGACCCCGAGGGCTACATCCTCTACCCCGGCCTCACCAAGTTCCCCGTGATCATCGGCCACGAGTTCGCCGGGGAGATCGTGGAGCTGGGGCCGGGCCCGGAGACGGCCCAGTTCAAGGTGGGGGACCGGGTCACGGTGGAGGAGATGGTGTGGTGCGGCCACTGCCGCCCCTGCCGGGACGGCTTCCCCAACCACTGCCAGAACCTGGAGGAGATCGGGTTCACCATCGACGGGGCCATGGCCGAATACATCGTAGTGCCGGCCAAGCTCTGTTGGAAGGTGGACCCCATCTTCGAGCGCTACGGAGACGAGGAGCTGGCCTGGGAAGTGGCCGCCACCACCGAGCCCACCTGCGTGGCCTACAACACTGTGTTCGAGCGGGCCGGGGGGTTCCGACCGGGGGCATACGTGGCCGTCTACGGCGCCGGCCCCATCGGGTTGGCGGCGATCCAGCTCTGCAAGGCCGCCGGGGCCGCCAAAGTCATCGCCTTTGAGGTCTCGGAGGTGCGCAAGAAATTGGCCAAAGAGGTGGGGGCCGATTACGTATTCGACCCCCGCCAGGTGACGCCCTCCGAAGTGGTGATGGAGATCACCGGCGGTGAAGGCACCGATCTCTCCGTGGAGGCCGCCGGGGCCCCGGAGCACACCATCCCCGAGATGGAAAAGACCCTGGCCATCAACGGGAAGATAGCGGTGGTGGGCCGGGCGGCCCAGCGCGTCCCCATGTTCCTGGAGCGCTTCCAGGTCCGCCGAAGCCAGCTTTACGGTGCTCAAGGCCACTCCGGCCATGGGATCTTCCCCTCGGTGATCCGCATGCTGGGGGCCGGGCTCATCGATAACTCGAAGATGATCACCTCCCGCTTTCCCCTGGACGAAGCGGTGGCCGCCCTGGAGAAGGCCACCCGGCGGGAGGACGGGAAGATCATGATAAAACCGTGACGCGTAACGGGTGACGCGTGACGGGCGACTGGTTTCAAAGAACCCGGAACGCGTTACGCGTCACCCGTCACGGAAGTACGGAAGGAGGAAAAGATGGGGAAGGGAAGCATGTGGATAACCACGGACCACCCGGCGATAGTGTTCGAGGACACCCAGGTGGGCCGGCTGAAGAAGGAGATCTGGGACGCCTCAAAGGAGGAGATCGACCGGATTCTCTCCGAATACGGGATCCCCTCCCCCCCCGAGCTCACCAAACCCGGGACCTACATCCAGACCACCCCCCGCCACCGGGTGGTGGAGAACCGGAAGAAGAACGACATCGTCATCATCCCCGTGGCAGCCACCGAACGCCACGGGGACCACGCCCCCTCGGGCCACGACCTATTCCAGGTGACCCAGCTCATCGAGGGGGTGCGGCGCTACACGCAGAAGAAGGGCTACCCGGTAAACCTGGTCTTCCCCCCCATCGTCTACGGCGCCCACCCTTACCACCACATCGGGATGCCCGGCACGGTGATCATCCCCCAGGACGTGGTCAAGGAGACCCTGATCGCGGTCATGCTCGGCCTCTGGAACGATGGGTTCAGAAAGCAGCTCATCATCAACAACCACGGCCAGCTCTGGGTGCTGGAGGCGGCCCTGCACGAGTTCATGTACCGCTATCAGCTCCCGGGGATTTTCCAAGTGTTCGACTGGCACCGCTGCGTACGGGAGTTCTTCACCCCCACCGACAAGACCGGCTGGGAGACCGACTTCATTCACTCCGCCGAGCACGAAACCTCGCTGGGGCTCCTGCTTTTCCCCGAGATGATCGACATGGAGAAGGCGGTGGACGAGCAGGGGAAGTCCTTCCTCCCCGGGGGGCACTTCGACACCTCGGTGGACCCCTACCGGAGGCCGCACCGCTGGTCCGAGGGGGAGGGGCACATCGCCATCGAGCTTTCTGCCACCCCCCACGGGGCGGTGGGGAAGCCCTCCCTGGCCTCGGCGGAGAAGGCCAAGCGCCCCGTGGCGGCGATCCTCAGATACCTCACGTTGGTGATCGAGGAGATCCTGGAGGCGTTCCCGCCTGGGAAGCTCCCGCCGGTGGAGGAGGTGACGTTGCGGAGCGCCGAGGAGATGGAGCCCTACCTCAAGTGGCCGGAAGAGCCGGGCTGGAAGCCGGTTTACTCGCTGGTCAAGCGGGGGTTCTGACCCCCTAACCTGCCCGACTTGCCGGGGGCGAGCCGAAGTAGCTAAAACTGTCCCGACTACTCGGGCCCGACAGGGGCGGCGGGTTGCCGGCGTGGACGTGGTTCGCCCGGGCCGGTTGGCCAAAGGTCTCTCCAGGAGGGCGCGGTGAAAAAGTGGGTTTTGTTCCTTGGCTTGGGGTCGAGCCTCCTGGCCCTCTCCGGGTGCCTGTTCCCCTTCAACCACGTGGCGGAGAGCCCGACCGGCGAGCTGGCAGTGATCTTGGATCAGGAGGGGAACTACAACCCCTTCCCGGTGGGGGGAGCCGTATGGTTGCTGGGCCAGCAGGGAGAGCTGGTGAGGTCGGTGCTGGAGCTGGGGGAGACCGAGGCCGCCGGGGGCCTCGTCTGGTCCCCTTCTGGCACCGAGATGCTAGTCACGATACTGGAGCTTGACGAAGATTTCTTCTTCCCTCATCGGTGGCGGATCGTGCGCCTTCCCCTGGCCGGAGAGCCGGAGGTCATCCGACAAGCGGAGTTTCCCCTTTCCTCCCCCCGGTACGATCAGACAGGCAGTGCCGTGTTCTACCTTGCCTCCCCGGGGGAGACCCCGGAGCTCCACCGGTTGGACCTGAGCTCCGGGGAGGACCGGGTACTCGCCAGCGACGTGCTCTCATTCCTCCCGGTGGACACAGAATTGTGGCTGGTCCGCCCCCAGGGCAGGATCGAAGACGCCAAAGGGGAATCGGTGGCCAGTTTCCACTGCGGGGAGGAGGATTGCCGGATTTTCCTTTTCCTGTGGCCACAACTGTTCTTGGACATCTCCCCTGGGGGAGACTTCCTGGCCCTGGTGGTGGCTGACCAGCCCGGGCTCACCTCACCCCACGTGGACCCGCTGACCAGCCTCTACTTGCTGGACATCGTCCAGAGCTCAGCCCAGAGGATCGCCACCCCGGCCGTGAGCCCTGTCTTCTCCCCGGATGGAGAGCGGCTGGCTTTCGTGGCTGGGTCCCCGGGGAGAGAGCAGCAGGTGTTCATCTACGAGCTGGAAAGCTCCCAGGTCACCGGGTTGCCGGGCAGTGAGGGGGCTTTCTGGGTGAGGTGGACCCAGGGTGGGTTGCTGATCGCAGTGGAAGAAGAGGAGGGGTGTTTCGCCTCCGGCGCTGGGACGGGACCGGCTGGCAGTCGCTGCTCGCCCGGGAGCCCGGCTGACCCGGCAGGGCCCGGGCAAGCGCATTCGACCACTCATCGAGTTCGCCCTGGCGGTCGCATGGGGGCATCCCCTTCATCGGCCTCGGGCGGCCATCGCCCCAAGGCACCACGGCTTCCCTCGGTCACCCAGCTCCGGGGCTCCTTGGGTAGCCTAGCTCAAGGGGACAACCCAGGGCGCAAGGGCGGAAACCGGACCAAGGGTGGCCAATTGGCCCCTCCGGGTGCTGGGTTTAGCCCTTGATGCAGACCAGGGGGCGTACCCGGGCCACCTTGGCGTTGAGCCCCGCCCCCACCGCCGCCTCCACCACCAGATCTACATCCTTGTAGGCCCCGGGGGCCTCCTCCGCCGCCCCGGCCAGGGAGTGGGCCCGCACCACGATCCCCCGCTGCCCCAGCTCCCGGATCAGCCGCTCCCCCCGCCAGGTGCGCTTGGCCTTGGCCCGGGACATGGCCCGGCCAGCCCCGTGCACCCCGGAGCCCCATACCCGGTCCATCCCCTTCTCCGTGCCCCTGAGGATGTAAGAGGACGTGCCCATGGTCCCGCCCACGAAGATGGGATGGCCCACTCTGCGGTAAGGTTCAGGGTTCTCCGGCCGCCCGGGGCCGAAGGCCCGGGTGGACCCCTTGCGGTGCACCAAGAGCTCCCGCTCCTCCCCGTTTACCTTGTGGCGCTCGAACTTCACGTTGTTATGCCCTACGTCGTAAAGGGTTCTGATCTTCTCGAAGGGGAGCCCGAAGGTGGGGGCCAAGGCCTCCCGCACCAAGTGTGCGATCACCTGCCGGTTGGCGAAGGCACAGTTGATCCCGGCGAACACGGCGGAGAGGTACTTCTGCCCCTCCGGGGAGCGGATGGGGGCGCACACCAGCTCCCGCTCCCGGATGGGGATGCCGTACTTTTTGCTGGCGCGCTCCAGCTCCTGCAGGGAATCCTGGCCGATCTGGTGTCCCAGGGCCCGGGAACCGCAGTGAATGGCGATCAGGATCTGGCCCTCCTCGAGCCCGTAGGCGGCGGCCGCTTCCCGGTCGTAGATCTCCTCCACGTACTGCACCTCGAGGTAGTGGTTCCCCGACCCCAGGGTCCCCACCTGCTTGAACTGGCGCTGCTTGGCCTTGAAGGATACGGCGTCCGGATCGGCTCCCTCCATCCGCCCCCCCTCCTCGATGTAGGCGAGGTCCTCCGGCACCCCGTAGCCCCGCTCAAGGGCGAAATAGGCCCCCTTCCTCAGCACCTCGTCGATTCCCCGCTCGGTGAGCTTGAGCTTGCCGGTGGAACCCAGGCCGGCCGGCACGTGGGAAAACAGCCGGTCGGCCACCTCTTCCTTCTTGGCCTCGATGTCCTCTCGAGAGAGGGGGGTGGCCAGCACCCGCACCCCGCAGTTGATGTCGAAGCCCACCCCGCCCATGGCCACCACCCCCTCCTCGGGGTCGAAGGCAGCCACTCCCCCGATGGGGAAGCCGTAACCGGGGTGTACGTCCGGCATGGCGATGGAGGCCTTCACGATCCCGGGGAGGGAGGCCACGTTTTTCACTTGCTCCAGGGCGTTCCACTCGTGCCCCTTTTGGTCCAGGAGCGGTTTTAGGATGGCCTCCGAGGCGAAGATCCACCCCGGGACCCGCATGTCCCCGGATTTAGGCAACTCCCACTCCCAATCGCTCACTTTCTTCAGTTCCATCTCTACCCCCTTACCTATCTCCCCCACGGGAGTGTTAAAGGTCCAGCACGCACTGGGCGATCCAGCGGTCGCCCTCCCTCCTCACCTCGACGCCAAAGTAAGTGGCTGCCTTCACCTCCACCCGGGGCCGGTGTCGGGCCGGGTCCAGGGGCTCGCCGTAAGCCTCGCCCGCCAGACGCCATCTCCTCTCCCCTCCCTCGATCCTCACCCGGAAGTCAGAGAACACCAAACCCTCGATGTCCCTCCGGGCCAGGAGCTCCCCCAAAAACGCCACCAGCAACCCTTCTAGGGTGTCGGCCTCGACCTCGAGCTTCACAGTCTGCTTCGGCTTCACCTGGGGGAGGTCCACCATGAGGGAGAAAGTAGCCCGGGCGGCCTCCCGAAACGCCTCCTCGAGGGTGCTCCCGATCCCCCGCACCCCGGCGTCCGCGGTGTGTTCTAGGATCTCGTATGGCATTCAGCCCTCCAGCTCCCAGCGTCCCAGGGGGGTGTAGATGGGCCCCTGAGGGGTGAGCTGCGACCGCATCAAGGTCAAGGCCCCCACCTCCACTGCCAGCTCCGGCAAGGGGGTTTCTGCCAAAGCGGTGGTCACGTCCCGCGGCGGCTTGAGCCGGGCCAGAGTCACGTGGGCCTTCGCCTCCTTGCGCTCCGGGGGAAACCCCAGCGCCTGCACACCGGACTCCACCCGCCTGACCAGCCGGGCGAACGGCTCACAGGCCCCCTCCGGGCCGGCCCAGATCACCCGGGCCCGCCTGGGGGTGGGGAACGCCCCCAGCCGCGCTAGCCCGAACGAGAACCGCCGGCTCTCCCCCGCGGCCTCCGCTCCCAACTCCAGAATCTCCTCCAGCTGAGGCTCCTCCACCTCTCCCAGGAACCGGACCGTGATGTGGAGGTTTTCCACTTCCACCCACTTGGCCCCGGGGCCGATCTTGGGTCGCAGGGCCCCGGCCACTTCCCCCAGGGCGGTCCGCACCGACTCTGTGAGCTCCACGCAGAAGAAAAGTCGCATATCAAAAAGATTATAGCGCTTCCTCCGAAAAAGGAAGGAGGCCGTTTGTATCCCGCTTCCCCAACCCCATCCGAGCCGGCTACAATGCGAGGAAATGGCCAGACTGATGCGGTTCGGAGTTTCCATGGAGGAGGAACTCCTCTCCCAGTTCGACGAACTGATCCGCCGGCTCGGGTACGCCAACCGCTCCGAGGCCATCCGGGATCTGGTGCGGGAACGGCTGGTGCGGCAGGAGTGGGAGGAGGGCGAGGAGGTGGTGGGGGTGATCGTCCTCCTCTACGACCATCGCAAGCACGATCTCTCCGATGAACTAGTGGAACTCCAACACCGCTACCATGACCTGGTCATCGCCACCCTCCATGTACACCTGGATCAGCAGAACTGCCTCGAGGTCCTGGCCGTCCGGGGCCCGGGCCCAGAAATCCAGCGGCTGGCGGAGCTTTTGCGTAGCCTGAAGGGGGTGAAGCACGGCCAATTGGCCGCCAGCTCCACCGGAAGACGCATCCCGTAACCCCCTTTGCCCCTGTGTAGTACTTTCTTCTGGGTACCGTCTCCGCCGTGACCATTGGAGCCGCCCTCCCTGTGAACCAAAACCAAACGGAGTCCAGCATTTGCCCCTTGGGACAAATGCTCCCGATGTCAGCCGAACCGCGCCTTCAGCCGCCCTGGAGAGGGTTCCAGGAGCTCCTCCCTTGAGGGCCCGGGGGTCAAATTCCCCGCCGTAGCTCCGCCAACCACCACCGGCTGGACGCCAGCCCCTGGATGTCTTTCACCTCCAGCACCCACACCCTCACCCTGTTCAACCGGGGAAGGAGCTGCCCCCAGGGAATCTCACCCTCCCCCGGCGCCAGGTGCTCATCGCCCCCACCGCGGTTGTCATGCAGATGCACCACCTCCACTTGGGGAGGGATTCCTTTCAGCGACTCCTTTCCCTGAGCGAGCCAGGCATGGCCCAGGTCCAGCGTCCCGCTCAGTCCCACTTCCTCCAGAAAGGCCTGCCAACGAGGGAGTTGGGCGAGGTACGCGCCGGGGAAAGGGGGGTCGTTCTCCAGACACAGGGTGACCCCCCTGGCCCGAGCCTGGGAAAGGACGGCTTTCAACGCCTCCCGGGCCGCCTCCCAAGGTGGTTCACCGGGGAGCCCCACGCCCGGCCGGTAGCCGAGGTGGAAGGTGACGTGGCTGGCTCCCACCTCCTCGGCCAGGCATATCGTTTGAGAAAGCTCGGTTGCGGCCAGTTCTCGCACCCGGGGGTGAGGGGACATCAGGTTCAAATCCGCGATGGGAGCGTGCAGGGAAAGTGACAGCGATTGGGACAGTTTCCGCACCCGCCGCCGGCGTTCCCTCCCCCACCCCCCGGGATGCCAGGGGGGCTCACACAATATCTCCACCCCAGAGAAACCCGCTTCCGCGGCCCAGCTCAGCACCTCCTCGGGCGGGCGGGGATGAAGGGCTAGGGAAGAGGCAGCTATAACAGGAACCCGATCAAGATGGCCCATTTCCACCCCACCAGGGCCAACCACGCCCGGCTGGCCCCCCGGAACACCAGCTCCAACACCCCCAGGAGGATCAGCACCATGATGATCACCACCCCTACCTGCTCCAGCTGAGTCAGTTGCCACCGCCATCTGGGAGGGAGGAAGTAGGCCAGGATGCGGGAACCATCCAGCGGAGGCACCGGAAGCAGGTTGAACAGTCCCAACACCAGCCCTATCAGCACCACCATGGCCAGGAAGAAGAGCACCCACTGGTTGGTGAATCCGACTGCCACCAGGCCCCGGCCCACCGCCGCCACCACCCCGGCCAAGAGGAAGTTGGTGGCGGGCCCGGCCAGGGCCACCCACAGCATCCCCTTCCAGGGATTGCGGAAGTAGTTGGGGTTGATGGGCACCGGCTTGGCCCAGCCGAATACGATGGGGAACCCTACCAACCGGCGCAGCAGGAGCAGGGCGGCTGGGAAGAGCAAGGAGCCGATGGGGTCCAAGTGGCGGAGGGGGTTCAACGAGAGCCTGCCCGCCCGCTTGGCCGTGGGGTCCCCCAGCCGCCAGGCCACGTACCCGTGGGCGATCTCGTGCGGGATCACACACACCAACAGCGCGCCCACCGTGAGCACCCCTTCCACCAGCTGGATCACGGCCCTGCCTCCCCTGATACCACTAGCACTTGTTCCCTCCTCAGCACCACCGTCCCCGGGGGAGCCCCCCGGGGCTTCCTCAGGTAACGGACCTCAGTGTAGCTCACCTCCACCTTGGGCTCACCCCGGGCCTGGGAGTACCAGGCCGCCAGCTCGGCTGCCCGCTTGAGCACCGAGGGAGGAACGGGCCTCCCCCCACCGCGCACCACCACATGTGCCCCGGGCACCCCCCGGGCGTGAAGCCACAGGTCCCGGGGGTTGGCCTGGCGAATGAGTTCATCGTTTTCCAGAGCCGACCGGCCGATCACCACCCTGAATCCCTCCACCACCAGGGCGCGGGGCTGGGGCTTCGCGGGGGCGGTTCTCCGGGCTGGAGACGGCAAGGCTCCCAGGGAAGCCAGCTCGCCGGCCAGGTAAGGGGCGAGCTCGGGCTTTTCCCCCAGCTGTCTCTTTATCTCCTCCAGCCGGCCCAGCTCCTCCCTCAGGGTTTGTTCCCGCCGGGCCAGTTGGGGGAGCTTTCGCCGCAACTTCCCGGCCCGCCGATAAAGGGCTTGGGCGTAGTGGGCCGGGGGCAAGCCGGGGTCCAGGGTGAGCCTCACCGGAGCGCCGTCGAATCCCGGAACCACCACCTCGCCGGCACCCTTGGGGATCTGGGAGAGCCGGCTGAGGATGAGGTCAGCCTTCTCTTTGAGTACCTGCCACGAGGCGGCCTCCTGGCGTTCCCGGGCCAGGGCGGCCAGGGCCCGTCGGCGTCGGCGAATGGCCCGCGCCACCCCGGCCAGGTATCCCCGGGCCTCCTCCAGCGACAGCCGCCAGGCGAGTTCTCGGTCCAGGGCTTGCCAGAAGTGGGGGAACTGTTGCACCGGCTCGCCCCAGTCCGGTCGGGGGAAGAAGCTCGCCCGGGGGCCAGATTCCGTTTGGTAGAAATACCCTCGCACCGGGGTTTCCAGGAGCCGTTGGGCGAAATCCTCCAGCTCTTCCCGGTTCGGTTCGTGGCCCAACTGAGCAGCCACTGCCCGCCTGAGGCTGGGCCCCAAGCCCTCCACTGGGCTCTGAGGCTGGGAGAAATCCGGCGGCCGCCATTCCCCGCCCCGGAGGGAGGCGGCCTCCCCTTCCCCCAGCAGAAAGAGGTCGCCCTGCCTGGGGCGGCAGTCCAGCACTACCTCTCCCCCCGGGAACCGGAGGCGCAACAGGCGGTCGTAGCCGGCCTGGTCGATGGCAAGCAGAGGTTGGCCCCGCAGGCGGCGCAACTTCCGGCAGAAGGGGGGTGGCTGCTGGGGCGTGGGGGGCCGCAGGACGGTGAGGTGGAAGGCCTTGCCCCCTACGTCCAAGGCCAGGCTGAGGGAAGGGGCGAAGAAGCGCAGGAAAAAAACGTCTCCAACCTGGTACACTTTGGCCAACTTCGCCCCCAGTGCCCGTTCCGCCTCCCTGCGGGCCACCGACAGCTCCAGCCCCTCCATCGCGATCCACTCTCAGTATATACCAGGGGGCCCCCCTCCCTTGTCGGGCCAGGCCAGCGCACTAGAATCCCCCTTGCGATGATCCCCATTCGGGACTACCGGCCAAGTGGCATCGTCCCCTACGTCACCGTGGGGTTGATCCTGTTGAACCTGATCGTCTACGCCTACCAGCTCTCCTTCTCCCCCCGAGCCCTGACCTGGATCGACGGGTGTGCGTGGCAGGCTGAGTTCGGGGAGAAGGTCACCCCGCCGGGCTTCGATCCCCGGGCCTATTTGGCCTACGCCGGGGGACGGGGCTGCCGGTACCCGGTAAGTCGGCGGGACGAGTTTGTGATCAGATATGGTCTGATTCCGGCGGAGTTCTGGTCCGGCAAGGACCTCCCCCCCACCGTGTCCTTCCCCATCTGGCTCACCTTGCTCACCTCCATGTTCCTGCACGGGGGGCTGCTGCACATCCTGAGCAACATGCTGTACCTGTGGATCTTCGGGGACAACGTGGAGGGGGCCCTGGGGCACGGTCGGTTTTTGATCTTTTATTTGCTCTCCGGGGCCGGGGGGGCGGGGTTGCAGCTCGCCGCCTCTGCCAGCTCCACCGCGCCCATGATCGGGGCCTCGGGGGCCATCGCCGGGGTGATGGGGGCGTATTTGGTCCTGTTCCCCTGGTCCCGCATCCTGACGCTGGTGCCGTTTTTCTTCTTTCTCCACTTCGTGGAGGTGCCGGCGGTGCTCATCCTGGGGTTGTGGTTCGTGATCCAGTTTCTCTCCGGGCTCCTGGACCCCGGGGGGGTGGGAGGGGTGGCTTGGTTCGCACATCTGGGCGGTTTTTTGGCCGGGGCCCTGCTGGTGTTCCCCCTTAAGCGACGGGGGGTGGTGCCGGGGCTGGTGTGGTGGTGGCGGAGGCACAGGTCCCCTTGGGGCTGGTGAGGGATAGGTGGGTGGTGGGGATTGACGAGGCCGGGCGGGGGGCGGTCCTGGGCCCCCTGGTGGTGGCCGGGGTGTGGGCGCCCGAAGCCAGGCTTCCTCAGCTCTCCCAGCTCGGGGCCCAGGACTCCAAACGGGTCCCCCGAAAGAAGCGGAAGGAGATATTGCTGGAGCTCGCCCGGGCTGCCAAGATCAGGGTGGTGGTCATCCCCGCTCGCACTGTGGACCGGATGAACCTCACCGAACTTGAACTCCAGGCGGCCGGCGAGGTGGTTCGCCGGCTGGTGGCCAACCAGAATTCGCCCGGCACGGTGGTTGTGGACGCCCCGGTCCCCCGAGCGGCGATCCCGAAGTTCGGGGCCAACTTGGCCCGGGAGGCGGGCTTGCCCGCGGAAGCGATCCGGATCTATCCCCGGGCGGACGCTTCCCACCCCGCGGTTGCAGCTGCCTCCCTGGCGGCCAAGGTTGTGCGCGACGCGTACGTGGTTTTCCTGCGGAGAGAGTACGGGGATTTCGGTTGGGGTTACCCCGGGGAGGAGAGGGTGCGGGAGTTCCTGGGGAGGTGGCTAGCAGATCATGGAGATTTCCCTGATATCTGCCGCACCCGCTGGCGAGCCGCCCAGCGCCTCCTCTCCAACCCGTTCCCCGGATTTCGCCCCCGCTGCGATTGAGCTCTCCAGGACTTCTTGTCCGAAACCGGGCCCATAAGTGCGCCGCTAGCTCGAGGAGCCAGGCCGATTTTCGGTGAGGATCTTCCGGAGCGAGGAAGGCTTAAGAAAGTCGCCTCCGCGTGGGCGGGCTCTTCGCGGGCAGAGCCTTTCCGGAAGTCAGGCTAGCTTTCCTCGCCGGTGCTGTCCTCCCTCACCTTGGGGATGGCGGCCCGGGCCAGGCGGTCGGCCCGCTCGTTCTCCGGGTGGCCGGTGTGGCCGGCAAGCCAGTGGAAACGCACCTGGTGGATCTGGATCAACCGGTCCAGCTCCCGCCACAGGTCCTCGTTGGCCAGGGGCAGCCGCTGGTTTCCCCGCTGGCGGCGCCAGCCGGCCCGTTTCCAGCTTGGCAACCACTCGCTGACCCCCCGTTTCAGGTAGGCGGAGTCGGTGTAGAGGTCCACCTGGGCCGGTTCTTTGAGTGCCCGCAGGGCCTCTATGGCCGCCCGCAATTCCATCCGGTTGTTGGTGGTTTCTCTCTCCCCGCCTGAGATTTCCTTGCGGTAGGGCCCCCAGATGAGCACTGCGCCCCACCCCCCCGGGCCGGGGTTGCCGCGGCAAGCGCCATCGGTGTAGATGCGCACCCGCTTCATGGGGGGAATGTATAGCGGGTTGGGGGTCCCCCTGCCAGGGCTAACCGTCGCCTTCCCGTGGCATAATCTGATTGAACCAATTATTTACAAATTTATAAGGATGGTGGCGGATATGAAGCGGGGCGCCCTCCTGGTGGCACTGCTCCTTTTTAGCTGGCAGGCCGAGGTCCCCCCAGCCGGGGGGGCGGGCGGGTTCGTCCTGCCGGCCGACGCCGCCCTGCGCTGGGGCCTGGCCGCCATCCACGCCCCCCAGGCCTGGCAGGTCACCCAGGGCTCCGAGGACATCGTGGTGGCGGTGATCGACTCCGGCATCGACCGGAGTGTCCCCGCCCTGGCCGATCGGATGTGGAAAAACCCCGGCGAGATCCCGGGTAACGGCCGGGACGACGACGGAAACGGCTACCCGGACGATGTCTGGGGCTGGGATTTCCGGGATGACGACCCCGATTCCCTCTCCGGCTCCCCCCTCCACCCCCACGGCACCTTCGTGGCCGGGCTCATCGCCGCCGCGTTCGACTCCGCCACCGGGGCCGGGGGGGTGGCCCCCCGGGTCCGGCTCATGGACCTCAGGTTCCTGGACTCCCGAGGCCTGTTCTATTCCTCCGACTGGAGGAGGCTGGCCGCCGCCATCGAGTACGCCGTGGAAAACGGGGCCCGGGTGATCAACCTCTCCCTCTATGCCCGCCTCGAACCCCCGGAATACGTGCGCGCTGCCTTGAGCCGGGCGGTCGCCCAGGGGGTGCTGGTAGTTGGGATTGCCGGCAACGACGGGAGAGATGAGGTGGGCTACTTCGGCTGTTGGCCCGAGGTGCTGGCGGTGGGGGCGGTGGACCGGGAGGGGCGGCCGGCTTGGTTCTCCAACCGGGGATCGGAAGTGGAGCTGGCCGGGCCCGGGGTGGAGGTGGTGTCCTTCGCCCCGGGAGGCGAGCTCGTCACCGGCTCGGGCACCTCCTTCGCCGCCCCCCACGTGGCCGGGACCGCGGCCCTGTTGCTATCGCTCCACCCCGAGCTGTCTCAAAGGGAGCTGGTGGAGCTGCTCACCGGCACCGCCGAGGATCTGGGCCTCCCCGGCCTGGACCCGGCCACCGGCCACGGGCTGGTGGACGCCGGGTCCGCCCTGACCCAAGCCAGCTCTACAGTTCGCTAGCTCTTCCCCGGTCATTTAACAATTTTGCTGTCGGGAAGCCAACGCAATTTTGTTCGTTTGCTTGATTTATAAATATTGACTTTTACCCTCAGTACTGCTATACTAGGTTACAAACTGAGTCGAGAGGACCTCGCTAAAGGCAAACCCATCGCAAGGTGGGGACGCAAAGCCACGGGCCCGTTCCCTTCGGGCAGCCGGGCTGCCGGGGTCGGAGGGAGAGCAATGGCAGCCCGGAGTCTTCTCATGGGTGTTGCTTCCCCCAGGGGGTACCCCCAATGGGGGACATTTTCTACCTTAAACAAGGAGGTGATGGAGTGGCTGTAACCTGCTGAATAAGCTAACTAAATTTAGTGATCTAAAAGGAGGCTCGGGTGGGAAGTCTGCAGAAGATTGCGGTTTGGATAGCTGTCCTAGCTCTAAGTGGTGTGGGTTGGGCTAGTTCGGTGGAATACGGGGACGTGGTGTTGTCGGGTGGCGGCCTCCAGGCCGGCCACTTCGGGGAGATCTGGGACCTCACCAAAGGCGACATGTACATCATCGTCACCGTGGACCTGACTGGTATGGTGGACGACTTCGGCGGAGGCGCCCACGCCTGGTCCCAGCTCGGGATCCGCACCGTGGGTTACGGCGACTTCAACCCCACCTGGCTGGCCGAGGGGGCCGGGGTGTGGTTGTGCACCGATTATGACTGGACGGTCAATACCTTCGATCCTGATCCGCCGGGCAGCCCCATCCTGGATCTCGACGACAAGCTCATCCTCCAGAAAGGCGGCGGCTTGGATGAGAATTCATATGATCTCCCTTCCACTCCTCCCAACGCTTACGCCAACCACCGCATCTGGTTCGACCGGGACGGGGTGGACCCCTGGCAGGCCCAGAACCCGCTGGCGGTGGACGGCGGCACCTACAACACCGGCGGCATCTATCAGATCGTGATCCGGCTCCACGCCACGGACGCCACCCACGGGGTGGCCTACATGACCATCAACGGCCTGGACCAGGGGTTCGAGACCGACGGCGACTGGAACACCATGGAGCTCACCCCCGCCGGGATGACCTTCACCGGCGACATGACCCAGATGCAGGTGTTCTACGGGATTTATGGCTACGGGGCCGTGCACACCGTCCAGTTTGGCGATCTAGTGGTGATCTTGCGGGACGTGGTGTACGTGGACGACAACTGGGCCGGCGGCAACCTCGGCGACCGGGTGGACGGCCACTTCTTCGGCTACGACGCGTTCGCCACCATCCAGGAGGGGGTGGACGCCGCCGGGGTGGCCTGTGAGGTGGCCCCCGGCACCTACGTGGAACAGGTGATCATCAACAAGGACATCGCCCTTCACGGCCAGCCCGGGGCAACCATCGAATCCCCCGGTTCCCAGACGTATCGAATCGCCGAGTCCGGCGCCATCTTCGATCCCATCGTGTTCGTCTACGGCGGCACCTTGGTCGGGGATCTGGTCTCGGGCCCGGAGACGGTGGACGCCGACGTGACCGGCTTTGAGATCGACGGGCAGAACAGGGCCAGTGGCGGTTCCCGGTTCGTGGGCATCCTCTACCGTAACGCAAGCGGCGAGATCTCCGGGAACACCATCCACAACATGTTCGACTCCGATGGGGAAGGGGACGGACCCCAGACGTTCGGCATCCTGGTCTACGGGGACTCCAATGTGCAGATCATCGGGAACGCGATCTCCGACTTCAGCCGAGGCGGGATCGGGATCATGGGCGACGCCGGCCCGGCCCCGGACCCAGTGGCCCTGGTGGAGGGGAACGTGGTGACCGGGAATGGCCTGGAAGCCCAGACAGGCTGGTCGGCGGAGAACGGGATCCAGATCGGCTATGGAGCCACCGGAGAGATCGTGGGCAATACCGTCACCGACTGTCGGGTCAACAACCCCTACTGGGCGGCCACCGCCATCATGGTGGTGGACACCCACGACGTGGTGGTGGCAGATAACTACGTGGGGAATAGCGACATCGGGATCGGGATTGTAGACTTCCCCGGCGCCGTCTACGGCCCACCTTGGGACGTAGATGAGGTGGAGGACGTGGAGGTGCGGGGCAACACCCTGGAGGGGAACAGCTGGGGCCTGGACATCGCCAACGGGGTGACGAATGTCCTGGTTGTCTACAACGTGTTCGCCGATCACGCCGGGGACGCGATCGATGTCTACGACTACGGCATCTGGTTCCCCGGGTACGGAATCCCCGCCCCCACTGGTGTGGTGATCCACTTCAACTCCATCACCGGCAGTGGCGGGGACGGCCTGTGGGTGGGCGATACCGTGATTGACCTGGTGGATGCCACCCTGAACTGGTGGGGCTCCCCCGAGGGACCGGAAGTGGACCTGGACGCCGACGGGACACTGGAATACGCCGGCGGTGGGGACAGCATCACCGGCCAAGCCGCCTTCAGCCCCTGGCTGGGGGTGGATCCAGATGGAGACCCCATCCTGCCGGGTGTCCAGGTAACAGGTCCACTCATGATCATCGTGGCCCCGGTGGGCCCCGAACCCGCCGGCGGGTACCTGAACGCCGCCATCCGGGGAGCCAACGAGCTACCCTACGCGGATACCATCGAGGTCCGCCACGGGGCTTACGACGCCTCCGAGCCCATCACCGAGGGGGTCACCATAGTCAGCGAGGAAGGTTCCGCCTCCAACACCACCCTCACTGGGAACATGACACTGGCCGGGCCGGGCATCCGGGTAGGAACTTTGCGCCGTGGATTCACCATTTTGGGCAACCTCACCGTCCCGGCAGGGGTGAATGCCTTTACCATCCACATCAACTGGAACGACCTCTATGGCTTCGTGTCCAACTTCGGGGAGGGTTGCCTCGATGCCACCTATAACTGGTGGGGTGACCGCAACCCCTATGCTTGCATCGAGGGCTGTGTGAACGTGTTCCCCTACCTCCCCCTGCCCTCGGACGAGGTGATCGCATTCATGGACGCCCATCGTCTCAACCCCGATGAGGCCTTGCTAGTGCTGCGGTTGTTGGATCGAGGAGTGAGAGATCGGATCGCCTTCTTGGTGCTTCAACTAATCCGTACCTTCGGCATCAGCGAGGGAGAGGCCTTGGGGCTGATCCGGGAGTACGGGGCGGGCCGTGTCTCGCTGATGCTCCACCGCACACACGACTACCAGAGGTTCCTGCGATTGCTCGCCGGCTACAGCCATAGCCCGGAGGAACTCGTGGACAGGGCGGTGGCCGGAGGGGCGGGCACCTACCACGGGCTGACCATCCAGGCGGTGTACCAGATCGGTACCCCCATCGGCATCGCCTTCTCCCTCACCGATTACGCCGGGGAGCCGGTGACCGACGCGGTGTGTTCGGTGACCTTGGTGCGGCTGGCCGAGGACGGCAGCCAAACTGTCCTCTCCGTCCACCCCATCCCCTATCAAGAGGAAACCGGACTGTACGAGCTGAGCCTGGCCACCGACGGGTTGCCCGCTGGTCACTACCTCCTCTACTTCGGCTTCGGAGACGGCAGCCACGAGACCGTCCTCACCCAACTCGTGGAATAGCCTTTGCTCTCAAGGAGCGGGGGAGGAGGATTTCCTCCCCCGCTCGTTGTATTTGGCCCCGGGGGTTGGAATGTAATCTATACAACTTGACCCTGAGGGCCACAACTGTTAACATTGAATTGAAGTGTCGAAAGGGCAAACCCGGGGCGACCCGGGGGCGCAAAGCCGACGGGCCTCACAGGAGGCGGCCGGGCTGCCGAAACACTTCCAATGAAAAACCTTCATTGGAGGTGCTTTTTTATGAAGAAGTGGCTCACAGTCGCGCTAGCAGTCTCCCTGATCAGCCTAGGGGGCTGGGCAGATGTCAGCCGAGGAACCGGGGACCCCGCGTCGGCCTCCCTGGACGTCACCGTGAACTGGAGTGCCTACAACTGGATCATCCTCTACATCCCCGCCGGGGACATGAGCGTAGACCTGGGGACCATCACCCCGGACCTCTACGACCCGGAGACCGGCACCTGGACCCCGCTCACCGACAATGGCGGCCCCCGCACGGTGATGGTGATCACCAACGATAGCGACGGATTCCAGCTCCAAATCAGCGGTTCCCTGAGCACCTATCCGTCTGACCACCCCAACCCCAGCGGGATCTTGAACCGGCTCACCATCACCAGCACTGACCTGGGGGTGACCGACGCCGCCCTGAGCAGCACCATCACCTATACCGGCTCCCAAGGGTTGTTCCTGGCAGACGACATCGCTTACGAGTTCACCCCTAGCTTCGACGACACCGCCGGCAGCTATTCGGTGCTGGTCACCTACACTGCCACCACTCAATAGCAGCGCCTGGCGTCATGGAAACCGAAGGTGACCTCGGGAGCGGAGAGGGGGAGACTGCGGCCCCGGGGTCGCCGAGGTCCTGAGAGCAAGACCCAGGAAGGGGGTGCCGGGGCGGGCCGGCGGGCCTGCCCCGTCTTGCTGTGAGCAGGGGATGGGCACTGGCCGTTGTGCTCCTGGCTGGGCTGGCCCTGGTAGCCGGGGCAGATACTGACTGCCGCCTGGTGCCGGGAGGAGGATTCTGCCTCACTTCCCCGGATTGGGTGTGGCTGGGGGAGCTCACCGCCGACCAGGTACAGCTCTCCGAGGAAGGAGAGCTTTCCTTCTCCCCGCTGGGGCCGGCTACCCTGGAACTGAGCTGGCGACGGTGGGGAGATGCCCAGAACGGGTGGGGGGTACTCTTCTTCCGCGCCACCCAGGCCGCCTCCCAGCTGCGCTGGGAAGCGGTGGAGTGGCGCCCCCCGGGGGGCACCTTCTCCCCCTTGCCCCCGCGCAACCAGTGGCGCTTCCTGGCCCTCCTGCCCGCCGGCACTGATGGGGCCTTGCCCCTGGAGTTTCGCTATCTCCCCACCCTGGAGGACCTGCCGGGCAAGTACTGGCTGCAGCTCCAGTTCCGCCTGGACCTGTTCCTGGACTGGAGGAGGTATCGGGTACGCACCCGCTCGGAGCTGGATTTCCTCGTCCACCAGTGGTGCATCCTCACCATCCCCGCCGCCCACATGCACCTCGACCTGGGCACCATCGGCCCGGAGCTTTACGACCCCGTGACTGACACCTGGACCCCCCTCTCTTCGGCGGAAACCAGCCTCTATGCGGCCACCAACTCCCCCCAGGGGTTGGCAGTGGTGGCCACCGCCACCGACCTGGGGGTGCGGCCAGCGGACTTGGCCCGGCTGCGGCTGTCAGGCGGGGAGCTGCAAGGGGTTCCCTTGGACCGACCACAGCAGCTCTTGGCCGGCTCCGCCCCCGGCCTGTACCAGGCGGAAGACGTGGTCTACCAATACCTCCCCAGCTGGGAAGACCAGGGCGGGACCTACCGGGTACGGGTCACCTACACCCTGCTCGCCCCCTAGGGCCCGGGGGCAAGCAAAAGGCCCAACAGGGCCGCCAGGGCAGGCAGCCAAAAGCCGGGCAGCGGCTTTCTCTCCAGCCGCACCAGTTGGTATTCCAGCCCCTGGGGGGAAAGCCGCACCAGCCCCAACCCGCCGGCACGATGCCCCGCCTGCACAATGGGCACCCCCTCCACCCATAGCGGTGCTTCCAACCACAGGTGGTCGTGACCTAGGACAAAAAGGTCGCACTCCGGCACCCCTTGGGCCACCCGCCGCGCCTCCCCAAGCTCCATGTGCCCGAGCAGGATCACCAGGTCGTGGGCCGGGGCGTGGGCCAGGGCTTCCCGGACCGCCCCCACCGGCTCTTCCAGCCGCACCCCCGGCCACAGAGACCAGGGGTATTCCTCCCACAAAAGCCCCAGGATCAGCACCCGCAGCCCCCCTGCCTCCAGCACTGTCCACTGCTCCACCGGCAGGTCACCCGAGAGGTTGGTCACCACTACCGGGAAGGGCGCGGCGAGGATGACCTCCCGCAAGGCTGGCCCCAGGTACATCTCGTGGTTGCCAAGCACCATGGCCTGGTAACCCAGCTCCCCCATGCGCCGGGCGGTGGCTAGGGCCTGGGGGAGTCCGGTGAGCCGCCACAGGTCCTCCCAGGCATCCCCGGCGTCCAGCACCAAGTCCGCGTCCGCCAACCAGGGCTCCAACGCCGAAAGCCTGGGCAGGGAGGCGTGAAGGTCCGAGGTGAAGGCGATCACCAGCTCCCAGGCCTGAGCAGGCCCAAAGGCCAGGCAGACTAGCCCCGCGGCGATCAGGGCCCGCAGGTTCATGGTCCGGGAAGGGTAAATCCGCAACCCAGCTCTCCCTCGCCTCGGAAGACGGTCAACTGGACCCAGGCTGCTCCCAGTCGGGCGCGGACGGCGCACCAGGGGCGCACCCCCAGGGCCCCCAGCACGGACAGCCAAGGCGCCGGGGTCAGTTCCCAAGCTAGTTCCGGGCCGTAGGGCCCGCGGCTTATGGCCACAAGCACGTAACCTGGGGCCCGGCCCAAGCTCACCCGGGGAGGGGGGAGGTCCAACCACAGGAACCAGGGCCCCTCCAGCAGCCGCACCCGGGCCCACGGGACCGACAGGCCCGGAGTCCAAAAAAGCTGCAGTTTTCCCAAGGGCAAGATCACCCAAGGCTGAGGCCCCAGGCCCAGCTCGCCGGCCCCGGCCATGGCCGCCGGCAGGCTGCCCAGTTCCCACATCAGGATTGCCAGTTCCACCCTTCCTCCTCACCGCCCCGGCCGGGGTCAAAGCCGCTTGCGACGCTTGGCCCGATACAGGGCCGCGTCCGCCTCCCCCAGCACCTCCTCCAAGCTCCGGGGGGTATGGGGGTCCCACACCGCCACCCCCACGCTGATCCCCAGCCGGGGTTCCCCGAGCCCGCTCTTCTCCCACCACCGTCGCAGGGCCTGCCTCAGCCGCTGGGCCACCACCTTGGCCTTGCCGTTGGTCTCGGGGAACATGATCAAAAACTCGTCTCCCCCGTAGCGGAACACCAGGTCCGACTCCCGCACCGTGTCCCGGATCAGCTGGGCCACTTCCCGGAGCACTTGGTCCCCCTTGAGGTGGCCGTGGCGGTCGTTGATCTCTTTGAAGTGATCCAGGTCGACGATCATGATGGCGAACGGGTGCTGGTAGCGTTTGCTCCGGCGCAGCTCCTGCTCCAGGGTTTCGCTGAGATAGCGGCGGTTGTAGAGGCCGGTGAGGGGGTCACGGATGGCCTGCTCCCGCAGTTTTTCTTCCAGCTGCACCCTTTGGATCTCCTCCCGCAAGTGACCGGCCAAGATCTCCGCCAGCTCAACGTCTTGTTCGCCGAAGGCGTCCTTCCGGCGGGCAGCCAGCTGCAGTACTCCCAGCTTGCCAATGGGCACCGAGATCACGCTCTTGAGTTCCGGGGAGACGGGTTTGGCCTCCGGGAAGTCCTCCACGTTTCCCCAGAAGGTACGTCCCTCGGCCAGGGTCTTGGCCGCCAAGTCCTCCCCGGGCTTTGAGACCCGGGCCAGGGGGGCCACCTCCTCGGACACGGCCTGGGGCACCAATCCCTGGTCACTGGCCAGGTCGATAGCACACAGTTCGAATCCCAACACCTCCTCCGCCACCCGCACCGCGGTGCGGAGGACCTCCGACACGGTCCGGCAGCGCTGCAGCTGCTGCACGGCCTGATGGAGACCAGCTAACCTTTGGGCAAGCCGCCGGGTAGCTTGTTCGGCCCGCACGCGATCGCTGATGTCCTCGATGGACATGAGCACCCGCCCGTAGTCCTCCTCGTGCCCCGGGAACACCGACCAGCGAAGGCGGACGTGAAGCAAATTCCCTGCCAGGTCCCTGTTCACCCCGTCCCCGGCGAACTCCCGCCGGCCTTCCCAGATAGCCAGGATTTCTTCCACCACCAAGGGCAGCACCTCGGGGGGAATCACCTGGGCCAAACTGGCCCGCAGTTCCTCCAGGGTATCCGCCCCGTAGAGCCGCAAGGTAGCCCGGTTCACCTCCACCACCCGCAAGCTCTCCACATACTCTTCTACGAACTGGGGGTGGTCTTTGAGGTAAGCTGACAGGTCCTCGACCCCCCGGGCCCGGAGCGCGTCGAGTTTCCTCTTGATGGCCGAGAAATCCACCACCCACAGGGAGATCGGGGAACCTTGGAATAGCCACCGATAGCGGGCCTCGCTTTCCCGCAGCCTCTCCTCGGCCTCCTTGCGGTCGGTGATGTCCCGGTTCACGGAGATGGTCACCGGCCGGCCCCGATAGGTGGCCTGCACCACCGCACACTCGGTCCAATACAGGCTCCCGTCCTTGCGCCGCTTCAGCTCCTGAAACACCACCGTCTCGTCCCGCGCCAGGAGCTGGTTCACTTCCTCATAGGTGATGGCCGGCTCTTTGACTGCCAGGTCCCGCATGATGTTCAGCTTGAGAAGCTCTTCCCGGGAATAGCCGGTTTGCCGGCAAGCGGCTTGGTTGCAGTCGAGGATCTCACCGGAAAAAGTGGTGATGAACAGGGCGTCAGCCAGCCGGTCCCAAACCAATTTGAACAGCCGCTCCCTCTCCGCCTGCTGCTGGCGCTCGTACTCCCAACCCACTGCCCAGGACAGTTCTTCCAAGAAGGGGCGAAGCAAATCGAGGGGATGGTCCGCGAAAGCGTTGGGGTCGGTGCGACTATCCAAGATGAAGCAGGCCACCAGCTGGCCCCGGTGGTGGATGGGCAAGGGTAGGGAGCTAGCGATCCCCAGGGCGGCTAACTTTTCGGCCACCGCCCGGGATAAGCCCTTTCGGCCTGGATGCGGCGCCGTGTCCTGGGACCCAGGGGAAGCACATAGCTCCTGGGCCACCTCCTGGGGGATGCGGATCTCGGCGAGCCGAGAGAGGTCCCAGCCCACCGCCGCCCGGTGAACGAACTCTCCGCTGGTTTCGTCCAGCATCAGGAACCTGGCCGCTTGGGCCTGGGGGACCAGTTTCAGGGCGGATTCCATGAACCAGCGGGCGAGGGAATCGAGATCCCGGCGGCGATTGAGCTCTCGCAACAGCTCCACCAGCTGCCGGGGCGGCAGCCGCTCCTGTGAGTAACGGTTCACACCCATCAACTTAGCTTACTCGAAATTGGGGGGCTATTCCCGGACAAATTTCAGTCAGCGGAGTTAGTTTTTTTCTGATTCTCAGAGCCTTTCCCCTACAAGTCAGTGGCGATAAAGGTTTTTCACCAGCGCCAGTAGAAGCTTCCGATCCTCTGGGTAGGTGAGCTTCAGGTTCGCAGGCTCGCCAGGGACAGCCGCCACCCGTTTCCCCAGGGCCAAGAGCGCCGCCGCGTCATCGGGGAGGTCCCGGCCCTGCTCCCGGGCCCTCTGGTAGGCCAAGAGCAGGAGGTCTCGACTGAAACCCTGGGGGGTCTGCACCCGCACCAGCCCGGCCCGGTCCAGGGTTTTGGGGGCCAGGAACTCCCCATCCAGATATCGCATGGTGTCCACCGCCGGCAGTACCGGTACCGCTGCCCCGTGGGCCTTGGCCGCCCGGAGCACCCGCCGGATGAGGTCCGGGGAGACCAACGGCCGGGCCACGTCGTGGAGCAGGACCCAACTGCCGCCGGCAGCCTCCAGACCGGCCCAGGCCGAGTCCTGCCGCCGCTGCCCTCCAACCGCCAACTTCCACGCCCGGGGCACGGGCTTCAAGATGCTCCGGGCGCGGTCTACCTCCCCCGGCGGCACCACCACCACCAATTCCTCCACCTCCCCCGCCGCCAAAAACGCCTCCACACACCAGCTCAGCAGGGGCTTCCCCCCCAGCTCCAAGAACGCCTTGCTCCCCCTGCCTCCCAGCCGCTCCCCCCGCCCGGCAGCGAGGATGATCCCGCTCGTCTCCATCCCGGGCGGTTACTGGGTCTGCGGCTCTGGCCTCACGAAGGAGAGCTCGGAAAGGCCGGTGCCATCAGGCTGGATAGCGTAGGCCCCCCAGCGGTCGCCCCGGTTGGAGTTGAAGATGATCTGGCCCGTGGTCGCCCAACTGGGGTTGGCGTCCACCGCCGGGTCTCGCGTCACCCGGAATACTTGTCCGGTGGCCACTTCGATGGTGAAGATGTCCCAATTGTTCTCATCCTGGGCCGCCATGTAGGCGATGCGTTCCCCGTCCGGGGACCAGGAGGGGTAGACCTCGTCGATGTCGTTTTGGGTCAGTTGGCGCTCTTGGCCTGTCTCGAGGTCCAAGATGAAGATCTCGTAGCTGTCTTCCCCTTTGGAGATGTAGGCCAGGTAGCGGCCGTCCGGGGAGATCACCGGCTGCCAGAAGTCCACCTGCGCCTCCTCCCCGCCCCCGAAGAAGGCGCAGCCTCCCAGCAGGCCTCCCAGGGCCAAGACAAGTCCGGCTTTTACTAGTCTCCTCACGGCTTCGTTCCCTCCTCAGCGGTAAAATCCTGCGTGATCTAAGGTGGGACATTGTACGCGGCTGGCTGGCCCCAGTCCCAGGGGCCGGGTGACGGTGAGGGAGGCTTTGAGCTGGGCGTGTGGGGAACTCGCCCGGGGCGGGGTGGAGGAGGCGGCCAGGGAGGCGCGGAGGTTGCTGGCGCTGGCCGTGGGGGAGGGCCCGGCCGCCTGGTCCCCCTCTGCCACCTTGTCCCGCTACTTCTTGGGGAGGCTGCGGCGGCTGGTGGAGGCCCGCAAGCGGGGGATGCCTTTTGCTTTGCTCGCGGGGTGGACCGGCTTTTTGGACTTCGAGCTCAAGGTCTGGCCCGGGGTGTTCATCCCCAGGCCCGAGACCGAGGAACTGGCGGAGCTGGCCTGCGGGTTGTTGCGAGAACTTCCCCCCCGGCCACGGGTGCTCGACCTGGGGACCGGGACCGGGGCCTTGGCCTGTGCCCTGGCCCGGGCGAGATCGGATGCCCAGGTGGTGGCGGTGGACTGTGATCCACGGGCCCTGGCCTGTGCCCGGTGGAACGTTCGGAACCTGGGGCTCGATGAGCGAATCCGGCTCCAGCGATCCCACTGGTTTTCCTCCCTTGAAGGGGAGTTCCAGCTCATCGTCTCCAACCCCCCCTATGTGGCCCGGGAGGGGCTGGCTCGGCTGCCGCGGGAGGTGAGGGAGTTCGAGCCCCGGCGGGCGTTGGATGGAGGCCCCCAGGGCCTGGAGGCAGCCAAGTCCATCCTGGCCCAGGCACCGCGTTTCCTCTCCTCGGGAGGCTGGCTCCTTTTGGAGATCGCCCCTGGGCAGGCAGAGGCGTTGGTCACATTTGCAAAAGGAGGGGTTGGTCTGGTAGAAACTAGGGTGGAAAAAGACATGGCAGGGAAGGAGAGGTTTTTCTTAGGGCGATGCAAATAGCGGTGCAGGTGTCAGAACTCACCTTCACCACCGACGAGGGAGTCCCGGTGCTGGAGGGGTTTTCGCTGGGGGTACCCCGGGACGGGTTCGCGGTGGTGGTGGGCCCCCCTTCCTCCGGCAAGACCCTCCTTCTGCGCCTCATCCTGCGGGAGCTCCCCCCCACCGGGGGACAAATCCTCTTGGTGGGCAGGAACGTGGCCCGCCTGTCCCCCAAAAAGGTGGCCCAGCTCAGGCGGAGGGTGGGGTACCTGCCCCAGCCGCCAGTGCTGCTCACCGATCGCACGCTGGAGGAGAACCTCCTGTTCAAGCTGCGGGCCTACGGGCTGGAGGGGGAGGAGCGGGAGGAGGAATTGGAGCGCGCCCTGGCCATCACCGGCCTGGAGGCCCGGCGCACCGCACCGGTGGCGGAACTCACCCCCCTTGAGGCCCGCCGGGCAGCCTTGGCGGTGGCAGCATGCCCCCAGCCGGTGGTGCTGCTGGCCGACGACCCCTTCCGTGACCTCCCAGAGCCCGATCAAGACGCGGTGCTTGAGACCTTGTTCTCCATTTGGCAGGCGGGCACTGCCCTGCTGGTGACTGCCCGGGAGGAAGGGGTGTTCCACCGGCGGACCCCCCTCCCCTCTCAACTCAAGCTCGTTCACCTCCGCCAGGGGGTGGAGGGATGAGGGCGTTTTTGTTCCTGGCGGGGGAGCTTTTCCGCGCCGTGGGGCGCAGGTGGTGGACGGTGGCCCTCTGGGCCCTGAGCGTGGCCCTGGCCCTGGCCGCGGGCACCGCCCTCCTGCTCCTCCCCTCCGGGGGGGTGGGGGGACGGCCATATGTGGAGGCCATCTTGCTGGTCCAGCTCCACCCCCACCTCTCTCCCCGCCAGATCGACGAGCTGGCGTGGGAGATCTGGCAGGCCCCTGGGGTGCTGGGGGTGGGCTTCCGGTTCCCGGGAGAAAGCGAGCCCTCGTTTGGCTCGGAACGCGAGTTGCAGCTGGAGGATCGCACCCTGGTGGTGGAACTCTCGGCTCCTGAGGCTCGCGCTCAGGTGCAGGAGCTGTTGACCTTGCGGGAAGGGGTGGTGGGGGTGAGCTACCGGGAACGAACGGTGAAGCCTCCTCCTGGGCTACCTTCTCTGGCCCGCATCCTGGCTTTGGTGGGGTTGGTCCTGGCCCTGGGGGGGAGCCTGGCCCTGGCCCGGTGGGCCACCCTCCGGGTGGTGCGGCTGTGGCGCGAGCCGTTGGCATTGCTCCGCAGCACCGGGATCAGCGAAGGGTGTCTCCGGCGGCTGTTTATGCTGCCTGGGGCCCTGGCCGGGCTGGCGGGGGGCGCCATCTACGTGGCCTTGCTGTGGGGGGCGGTGAGCTGGGGCAGCGGACAACCCCAGGTGCTGGAGCTGGTACCGGCCTTGCCGGACTCTGCCCCCTGGGGGACCGCCTTAGGATTGGTGATCGGCCTACTTTTGGGGGTGCTGGGAGGGGCGGTAGGCTACCCCAGCGGGCGGGGTTCACTCATAGCGCAGCGCTTCCACCGGGGGCAGCCGGGCCGCTCGCCAGGCCGGGAGTAGCCCTGAGATAGCCCCCACCAGGAAGGAGAAGCCCAACGCGCCCACGATGAGCCCCGGGCCGGCGGCCGCAGACAACCCCCCCTCCAGCTGGAAAAGCTTCCCCACTATGGTGGCCGCCCCGTGGGCCAAGCCCAACCCGACCCCCAACCCCAACAGGCCCCCACCCAACCCCATCAGCCCCGCCTCGTAGAGAAATAGCAGCAGCACTTGCCACCCCTTGGCCCCCACCGCCTTCATCACCCCGATCTCTCGCGTTCTCTCCAACACCGCCGTGTACATGGTGTTCATCACCCCGATCCCCCCAACCAACAGGGAGATCCCGGCGATGCCGGCCAGGAAGGCCTGCACCCCCCCGAGCACGGTGCGGATGCGGTCCGTGATCTCCTGAAACCCGATCACCTCCGCATCCAGGGTGCCACTCTCCACCAGCACCCGCTCCAGCTGGGTTTGCACCTCCACCACATCCGCCTGGGGGGAAAGCTTCACGATGGCGTAGGCGGCCACGTCGGGGCCGGGGAACAGCTGGGCCAAATCGGAGTAGAGGACGAACAGGGAGTCGGAGATGGGCACCCCCCGGGCCATCCCTTGGCGGCGAGGGGCAGGGGCCAGGATCCCCACTACCTGAAACGGCCGGTCCTCGATCAGCAGGGTGTCCCCCACCTGCACCCCCAGCTGCTCGGACACCTCCGCCCCCAGCACCACCTGGCCCGGGGCGGTGAGTTCCTCCCCCTGGGCCAACTCCCAGGAGAGCTGGGCCACGAACTCCCGCATCAGGGGGTCGTAACCCACCAGGGGCAGGAACCCGCTCCGGGTGGGGCCTTCCACATAGGCGGTTTCGCTCCTCACCGCCACCACCCCGGCCACCCCTTCCACCGCCCGCAGCCGGGGGAGGTCGAGTTGGATCTTGGCCCCATACCCTGGGCCCCGCGGGGTGATGAGCAGGGTGTTGTAGCCCATGATCCGCTCCACCTGGCGGGTGATGGAGACCTGCAGCCCTTGCCCGATGGAGATCAGCCCCACCACGGCCGCGGTGCCGATGAGGATCCCGATCACGGTTAGCCAGGAGCGGACCCGCCGATGGAGCACGTTTCTCACCGCCAACCAGAAAAGGTCCTTCATCACCCCTCCTCCCACACCCGCCCGTCCCGCATGCGCAGCACCCACCGCGCGGTGCTGGCCGCCTCCGGATCGTGGGTCACCAGCACCACCGTCTTTCCGCCCCGGTTCAACCCGGCCAGCAGCTCCAGGATCTCGCTTCCGGAGACGGAGTCCAGGTTGCCGGTGGGCTCATCGGCCAAGATCAACTGGGGATCGGCGGCCAGGGCCCGGGCGATGGCCACCCGCTGGCGTTCCCCGCCGGAGAGTTGGGCCGGCCGGTGCCGGCGCCTCGCCCCCAGCCCCACCTGTTCTAGCAGCTCCTGGGCTCGTCGGCGGCGCTCCTTTCCCCGCACCCCCTGAAACAGCAAGGGGAGCTCCACGTTGTGCTGCGCGCTCAAGGTGGGGACAAGGTTGAAGGTTTGAAACACGAACCCGATCGCCCGCCCCCGCAGCTCGGCCAGCCGCCCCGGGCGCAGCCCGGACACATCCTCCCCCTGCCACAGCACCCGCCCGCTGGTGGGGCGGTCCAACAGGCCCAGGATGTGAAGGAGGGTGGACTTGCCCGAGCCGGAGGGGCCCATCAGGGCGAGGAAGTCCCCTGCCTCAAGAGAGAGGTCCACCCCCCGCAGGGCCGGCACCTCCACCTGCCCCAGGCGGTACACCTTGGTCACCCCCTCCAGCGAGACCAAGGTGCTCATGGGGCCTGATAGTCGATCAACAGGAGCTGGAGGGTCACTTCTCCGGCGGTGATCACCCGCAGCAAGGGGAGGAAGTAGACCGGGTGGGACAGGGCCAGGCCCAGCTCCACCACCGTGTCCGGCTCCTCGGGGGTGGTGTAGGTGCCTATCAGGCACTCCACCCCGGCGATCTCTTCCCGCCTTTGGGCCACGAACACTCCCCCACCGGGGAGGAGGTACTCTTTCCCCACCTCCAGCTGGTGCCGCCGGCGGATCAGGGTGAGCAGCGCCTCCAGGTTTATGCTCCCCCCCGCGGTGTGCAAGGTCCAGCCGGAACCCAAAAAGCCCAGGGTGCCCAGTTCCTCCGCCTGCCCCTCTGCTTCCATGGTCATCTTGATGTGGTACCGGTCGCCGGGGAGGCCCTCTATCTCCAGGCTCAGGGTCTGGGGGGTGGGCACGTCCAAGCCGGAGAGGGTCCAGGTCATGAGGGTGAGGCCGGGGGGGAACTGATCGAGCTCGGCCTGGGCCAGGGCCCCGCCCCCCCAGGCGCAGACCAAGGCCAGGGCCGTCAACAGCAAGTTCCCCCCTGGAAACCGCGCAGGTCGCCTCTTTGTCTTTGTCATTTTCACTTTCCCCCCCGCCTTTGTTGGTCGGTATGGTCCTCCATTTTGGTCTCCACTTCCACTTGTCCTCTCCACAGCCGGAGGAGCCCTCGCCGCAGCATTAGCCAGATGCCCACCCCCACCAAGCACAGCTCCACGAACCGGTAGCTGACCGAGTAGGCCAGCGCCCCGCTGGGGGGGATGGCCAACAGGGAGAAGATGCCGATCCGCCCCCCTTCGGCCACCCCCATCCCCCCGGGGGTGATCCAGAAGAAGGAAGTGAGGAAGGCGTTGAGGGTGAAGTAGAGGGAGAGCTGGGGCACCGAGAACACCTCCCCTTTGGTGAAGAAGAAGAACACCTGCGGTCGCAGGTAATTCATGAAGATGGCGGTTATCTGGAGCAGAAAGGCCAAGGTGGTGGAGGCCAGGCGCTGGCTGAAGGCCCGGTAGACTTCTTTCTCCGTTTCCGCCACCTTGGCCGCCGCCCGCAGCAACCTCCCGCCTCGGGGGAAGGCCCGGGCCAGCACCCGCAATAGCCGGGAGATCCATTGCCAGTTCTTGACGAAAGAGAAGATGGCCAAGAACAGGAAGCCGGCCATGATCCCCAGGGCAATCCCCAGCGCCCGCTTGTTGGCCAGGGTCAGGGTGGGGGAGATGAGGGCGAAGAAGCCCCCGATGGAGGCGAAGAACAGCAGCGCCACCCCGGCCAACAGCCGCTCCACCACCACCGTGGCCATGACGTGCGACATGGGCACCCTGGCCCCCCTGGCCACCAGGTAGGCCCGCACCGGCTCCCCCCCCAGGTACATGGACGGGGTGAGGTAGCTGACGGCGAAGCCGGATAGCAGTGCCGCCCCCAGCCTGGGCCAGCGGAACTCCACCCCTGCTGCCCGCAGCAATACCGCCCAGCTCAAAAGCCACGCCCCCAGGGAGAGAACCACCGTGCCGGCCACGGCCAGGAAGCCCGTCCAACCCACGGCGGCCAGCTCGTGCAGCACCCGGCGGGGGCCGCTCAGGTAGACCAATCCCCCCAACAGGGCGCTCCCCAGGGCCACCAGTCCCAGGAGCAGGAGTGAGCTCCTCCACCTCACCCCGGCTGCCCCCCCGGACGCCCCCGCGCCGGAACCCCTCGTGCCAATGTGCGGCAATCCTTTGCCATCCCCGGCAATCTAGCGGATTTTCCCCTCAGGGGCAAAACCGCCCTAGGGGGGCAGGACGGAGAGCAGTAGTTCCAATGCGGCTTCACTTGCCGACCACCGGTTTCCCTGGCGGGAGCCCCGAAAGTTAAACCGGCGCACCTGAGGCTCCCCCTCCGGAAGCGCCAGGCCGATGTACACCAGCCCCACGGGTTTTTCCGGGGTCCCCCCTCCGGGGCCGGCGATGCCGGTGATCCCCAAGCCGTAGTCGGCCCCGAAGGCCCTTTTGACTCCCCGGGCCATGGCCAGGGCACATTGGGGGGAAACTGCCCCCTCCCGGGCCAACACCTCCTCCTCCACCCCCAGCAGGGCCTGTTTGGCGGAGTTGGAATAGCTGACGATGCCCCCGAGGAAATAGGCCGAGGCACCGGCGACCTCGGTCAAGCGCATCGCCAGGAGACCACCGGTGCAGGATTCGGCCACGGCCAACGTCCGGCCCAGGCGCTTCAACCTGGCCCCCACTTCAACCTCCAGCATAGTGCACCTCCAGTTCCCTCCGCAGGGCAAGGGCGATCTCCACCAGTTCCCCCCGCAGCAACACCTGCGCCAGCCCGTCATAGGGGGTGGGATCTCGGTTGGCGATGATCAGCTTGGCCCCGGCGGCCGCCGCCTGGGGCACCAATCCTGCCACCGGCCACACGGTGAGGGAAGTGCCCATGACCAGCAGGAGATCGGCCTGGGAGACTGCTCGCTGGGCCTCCTGGAAGGCGGGGGTGAGCTGTTCCCCGAACAGGACAACATCTGGTTTCACCAGGCTCCCACACCGGCAGCGGGCCACCCCATGCCTTTGGGCTTCTTCGGCTATCCAGGACAAGGGGTAGACCTGGCCGCAGCCCGGGCAGGTCCCCCGGTGGGCGTGCCCGTGGACTTCCAGGACCCGGCGGGAGCCGGCGGCCTGGTGCAGGCCGTCTATGTTCTGGGTGATGACCCCCTGGAGGAGCCCCCGGGCTTCCAGCCACGCCAGGAGTCGGTGCACCGGGTTGGGGTCGGCGGCGCGCATCTTCTCGAACCGCCAGATCCAAAATCGGTAGAACTCCTGGGGGTGGGATTGGAACCCCTCCAGGGAAGAGACGAGCTGGGGATCGTGTTTTTGCCACAACCCATCCGGGCCGCGGAAGTCGGGGATCCCGGAGGGGGTGGACACCCCGGCCCCGGTGAGGGCCCAGGCTGCCCGGGCTTCTGCCAGCAACCGGGCCGCTTCCCGCAGGTGCTGTCTTTCAACCGGCATGGCGCAAGTGTGCCGGGGGAGGCAGCCGGTGCGCAAGGCACAAATGGCAGGGGGGGGCCTGGGTGGCTAAACTCTTCCCGGTTCCCCCTGGCGAAGCCGCCTGGTGGGGAAAGCCAACTCAGCAGGAGGTAGCCATGGCCGGCCATTCTAAGTGGGCGAACATAAAGTACAGGAAGGAACGGCAGGACAAGAAGAGGTCCAACCTGTTTTCCAAGCTGGCGCGGGAGATCATCGTGTGTGCCCGCCAGGACCCCAACCCGGACACCAACCCCTCCCTCGCCGCGGCCATCGAGCGGGCGCGGGCGGCCAACATGCCCAAGGAGAACATCGAGCGGGCCATCAAGCGCGGGGCAGGGGAACTGGAAGGGGCCAAGTACGAGGAGATCGTCTACGAAGGCTACGGCCCCGGGGGGGTGGCCATCCTGGTGCGCTCCCTCACCGACAACCGCAATCGCACCGCGGCCGCGGTGCGACACATCTTCGAATCCCACGGTGGCTCCCTGGGCACGGAAGGGTGCGTGGCCTGGCAGTTCGAGCGCCGGGGCCTGGTCCAGGTGGAGGCGGTCCCAGAGGGGATGGACAAAGAGGAGTTGGTGTTCTTGGCCATCGAGGGTGGGGCAGAGGATTTTACTGAAGAGGACGGCATCATCACCTTTTACACCCCCCCAAACCAACTGGCCCAAGTTCGCGATGCCCTCCAGGGGGCCGGGGTGGAGGTGAGCCGGGCCCAACTTGCCTGGGTACCCAAGTCCACGGTAAAGGTAGAGGGAAAGGAAGCGGAGCGGTTGCTCAGGCTGCTGGACGCCCTGGACGACCACGAGGACGTGCAGGAGGTGGTGGCCAACTTCGAGGTCCCGGACGAGGTGTTCGCCCGGGTAGAAGGCTAAGGAGGGAAGATGCGGAAACTAGTGGTAGCGGCGCTGTTGGCAGGGGTGCTGTTGGGGACTGGGGCGGCGTGGGCGCAAGAGGATGTGAGCCTGCGCCCCTTGATCCACGGCGCGGCCTCCCTGGTGATTCCGGGATTGGGCCAGTATCTGAACGGCGAGTACGACAAGGCCCTCACTCACTTCGTGGTCACCATCGTGCTGGACGTGGGGGTGTGGTACTTGGCCGAGATCCTGCCGTGGTGGTATCCCAGCTACTACTTGGTGAGTGGAGTCCATGCCTTGTGGGCCCTGTACTCGGCCATCGACGCCTACCAGACGGCCCTGGAGCTGGAGGGGTTGAGCTTCCAGCTCACCCCCACCGGGCCCCGGCTCAGCTTTTCCTACAACTTCTAGGGCTGGCCGCCCCCGGCTGGCAAGGGGCAAGAAGGTCTCCTGCTGGGGGAAGGCAGCGCTCCTGTGAGGTGGGCCATGCCGGCTCTCCTCGCCCCAGGGGACCAGGCGCGCGCTGAGTAGGTTTTTTCGCAAGGGTTGCCTGACGGATTCGGAGGGACGGATGGAGAGGGAGGGGCCGGTGGTGGGGATCGACATCGGGGGCACCCGCACCCGGCTGGGGCTTTTCCTGGAGGGGGAACTTGCCGCCCGGGAGGCCTTTCCCACCCGGGATTTTCCCCATCTCAAGGAGCGGCTTCGGGGGTTTCTCTCCCGGCTGGGGACGCGGCCCCACGCCATCGGGGTGGGGGCCCCGGCCCCGCTGGACATGCGTCGGGGACGTGTGCTGGGGTGTCCCAACCTCCCCCAGTGGGAGGGGGCGGAGGTGGTGGCGGAGCTGTCGGAGGAGCATGGCTGCCCGGTCTTTTTGGCCAACGACGCCACCTGTGCTGCCCTGGGGGAACTGGAGTTCGGCCATCGGGCCAGCGATTTCGTGTACCTCACCTGGTCCACCGGGATCGGGGGGGGGATCGTGGCCGGGGGGAGGCCGATCTGGGGGGCCCGCGGCGGGGCGGGGGAAGTGGGGCACCTGGTGCTGTGGCCGGAGGGCCCCCCCTGTCGCTGCGGGAAGCGCGGCTGTTTGGAGGCCGTCGCCTCCGGCACCGGGATCGCCCGGGCCGCCCGAGAGGAGTTGGGCCAGGAACTTGCGGCCCAGCAAGTGGTGGCACTGGCCCGGGGAGGGGACCCCGGGGCCCAGGCCATCGTGGACCGGGCCGCTCGCGCCTTGGGCCAAGCCATCGCCATCTTGGCCGAGCTGCTGGAGCCAGAGTTGGTGGTGCTGGGCGGAGGGCTCACCCGGGCCTGGGACTTTTTGGGGCCCAAAGTGGAGAAAGCGGTACGTGATTTTTCCCGCAACCCCCCCCGCCTGGCCCTGACCCCACTGGGGGACGACGTGGGCCTGTACGGGGCAGCCGTGCTCCCCCGCCACTTCCCCAGCTGGTGAGTCGGCTGACAAGGGGCCTTGTTTCGGGAACTGCCTGGCTGGTCGAGCCCTTTGGGCGGCACGCTGATGTGCCGGCTCGAGATCAGCTAAACTTCGAAGGGGCGATGGACGAGTTTTCCGGGTTGGGGAAGCTGCTCATTTGGCTTGGAATCGCGCTCCTGCTGGCCGGCTTGCTCCTCTCGGGGAAACTCCCCTGGCTGGGGAGGCTGCCCGGGGACATCCGCCTGGTGGGGGAGCGGTGGAGCTTTTACTTCCCCCTGACCAGCATGCTCGTCATTTCCCTGGTGGTGAGCTTCGTCCTCTGGCTGCTGCGCCGGTGAGAGGTAGTCCTCCCTTGGGCAGCCGGCTCGGGGGCGACCTAGGCCGCGTCTATGTGCTCCATCAGTCGGTTTACCAATATCCTGTACCTCTCCCCCCGGCTTAGATTCGGTGGCAGCCCTTGGGAAAGCTCCGCCACCGTGACCGGGGGGCCGAACCTGACCTCTAGCTTGGGGAAACCGAAGGGGTAACGGGGCGGATAGGGCCCCTGGGCCACGATGTTGGCCGGGATCAGGGGGCGTCCTAAGAGCTCGGCGAACCTCACCGCCCCGGGCTTGGGTTTCGCCCCTGGGCGGGTGGTGCCCTCGGGGAAGATGCCCAACAGTGGCACCCGGCGGGCGGTGCGCACCGCTCGCTTGAAGTCGCCGGGTTTGAACGCCTCCCGGTCGATCACGGTGGCGAACGCCCACACGAAGGGGGCGAAGAAGGGGTTGCGGGTGAGGCCGCGCCGGGCCAAAAAGCCGATCCTGTGAAATGGTCCGCAGGCCAGGCACAACACCGGGATGTCCCAATAGGAGCGGTGGCGGGCCACCAAGATCCCCCCGCCGGAGAGATGCTCCCGGCCCCGGACCCGCAGCCGGAACAGCCCCCAAATCACGGGCCCGACGAGGAGCACCAGCAGCGCGTAGAAAAAGTCCCTCAGCCTGTCAGCCAGCCAGGCGCGCACGTCTTTCCTCCACCAACTCCAAGGCCCGCTGCAGCACCTCCTGGGGGGAGCGGCCGGTGGTGTCCAGTAGCACCGCATCCGGGGCCGGCCGCAGGGGGGAGTCCTGGCGGGTGGAGTCCCGCTCGTCCCGCCGCCGGATGGCGGCCAGGATCTCTTCTAGGTTGCCGCCCCGTTCCCGAAGCCGCCGGCGGGCCCGCTCCTCCGGAGTGGCCCAGAGGAAAATCTTCAGCTCCGCCTCCGGCAGCACCACCGTGCCGATGTCCCGGCCCTCCATCACCACCTGCCGGCCCGCGGCGATCTCCCGCTGCAGGGCCACCAGGTGCCGCCGCACCGCGCTGTCCACCGCCACCTGGGAGGAAAGCTCGTCCAGGGCCGGGTCGTCCAGCAATTCGGTCACGTCTTCCCCCTCCAGCAAGATCCTCCCCCCGGCCCGCACCTCGATGCGGGCTCGCTCCGGGGGCAACCCTCGGCGTTTGGCCAACGCCGCCGCCCGGTACATGGCCCCGGTAGGCACGAACAGATAGCCCAGCTCCTCCGCCAAACGCCGGGCCAGGGTGGTCTTCCCGGCCGCTGCCGGGCCGTCGATGGCGATCTTCATGCCACGAACTTGTATCCCCGGGCCACCGGCCGTGCAACGAACACCTTCCCCCGGAGATGTAGCCGCCGGGCCGCGAGCCGAGCTTCCTCCTCGCTAGGGAAGGCGCAAAACAGTGCCGAGCCGGAGCCGGTCATCCCCACCGGCCCTTCCAGTTCCTCCAGGCGGTCTCTGAGGGCGAGGAGCTGAGGGTGGAGGGCCAAGGCGGCTGGCCAGAGGTCGTTTTCCAACTCCCCTTCCCAGCCAGGAGCGGGGGAGGAGTAGGGGACCCCCAACCGGTCGTAGGCTCGGTAGACCTCGCCGGTGGGACAGCGAAACGGGGGCACGACGATCAGGAACGCGGCTGGCAAGTCCACCTGTGCCGGGCGCAGCCGCTCGCCGATCCCCTCGGCCCAGGCCGGGCTCGGCCCCAAGAAGAAGGGCACGTCCGCACCCAGGGTGGCCCCCAGCGCCCCCAGCTCTTCCAGGGGAAGCCCCAGTCCCCACAACCGGTTCAGCCCGGCCAGCACGGCGGCGGCGTCCGAGCTCCCCCCGCCCAGGCCAGCCCCGGCCGGAATCCTCTTGCTCAGCCGGATCAGGGCCCCTCTGCCGCCCCCAGTGTGCTCCCGCAGGAGCCGGGCTGCCCGCAGAGCCAGGTTGTCCTCCTCCGGCCCCGCCTCTTCCCCCTCCACCACCAGCTCTAGCCCCCGCTGGTCGGTGAGGAGGAGCTCGTCGGCCAGGTCCACGGCACAGAGCAAGGTTTGAACCAGGTGATAGCCGTCCCGGCGGCGGCCCACTACCCGCAGCACCAGGTTGAGCTTGGCGTAGGCTAAAACCCGGACGCCCGCCACACTACCTCCCCCGCCTTGACCACCGCCAAGGACAGCCGGTGGCCGATGAAGTAGGGGAGTTCTCCCAAAAAGTTCGCGTCCCAGATCACCAGGTCGCCCAGCTTCCCCGGCTCCAAGCTCCCCAGCTCGTGGGCCCGGTTCAAGGCAGCGGCCGCGTTTAAGGTGGCCGCACACAGGGTTTCCTCCGGCGTCAGGCCCAACTTCAACACCGCCAAGGACATCACCAACGGCAGGGAGGAGATGGGGCAAGAGCCGGGGTTGAAGTCGGTGCCCAGCGCCACCGGGACCCCGGCCTCGATCAGGGCTCTCGCGGGGGGATAGGGTTCTGCGAGCACGAAGGCGGTCCCGGGGAGCAGCACCGCCACCACCCCGGCCCGGGCCATGGCCTCGATCCCGGCCTGGGAGATGTGCAGCAGGTGATCGGCCGAGATAGCCCCCAGGGCGGCGGCCAGCTCAGCTGCCCCCACCGGCGCGAGTTCGTCGGCGTGGAGCTTCGGTGCCAGGCCCAGCCGTTTGGCTGCCTCCAGCACCCGCCGGGCTTCCTCCGGGGTGTAAAAGCCCTGGTCGCAGAAAACGTCACAGAATTCAGCCAGCCCGGCCACCTGGGGCAGCATCTCCTCCACCACCAGGTCCAGGTATTCCTGGCGGGAGAGCTCTGCCGGGAAGGCATGGGCCCCCAAGAAGGTGGGGACCACGGTCAAGGGGGTGGTTTGCCCGAGCTCGCGGATGGCGGAGAGCATCTTGAGTTCGTCCTCCGGGGTCAGCCCGTAGCCGGACTTTATCTCCACGGTGGTGGTGCCTTCCTCCAGCATGCGGCGCAGCCGGGGCCGGGCCAATTCCACCAGTTCCCGCTGGTTGGCTTGACGGACCGCGGCAACGGTGGTGAGAATGCCCCCGCCGGTGTAGCGCTGGCCCCGGGTCCGGGCCAGGAATTCCTCCACCCGGCTGCCGGCGAACACGGCGTGAGTATGGGGGTCCACCAGGCCGGGGGTCACCAGTTTCCCTTGGGCGGAGAGGGAGGGGCCGGAGAAGGCGGGGGGGGAACCGGACCCCACCTCCACGACCTTCCCATCTTGGATCACGAGGTAGGCGTCTTTCAAAGTCTGGAGCTGCCCCTGGGCGGCTCCGGCCCGGGCGCCCTCCCCCAGTGGCGTGACCAAAGTGCCGATCTCGTGAACCAGGAGGTCCATAGCTTCCCTATTATCCTGAAATTCTCTGTTGCCCCCACTGCTGGACCGGGCGAAAAGAGGAAAGCGCCCCGGTTTCTCGGGGCGCCATCCCTATGATGAAGCGGGCTCTCGCTTACTTCGCTCAGCCGTTAGCGGCGACCACAACCCCCGCCACTGCACTCCTCCACCGCCACCGTTTGGCTGGTGGTGGCGGTGGCCCCGGAGTCGTCGGTGACGGTGAGGGTCACCGTGTACTCGCCGGGGAGGTCGAAGGCGTGTTCCACGATCTCACCCTCCCCGGTGCTCCCATCGCCGAAATCCCACTCCCAAGCCACGATCTCGCCATCGGAGTCGAAGGAGGCCGAGGCGTCGAAGCTCACTGGCTCTTCTTGGAATGGGTCCTGAGGGTAAAAGGTGAAGCTGGCCTGGGGTGGGTTGTTCAGGGCGTGGATGATGGTGGAAGCGCGCCCGGTGCCGGAAGGCCCTACCACCACCAAGGTGACCACGAAGTCGCCGGACTGGTAGAAGGTGTGTTCCACCTTCTTTCCCGAGATCACCGGGGTTCCGTCGCCGAAATCCCACAGCCAGTCGGTGATGTCCCCTTTAGGATCGTGGGAACCGCTCCCGTCGAACTCCACCGTGAGGGGGACCTGCCCCTGGGTGGGGTGGGCAGCGATGTGGGCCACCGGCCCGGAGGAGGGACCCACCCCAGGGGTGCAACCCCAGAGCCAGAACAGCCCCAACCCGACCACTGCTGCCAAACCACACTTCCTGGCCAGCCTCATCTCGTCTCCTCCTTCAGGGGGTGTAACACCCCGGCCCGCCCTGCACCTCTATCACCTGGGTGACGGTGGCCTTGGCCCCGACCTCGTCGATCACCGTCAGGGTCACCGGGTAGCCACCCCCGTACCAGTAGCGGTGTTCCACCACCTGGCCGGTGGCCCAATTACCGTCTCCGAACGACCACCGGTACTCCACGATTTCACCGTTGGGGCTGGAGGAGGAGCTGGCGTCGAACCGGATGAACTCGCCGGTGCCGGGGCGCCAAGGGGCGTAGGAAAACTGGGCCACCGGGGGAGGGAACTCCACCTGGATTTGGGTTTCTATCTGATCGGAGAGCCCCTGGTCGTCGAACACCTCGAGCCGGATCCGATAGGTGCCCCCGGTCTGGTAGGTATGGGACACGATCGGCCCCAGGCCCCGGGCGCCGTCGCCGAAATCCCAAACGTACTCCACAATGGTGCCGTCCTCGTCGTAAGAGAGGGTGGCGTCGCAGGTGACGGTGAGGGGGGCTACCCCCTCCGCCGGGCGGAGGGCGAACAGCGCCTGTGGGGCGTGGGTGCGCCACCGGCCCACACACCCCCCCAACAGCAGGGCCACCGCCCCTATCCCCAACACCACCAGTGGCTTCCAGCGCATGCTCATCCCCTCCTCCTCAAAGTTCCAGAGCCAAGTTCACGCTGGCCCCCAGCCACAGGCTGGTCAGGTCCAGCCCTTCCCCCTGTCCATCCCCGTCCAGGTCCAACGGGGTCCCTCCGGCCGTGGGGCGGCCGAACCACGCCAGCCGGGCCCCCACCTCGAGCCCCAGCGCCACCCCGCTTCCCAAGGGGAAGCTCAGCCGCGCCCGCACCGCCCCCACCCCCCCGGAGGCCCGATACACCGCCTCACCAGGAGGCGGCAGGAAGGGAATCTCCCAGTCTGTGGGCAGGGAAAACGAGCTCTGGTAAGAGAGACTCGCCCACCCCCAGCCCCCGGCCAGCCCCAGGGCCAACAGCCCGGGCACGATCTCCACCGCCAGCTGAACCTCCAAAGTGAACAGCTCCACCCGGAGGCCCAAGGCCACCGGATACGGATCCCCCTGCCAATTCCAAGCCCCTTGGGTGTCCGTTTCCCAGGCCAACACCGTGGCCTGCCCGCCCAGGGCCACCCCCCGCCCCACCAGCTCCCCCACGCTGAACCCCACCCCCAGCCGCAGGGGCTCCAGGGGCGGGACTTCCCCCTCCACCATGGGATCCTGGTTGACATGCTGGATAAGCTGGTTGGTGAGGGCGAGGAACTGGTTGAGTTGGCTGAAGGAGCCCAACGTCAGCTGGGCCCCGGAGTTCACCTGGAGGGTCATCCCCCAAGCTCCCCCCCCCAGCAACAATGTCAGCAGCAAAGCCTTGTAGGCCATTTCCCTCGCTCCCTTCGTAGTGCAGGCTACGCCCCGTTGGGGGGAGGAGCGAGGACAGGGCGGTGCCGTGGGGTGGGGGTTGGTTACTCGCCGGGGGAGCGGAGTTCCCCTGCCACCAGGTCAACTGTCCGCACCACGTCCTCCCGGGAGATTCCCAGGTGGGTTACCATGCGGACTCTCCTGGGGTGGGTGCCGGCGGCAGCCGGGGAACACAACACCCCCCGCCCCCGCAGGCGGGCGCACAGCTCCGGGGCGGAGGGCCCTTCCTCGATCTCGAACACCACGATGTTCGTCTCCGGCGGCCACACCTGAAGCCCGGGGAGCTGGGAAAGCCCCTCGGCCAACAGCCGGGCGTTTGTGTGGTCTTCCGCCAGGCGGTCGATGTGGTACTCCAGGGCGTAGAGGCCGGCGGCGGCCAACATCCCGGTCTGCCGCATCCCCCCACCCAGGGCCTTGCGCACCCGCCGCGCCTCGGCGATCAGCTCCCGGGAACCACAGAGGAGGGAGCCCACCGGACAGCCCAGGCCCTTGGACAGACAAAACATCACCGAGTCGAAGCCGGCCACCAGCTCCCGGACCGGGAGGCCGGTGGCCACCTGGGCGTTGAAGATGCGGGCCCCGTCCAGGTGCACTGGCACCCCGCGGGCGTGGGCCAGTTCCAGGATCCTACGCGCTTCGGCCAGCGGCCAGACCCTGCCCCCGGCGGCATTGTGGGTGTTCTCCAGGCACACCAGCCCCACGGGTGACAGGTAATAGAGGTCGGGGTGGAGGGCGTCGGCCAGCTGTTCGGCGGTGAACACCCCCCGCTCCCCCCACAGGACCCGGGGCTGGACCCCGGAGAAGCGGGCCATGGTGCCCAGCTCCACGTTGTAGATGTGAGAAGTGGCTTCCACCACCACCTCCTGGCCAGGGCGGGTGTGGCAGGCGATGGCGATTTGGTTCCCCATGGTGCCTGAGGGCACGAACAACGCCGCCTCGGTGCCCAGGAGTTGGGCTGCCCGCTCCTCCAGGGCCCGGGTGGTGGGGTCCTCGCCGTAAACGTCGTCCCCCACCTCTGCCCGGGCCATGGCCGCCCGCATCCCCGGGGTGGGGAGGGTCACCGTGTCCGACCGCAGGTCTATCATCGCCAGCCCTCCTCTCCGATCAGGGGCACGAAGGTGCAGGGGCACAGGTACTCCCGCTCCAGCCTCCCCTTCCGCTTGATGAGCAGCCACAGGTCCTGGCTAGTTCGTCCCCCCAAGGGGATGACCAACCGCCCGCCTTCCGCCAACTGATCCACCAAGCTGGGGGGCACCTGGGGGGCGGCGGCGGTGACCAGGATGGCGGAGAAGGGCGCCTCCTCCGGCCAGCCCTTGGTCCCATCCCCCACCTTGAACTTCACGTTCCGGTACCCCAAGGCGGTCAGGCGCCTCTGGGCTTCGCGGGAGAGCTCCGGCAGCCGCTCCACGGTGAACACCTCCCCGGCCAATTCAGCCAACACCGCGGTTTGGTAGCCGGAGCCGGTGCCGATTTCCAGCACCCGGTCTTGAGGGGTGAGGGCCAGGGCTTGAGTGGACAGGGCAACGATGTAGGGCTGGGAGATGGTCTGGCCGTGGCCGATGGGCAAGGGGCGGTCGTCGTAGGCGTAGGGGCGGAGCTCTGGGGGGACGAACAGATGGCGGGGCACCCGGGCCATGGCGGCCAACACCTTGGGATCGCTGATTCCCAGCGCCTGCAGCTCTTCTACCAGGGCCCGCCGCCGGCCCCGCTGCTCGAACTCGAAGCCCATCTTCCCTCCTCAGCCTCCCCGCAGCAGGTGCTGCACCTTCTTCACCACGGCTTCGGGTTCCAAAGGGGAGAGGAGGCGGTGACCGTCTACCCGGCGCTCCAGTTCCAGTTGTCCGCGGGCCAGGGCCCGGGGGCCCACTATCGCCAACACCGGGATGCCGATCAATTTAGCATCGTGGAACTTCTCCCCGGGGGAGAGGAGCCGGTCGTCCAGCAACACTTCCAGGCCCGCTTTGTCCAAGGCCTGCGCCATCTCTTCTCCCAGCGCCATTTGTTCTTCCACATCGGGTCGCAATACCGATACCAACACCTGGAACGGGGCCACCTCTGGCGGCCATATGATGCCCTTCTCGTCGTGCCACTGCTCGATCACCGCCCCCAGGAGCCGAGACACCCCGATCCCATAGCAACCCATGACGAGGGGCTTTTCCTCCCCATCGGGGTCCAGGAACGTGGCCCCCAGCGCCTGGGAGTACTTGGTGCCCAGCTGAAAGATCTGCCCCAGCTCGATCCCCCGGTTGATCTCCAAGGGGGCACCGCAGCGGGCGCAGGGGTCCCCGGGCCCAGCCCAGTGCAAGTCGAGGTACTTTTCTACCTGGAAGTCCCGCCCGGGCTTCGCCCCCAGGTAGTGGAACCCCTCTCGGTTCCCCCCCACCACCGCCGCCGGGATGTCTTGGATGGACTGATCGGCCCAGACGGGGAAGGGAAGGCCAATGGGGCCGAGGAAGCCGAACGGGGCCCCGGAGAGTGCCTCTGCCTCTCGGGGATCGTCCACCCGCTGCAAGGTGGGGTCGCCCGCGGCCTGGAGGAGCTTCGCCTCCGCAAGTTCCCGATCGCCGCGCACCAGCACCGCCAGGGGGCCTTTCCGGCCCACGTAGAGGAAGGTCTTCACCACCTGGGCCGGGCTGATTCCGAGGAATGAGACCAGCTCTTCCACCGTGCGCACCCCGGGGGTGGCCACCAGCTCCGCCGGGGCCTCTTCCCCGGGCGGGGGAAGCAGCGGCTTGAGGGCGGCGATTTCCCGGCAGGCGGAGTAGCCGCAGGACTGGCACAGGGCTATCTCGGCTTCCCCCACGGCTGCCAGGGCCAGGAACTCGTGGGACACGTTGCCCCCCATGACCCCGGTGGGGGCCTCCACCAGGCGGAAGTTGAGGCCGCAGCGGGCGAAGATGCGCCGGTAGGCCCGGCCCAGCTCCTGATAGGTGGCTTCCAAGGAGTCCCAGCTGGAGTGGAAGCTGTAGGCGTCCTTCATGAGGAACTCCCGGGTCCGCAGGAGCCCGAACCGGGGCCGGGGTTCGTCTCGGAATTTCTCGGTGATTTGATACAGGACCAGGGGGAGATCCCGCCAGGAGTGGATTTCTCGGGCTGCAAGCTCGGTTATGATCTCCTCGTGGGTGGGGGCCAGGGCGAACCTCTGGCCCTTGCGATCGGTGAGCTTAAATAGTTCCGGTCCGAAATCTTCCCAGCGGCCGGTCCTGCGCCACAGCTCCTCCGGGTGCAGGGTGGGGAGCTTCACCTCTTGGGCCCCCACGGCCTCCAGCTCCTCCCGTACGATGCGTTCCACCTTCCGCAAGGCGCGGCATCCCAGGGGCAGGAACTCGTAGATCCCCGAGGCGACCTTTCTGGCGAGCCCAGCCCGCAGCATGATGCGGTGGGAGGGGATCTCGGCCTCTTTGGGCTCCTCCTTCCAAGTGGGCAAGAAGTATCGGCTCCAACGAAAGTAGGCCACGGCGGTGTTAAAGCTAGCGGAAAAGGGGGCGCCGGGCAACGGGGCGTGAGGCTTGCCGGGTAGTGTCCAGCCTCGGCTGCTCCAGTTTCTAGGGTCCCCAGAACTTTCCAGCTGCTCCCACCGCCGCCAGGTCCGGCCTCGGGGGTGGGGCACTATGCCGTGGTCCATCTAGTCTCTTGTTCCATCGCCTGACCGCCAGCAGTGAAGGTAATGCGCATTACTTTCGCCAGGTGAGCCGGGGACATGGGGTTTTCTATCCGGAAGATAACCCCGTCCGCCGGTCAACATAATCCCAGACCAAATCGTAATCGCAGCGATGCCCTTCCAAGACCGGGACTTCAACACCCTGCGCGTCCCGGGATCCATGAGCAGGGTCCTCACAGTGAAGGTGAGCGCGTGGAGAAAGGGTCGCACGCCTCCCCCAGGCCTCTCTCCTCTCACTTCTTCCGGCTGGTTAAGGCGAAGCCCACCGGAGGTCCAGGACTTGGTCCACGTTCCCAGGGTTCCCGGCCAGGTCGGAACGGCCGTCCCCGTTCAGGGGAGCTCCAGGGAGAAGCCCACTCTGAGCCTCTCGCCCCCTGGGACCGCACCAAGGACAGCTTTCGCCGGTCCTTCTCCGGTACAGTGCCCCGGGAACACTGCTTCAGTGGTCCCCACCAACCCTTGGATCACCTGGGCAAGCTTCTCCTCCGAGGCGCCTTCCAGGTGGAAGCCCCCGAGGACGACGTACATGGGAGCTCCGGCTATCTGGGCCGCCCGGTGGGCCATGCGGTCGATCCCCGGATGGGCGCAGCCGGTGATCAGCACGGTACCCTTTCGGGTGGCGATCACGAGGCCGTGTTCTTTCACACCGCGGCCCATGGTCCCGGTGGACCAAAGGCCCTCGCCGAGCTTTCGCGGGCCCTTAACGAGGACGAGCTCCGCCTTGGCAGCCTTGGACCGGGGCCGGAGGTACTCCTCCATGACCCACGGTGCCCAGACGCGCACTCTCCGGGCGTTCTCCAGGACGTAGGAGAGCCCGCCCACGTGGTCACAGTGGGGGTGGGAGAGGAAGAGGTCGGTGAGCCGCGAGAGATCGAGGCCCAGGGCCCGGAGGTTGTGCTCGAGGAGGAGTCGATCCGCCCCGGCGTCGAAGAGGATCTTCCTCCCCTGGATTTCGATCAGCGCGGAAAAGCCCCAGCCCTCCCGCAAGGGGGGCTGGGCCCGGTTGTCGTACAGAATCAGGACCCGCACCGCTCCCTTAAGAGATGGCCCCGGTGGGGCAGGCGGAGGCGCAAGCCCGGCAGCCGCGGCAGATGACCTCGTTCACCACCGCTTTTCCGTCGCGGATCTCGATGGCCCCGAATGGGCAGGCCCGGGCACACTCGCCGCAGCCCACGCACCTCTCGAGGTCCACCTTGGGGGCCGTGAGGGCCGGGGGGGCTCCCTGGGGAAGCGCGGCGAACCCCAGGCCGCTTCCCCAGCCCGAACCCATGCCCCAACCGCGGCCCATGCCACGACCCGCAGCCCTGCCAGGGCCCATTCCCCTCCCGCGTCCCGGGCCACGGCCACGTCCCTTTCCTCCACCACGTCCCCATCGGGGTCCGGTTCCATCACCCCAAGGCATCTGCTGCCTCCCCAGAAATGTGCATATGCAAATATAAGCCGCCCCGACTGCTGCCACAACCGTGCCATCGGTGGGAGCGCCCCGAATTGCCGGCGCCGGCCCTTTGTGTTACGATTTTTCCAAAAGTGACACCAAAGGAGGGGGAGAGGATGCTCCGCAGGACGTTGCCCGCCGTGTCGATGCATTCTTTCTTCGTTTTCGGAGCCTGGGCGTGCCCCGACGGTCCCCAGGACCCTGAGAGACCGCCGCAATCACGGGATAGCTTCGGTCACCACCGAGGTGACCTGGAACCACATTCGGTGAGCAAGGCTCTGGTTGCCGGTTGGGCTTTGTGCCCCTCCGGGGGGACTCTGAAGGAGGAAATGTGAGCGCGGGAAAGCTCCACCCACAGCAAGACGTTTCAGCCCACAGGCGTTTGAAAACAGGCAAGGAAGCGATCATCGATGAGTTCAGCCGGATCGCCGAAAGGCTCCTCGAAAAGGAGAGCCTCGAGGAGTGGCGGGAAAAGGTCGAAGGGAGGAAGTGGCGTTTCTATCGCTACGGCTATGTGACCGGCAGGATCCTGGACCTGGGGTGTGGCGGCGGCCTGGACCTGCTCGCCCTCCACGAGGTGACCGGGGGCAGGGCGGAGCTGTACGGGGTGGACATAACCGACAGGGTCCTGGAACTGGCAGAGCGGAGGGCGAGGACGCTCGGGATAGAGGGGATCCACCTCCTCAAGGGGGATATCGCCGCGCTCCCTTTCGACGACGACTTCTTCGACATGGTCACCGTGGCCTGGGTCCTCCACCACGCCGGCCAGGGGGAGCTCGACCGAATCTTCGACGAGATAAAACGCGTCCTGAAGCCCGGGGGGACGTTCCTGATGCTGGAGCCCTGCGAGCCCCCTGCGACGGAGGAGCAGTGGCTGTGGCTGGAATTGATGAGGCTGCGGAGCGAGCTGGAGCTCCTCACCGGCAGGGACTTCCCCAGGATCCATTTCACCCCCCGGTTCGTAAAGGAGTACCTCCGGGGGAAGGGGTTCGACCTCGAGGTACTGGAGGTGATCATCCCCTACATCGGCGGCTCCCCCGCGAAGGCCGGGTTCCTAGAGAAGGAGCTCGGGGAGATAGGGGAACTCCTCTCCGCGCTCCCCGAGGGGCTCCGGGGCCATTTCCGGGGAAAGCTCGAGTTCATCCTGAAGAAGATCGAGATGATAGGGGTGGGGAGGGAATCGTGCTTGATCGTTAAAGCCTCTTTGGTCGGAAGGGATGAGGGTGAAGGTGAGACCGCTGCGTGATGAGGACGTTGTCGAACTACACCGCTGGATAAGGCATCCCACAGTGCTGCGGGGAACGATGCAGCTACCCTCCTTGCAGATTGGCCGGATAAGGAGGTGGTTCCGGGAGCCGCAAAACACCGTCGCTCTGGTGGTGGAACTGCCCGAGAACCGGAGGAGCTCCGAAGCCGTGGCTGGGGTGGTGCTCCTGCGGCGTCTATCCGGCCGACAGGCCTATGTGGCCGGGGCTTTCATCGCCGTGGACCCCCGATATCACAGAAAGGGGATCGGGACAGAGCTGATGGAGGCCTCCCTGGACCTGGCCGACCGTTACTGGAGGCCCCTCCGGGTCGAGCTCGGGGTGTATCCCGACAATGTGGCTGGCCTCCGCCTTTACCGCCGTTTCGGGTTTCAAGAGGAGGGCCGAAGGGTTCACTTCCCCATCCGGGACGGGACCTATGTGGCTATTGCATCCCGCAAAGTGCACAAGGGAGGAGGGGGTGCCAGCCGGCGAGGACCCAGTCCCTGCTGAAGCGGCCGTCATCCTGGGCTTGAGAGAGGCGGCCGATGCGGCTTTCAAGCCAGCCAAGCTTCGCGTCCACTGCCGCGTCGAACTTCCTTTCAGCTCGGAGGAGGCTCCGGATGCTCCCAATCGGGGCAGTAAATAATCTCCTGTTCAAGTCTCATCCGAGTTAGCGTACTCGGCCTGGGAGAGTTTCGGGAAAAGCGTCCCGCTGCTTTCCACGAAGACGGGGCTAACCGTAGGGGGTGCCCGGAAGCCGCCGGAGATAGAAGCGGCGGCCCCGGTACGCGAGCTCCACGAGCTTCCCCTCCCCAAGGAGCCGCTCCACCACCGACCAGTCGGCCCCCTCCCGGGCCAGCAGTTCCCGCAGCGCATCTTCCCGCAGGGGGTGGACCGCGGAGATGGAGAGGATATCCGCCACGGGATCCCCGCTCGCCGCGAACGCCTCCCCCTCGTAGCCGATGAGGAGCTCCGCCCGGGGGAGGAGCTCGGTGAAGATTTGATATGCCCGAAGGAGCGCCTCCTCCGCCGGCGGCTCGACCCAGGGCTCCGCGGGGGGACGGGTGGGGACGGAGATGTACGCGATCGCGGGCCCGATCCCCGCCAGGAACGCCGCCACGGCGGCGACCTCCTCCGGGGCATCGTTGACCCCCGCGACCATCATCGTCTCGGTCACGAGCGTCCCGCGGAACTCCCGGGCGAACTCCGATATTCCCCTGCGGATCGCCGCCAGGGAGAGGCCCTTGTGGGGGCGGTTGATGCGCTTCCATACCGCCTCGGTGGCCGCGTCCACCTTGAGGGAGACCCAGTCGGCCGAGAGGAGCGCCGCGCGCACGTCCTCCTGGTACACCAGCGAGGCGTTGGTGATCACGGCCACGGGGACGCCCAGATCCGCCAGGGCCTCGATCTCCTCGCCGAGGTTCTCGTCTAGGGTAGGCTCCCCGTCCGGGACGAAGGTGAGGTAATCCACCGGTTCGCCCCGGGCCCGGAGCTCGGCCACCCGGGCCCGCACCGCCCGCACGACCTCCTCCGGCCGGTAGAAAGCGCCCGGCTCCACCCGCATCCGGGGCGTGCGGCCCAGCTGGCAGTAGACGCAGGAATAGGAGCAGATCTTGGGCGGGATGTTGTTGATCCCCAGGGACCTCCCCAGCCTCCGGGAGGGAACGGGCCCGAAGACCAACGATGCCCCTTGCGGCGGTCCGTTGTCGCAAGGCACGCGAAACCTTACCATGTCCTCCGAAAGGGGCAAAAGGGGTGAGGACCGTGAGGATCGCGAAAGGTCTGATTCTCCTGGCGCTTGCCCTCGGCATCGCCTGCAACGCGGCCGCCGACCCGCTGCTGGAAGCCACGGGACTTTGGGCGGTCGATGGGGACACGTTCGTGGTGGAGCTCGCGGGGGAGAGGGTCGAGATAAGGCTCATGGGGGTCGATGCGCTGGAGACGGGGGGATGTCTGGGGCATGAAGCTTTCGAGCGGGCCCAAGATCTGGTCACCCGAACCCTCTGGCTGGAGCTGGACCCCGAGAGGGGCCTCGAGCGGCGCGATCGCAACGGCCGGGTGTTGGCCCATGTGTTTCTGGTGCCCGAGCAAACGCCATCGGCGCTCCTTTCCGCGCGCCTGGTCGAGCTGGGTCTGGCGAGGATGGACTTCCCCGATGTCCGGGATACCTGGGCCCCGGACCATTTCGACATCAAGTACGCCCCGTGGCTCATCGCCGCCCAGATCGAGGCCGCGCTCCACAGGCGCGGTTGGTGGGGGGAATGCGATCGTTTTTCCGGTGCCGACCTCGCCATCGCCGCGGTGAAGCATTGGGGTGACGATGAGGTGGTGTACATCGTCAACCGGGGAGAAGCGCCCATCGACCTCGCCCGGGGGTGGAGGCTCACCAGCGATCCCCCGCGGACCCAGACCCTGGATTTCGGCCGCTACACCCGCGAGCTGCTCCTCCCGCCGGGGTGGGTGCTGCGGGTCCACACGGGGCCCGTAGCCACCGGCAGGAAGGCGGAGATTTGCGTCGGCGAGGGGACGATCGACTGGTATTGGACGGGGCGGCGGGTTTGGCGGAACGGAGGGGACGAGGCGCGGCTTCTAGAAGGCGACGAGGTGGTCCACCTGTACATCTACCCGCCGGTGTTCGGCGGGGAAGCGAAGGAGTGACGATCTCAACGAGTTGCCCCGGGGTTTTGCGGGGTGGATCTGTACATCCGGGCTCCATGTACTGAACCTACGAGCCGTAGCCGAACCGGAATAGGTCCCGGCTACTCCCTCATAGGGCACCGTTCCAGCTGAAGGGAAAGCGCTGGGGCAAGTCAAATTGCGATCGGAAACCCTGTGGGGAAAGAGTTGGCCTAGCCCCGGGCCCTGGCGCTGTATTGGGGCACATTAAATAAACTTCCATTGCTTTGCCGCCACGCCACCTCCTCCATTGCTCCGTGTGGCGAAAAGCACCCACTCCATCAGCTCCCGGGCGCTTAATTCCCGGGGGATCCTCAGCCCACGCCCAGGGCGCGGCCGACCCCCACGATGAGGAGGGCCACCAGGTAGGCCAGGACCAACTCGTAGGCCACGGCGAAGGCCGCCCACCTGCCCCCGGCCTCGGCCCGGATGGCCCCGATGGTGGCGAGGCACGGGACGTAGATGAGCACGAACGCCATGAAGGCGAAGGCGGAAAGCGGCGTCATCGCCCCGGCCAGGGCCCGGCCGATCGCCTCCTCCCCCTCCACCCCGTACAGGACCCCGAACGTCCCCACCACGATCTCCTTGGCCATGAATCCAGAGATCAGGGCCACCGTGCCCCGCCAGTCGAACCCCAAGGGGCGAAACGCCGGGGCGAGGAGTTTTCCGAGCTGGCCAAGGTACGAGTCACCCACCTCCCCTCCCCACGGATGGGCCGAGAGGGCCCAGACGACGATCGCCCCCAGGAGGAGGATCGTCCCCGCTTTCTTCAGGAAGACCTTGCCCCGACCCCAGGTGTGCAGGATGAGCCCCTTCAGGGTGGGGAGGCTGTAGGGGGAAAGCTCCATGACCAGGGGCGCGGGCTTCCCCTTGAACACCGTTCGGCGGAGGACGACCGACATCCCCACCGCGAGCAGGATCCCCAAGAGGTACACGCCGAAGATCACGGTGCCGGCACGTTCCCGGAAGAACGCCCCCGCGAGGAGCACGTACACCGGGAGCCGCGCCGAGCAGGAGATCAGGGGGTTCACCAGGACGGTGATCAGCCGGTCCCGCTCGTTTTCGATGGTGCGCGTCGCCATGATGGCCGGGACGTTGCAGCCGAAGCCGAGGAGCATGGGGATGACCGACTTCCCGGAGAGGCCGATCCGGGTCATCACCCGGTCCCACAGGAAGGCCACCCGGGCCAGGTAGCCCGAGTCCTCCAGGACCGCTATGGCCAAAAACAGGAAGAAGATCGGGGGCACGAAGGTGAGGATGAACCCGAGCCCCCCGACGATCCCGTCGGAGAGGAAGGAGGCCCACCAGGGGCTGGGGATGGCCTGGGAAAGCCACCCTCCCAGGGCGGAGAAGCCGGCCTCGATCCAGCCCATGAAGGGCTCGGAGGCCTTGAAGGAGAACTGGAACACGAGCCACATGATCCCGAGGAAGATGGGGATCCCCAGGACGCGGGAAAGGAGCACCCGGTCGAGGAGCTCGGTGAGGCGAGGTGCCCGTCCCTCCTGGACCACCACCTCCCGGGCGATCTCCTCGCATACGGCGTAGCGCCGCTGGGCAAATGCAAGCCCTTTGTGTTCAGCCGCCATCCCCCACCCCCAAACCCACGACCCGCCGCGACCCGAGGAGCCGCAGCACCTCCTCGTCCCCCTCCAGGGCCCGGATGGCGAGCCAGCGGAGGGGGTAGCGGGAAAGCTCCCCGCTGACCACCGAGGCGAGTTCCCCTTCCATCCGCCGGATCTCGGCCTCGAGCTCCGGGCCATAGTCCACGGGACGGGGCACGATCCCCTCGTCCGCCGCCTCCAGCACCGCCGCGAGGAGCTCCTCCACCCCCTCGCCCTTAGTGGCCACCGTGGGGACCACCGGGATCCCCAGCCGCTCGGAGAGCCTCCCCACGTCGATGCGGATCCCCTGCTTTCCGGCGAGGTCGATCTTGTTCAGGGCCACCACCATGGGCCGCTCGAGCTCGGCGAGCATCAGGGTGAGGTAGAGATTCCGCTCCAGGTTGGTGGCGTCCACGATGTCCACGATGGCCTGAGGGCGGCCGGAGAGGATGTAGTCCCGGGCGATCCGCTGGTCCAGGGAGTAGGCGGTGAGGCTGTAGACGCCGGGGAGGTCGACGAACACGAGCTCCTTTCCCCGGAAGCGGCGCCTCCCCTCCTTCCGTTCCACCGTCACCCCGGGCCAGTTCCCCACGCGGTAGTGCCCCCCGGTGAGGGCGTTGAACAGGGACGTCTTCCCCACGTTCGGGTTCCCGATCAGGGCCACCTCGATCACGCAGACCTCCTCACGAGCACCTTGTCCGCCATTCCCCGGCCGAGGGCGATCCGGCTGCCTCGCACCTCGACCAGGACCGGACCACCCCGGCCGGCCGAGAGGACCCGCACCGTGGCCCCGGGGACGAGGCCGAGCTCGGCCAGGCGGCGGGCCACCCCCCGTCCCCCGGCCAGGGCGTGCACCAAAGCCGGCTCGCCGGGCTCAAGGGCGGTGAGGGGGACCACCCTCATCCTCTCCTTCCACGTAGACCAGCTCGGCTTCGCTTTTGCGCAGGGAGAGGTGGTAACCGCGGACCCGGAAGTCCACCGGATCCCCCAGGGGGGCACGGCGGACGACCTGCACGGTGGCCCCCACCGTCACCCCCATGGCCGCGAGCCGCTCAGCGAGGGCCCCGCCTCCCACGATCCGCACCACCCTCCCCCGCTCCCCGGGGGCCAACTCGGACAACCTCTTCACCTTCCCTCCCTCCGGTCCTGAGCCGCCAGCGCTGGTGGGCGCACCGTCCCTTCAGGGGACAACCCCCACACGTCCCGGGCGCGGCCTCCACCGCCTCCACGTAGCCGTGGGCGGCGAGGATCAGCAAGGCGTCCCGGACGCGCCCCAGGGGGATGCCGAGCCGGTGGGCCAGCACCCAATCCGGTACGGCTTCCCCGCCGTTCAGTTCCCGGAGCACGCGTTCGAGCGTCATGATCGAAAAAGAATCTCAATTTCTTTTTTATTCTAGCGAGGGGGCCCCTTCGCGTCAAGACCCCAGGGGAAAAACGGTTGTCCAACGGGCCTACGGGGAGGGACCGAAACCTTACGGCGCGGAAGGAAGCCCGAAGGACCAGCCGACGCCGGCCGGATGGAAACCCCCGCCCCAGGCCTCCCGAAACAGCCGGCGGGCCAGGTCCCCGGAACAGTGGCAGGGGGCAACTCGGGCCACCCCGAGCTCACGAAAGGCCTGAACCACGGCCCGAACGCGGGCCTCGGGCATCCCCGCCATATGGAAGCCGCCCACAACCAGGTGGACTTTTTCCTCGCCGATCTCCACCGCCCTCCGCACCACCTCCACTATCCCGGGGTGGGCACAGCCAGTGATCACCACCAACCCCTCGGAACTCTCCACCACCAGCGCCTGCTCCCTGATCCGGGTCCCCATCTCGCCCGTCGAGTAAACCCCCTCCCCGATCTCCATGGGGCCCCGCACCTCCACCACCCGGGCGCCGCAGCATCGCACCCGGTCCTTGAACCCCTCGGGGAAGGAGGCGGGGAGGTAGACGGTGACCGCGCTGTTTTTCTCAAGGAAACCAAGCAGCCCTCCCACGTGGTCGCCGTGGATGTGGGAGAGGGCCACCTTCTGGATCCGGTCGGGCTCGATCCCCAGCGCCCGCATGTTGGAGAGGAGGATCCCGGCGCTCCCCCCGGTGTCGAACAGGATCACCTCCTCCCCCAACTCCACGAGGCAGGAGAAGCCCCAGGCGGTCCGCAGGCCCGGGCGGAACGGATAGTTGTCGTAGAGGACGGTGAGCAGGAGGGGCGGCCGCTCGCCGGGGGCGAGGCGGTCTTCATGCGCCGCCCCGGCGAGGCTAGCGAAAGCCAGAACCAAGGCCAGGGAAAGGCATCTTCTCATCTGCCTTCGCGGCAGTCGCGGCACAAGCCGAACCCCTGCACAATGGCCTCCTGAAGTACGAATTCGTTTCGGTCGGCGATCTCCTGGAGGAGCGTCTTTATGCGCTTGGACTCGAACTCGATCACCCGCCCGCAGCGGCGGCAAACCAAATGCCCGTGGTCGTCCCTCCCGAGCACGTGCTCGTAGTGGGCATGGGCCTCCCCGAAGGACACCCGGCGCACGAAACCCGCCCGCTCCAGGAGCTCCAGCGTGCGGTAGATGGTGGCGATGGACACCTTGTCGTCCCGCAGGGCGTCCCACAGCTCGGTGGCGTCGAAGTGGCCGTGCAAAGAGAACACCTTGCGCACGATCTTGCGCCGGGTCTCGGTCACGTTGAACCCCTGCCGGCGCAGGAACTCCTCGAACAGCTCCTCAGGTTTGGTCAACATGTCGGCCACCCACGCTAACTTTGCCCCTTTTCCCCGGCCCCCGTCAACCCGGGGCCGGCCAGGACCAGCTCCCCCACCTCCACCCCCAGGGCCTGGGCCACCGGGGCGCACTTGGCCTTAAGGAGGAAAAAGAGCGGCCCCGCCTCCTCCGATAGGCCCTCGAAGTTCCCCATGCCCTTGGCGATCACCAGCCCTGCCCCCCGAAACCTCTCCCGGAACTCCGGCGAGACTTGGGGCAGGAAGACCCCCGGGTGGTCTTGGCCGGTGGTGATCACCTGGGCCACCTGGGTGAGCCCCACCTCCCGGGCATCCTCTAAGGTGGCGTCGTTCAGGGTGGGGGCGCCCCGCACCGCCACCAGCACCCGCTTGCCCCGGTGGGCGAACTCCTCACACAGCAGCCGGTCCAGCACGATCTCCCCGGCGTTGTCCGCGATGAGCAGCACCTCCCCTGCCCTCTCCAGCTGCTCCAGGAACGCGGGGTAATCAAACCGGCCCCACGGGCCGGCCTGGGTGACCTCGTCCAGCCGATAGCTGCTCTTGGCCCCCAGGTCCACGGCGTTTCCCGCCGCCGCCAGGCGAAGGAGATGGGCCAAGGGATCATCGGCTGCCCGGGCTTCCGCCCGCAGCCGCGGGAGAAGGGCCAGGAGCTCTCGGTTGGCGCGGCGTTTGGCCGCGGCGAACGGGTCCTCCACCCCGGTGATCCGGCGCACGATCCTTTGGGCGGCCGGGGAGACCTCGATGGGCGGTCGGCCCGGAAGTCTCTCCGCCAGCAGGGCTCCCACCTCCCGGAGCACCGCCCACTGCGCCTCCTCCCCGGCGGCGGCCAGCCGGGCCGCGGTCAAGGAAGCCCGCAACATGCAGGGAAGACAATCCGGATGGGCCTTCATCCCGACCCCTTCCAGGCCCGGAGGGTGGAAACGCCCTTTTCCCTGGTCTGCCCGCTGCGCACTAGCATCTCCTTTGTCCCCCCAGCCGAAGTTTCGGGCGCTGAACTAGGGGGAGATAGTTTCACCGCGAGCTTGCTTGGTGGCCACCTCCCGCCCCGGCTCCCGGAGCCGACGGGAGGACCTCGGAGAAGACCCTCAGAAAGTTTCGGTAGCAGACCTTCTCCACCTGGCGCGGCACAAGCCCGGCCCGCTCCAGGAGCTCCGGGAGCAGGGCGTAGTCCGCCACCGTCTCGATCCCGAGCGGAGTGGCGGAAATCCCGTCCAGGTCCCCTCCCAGGCCGATCACGTCTTCTCCCCCCACCTGGATCGCGTGCCGCACATGGCGGGCGATCCACTCAAGGTCAGGTCGCGGGATCTTCTTCAGCCCCTCCCGCAGCTTCACCTTTTCCTCGGCGGGCAGTTCCTCTTGCAAGAGCCGCCTCACCAGCGGGCGGGTCCGTTCGTAATACTCCGGGTCCAAGAAGCCGGGGGACAGGTTGATCCCCAGCACCCCACCCCGGTCGGCCAGGGCCCGGATCATCTGGTCCGTCAGGTTGCGCGGGGAGGGGCACAGGGCCCGGCAGTTGGAGTGGGAGGCGATGAGGGGCTTCTTCGTGACCTCCAAGGTGCGCCAGAACGCGGGATCCGAGAGGTGCGATACGTCCACCATCACCCCCAGCTCTTCGGCGAGCTGAACAAGTGCCTCCCCCTCCGGGGTGAGGGAACGGTCGGACCCAAAGGCGGTGCCGGAGAAGGGGTTGTCCAGCCAAGCGGGGATCAGGTTCCTCACCCCCAGCTCGAAGAAATGCCGGAGGTTCTCCGCCTTTCCTTCCAGGGGATCGGCGCCCTCCAGGCCGATCAGGGCAGCGATCGGCCCGGCGGCGAAGCCTTGCCTCAGCTCCTCGGCGGTGGTGACCACCCTCATCTTCCCCTGGCTCCCCTCGGCCAGGCGGTAGACGGTGGCGATCATCTCCTCGGCCCGGGCCCTCTCCTCCCCAGGGTGATCCCGGGAAAGCACGAACACGGCGAAGAGCTGGCATTGGATCCCCGCCGCCAGCATCCCGGGGAGGGAGACGTGTCCACCGCCGTCTGAGCGGAAAAAGTCCACCTCCCCGTCCAGCACCCGCTTGGCGGTATCGCAATGGGCGTCGAAGAATTTCATGCCTCCTCCTTACATCCTTACATCCGGCTTGCTCTAGGGCGGTCCCATGGTAGGGGGATACCGGGGGCCTAGACGAGCCGGCCCTCGGGACCGGTGGGGTGGTAAAATGGTGATGGGAGCTGCGGTGACACGACAGAAAGTGAAGTTCACCTACGAGGACTACAAGAGCCTGCCCGCGTCTGAGACCAAGAGGTACGAGCTTTTGGGAGGTGAGTTGGTCTCCCTCCCCTCGCCCAGCGTGTATCACCAGCGGATATCCCGCAACTTGGAGTTCCTGCTGTGGCGGTTTGTGAAGGAGAGGGAGTTGGGGTGGGTATACGACGCACCGCTCTTCTGGGAAGCGGGGTTTCAGTTGGAGCGGACCTTTCAGGGCGACGAAACCCTCACCTCGCCGCTCCTCCCCGGCCTCGAGGTGCCCCTCCAAGAGGTCTTCTGAGGCGCCCGGCGCCATCCCCGGTTACCCGTTCCCCTGCACGAAGTCCCACACCTTCAAGGCCAGCTCGGTGAACGCTTCCCGCGCCTGGGAGTCGCCGGTCACCGCCGGCCGGCCGGCGTCCCCGGTTCGCACCACCTCGGGAAGCAAGGGGAGCCTGCCCAGGAACTGGGCCCCCAGTTCCTTCGCCATCCGCTCCCCGCCGCCTTTGCCAAACAGGTCCAACTCCTTCCCGCAATGGGGACAGGTAAGGCTGGCCATGTTCTCCACCACCCCCACGCGCCGCACCCCCACCCGGCGGCAGAAGCCCACCGCCTTGCGGGCGTCGAGCAGGGCCACCTCCTGCGGGGTGGTCACCACCACCGCGGCGTCCACTTCCCCCAGCACCTGGGCCACCGACAGAGGCTCGTCCCCGGTCCCCGGGGGGAGGTCCACCACCAGGAGGTCCAACGCCCCCCAGTCCACCTCCTCGATGAACTGGCGGATGGCCTTCATCTTCAAGGGGCCGCGCCAGATGAGCGGGGTATCGGCGTCCGGGAGGCCGAAGGCGATGGAAACTACGGACAGGTTGTAGGGCGTGGGCACAGGCAGGATCTTCCCCCCCTTGACCGAAATGGTGGCCCGCTCGATCCCCAGCAGCTTGGGGACGTTGGGGCCGTGGAGGTCGGCGTCGAGAAGCCCCACCCGCATCCCTTTGGCCAAGGCGGCGGCCACGTTCACCGCCACCGTGGATTTGCCCACGCCCCCTTTCCCGGAGAGCACCATCAGCACGTGCTTGGCGCGCTTCACAGCCTGTCTTTGGCCAGGTCCTCTAGGCTCAACTCGCTCAGCCATTTTGCGATCCTTTCCTCCAGCCATTCCCACAGCGGCCGGGTGGGACAACCGTCCGCCAAAGGGCAATCGACCCCGGCCAGGCAGGCCACCGGGGAGGGTTTCCCGCCGAAGGCCTCCAGCGCCTGGGCCACGGAGATCTCCCTTGGTGGCCTGGTCAGCATGTAACCGCCGCTGCGGCCGGGGCGGGATTCCACCAGCCCGGCCCGGCGGGCCTGGCCCAGGATCTGCCGCAGAAACGGGGCCGATAGCCCATATTCCTCGGCGATGTGCTCGGCGCTCGCCCTCCCCTCTCGCGCCAGTACCGTGAGCGCCAGCAGGCCCAGCCCGCTCTCCCTAGTGATCCACATTCCTCCCCAGCGCAACCTTCACCAGGCCGTGGGTATACAGGGCCCAGGTTCCCCCCCTCCGCGGTCACCTCAAAGGCCCGGGCCGGATCGGGGGCTTTGGCCCCAAACAGCGAGCCCACCCCGAGCTTGAGCAGCCCGGGCCCTTCCGAGGGGCCGTAGCCTCCCTTCCACTGCCGCCAGGAGGGCATGGGCTAGCGGATCTCCAGCTCGGCCGCCAATCTCCCCCATAGCTCTCGGAGGGCGCGGGCCGCCGGGCCGTCACCGTCCTCCACCACGGTGCGCCCGGCCACCTGGGCCCTGATCACCCCCTCATCATAGGGGATGCGCCCCAGCACCGGTAGGCCCTCCTTTTTCGCGTAGCCCTCTATCCGCGTGGTGAGCTCGGGGCTGAGGTCGGCCTTGTTGATGATGAGGAGCACCCTGGCCCGGAAATGCCGCGCCACCTCCACCACCCGGACAAGGTCGTGCAAGGCGGACATGCTGGGCTCGGTCACCACCAGGCCGCAATGGGCCCCGGACAGGGAAGCGATCACTGGGCAGCCGATCCCGGGTGAGCCGTCGATGAGGAGGAGCTTCGCCCCTTCTAGTCTGGCAAGCTCCCGGGCCCTCATCTTCACTTGGGTGACGAGCTTCCCCGAGGTCTCCTCCCCGGGCCGGAGCTCCCCGTGGACCAGGGTGCCGTAGGGGGTGCTGGACACGTGGATCCATCCCGACAGGCGGGGCTTAAGCTCGATGGCCCCTACCGGGCAGGCATGTGCGCAAGCCCCGCAGCCCTCGCAGGACAGGGGATCCACGGTGTAGCGGCCTTCCCGTTCCGAGACCGCGCCGAACCGGCAGGCTCTGACGCAGGCGCCGCAGCCGGTGCACAGGTCCTGGTCGATGACCGCCAGTTCCGAGCCCTCGTAGCCGATGGTCTTCTCCACCCGGGGGCGGAGGATGAGGTGGAGGTCGGCGGCGTCCACATCGCAGTCGGCAATCACCTTATTGGAGGCCAGGGCGACAAAGGCCCCCACCACCGTGGTCTTTCCCGTGCCGCCTTTCCCCGAGATGACGACGAGCTCCTTCATCTTGGGACCTTCACTTCCATGGTCATCCGCTGGGCAAGCTCGACGAAGCGGTTTTTCCACTCCGGGAAGGCCTCAACCAGGGAAACGCCCCGGGCATAGGCTTCCGCGAACTTTCGCTCCATGGGGATGCGGAGGAGCAGGGGGATGCCTTTCTCTTCAAGATACCGCTCGACCTCGTCGGTGCCGATCCCGTCCTTTGAGATCACGGCCCCGGCCGGGACCCCGAGTTCCCTGGTCACCTCCACGGCGAGCTTGAGGTCGTGCAGGCCAAACGGGGTGGGCTCGGTCACAAGGAGCGCGTAGTCGGCACCCCTCAGGGTCTCGATCACCGGGCAGGCGGTGCCGGGCGGGGCGTCCAGGATCACCAACCCGTGTGAGGGGAGCTTCTCCTTCAGGGCCCGGATGATGGGGGTAGCCATGGGTTCCCCCGGGTTCAGGATCCCCTGGAGGAAGGAGATCCCCTTGGCCCGACCGAATTCGATGCGGCCGAGGGGGTGGGGGACCTCGGTGATGGCGTCCACAGGGCAGACGGCGGCGCACAACCCACAGCCGTGGCACAGCTCGGGGTGGAACAGGATCTTCTTTCCGATCACGGCCAGGGCTCCGAACCGGCAGGCCCGGGCACAGGCCCCACAGTAGGTGCAGACTTCCTCGTCCACTCGGGGGACGGGGAGGGAGACCGGCTCGGTCTCCCTGATCTCGGGGCACAGGAACACGTGGGCGTTTGGTTCCTCCACATCGCAGTCGACCAGGGCGACGGGCCCCAGGTTCCGGGCGGCCAGGGCCAAAGAGACGGCCACGGTGGTTTTTCCGGTACCTCCCTTGCCGGAGGCCACCGCGACCCTGACGCTCGTGACGCGTGACGCGTTACGCGTTACGGGGTTAGCGGTCACAGCTCCCGCCGTGGTGGCAGGGCGCGGCCCCGCCCAGGCGCCCCTCCCGCCAGGCGCGGATGGCCTCCCGCACCGTGCCCGTGGCCCCGGTACACACCTCGATCCCGTTTTGGGAGAGGAGCCCGATGGCCCGACGGCCGAGCCCAGCGCAGATCACCACCTCCACCCCGGCCTGGGCCAAGAGCTCGGCAGGCAGGCCGGCCCCACCCATGTGCTCGGAGGTGTTGGGGAGGATCTCCACCGCCCCGGTCTCGGTGTCGTAAATGGTGTAGGTGGGGGAGCGGCCGAAGTGCTCCCCCACAAGGTCATCCAGCCCCCCGGGCCCGGCGCTCGGTACGCACACCCGCATGGCGCCCATCACCAGGCCCAGGCCGGTGGGTAAGGCGGGGGAGCGTAAACCCCGTAGCCATAAGGGCGCCACCAGCCGTAGGCGTAGGGAGAGTAGCCCCAGCGCCACCAGCCCCTGGGCAGCCAGGGATAGAAGCGGCAGAAGGGGTAGGGGTTACCCCAACCCCGGCCCCAACCCCAAAAACCTCGTCCGCGTCCATACCAACCCCGCGGCATGCTCACTCACCTCCTAGTTCTGCGAGTTTCCGCTTGACTTCAGCCAGTTCTTCCTCAAGTTTCCTAAGCCTCTCCCTCAGGCCCTCTGGATCCCCAGGCGGGGGGGAGGCGGAGGAGGACCCCAGCCGGCGCTCCTACCACGTCCCATGCCGCGCCCCAAGCCCCGTCCGGGGCCGAAGCTGCCCAGCCCGGGCGCCCCCAGGGGCTGAGCGGAGAGCTCCCCGGCCAGATAGGCCTTGACCGCCTGTTCCACCGTCATCCCGGAGGCCGGGACCAGCTCCACCCCGGCCTGGGAGAGGACCCCGGCCACGTTGGGGCCGAAGTTGCCGGCGAAGGCGGCCTTGGGGGCCCGGGAGGCCACGAGCTGGGCGGCCTGGATCCCCGCCCCGGAAGGGGCGCTTTGGTAGGGATTAGGGATGACCTCCACATCCTTGAACTCCCCGTCCTCCACGGTCACCACCGTGAAGGTGGGGGCCCGGCCGAACACCGGGAACACCTGGTCGGAGCGTCCCCCGGCCTGGGTGGCGGCTACGAACGTGAGCTTCATTTCTCCTCCCCAGAGAGCTCCTCCAGCCGCTGTTTGATGGCGTTGAGCTGGGCCTCCAGGGCCTGGGCCTGGCCTTGGAGCCAGGCGATCTCCTGCTCCCGGCTGGGCTGTCCCCAGCCCCAAGGGCCAGCAGCCCAGGGCCCTTGGGCGGAAAGCCAGCTCTGGAAGGCGGGGAACTGGCCGGTCTGGGCGAGGTACGCCGCCCCTGGGGGCATGCCGCCCCAGCCCGGGGAGTAGCCGAACCGCATCCAGCCTGGGAGTCCGGTGAGGTAGAACATGTTGCGCCATCTCATTTCGGACCACCTCCGGGCCGATTATAAGCATATGCACGCTACCGGGCAAGACCTTTTCTGAGAATCTTTCGCACCTAGCTGGAGGCTATAATCCCCCCATGCCGAGGCCACCCAAGCCGCGCTGGTGCCAGGGTCCCCCGCCCCAACGGGTGTACAAGCCTGCTGGGGTGCCGCTGGGGCGACTGCCCCGGGTCCCGTTGGGCTTGGACGAGCTGGAGGCCCTCAGGCTGTGCGACCTTTTGGGCCTGTCCCAGGAGGAGGCCGGGGCTCGCATGGGGATCTCCCGGGGCACGGTGCAGCGGCTCCTCGCCTCCGCCCGGGCCAAGGTGGCCGACGCCCTGGTGCACGGCAAGGCCCTGGTGCTGGAGGGAGGGGCTCACATCCTGTTCCCACACCCCGGCCGCCACCGCCGCCACGGACCTCCTCCCTAGCTCCAGCCTTGTGATGGATGCAACCAGTTTCGATTTCATTTCTAGGGGATTCACTTCACCACACCTTGACATGGGGACCGCCACCCCTTACAATTACGTTTTGTACGTGGCCTGAAAAGGGCAAACCTGCCGCAAGGCAGGGGCGCAAAGCCACGGGCCCTAGCTAGAAAGGGTAGCCGGGTTGCCAGGCAACTGGTGACCCGGCCTCTTTTTTAGGGCCGGGTCCCAGAGTAGCTACCCAAACAGGAGGTGGATCGCCGCTGCGGGCAACCGGGGTTTTGCGCTGGGATCAGATGCCCTTGGACATCTTCCCACCAATTGTCGAGCCTGGAGTGGCCGATCAGTGAGCTATCTTCTTTTGGCAAAAAGGCTTCGTAGGGAGGAAAAGATGAACAAGGCAGGCGTACGGCGGGCAGGGATTATTTTAGTTTTTCTCGGGGTGACACTCTGGGGCTTGGGGGGCCTTGGGTGTGACTGCGACCGGGACTGGTCTGTCAGCTCCAGCGTACAAAGCTTCGTCGATTCGTGCGGCAACGACCAGACAAAGTTCTCCTACACCGTGACCTGGGAGCGCTGGAACAGCCCCAACGGACGCCCAACCCAATTGGAAGTGTTTGTGGACCAGAATATCTGTTCTTACATCGTGGACCACAGCAGCGAATACCATAGTTGTCAAGCAGATCGGGTGGTATTTACATTTTCTGATTTCCAATTCGGAGAAAGCAAAACGGTTTGGTTTACCTTAGACGGGGATTGGAGCGATAAGTCGGGCACGGCCCGGTTGACCGTCGTGTATCAGGGACACACCTGCGACTATCAGGTAAGGGTTCCGAAAAGACTCTCCCATCTTTCATGCGACTGTGAGGACTATGATGTGGACTTCGTCTCGGCGGTCTACGACGCTAACACCAACCGTACTGCCTTCACCTATCAGGCCACCTCTTCAGGCGATCCGGGACTGAGCCATTTCATTTTGGAAATCCCGGTCAACGGTTGTGTCCGCGATCGTTGGATCAGTGGAGGAGAGTGGGTAAATCCCGATCCTACCACCGGGGTAAGCGGGCTCAAGTTCGACGGTGGGGCCGGGACCTATACCTTCTATCTGGAGGGCGATTGGAGCTCGAGCAGTTACCGGGCCCAGGGGGAGGTCACCACCAAGGCGGGAGCTGGCTGTGTTTGCGAGTGCATCACCACCCTCCTCCCCACGGGTTGCCCCCCGGTGAACGATCCCCCGGTGGCTGAGGACGACGCGGCCACCACCGACGAGGACACCCCGGTGACGATCGCGGTGCTGACCAACGACTCTGATCCGGATGGGGACCCGTTGACGGTGACCGGGGCCAGCGACCCGGCCCACGGGACGGCCCAGGTGAACCCCGACGGCACCATCACCTACACCCCGGACCCCGACTTCTGCGGCCAGGATTCCTTCACCTACCAGATCACCGACGGAAACGGCGGGACAGACACCGCCACGGTCACGGTGACCGTGAACTGCGTGAACGATCCCCCGGTGGCTGAGGACGATGCGGCCACCACCGACGAGGACACCCCGGTGACGATAAATGTGCTGGCCAACGACTCTGATCCGGATGGGGACCCGTTGACGGTGACCGGGGCCAGCGACCCGGCCCACGGGACGACCCAGGTGAACCCCGACGGCACCATCACCTACACCCCGGACCCCGACTTCTGCGGCCAGGATTCCTTCACCTACCAGATCACCGACGGAAACGGCGGGACAGACACCGCCACGGTCACGGTGACCG